>Ga0265296_1000194_pt1 | contig 113738 bp, 110 predicted proteins | sample MunlanPumphouse1_FD_189073 | JGI IMG/M metagenome (GOLD analysis project Ga0265296, IMG submission 189073) | Groundwater microbial communities from a municipal landfill in Southern Ontario, Canada - Pumphouse #1 | ecosystem: Environmental > Aquatic > Deep subsurface > Groundwater | place...
TCCCGCGTCGCCGCACGGCTCCTCGCCCTCGCAGCCGGAATCTGGCACAACTGGCTCATCGGAGCACCCGTCAAACGCTCACTCATCGCCTACGACCACTAAACCCAATCGGACTCACTCATCTAGAAGTCAAGGACTTCAATGAAAAAGAGTCCATCATGACCGTTTCTGCCGAAATGCTTCGCACCTACCTGCTCATCGTCGCGGTACTCGCGATCCGCGAGGGCATCGAAGCGTGGCGTGGCGACGTGGAATCCCTGTTCGAGGTACTCGAAGACCTCGAAGATGACGATGACGACGCAGAGGAGAAGATCCGTTGACACAGGGCCCATTCCGGGAAGTCCCGATCGCATGCACGCTCCCGACAATCGCGGAAGCCAAGGAGCAGGTGGAGAAGTGGCAAGCGTTCGATGCGGACTACGCGCTCTCCTCAGAACGCACCGACTCCGAGCTCATCATCCACTATGCCAAGATCGATGACTCGATCAGCCGGCTACGGGATCTCGTCGAGGTCGAGCAGCGTTGCTGCGCGTTCGTCGATTGGGGCATCGACGAGAGCGGGAGCGACCTGCATCTCATCGCGCGCGGCTCTGAGGAGCAGCTCGCGGCGCTCAATGTACCGCTGCCTCGCGAGGCATGACCGGAGCCTCACGCACATGTCAGCGTCACCGACGATGCTGGAGCGTAGACCGGCATTGCGACCGAAATGGTTTCGCGACTCGTGAACGTCCAAATTCTTTGGCGCTCAGTATCAAGTTGAGTTCCGGCGCCCGCACCATGCCTCCGCTGACGAACCAGGTCCGGCTCAGAAAAGTGTCACGATACACAGTGCCTAACGCGCTCTCCGCACGCCTGTTCGCGTGACATCTAGTGTCATCGCACCGCGTTTCCGACATTTGAGATTTGATACGCCGTATCAAAGCATTGACCATCACTTAGATACGGCGTATCATTGTGGCATGACGATTGAATCACTTGCTCTTCATAACTTCGAAGATCGTGCGACTAAGGCGATCCTTCGCCGCAAGCTACAGATCAACACGCGCGACCTCGTGGCCCTGCTCGCAGATCTCGTCGACACTTCCGCGCCGACCACGCAGCCCGATCGCGACTTCCTCACTACCTATGCCGGCCTCACCGGTGCTGACCTCGAGGACGAATCCGTCAGCGGCATCGACGCAAACATCAGCGCGAACCGCGCCCGCGCCTCCATGGACGTGCAGGCAGTTTCCCTGACCACGCAACAAGTCTCCGAAATGCTCAACATGAACCCCGCCAACGTTCGCCGCGCTGTGCTCGACGGCACCCTGTATTCAGTCAAACCCACACCAGGCTCGCATCACCGCTTCCCGAAGTGGCAGTTTGTCGACGGCCGTCCTCTCCCTGGTTTGCGTGAAGTGATCAGCGCTTTGCCGGATGACTATCACCCGCTTGAAGTCGCCGGATTCATTGCCGAACCAGCTGAGACGCTTCGCAATATGAGCCCGGCTCAGTGGCTCGCTGGTGGCGGCAACATCTCCGATGTCGTCGCGCTCGCGGACGGGCGGAGCTGGGAGTGAGCGCCAAAAATCCCCGCACGCCCCCTCAGCCGCTCACCGCCGACGTGGCGGACGTGTGCACCCTCGCCACAGATCGACCCCTGTTCCGGATCCACACTGTCCGCGGAACTCACCCAACGCCCTGGGATGGTCTTCGCGAGTATGGACCGCTTCCCCAGTCTCGGTGGGAACCACAACCTCCACCATCAGACTTTTACCCCGGCAACGGAGTCGCCTATGTAGCGAAGGACCCGATCACCGCGTTCGCTGAAGTGTTCCAGAACCGCCGCCGCATCGTCATCAGTGCGGACAAAGCCATCAGCGCCTGGTTCCCCAAGCGCCCCCTGCGACTGCTCGACCTCACACAGGGGTGGCCAACCCGCAACGGGGCATCCGCTTCCCTCCACGCCGCGCCCAAGTCCACCACCCAAGCATGGGCACACCAGATCCACACCCAGCTGAGCTCCTCGCTGCAGATCGACGGTCTATACGTGCCATCGACCATGACACTTGCACCGATGGTGGTTCTTTTCACTCGTTCGCAGGATGCGTTCCCAAAAGCGCCGACGTTCTCGCAACTGCTCACCCACCGAGACTCTCGCGTACTCGCGTCCAAAGCCGCGATCTCACTGAACTGGCCCTTGCTCTAGGCCAAGCACCATGCAGCCCGCCCATCACATCGATCCTGTGAATCGCCCCGGGTCTCGTGGAGGGTCTGAAATCCCGAGAGGATGAGACCTATGCCAGCTTTGAGGAAGTATCCGCCGGAGTTGCGGGAGCGAGCGATGCGGCTCGTGCAGGAAGCGCGGAAGGAGGATCCGGAGTTGTCTGTGAATCAGGCGGTGATCCGGATCGGACAGCGCGTCGGGGTGAATCCGGACACGTTGCGCGGTTGGGTTAAGCAGGCTCAGATCGACGCGGGAGAGCGTCCTGGAACGACGACTGACGATGCGTCGAGGATCAAGCATCTCGAGGCGGAAGTGCGTGAGCTCAAGCGCGCGAACGAGATGGCGGATTCAACCGGTGGTCGCAACGAGTTCCGTGAACTTCTCCGATGGTGTCAGATAGCCGAGCGTCTTGCGAGGACGCCCGTTGAGCGAGTCCTGAATAGCGGTCAGCTCGGTGCGGCTGACCACGCTCAGATCGGTGCTCTTCGGCAGGTACTGGCGTAGCAGTCCGTTGGTGTTCTCGTTGCTGCCGCGTTGCCAGGGCGAGTGCGGGTCGCAGAAGTAGATCGGGATCCCTGTCTTCAACGTGAACTCGGCGTGCTTGGCCATCTCCGCGCCTTGGTCCCACGTGATCGTCCGCGCCAGCGAAGCCGGCAACTCGGTAATCGCCTCACGCATCGCCGCCTCCACCTGTGCGGCACTCTTCCCGTCCGGCAGATGCAGCAGCAACATGAGCCGTGTGGTGCGTTCGACGAGGGTCCCGACGGCGCTGCGGCTGTTCTCACCGAGGATGAGGTCTCCCTCCCAATGGCCAGGCACGGCGCGGTCTTCGACCTCGGCGGGGCGCTCGCTGATCATCACCATGCCGGGCAGCCGGCCACGCCCATCAGTTGCCGTTCGGGATTTCCGAGCGGCGCGTCCTGACCTCAGGCAGCGGGCGAGTTCGCGACGCAACTGCCCGCGTCCCTGCACGAACAGGGACTGGTAGATGGTTTCGTGACTCACGTGCATCTCCGGGTCGTCGGGATGCTCTAACCGTAGGCGGGCGGCGATCTCCTGCGGTGACCATAGCTTCTCCAACTCCGCGGTCACGGCCTGGAGTAGCCGGCCGCCGTCGAGCTTGAATGGCTTCGGCCTGCGCGCCTGCTCACGCGCGTCTTCATGCGCCCGCCACGCCGAGTACCCGTCGCGTCCGCCGCCGCGCTTGACCTCGCGGCTGACGGTCGAGACCGCCCGCCCGAGACTGCGCGCGATCGCGGTGAGCGTGTCACCGCGGGCAAGCCCTACGAGTATTTGCTCGCGGTCGAGGACCGTCAGATGCCCCTTCCGCGGCTCCCACCCGAACGGCTTCGCATCGAGGTGACGCCCCTCGCGGGCCATCTTCCCGACCATCGGCGCCGTGCAGCCGACTTCGCGGGCGATGTCGATGAGACGCCACCCCTTCGAGTGGAGACGGATAGCGAGCTGCTTCTGCTCGCGACTGAGATGACCATGCTTGCCCTGCAACCGATGCCTCCCGAGATCAGCGTCTGCTTCATCTCACAGCACCCATTGCGCTGACCGGTTGAATCCGCCGATCCTGCTGGCGGCGTCGAGTTTCTTCGCGCGGGAGCTCGACCCGCGACTGCCGTGGTAGTTCAGTTCATCGACGATCATCGTGACCGGTTCGGAGTCGAGCCGATCTGCCGCGTGCTCACCCAGCACGGGGTGAAGATCGCTCCGTCCGGTTACTACGCCTTCAAGAAGCGACCCGTCTCCGCGCGAGCCGTCAGCGATGCGGAACTGGTCGTGCAGATCGAGCGGGTGTTCTGGGACCGCAAGCTCGGTCGTGGGATCAGCGGCGCCCGCAAGGTCTGGCGGCTGCTGACCCGGGAGGGCATCATCGTCGCGCGTTGCACTGTCGAACGCCTCATGCGTCAGCAGGGCCTGCGCGGCATCCGCCGCGGCAAGCAGTTCATCACCACACGTCCCGACGACTCCGCGCCGAGGGCTGAGGATCACGTGAAGCGGGAGTTCCACGCTGACCGGCCGAACGAGCTCTGGGTGGTCGACTTCACCTATGTGCCGACATGGTCGGGGATGGCGTTCACCGCGTTCGTCACCGACGTGTTCTCCCGCCGCATCGTCGGCTGGCGAACGATGTCCAAGATGCCGACCGACCTGCCACTGGACGCGCTCGAGATGGCGCTGTGGATCCGCGATCGGGCCGGTGAAGACATCACCGGCGTCATTCAGCACTCGGATTATGCCGAGGTTTTCGTTAAGCCGAGGATTCGTGTTCTGGCGTGTGTTGGCGCGGGTTCGTGACCGTTTCCTCGGCTTAACATCGGTCTGGTCGTAGTGTCCGCCGTATCCATTCGTCTATGGAAAGGACACGGCTATGGATACGACTGTCATTCATTTGGGTGGTCTCGTTGTCGCGGCGTTGCGTCAGGCGGGGTACGCGGAGTCCACGATTGGACAGTACGAGAAAACGATCCGCGCGTTGGACCGATTCGTCGATGGTCGCGGCGGGGCGTATACGAGTGCGCTCGGGGTGGTGTTCGCGTCGTTGACGACGAGCCCGCGCACGGGCCGCTTCAGCGCAATTCGTCGATTCAACTACACGCGGCTCGTGACGTTGTTCGACGCACTTGTCGATACTGGGGACGTGCCTCTCAGCGTTCGTAAGCGCGGTGGTGGCGGCCGCCGGCCATTCTCCGACACGTTCATCTCGCTGAATGCCGAATGGGAGGCTGAGATGATCGAGCGAGAACTCGCTGATGCGACGCGTGAGGCTTATGGTCGCACTGCGCGCGGCTACCTGGTGTTCCTCGAAGAGCACGGGATCGTCCGTTTGGAAGACGCGGACGCCGGCACGATCACTGGCTTCTTGGAATCGTTGCTGGATCGGTGGGCGAAGAGCTCCCTGTTCTGGGTGGTGTCGAACTTCCGCCCATTCCTGACGTTCACCGGCCGACGTGACCTCGTCGATGCGCTGGGTCTTGTCGGGATACGCCGTTCGCACCCGGTGTTGTCGGTCATGGCTGATGAGGACGTGCAGCGCGTGGTAACCGCGTGCGCGTCACGCACGGTGGTGTCGTCACGCGACGCAGCGATCACGTTGCTGGCGCTGATGACGGGGCTGCGTTCGTGCGACATCATCGATCTGCGGTTGGGTGATATCGATTGGCGATCACAGACGATCAGTCTCATCCAGCAGAAGACCCGTAACCCGGTCACGCTGCCACTGCCGGGCCTACTGCTGGCACGCCTCGCCGATTATGTCCTGAATGAGCGGCCCGACACTGGTGATGATCATGTCTTCCTGCGCCAGCTCGCGCCACACACCCCGTTGGCTGATCATGCGACGATTCACCGGATCACCACGGTCGTGTTCACCGCCGCTGGCGTCACTGATCCGCGGGCCGGGTCACGGCTGTTGCGGCATACGGCCGCGTCGAGGCTGCTGGCCGCGGCGACCGCACTGCCGACGATTTCCGCTGTCCTCGGTCACGCCCGTATCGAATCAACCAGCATCTACCTGACCGTTGATGAGGGGCGGCTGGCCGGATGCGTGCTGCCCGTCCCGGCGGGGGCACGATCATGATCGAGTATTCATCCGGGCACGGATTCGTCAGTGTGTTCGCGGCTGATTTGGATGACTACGTCGCGTTCAAAACGGCGATGGGCTTCACTGGTCTCTCCCGCATCTGGTATCTGAAGCAGTTCGACGCCTACTGCACCCACCACCAGTCGACGACGTTGGATCGGGTGACCGTTGAAGGATGGGTCACGGAACGGCTTGCCAGCTCCGGCACCTACCGGTCATGGATGTCATACATCCGTGGCTTCGGGCGATGGGTCCTCGTTCACCGCGACCCGGACGCCTACGTCCTCGACAGCACCTGGAGAGCACCCTTCGTGCGCTCGCACCCTTACCTGCTCACCGGAGAGCAGATCGAGAAGTTCTTCACTGCGGCCACGAGCGTGAGATCGAAATCACCGTGGGAATGGCAGGCGTCGGCGTTCTTCACCCTGATGCATTCGTGCGGGCTGCGCACCGGCGAGGTCAGAGCCCTGCGCCCCGAAGACGTTGACCTGCGCGGCGGGCATGTCACGATCATCGAGTCCAAGGGCCACCGCAGCCGGCGTCTGCCGGTCACCGATGACGTGACCGCGATCCTGAGGTCCTGCGATGCGACGTCAAGGAAGTGGTTTCCCGGCAGGCGATCGTTCTTCGTCTCCGCGACCGGCTCGGCCGTGACGCCCACATCGGTCGGGGTGATCTTTCACCGCATTTGGGACCACGCGGGCTTGCCCCGTCCGAACGGCGGTGCCCAGCCTCGTCCCTATGATTTCCGTCATCACTTTGCTTATGCGAATCTGGAACGTTGGATGGCCGACGGGACCGACGTGTCCGCGATGCTGCCCTACCTGCAGGTATATATGGGCCACGCGGGCGTCGAGTCGACCTACTACTACGTCCACACGTCTCCGGATTTCATGGACGCCTACACCGGCATCACCCGTGAGGCCAGCAGGCCCCTGCTGGCATCACCCGTGAGGCCAGCAGGGGCCTGCTGCCGGAGGTCGGTTTCGCATGAAACGTCACGTCGTCACCGGCGCCCCGGATTTCTGGGACCTCGCCCGCGGCTTCCTCCACACCTATCTTCCCGCCGTCCGCTCAGCATCTGCGAGGACGATTGAGGCCTACCGGATCAGCTTGGAATGCTTCCTCGGGTTTCTCACCGACCACCAGCACATCACCCGCACCGATGTCACGTTCGACTGCTTCGACCGGACGCATCTGAAAGCCTGGCTGGCATGGATGAACGAACACCAGCGTTACGCACCCCGGACGATCACACTGCGGCTCACCGCGATTCGGGCGTTCCTCGCCTACGCCGCCGCCGAGGACATCACCCTCGTCGCGCTGCACAACGCGGCCTCGACGTTGAAACCTCCGACCGTCCCGAAGAGGCCGATCGAGTATCTCACCGAGGATGAGACTCGCGCGGTCCTCGCCGCGCACACCGGCCACACAGCCAAATCACGCCGGAACCGAATGCTACTCATCTTGCTCTACGACACTGCGGCCCGCGTCAGCGAGATCACCCGTCTCACTCTCGGCGATCTCACCCTCACCCATCCGGGCCACGTGATGTTGACCGGGAAACGACGCAAGACCCGTGTCGTTCCATTGACCGAGGCCACGATCGGGCACCTGCGCGTCTATCTCGATGAGTTCCATCCCGACCGAGCGGTCCTCCCATCGGACAGGCCGCTGTTCTACAGCCACCATCAGGGACAACCGGCGCCGCTCTCGGCCGATACTGTCGCGAACGTGCTCACCATCGCCGCCGACACCGCACGAGCGCACTGCCCCTCGGTCCCTGCGAGGGTTCACTGTCATATGCTCCGCAAGACCAAAGCGATGGATCTCTACCAGCAAGGTGTCCCGTTGCCCATCATCATGCGCCTCCTCGGCCACGAGAACATCTCGACCACGAACGCGTTCTACGCCTTCGCGACCATCGACATGATGCGCGACGCTATCAACGCCGCCACACCAACAGCCGACGTCGCTCGCATCCCCGAAGACGCGCTCCGCGCGCTCTACAGCCTCCGATAACCCCGAAATGTTAAGCCGAGGAAACTGTCACGAACCCGCGCCACCACACGCCAGAACACGAATCCTCGGCTTAACGAAAACCTCGGCATAATCGCTGTTAAGCCGAATTCGGCTTAACTCGGACGCCGGGTCGCAATACACGGCGCTGCGCTACACCGAGCGGCTCGCCGAGGTCGGCGCGATCGCATCGATCGGGACCGTCGGCAACAGCTACGACAATGCCCTCGCCGAGAGCGTCGTCGGGCTCTACAAGACCGAGTGCGTGAAGATCGATGGCCCGTTCCGCAGCGCCGACGACCTCGAACTCGCGACGCTGTCCTGGGTGCACTGGTTCAACGAGAACCGGCTGCACTCCTCGATCGGCTACCTCACACCCATCGAGAAAGAGAACGACTACTACCGTGAGATCAACCCCCAACGCCAGCCGGCGCTGGGAGAACTCGCCCTCCACTAAACCCGGGGCGATTCAAAACGGGCACGACGATCCGGGGCGGCGTCGTGGAGCGGCTCGGCCACGCCGGTGCGGATGGGCGTGAGCACGGCGCCGTGATCAGCACGCTGCTGGCCGGACTGGAGCACGAGCGCATCGCGGTCATCGGCCACCGCGTCGTGCACGGCGGCGACCGATTCGCAGCGGCTGCGCTGATTACTGATGAGGTTGAACATCAGATCGACGAGCTCGCCACCCTGGCTCCGTTGCACAACCCGGTCAACCTGACCGGCATCCGCGCCGCGCGCGCCGCCTTCCCGGACATCCCGAACGTCGCGGTGTTCGACACCGCGTTCCACCGCACCCTGCCGGCTGCGTCGGCATCGTATGCGCTTCCCGCAGACCTCGTCCAGCGACATCAGATCCGCCGATACGGCTTCCACGGCATCTCCTACCAGCACGTCTCCGCCCGCACCGCCGAACTGCTCGGGCGCCCGCTGTCGGAGCTTCGGCTGATCATCTTCCACCTGGGCAACGGGGCATCCGCTTGCGCAATGGCCGGCGGCCGCTCGGTGGAAACCTCGATGGGCATGACGCCGCTGGAGGGGCTCGTGATGGGCACTCGCGCCGGGGACCTGGATCCGGGGGTGCTCCTCGCGCTCGGCCGCGCCGGCGTAGCATGGGATCGGCTGGAGGCGCTGCTCACGCGCGAGAGCAGCCTGCGGGCGCTGGCCGGCACCGAGGACATGCGCGACATCCATGCCGCGGCCGCCGCTGGGGATGCGAGAGCCGCCGCTGCGCTCGACGTCTACCATCACCGGCTGCGCCACTATCTCGGCGCCTACCTCGCCCAGCTCGGCGGAGCGGACGCGATCGTCTTCACCGGCGGCGTCGGCGAGAACGCCGCCGCGACGCGCGCGGCGGTGGTCTCCGGCATGGCGGGCCTGGGCATCCTGATCGACCCGGCACGCAACGAGGCGAGGGCCGACGGGGCGCGAGCGATCTCGGACCCGAGCTCACCGGTCGCCGTGCTGATCGTTCCCACGGACGAGGGGCTCGAGATCGCCCGGCAGTCGCTCGCAGCGGTCAGCGTCTAGCGGTTCGGTCGACGTCGGAGGAGGCGCTCTCGTTCGTCCGATGCCGTCGGATGACGTTCAAGACGAGGACGGTTGCGAGCACCAGTGCCAGCACGAACATGGTCGCGATGAACCACAGGAAGTCCGAGCCGATCAGGATGTTGCTGATGACGAAGCGTCCGAAGGCGACGAGCACCCCGGCCGCCGTGCCGAGGTAGAGCCACAGCGTGCGGCGGGACAGCAGGGACGCGCCGATGCCCAGCAGCACGATCCCGAACCCCGCGATGAAGCCGCCCCAGGTCGAGAAGACGATCCCGAGCCAGTCCACGAATGCCACTGGCAGCGTGGCGGCGTCGATACCCGTATGCCGGATGTCTTCTGGCAGGAGGGAGGGTCGAAGGAACAGGAAGTAGACCCCGATCCCGAGGGTGAAGACGCCGAGCGCGGTCGTGAGAGCGCCGCCTAGCAGGTCCTTCCGGAGACGTTCCTGAGTGGGCATCCGAGACATCCGTCCTGTTCGACCGTGGGGCGCGTTCTCGCCTGGACCTGTGCCGGTGAGATGTGCCCTGGGCCCCAAGCGTTGCACAGGACATCCCGATCGGGCGAGAGCGGTCAGAGCCGGTCCAGGATGAACTGCACCCGCTCGTCGGCGCTGAGGACCGGAACCCGCACGACCGGCAAGGGCAGCGCTTCGTACACCTGGGTCAGCAGTTCGTGGATGCGCTGCTGGGCGGCGGTGTCCTCGGTGCGGGCGTAGTCGGCGGCCAGGGGCAGCAGGTCGAGGATGAACGTCGTGCGGTAGTCGACGTGCTCGAGCGCGGTGAGCAGGGCGGGGTCGGGCTCGAGATCGAGGAAGCGGTAGTAGGCGAGGGAGTCGGGGACGGCCCGGTCGAGGAACACGGTGGCGTCCGGGTCGAGGGCAGCTTCCTCCGCGAGCTGCATGTCCAGGACGCCGCGCTGGAACTGCCGCTGCTTCGCCCGGACCTCCTCGACGGTGCGGCCGGCGATGCGCTGCAGGTCGAGATAGTGCCGGGCATGCTCGATGGTGGTGGTGTAGCCGCGGTCCCGCAGCAGGTTCACGGTGGTGGTCTTGCCCGAGCTGGGCCCGCCGGTGATGACGTACCAGTTGGTCACGTTCGCCCTTTCGCTCTGCCCGCTCCGGGAATATCCTCTTCACGAAGTACCTTATACCGCTAGAGGGTATACGATCGACGTCGGAGGTGGCTGAGATGGCACACGGATACGTGGATGACAAGCAGGCGCTGCTGGCGCGGTTGCGTCGGGCGGAGGGGCAGGTGCGCGGGATCGCGCGGATGGTCGACGAGGACGTGTACTGCATCGACATCCTGACCCAGGTCTCGGCGGCGACGAAGGCGCTGGAGTCGGTCGCGCTGACGCTGCTGGAGGACCATCTCGGGCATTGCGTCGCGCAGGCGACCGCGCAGGGCGGCCCGGTCGCGGAGGAGAAGCTCCGCGAGGCGAACGCCGCGATCGCGCGGCTGGTCCGCTCCTAGAACGTTCACACCACACGCATCGACACGCTCACGAAAGGAGCACAACATGACCGGACAAGGATTCCAGGACCTCGGCCTGCAGGCGACGAATGGCGGTGGCTGCGCCTGTTGCGCCCCCACCTCCCACGCCGCCACGGCCAACACCACCGCTCCGGCGACGGCGCAACCAGCGTCGGGTGATCTGTCGGCGCAGTTCCTGGTGGAGGGCATGACGTGCTCGCACTGCGTGCGCAGCGTCACCGACGAGGTCTCCGCGATCGACGGGGTCTCCGGCGTCGAGGTCGACCTGCACGCCGGCGGCGTGTCCACGGTGACCGTGTCCAGCACCGCCCCAGTGGACGCGGAGCGGGTGCGGGAGGCGGTCGAGGAGGCCGGATACAGCCTCGCCGCAGCATCATGAGCACGCTGGACGTCGATCTCGACATCACCGGGATGACCTGCGCGTCGTGCGCGACGCGGGTCGAGCGGAAGCTGAACAAACTGCCCGGGGTGGAGGCGACCGTCAACTTCGCCACCGAGAAGGCCCGCGTGCACTCCGACGCTCCGGTGCCGGTGGAGGAGCTGATCGCCGCGGTCGAGCAGGCCGGGTACGGGGCGAGCGTCCCCGCCCCGCCCGACCCGGCTGAGCAGATCACCACGCCGCGGGACGATGAGCTGGCGTCGCTGCGGCAGCGGCTGATCGTCTCGGCGGTGCTGGCGGTGCCGGTCGCGGTGCTGTCGATGATCCCCGCCCTGCAGTTCACCTACTGGCAGTGGCTCACGCTCACCCTGGCCGCGCCGGTGGTGGTGTGGGGGGCGTGGCCGTTCCACCGCGCCGCGGCGATCAATGCCCGGCACGGGGCGGCGACGATGGACACTCTGATCAGCGTCGGGGTGCTGGCCGCGTTCGGCTGGTCGCTGTACGCGCTGTTCTTCGGCGGTGCGGGGATGCCGGGAATGCGGATGAGCGTCACCTTCGTCGGCACCCCGCAGGCCGGTGGCCACGAGGTGTACCTGGAGGTCGCCGCGCTGGTGACCGTGTTCATCCTCCTCGGCCGCTACCTCGAGGTTCGTGCCAAGCGGCAGTCCGGCGAGGCCCTGCGCGCCCTGCTGGAGCTCGGCGCCAAGGACGCAGTGATCCTCCGCGAAGGCACTGAGCAGCGCGTCCCCGTCGCACAGCTCGTTCCGGGTGATGTCGTGGTGGTGCGGCCGGGTGAGAAGATCCCCGCCGACGGCCTCGTCACCGAGGGAATGTCCGCGGTGGACGAGTCGATGCTGACCGGCGAGTCCGTGCCGGTCGAAGTCGCCCCCGGCTCCCGCGTGGTCGGCGCGACTGTGAACACCGGCGGGCGCCTGCTCGTGCAGATCACCCGCGTCGGCGCCGACACCGAGCTGGCCCGGATGGCGCGGCTGGTCGAGGAGGCGCAGACCGGCAAGGCCCAGGTGCAGCGCCTCGCCGACCGGGTGTCGGCCGTCTTCGTCCCCATCGTCATTGTCCTCGCCCTGGCCGCGTTCGCCGGGTGGCTGATCGCGGGGGCGCCCTTGGAGGTCGCCTTCACCGCCGCGGTGACCACCCTGATCATCGCCTGCCCGTGCGCGCTGGGGCTGGCGACGCCGACCGCTCTGCTGGTCGGCACCGGCCGCGGCGCCCAGCTGGGCATCCTCATCCGCGGACCCCAGGTGCTCGAGCAGACCCGCCGCATCGACACCGTCGTGCTCGACAAGACCGGCACCATCACCGCCGGCACCATGACCGTCACCGGCATCCACCCCGCTCCCGGCACCGATGAGGCGGAGCTGATCCGGTTCGCCGCGGCGCTCGAGCACGGCTCCGAGCACCCCATCGGCCGCGCCATCACCGCCGCAGCCGACGGCCCGACGGATGCCGTGGAGTCATTCGCCGCCGAGGCCGGTCAAGGCGTGCAGGGCATCGTCGACGGCCGCATGGTCGCCGCCGGCCGCGCCACCTGGATCACCGGGCAATGGGCGATCGCGATCCCCGACGAGCTCGCCGCGACGATCACGGCCGACGAGGCCGCGGGCGCCACCGTGACCGTCGTGGCGTGGGACGGGCAGGCGCGCGGCGCGATCAGCGTCGCCGACACCATCAAGCCCACCAGCCGTGAGGCCATCGCCCGACTGCGCGGGCTCGGGCTGACCCCGATCCTGCTCACCGGCGACAACCCCGGCGCCGCCCGCACCATCGCCGACGACGCCGGCATCGAGGACGTCCGCGCCGGAGTCACCCCGCAGGGCAAACTCGACACCATCCGCGAGCTGCAGGCATCCGGACGGGTGGTCGCGATGGTCGGCGACGGCGTGAACGACGCCGCCGCCCTCGCCCAAGCGGACCTCGGCATCGCAATGGGCACCGGCACCGACGCGGCCATCACCGCCGCGGACCTGACCATCGTCTCCGGCGACCTGCTCCTGGTCCCGGACGCGATCCGGCTCGCCCGCCGCACCCTGGGCACCATCAAGGGCAACCTGTTCTGGGCGTTCGCGTACAACGTCGCCGCGATCCCGGTCGCGATGCTCGCCCTGCTCAACCCCATCCTCGCCGCCGCCGCGATGGCGTTCAGCAGCGTGTTCGTCGTCACCAACAGCCTCCGACTGCGCCGCTTCCGCCTCCTGCCCGCCCCGACGCCCACCGTCCTGACGCCCAGCCGCGACACCACCCCCGTCCACGCCTGACACCCACGCAAGGAGACCGCCATGACGCACGACCACGAGCACCACACCGGCCACGAGCACGCCGCGCACGATCACGGATCCCACGAGCACCATCACCATGAGCCCCCGGCCGGGGCGACCAACCTCGTCACCTGCCCGGTCATGCCCGGCAATCAGGTCGACCCGGCGTGGGCAGAGAAGCGCGGCCTGTTCCGTGACTACGAAGGCGCGCGGTACTGGTTCTGCTGCCCCGAGTGCGGGCCGCTGTTCGACGGCGACCCCGCCCGCTACGCCAACGCCGCCTGACCCACGACGGCAGGGAAAGGGGGCGCGGGATGGATACAGCGGTCGGTCTGGTGCAGGCCTACCTGCGGGTGAACGGGTACTTCACCGTCGCCGAGTACCCGGTGCTGGACGCGACCGGTCCGGACGGGCCGCGCACCGTCACCGACCTGGACATCCTCGCGATCCGACTGCACCACATCCCCGGCGACGACCCCGACCCGGCCCTCGGCGCCCGCCCCGGGGCGCCGGACATGATCGTCGGCGAGGTCAAGGAGGGCGCCCCGAAGCTGAACCCCGCGATGCGCGACCCCGCGGTGCTGGAGGCCGCGTTCGCCCGGTTCGGCTGCTGCACCCCCGCCGACGCGCCCGCCCTCGTCCAGGAGCTGCTGACGGCCGGGCAGGTCCTCGCCCCGGAGGGCCACCTGATCCGCACGGTCGCGTTCGGCAACACCGCCCGCCCCCATCGGTCCGGCTCCTGGCACACCGTCCCCCTCGAGCACATCCTCGACTATCTCCGCGATCACCTCGCCCGCAACTGGGCCGTCGTCGGTCGCACCCAGATCAAGGACGACACCCTCGGGCTGCTGGCTCTGATGGAGAAGGCCCACCGTGCCGGAACGGGCCGCCGATGAGCCGGTTGCCGCGCACCGGTCCCCATCCGGGACCATCGCCCCTGGCCAGGCATCGGTCGGGCGACCAGCTGGGCAGGACCGCCGTGCGCCCGATCGGCGCCGGCGGGGATCCAGGCACACCGGGGTACGCTGGACGCGGGAAGGAGGTCGGCGGTGAACCACATCCGAACCCTGGTGCACGCCCCATCCGGGCTGCACCGGCTGCTGCTGACCTTCGCGACCGCGCTCCTGCTGATCGCCGGCCTGCTGGCCATGCACACCCTCACCGGCACGCTCACCAGCGGGCACGCCGACACCCCCGCAGCGGCCTCCGAAGCCGCCCATGCCGCGCCTGCCTCTGACCTGGGCGGCACCGTCGCGACCGGGAGCATGCTCGAGAACACCATCGGGACAGGCACCGAGGCTTCGGGCGGGCACTGCGAGGGCGACTGCGACAACTCGGGCGGAATGCCGGACCATTCGATGCTGATGATGGCGTGCGTGCTGGCGCTGCTGGCCGCCACCATCGTGCTGCTCGCCCCGGCGCTGCTGGCCCGCCTGGGCACCGTCCTCGCCCTGCTACGCCTGCACGGGCGGAATGTGCTCACCGCGTTACCGCACCCCCGACCACCTTCCCTCATCGTCCTGTCGATCAGTCGAACCTGATTCCCCGCCCTCCCGTCGCCGCTGTGCCGGGAGATGCTGCGCCGTGCCCGCATACGGCTCGGGAATCAACTCACCATTCGACTGACTAGACAAGGACACCCACCCATGCGTTTCCGCATTCTCGCGCTGAGCACCGCCGCGCTCGCCGCTGCGCTCGTGCTCGCCGGCTGCGCGCCCACCGACGGATCCATGCCCGGCATGGACCACGGCCCCGGCGGCATGACCAGCAGCACCCCCGCCCCCTCCGAGCAGGCATCGTTCAACTCCGCTGACGAGATGTTCGTCACGATGATGATCCCGCACCACGAACAGGCCATCGAGATGGCCGATCAGATCCTGGCCAAGGACGGCATCGACGAGCGGGTCGTGACCCTCGCCGAGCAGATCAAAGCCGCCCAAGGCCCCGAGATCCAGACCATGAAGGGCTGGCTCGAGGACTGGGGAATCCCCTACGACGACTCCATGTCCGACATGGGCGGGATGGGCGGGATGGGCGGCATGGACCACGGCGACGGGATGATGTCCGACGACGACATGGCCGCCCTGGACGCCGCCACCGGGGTCGAGGCGACCCGGCTGTTCCTCGAGGGCATGGTCGGCCACCACCAGGGCGCCGTCACCATGGCCCAGATGGTGCTGAACAACGGCGAGAACCCGGACGTGGCCGCGCTCGCCCAGCAGATCATCGACGGACAGACCGCCGAGATCACCACCATGCAGGACATCCTCGCCACCCTCTGACCCGAACCCCTCGGGCGGGGCCGACCACCCCTGACCTGGCCCCGCCCGAGGCCCGGCGCATCCGTCCTGACCGACAGCGCCGGCCCGTCGAAAGGCCCATCATGACTTCCCGGACTCTGGCCGCGTGCTTCGTGGGCATCATCCTCGCCCTGATCATCCTGTCCGCGGCGACCATCCTCTTCATCCAGGCGATCGCATGAGCAGCAACGCCACCACGATCACGGCCGCTGCCGTCGCCGCTGCTGCGGGCCTGCTGCTGACCGGCTGCACCTCCACGCCGACCGCCACCTCGGCACCCGCCCCGGATACCGGTCTCGGTCATGTGCACGGCATCGTCGACCTCGGCGGGAGCACCGTGCTGCTGGGCGCCCACGCAGGCCTCTACACCCTCACCGACACCGGCGACCTCTCCGGCCCCCTGGGAGGCGCGGACTTCGACGCGATGGGCCTGACCGCCGACGGCGACGTCCTCTACGCCTCCGGGCACCCGGGACCGAACACCCCGGCGGAGCTCGGCGAGCACAACCTGGGACTCATCCGAAGCACCGACGCCGGGACCACCTGGGAGCCGGTCGCGTTCACCGGGCAGGAGGACTTCCACGTCCTCACCGCCGGAGACGGTGCGATCCACGGGATCGGGTCCAGCTCGATCACCATCCACACCAGCACCGACGGCGGGACCACCTGGATCGACGGCGCCGAGCTCCCCGCCGCCGACCTGACCGTCACCACCGACGGCACCCTCTACGCCGCGACGCGGCAGGGCCTGCAGGAGAGCCGGGATGCGGGCGCCACCTTCGACCTCGTCGCGGATGCGCCGCCGCTCTACCTGGTGGAGGCGGACTCCACGGGCGGGCTGGTCGGCGTCGACACCGACGGCACCCTCTGGCGACTCACCGGCACCGGATCCTGGGACAGCGTCGGTGCCGCCACGGGCACCGTCCAGGCGCTCGGGAACGCAGATGGGGCGGTCGTGCTCGTCGACGACCGCGGCATCGTCCGGATCCACGGCACCGAGACCACCGTCGTCCTCCCGGCAGGGACCGCACAATGACTACTATCACCATGACCACATTCGGCGGCCTCGGCCGCGAACCGCGAGGAGACCGACCATGAGCACCGCACCGGCCCGCTGGGCATACCGCACCACCGCCGTCACCCCGGAACGACTGGAGGAGGTGGATGCGTGGTGGCGGGCGGCGAACTACCTGAGCATCGGGCAGATCTACCTGCTCGACAACCCGCTGCTGCGCGACCCGCTCACCGCGGAGCACATCAAGCCTCGACTACTGGGGCACTGGGGCACCACCCCGGGCCTGAACTTCCTGTACGCCCACCTCAACCGGGCGATCACCGACCGGGATCTGAACACCCTGTACGTGACCGGGCCGGGGCACGGCGGGCCGGGCATGGTCGCCAACGCCTACCTGGACGGCACCTACACGGAGCTGTACCCGCGGATCGACCGCACCGAGGAGGGGCTCAAGGCGCTGTTCCGGCAGTTCTCCTTCCCCGGCGGCATCCCCTCGCACGCGTCCCCGGACACGCCCGGGTCGATCAACGAGGGCGGCGAGCTCGGCTATTCCCTCGTCCACGCCTACGGCGCCGCGTTCGACAACCCGGACCTGCTGGTCGCGTGCGTGATCGGCGACGGGGAGGCCGAGACCGGGCCGCTGGCGACCGCGTGGCACGGCAACAAGTTCCTCAACCCAGCCGCGGACGGGGTGGTGCTACCGATCCTGCACCTGAACGGGTACAAGATCGCCAACCCGACGGTGCTGTCCCGCATCCCCGAGGACGAGCTGGTCGCGCTGCTGCGCGGCTACGGCCACGAGCCGTTCGTGGTCACCGTCGGCTTCGACGGCGAGGACCCGCGGGAGTCCCACGCCCGGTTCGCCGGCGTGCTGGACGAGGTGCTGGACCGGATCGCGGACATCAAGACCGCCGCGGCGGCCGGCACCCTGGAAGGCCGGCCGGCGTGGCCAGCGATCGTGCTGCGCAGCCCGAAAGGCTGGACCTGCCCGCCGGTGATCGACGGGCTCCCCGTGGAGGGCACCTGGCGGTCCCACCAGGTGCCGCTCGCCGAGGTCCGCGACACCCCCGAGCACCTGCAGATCCTCCAGGACTGGCTGGCCTCCTACCGGCCCGACGAGCTCTTCGACGCCGACGGCGCCCCGTTCCCCGCCACGGTCGCCGCCGCCCCGGCCGGAGCGCGGCGGATGAGCGCTAACCCGGTCGCGAACGGCGGGCAGCTGACCGTCCCGCTGCGCCTGGGCGACTTCCGCGACCACGCCCACCCGGTCGACCCCGAGGCGCGAGGCACGGGAACGGCGGAGGCGACCCGGATGCTCGGCGAATGGCTCGCCGACGTGATCCGGCACAACCCGGACAACTTCCGCATCTTCGGCCCCGACGAGACCGCCTCCAACCGGCTCGCCCCGCCCGTGTTCGAGGCCACCGGCAAGCAGTGGAACGCGACCGTGCTGCCGGTGGACGAGCATCTGGCGCCGACCGGGCGGGTGATGGAGGTGCTCAGCGAGCACCAGTGCCAGGGCTGGCTCGAAGGGTACGTCCTCACCGGCCGGCACGGCCTGTTCAACTGCTACGAGGCGTTCACGCACATCGTCGACTCGATGTTCAACCAGCACGCCAAATGGCTCGAAGCCGCCAGCGAGGTGCCCTGGCGGGAACCGGTGCCGAGCTTCAACTACCTGCTCTCCAGCCACGTCTGGCGGCAGGACCACAACGGGTTCAGCCACCAGGACCCCGGGTTCATCGACCTCGCCCTGAACAAGAGCCCCGACATCGTCCGCGTCTACCTCCCGTTCGACGCGAACACGCTGCTGTCCACCTACGACCACTGCCTGCGCTCCACCGGCTACATCAACGTCGTCGTCGCCGGAAAGCAGCCCGCCCCGCAGTGGCTCACCATGGACGAGGCGATCGAGCACTGCACCCGGGGCCTGGGCATCCTGCCCTGGGCCGGCACCGAGACCGAGGGCGCCGAGCCGGACGTGGTGCTCGCCGCCGCCGGCGACGTGCCCACCCTCGAGGTGCTCGCCGCGGCCGCGTTGCTGCGCGAGCACATCCCTGACCTGTCCGTGCGGGTCGTGAACGTGGTCGACCTGACCCGTCTGCAATCCGAGGACCAGCACCCGCACGGCCTGCCGGACCGGGAGTTCGACGCGATCTTCACCCCCGACAAGCCGGTGATCTTCGCCTACCACGGCTACCCGTGGCTGATCCACCGTCTCACCTACAAGCGCGCCGGGCACCAGAACCTGCACGTGCACGGCTTCGTGGAGAAGGGCACCACCACGACCCCGTTCGACATGGTCATGCTCAACGACCTCGACCGCTACCGGCTCGCGATCGACGTCCTCGACCACGTCCCGGGCCTTGCCGCGACCCACGCGCAGCTGCGGCAGGAACTCGTCGACGCCCGCCTGCGCGCCCGCGCCCACACCCGCGAGCACGGCACCGACATCCCCGCCGTCGCCGACTGGCGCTGGCCCCACCCCGACACCGACCTGAACCGCCCCTCCACCGCGAAGGAAATCCGATGACCGACACCAAGACCGTGACCCTGCAGGTCAGCGGCATGATCCGCGCGACCTCCAAGAACGTCACCGAAGCCCACCTCGCCCGCCAGCCGGGCGTCCTGTCCGTCGACGCGAACCCGGTCTCCCAGACCGCGACCGTCACCTACGACCCGCAGACCACCTCGGTCGCGCACCTGCAGCAGTGGGTGATCGAATGCGGCTACCACTGCGCCGGGCAGTCCGTCCCGGACCACATCTGCGACCCCGCCCACGAACCTCACGAGCACGCCGACCACCACGACCACGCCGAGCACGATGCCCACGCCGAGCATGACGCGCACGACGGCTATCAGGAGCACGCCGAGCACGAGGGACGCGCGGTCTCCACCGGTCATGACACCCCGGCGGGGCACGAGCACCCGCACCCGGCAGCGGACCACGCTGACCACTCCGCAGTGGACGCCGGTGAGCATGCCGGTCACGCTCCGGCCACCGAGGGTGGGCACGATCACGGGGCTCAGCCGGCCGGCCGCAGCGCGCAGGATGTGATGGGCCACGGCGGGCATCACGGCGGCATGTCGATGGCGGCGATGACCCGGGACATGCGCAACCGGTTCCTGGTCGCGTTGATCCTGTCGATCCCGATCACCTTGTGGTCCCCGATCGGCCGGGAGGTGCTCGGCTTCGAGGTGCCGGCCCCGTTCGGGCTGCGCGACGACGTGTTCATGCTGATCGTGTCGCTGCCGGTGATCTTCTACTCGGCCTGGATCTTCTTCGACGGCGCCTACCGGGCTCTGCGGGCCCGCACCCTGGACATGATGGTGCTGGTCGCGGTCGGTGTCGGCGCCGGCTGGATCTACAGCCTGGTCATCACCCTCACCGGCGGCGGCGAGGTGTTCTACGAAGCCGCCACCGTGCTGGCCACCTTCGTGCTGCTCGGCCACTGGGTCGAGATGCGCGCCCGGGGCGGCGCGAACGACGCCATCCGCCGGCTGCTGGAGCTCGCGCCCGCCCGCGCGGTCGTCCTCCGCGACGGAGAGGAGGTCGAGATCCCCACCTCCGAGGTCGTCCCCGGCGACCTCATGCTCATCCGCCCCGGCGCGAAAGTCCCCACCGACGGCGTCGTCGAGGACGGCGAGTCCGAGATCGACGAGTCGATGGTCACCGGCGAGTCCATGCCGGTCGAGAAGGCGCCCGGCTCGGAGGTGATCGGCGCGACCGTGAACACCGTCGGCACCCTCCGGGTGCGTGCCACGAAGGTCGGCGCGGACACCGCGCTGGCGCAGATCGTGAAGCTGGTGCAGGAGGCGCAGAACTCCAAGGCCCCCGGCCAGCGCCTCGCCGACCGGGCCGCGTTCTGGCTCGTCCTGCTCGCCCTCGTCGGCGGCACCCTGACCTTCCTGGTGTGGTTCCTCGCCGGGGCGGAGCTGCCGATGGCGATCCTGTTCGCGATCACCGTCGTCGTCATCACCTGCCCCGACGCCCTCGGGCTCGCCACCCCGACCGCGATCATGGTCGGCACGGGCCTGGGCGCCAAGCGTGGTGTCCTGTTCAAGAACGCCACCGGCATCGAGACCGCCGCGCACATCGACACCGTCGTGCTGGACAAGACCGGCACGCTCACCAAGGGCGAGCCGGAGGTCACCGACTACATCCCCGTCGGCATGGACGACCTGGAGCTACTCGCCCTCGCCGCCGCGCTCGAGCGGGAGTCGGAGCACCCGCTGGCCAAGGCGATCGTCACCTACGCCGACAGCCGGAACATCCCGCGTCGCACCGCGTCCGCGTTCCGCAACGTCACCGGGCAGGGCGCGATCGCCACCGTGGACGGGAAGCAGGTGGTGCTCGGCAACGCCCGGCTGATGGCCGCGCAGGGCATCGACACCGGCCCGGTCGTCTCGCAGCAGCAGGCCCTCGCGGACGGCGGCCGCACCGCGATCATGTTCGCCGTCGACGGGCAGATCGCCGGCGTGATCGCCCTCGCCGACGCCCCCCGCGACACCGCGAAAGCCGCGATCGACGCACTCCACGAGCACGGCATCGAGGTGGCGATGCTCACGGGCGACAACAAGCCCACCGCCGAGCGCATCGCCTCGCTGCTGGGCATCGACACCGTGATCGCCGACGTGCTCCCCGAGGACAAGTCCGCCAAGATCGCCGAGCTCCAGGCATCCGGCAAGAAGGTCGCGATGGTCGGCGACGGCGTCAACGACGCCCCCGCCCTCGCCCAGGCGGACCTCGGCATCGCGATCGGCGCCGGCACCGACGTCGCCATCGAGACCGCCGATGTCGTCCTGATGCGCTCCGACCCGCTGGACGTGGCGATCGCGCTGAAGATCGGGAAGGGCACGCTGCGGAAGATGCGGCAGAACCTCGGCTGGGCCATCGGCTACAACGCGATCGCGCTGCCGATCGCCGCCGGCGTGTTCTACCCCGCGTTCGGGATCATGCTCTCCCCGGAGATCGCCGCCATCAGCATGTCCGGCTCCAGCGTGATCGTCGCCGTCAACGCGCTCCTGCTCAAGCGGCTCCGGCTGCCCGCCCAGCAGGCCCCCGCGGCCCCGGCAGAGGCGAGCAGCCTCGCCCCGGCGTCGACGCCCGGCGGCGCCTCATGACCGGACGCGAGGCGCCGCGATGACTCCGCGGTCGGCAGAGCACGGGACTCACCACCTCGATGCCGTCTACGACGCGGTGCTGTTCGACATGGACGGCGTGGTCACGAACACCGCCGCGATCCATGCCGCCGCGTGGAAGCAGCTGTTCGACGAGGTGCTGCGAGACCCGCGTGTGCAGGTGGACGACCCCGAGACGACCTTCGACCCGGTCGCCGACTACCGCCGCTATGTGGATGGGCGAACCCGCGAGGACGGGGTATCGGCGTACCTGACGGCCCGTGGGATCGCCCTGGACGCCGGAGATCCCGACGACCCACCAACGGCGTGGACGATCGCGGGGCTCGCGGCGCGCAAGAACGAGCTGTTCCTGGCGGAGCTGGGCACCCGCGGGCTGCGCGTCTATCCGGGCACCGTGGCGCTGCTGCATCGCCTGCGGGGCGCGGCCGTTCCGGTCGGGCTGGTCACCGCGAGCCGGAACGCGCACCAGATGCTCGCCGCCGCAGGACTGGCCGGCTGCTTCGACACCGTGGTGGACGGCCGGATCGCGCTCTCGCATCACCTGAAAGGCAAGCCGGATCCCGCCATGTTCGTCGAGGCAGCCCGGCGACTGGGTGTCGCTGCGGCCCGCACCGCGGTCGTCGAGGACTCGGTCGCCGGCGTGGCGGCCGGGAGGCGCGGAGGCTTCGGCTTCGTCGTCGGCATCGACCGCGCCGGAGCGCGGGAGCAGCTCGAGGCCGCGGGCGCCGACCTCGTCCTGGCCGATGTCGCCGAGCTCGACCTGGGCGTCTCCACCACGGATCCGTGGCAGCTGGTCTACGACGGCTTCGACCCCGCGCACGAAGGGCACCGGGAGGCGCTCACCGCGCTGGGCAACGGCTACCTGGCCACCCGGGGCGCCCGGCCCGAGCACCACGACGACGGCATCCACTATCCCGGCACCTACCTCGCCGGCGTGTACAACCGGCTGGCGAGCACCATCCACGGGCGCGAGCTCGAGGAGGAGCATCTCGTCAACACTCCCAACTGGCTTCCGGTGGACCTCCGCCTCGGAGACGGGCCGTGGCTGTCCACCGGCCAGGTCGTGACGCACAGCGAACGACGCGAGCTCGACCTGCGCCGCGGCCTGGTCGTCCGCCGCGCGGTCCTCACCGGTCCGAACGGGGATCGACTCGACTTCGTGCAGACGACGTTCACCTCCCTGGACGAGCCTCACCTGGCCGTGCTGGAAACCACGCTCACCGCCCCCGACTGGAGCGGCACGGTCACCCTCCGCGCCGGGATCGACGCCGGGGTGCGCAACAGCAACGTGGCCGCGTATCTCGGATCGGACGCCACCCACCTCACGCAGCCGACGTTCCGCCAGGTCGGCGACACCACCCTCTGCGAGGTGCGGACCCGGCAGAGCCGGGTCCACATCGCCACCGCCGTCCGCTCGACCCTCACCGGAACCGACAGCGCGACCGATCACCGCATCGACACGCCATCGCAGCACACCCTGGAGCTGCGCATCCCTCTGGAGCAGGGTCGACCGGTCACCCTCACCAAGACGGCCGCGATCTACACCTCCCACGATCGGGCCATCAGCGAGCCGGGTGGTGCCGCCCTGACCCTGCTCACCGAACGCGGTGGCGACGTCGAGGCGCTGCGGGAACGCCACGCGGCGGCGTGGCGGCGACTCTGGGAACGCTTCGCGGTCACCCTGGACGCCGACACGCACAGCCGACTCATCCTGAACCTGCACGTCTTCCACCTGCTCCAGACCCTCTCGCCGCACACCGTCGAGCTCGACGCCGGGGTGCCCGCCCGCGGCCTGCACGGCGAGGGGTATCGGGGGCACGTCTTCTGGGACGAGGTGTTCGTCCTGCCCGTGATCGCTCTGCGCACGCCCGAGATCAGCCGGGCGCTGATCGACTACCGCTGGCGGCGACTGGACGCCGCGCGCGCCGCGGCGACCGCCGCCGGACTCCGCGGAGCCCTCTTCCCCTGGCAGAGCGGCAGCGACGGTCGCGAGGAGACGCCCGAGGCGCTCTACAACCCGCGCTCCGGTCGGTGGATGCCGGACAACTCCCACCGTCAACGCCACGTCGGCCTCGCCATCGCCTACAACGCCTGGCAGCACTACCAGGCCACCGGCGACCTCGAGTGGCTCGCCGAACGCGGCGGCGAGCTCATCATCGAGGTCGCCCGCCTGTTCGCCTCGCTCGCCGAGCACGACACTGCCACCGACCGCTTCCACATCGCCGGGGTGATGGGACCCGACGAGTTCCACGACGGCGCCCCGGACGCTCCCGGCAGCGGCCTGCGCGACAACACGTACACCAACGTCCTCGCCTCGTGGGTCGCCACGCGAGCGGCCCGGACACTCGCCCTGCTCCACGGGCACCGCGGCGAGGGCCTCCGCGACCGGCTCCGCGTCACCGACGAGGAGATCGCGGGATGGGCCCGGCTCAGCACACGACTGGCGGTGGGGTTCCACCGCGACGGCATCCTCACCCAGTTCGACGGCTACGAGAGCCTGCAGGAGCTGGACTGGGACCACTACCGCGAGGAGTACGGGAACATCGGCCGGCTCGATCTCATCCTCGAGTCCGAGAACGACAGCACCAACCGGTACAAGCTCGCCAAGCAGCCCGACGTCGTCATGCTGGTCTACCTGCTCGGTCACGACGGGCTCCGGGCGCAACTCGCCACGCTCGGCTACCCGTTCTCCGAGCAGGACCTGACCCGCACGGTCGAGTACTACCTCGCGCGCACCGCCAACGGGTCGACGCTCAGCCGAGTCGTGAACGCCTCCGTCCTGGCCGGCATCGACCCGTCCCGCTCCTGGATCGCGTTCCGCGAGGCGCTGATCGCCGATCTCGACGACTCCCAGGGCGGCACCACCCGCGAAGGGATCCACCTCGGCGCGATGGCCGGCACCATCGACCTGCCCGTCCGCTCCTTCGCCGGCATGGCCCTCGGTGACGACGAGCTCGTCTTCGCCCCCCGACTGCCGCCGAACCTCACCCGGGTCGGGTTCCAGATCCGATACCGCGGCCACCTCGTCGACGTGATGCTCCGTGACCGCAGCCTGGAGCTTCGCGTGCACGCCGGCTCAGCACCCGCGATCCACGTGCGCGTCGGCGCGGTCGCCGTGCCGCTCTCGGCCGGACAGACCAAGACGTTCGCGATCGGCCCGGGCACCTCGGCCCGCGACGCGACCAACCGCGAAGGAGGCCTCGACTGATGAGCACGCATCGGAGCCGGTATCGGCGCATCGCCACCATCCTCGAGCACCACGGACTCGGGCTCGGCCTCGGGCTGCTCGGGCTGGAGAAGTGGATTCCCTTCAACAAAGGCGTTCTCGGGCATGCGCGCCGGGACGAGCCCTACACCAGTCCGGAACACCTCCGACTCGCCCTCGAGGAGCTCGGACCGACCTTCATCAAACTCGGCCAGCTGCTGTCCACCCGCAACGACCTGCTGCCCGCCGCTTACCTCGCCGAGTTGGTCAAGCTTCAGGACGCCGCGCCGCCCGAGGCCTGGGAGCCGATGAAGGCGGTGATCCGCGAGGAGCTCGGCGCGGACCCCGAACAGCTCTTCGCACAGTTCGACCCGCAACCGCTGGCCGCCGCGTCGATCGGGCAGGCATACGCTGCGACCCTTCACGACGGCACCCAGGTCGTCGTGAAGGTCCGCCGACCCGGCGCGGTCGCCCAGATCCACGAAGACCTGGAGATCCTGCAGAACCTCGCCGAGCGCGCCGACAAGCGGTGGGATGCCGCCCGCCAGTACAACCTGCCGGGCATCGTCGAGGAGTTCTCCCGCACGCTGCGCGCCGAGCTCGACTATCTGCAGGAGGGCCGGAACGCGGAGCGGTTCGCCGCCGACTTCGCCGACTCACCCGACGTCGCCGTCCCCCAGGTGTTCTGGGAGACGACCACGTCACGCGTGCTGACCCTGGAACGGATGCACGGCATCCGAGTCGACGACCTGCCCGCCCTGGACGCGGCCGGCATCGACCGGAACCAGCTGGCCAGGCGAGGCGCAGACCTCATCCTCACCATGGTGTTCGAGAACCGCTTCTTCCACGCCGACCCGCACCCGGGCAACCTGTTCATCCAAACCGACGGATCCATCGCCCTCATCGACTTCGGCATGGTCGGCCAACTCGACGAAGAGGCCACCGAGCAGCTCTCCGACGTGCTGCTCGCCTTCACCCGCGGAGACTCCAACGCGCTCGCCACCGCCCTGCTCGCGCTCTCGATCACCAAGAACACCTCCGACCGCGGCGAGCTAGGCCGCTCCCTGGACGTCTTCGTGTCGCGGTATCTCGGACGCCCCCTGTCCGACATTAACCTCAGCCACCTGCTCGGAGAGCTGCTCGCCCTGCTGCGACACCACCACCTCCAGCTGCCGCAGCAGATCGCTCTGCTGTTCAAGGTCCTGATGATGGGCGAGGCACTGGCGGCACGGCTCGACCCCGAGTTCGAGATGCTGCAGGCGCTCACCCCCTTCTCGGAGCGGATCGTGCAGCGACAGTTCTCCCTCCCCGCCCTGGCGAAACGCTGGGCACAGGCATCCGCGGATGCCGGAGCACTGCTGCTCGAGCTGCCCGGAACACTCAAGCAGCTCCGGCGGGTGCTGGAGAACGGCGGCCTCGAGGTGCACCTGCGCGCGGCCGAACTGGAACCGCTCGTGGGACGGGCTGAACGGATCGGCAATCGCCTGATCGCCGGCATGATCACCGCCGCCCTGATCAACGGCATCGGCGAACTCGTCAGCGGGAACACGAGATGGCGCTCGCGGGAAGGCGTCATGATCGGCGCCGGCGCGAGCGTGGTCACCGCACTCGGCGGCTACCTGCTCTGGACCACGCGGCGACGGCGATGACCGCCGCGGCTCCCATCCCTCATCAGAAAGGCACGCACATGAACACCATTCGAGTCGGCGTCAACGGCTACGGCGTCATCGGCAAGCGCGTCGCCGACGCGGTCCTGCTGCAGTCGGACATGGACCTGGTCGGCGTCGCGGACATCGCCACCGACTGGCGGATCAAGTCCGCAGCGAACCGCCTGCCCGTGTTCGCCTCCACCATCGAGGCGCAGCAGGCCATGCGGGGCGCCGACGTGCCCGCACAGGGAGTGCTCGACGACCTTCTCGCGCAGTGCGACGTCGTCGTCGACACCACCCCCAAGCATGTGGCAGCGGGAAACCTGGAGCGCTACCGCGCCCTCGGCGTCAAGGCAGTGCTCCAAGGCGGCGAGTCCCACTCCACCACCGGCCACTCCTTCGTCGCCCAAGCCAACTACGCCAGCGCCATCGGCAGGGACAGCACCCGGGTGGTCTCCTGCAACACCACCAGCATCGTGCGGATCCTCGGCGCGCTGGATGCGGCCGGACTCCTGCTGCGCGCCCGTGGGGTGCTCATCCGCCGCGCCACCGACCCGTGGGAATCGCACCTCGGCGGGATCATGAACACGATGGTCCCAGAACCGACCATCCCCTCTCATCAGGGCCCCGACGCACAGACCGTGCTCCCCGGACTCGATGTCGTCACCATCGCCGCCAAAGGCGCCCACACGCAGACCCACAGCCACTACTGGACGCTACAACTGACCCGGGAGGCGACCCGCGACGAGGTGCTGGACGCCCTGCGCGCCGCGCCCCGCATCGCGTTCATCCGGATGTCCGATGGCCTGGTCGCCCTCAACTCCACCGTCGAGCTGATGCGCGATCTCGGCCGCCCCCGGGGAGACATGTGGGAGGTCGCCGTGTGGGAGGACCTGGTCACCGTGAACGGCAGCGAGGCCTACCTCGCCTACCAGGTCTACAACGAGGCCATCGTCGTGCCCGAGACGATCGACGCGATCCGCGCGCTGACGGGCACCGTCCCCGACGCCGCGACCTCGATCCGCCTCACCGACGAGAGCCTCGGCATGCGCCAGGACTTCCTCACACCGGCGGAGGAGCCCGACCATGACCGGTGACCACCAACCGCCCGCCGACCATCCCGGCGAAGGCGACCCGCGGCGACGGATGCCTGTGACGGCGTGGCTGATCATCGGGATCTCCGTGCTCGGGATCGCGATCTACCTGTTCATCGACCACCTTCCCCACGTCGTCGCAGTGCTGCCCTACGTCGCGATCATCGGCATGGCCGCCATGCACCTGTTCGGCCACCGCCACCACACCGGCGCCCACGACTCGAATCATCGACGCCACGGGGGCGACAGCGGGACCGACACGCGAGAGTCGTCGTGAACACCGTCGTCCGCCCCCTCGCGGACGCCAGCCGGCACGGGCACCCCCGACCGCTGCGGATGCTGTGGGTCACGCTGGCCTGGGGGTCGTGCTTCGTCGCGATCACCGTCGGCCTGCAAGACGCCCCGCCGCTGTGGCTCGCGGCACTGAGAGCCCTCATCGCCGGGGTCGCGCTCGCAACCGTCGCCGGCATCCAGCGGGCACCTCTTCCCCGCGACCCGAAGACATGGGCACTGATCGGCTGCCTCGGACTGGTGAACATCGCCCTGGCATTCGCGACGATGTTCGTCGCCGCGACCGGACTGTCGACCGGGATCGCCTCGGTGCTCGCCAACGCGCAGCCAATCCTGATCCTGCTGCCCGCGTGGTGGCTCTACCGCGAGCGTCCCACCCCCGCCGCGATCGCCGCGATCGGCCTGGGCTTCACCGGCCTACTCATCATCGTCCTTCCCTCCGGGCTCGGCACCGGAGCGTGGCTCTCACTGACCTCCGCCGCCGCGATCACCGCCGGCACCCTCATCGGCCGGATCGTGCACGCAGACGTCCGAATCGTGGCGGCAGCTCAGCTGCTCATCGGAGGTGCGATCCTCGCCGGCACCGCAGCCGTCACAGAAGGGCCGCCCACGATCGACTGGAACATCCGGTTCATCCTCACCCTGCTGTTCCTATCACTGGTCGGCACCGCCGCCACCACGGTCGCCTGGTTCACCGAGATCGGACGTGCCCGGCTCGACCTCCTCGCCGCGTGGACGCTGCTCGTGCCGGTCTTCGGGATCCTGCTGTCGCTGCTGATCCTGCGCGAGGACCCGGGCCTGTGGGGCTGGATCGGGACCGTGATCGTGCTGATCGCAATGGCGTTGCTCGCCATCGGATCCAGGCGCTCAGAGCCCTCGGCCGTCACGGCAACCGGCAATCGTGCCCCACGAGCCTCCGCCGATCATGCGACGTCCGACCCGGACGGCCTCCCTGACGAAAACCACGGCCCGCGCTCCCGGCCGGAAAGGAAACAACGATGAACCCGTCGCCCGCCCCACGCCCCCGCTTCCTCCTAACTCGGCGAGGGTTCCTCGGCGTCAGCATTGGCGCCGTCGCGACGGTCGCGCTGGCATCCTGCGCGCCGGCGGCGAACTGGGTGCAGCCCGACGGCGCCCAGGTCCAAGGCGCCGAGCGGCGCCGCGGCGGCACCGGGAAGGTCACCACCGCGACCCTCACCGCCGCCCCGACCGTGCTGGACCTAGCCGGGGCGACCGCGCCGACCTGGGCGTTCGGGTCTGTTCCGGCGCCCGTGATCCGTCTCGGCGCCGGAGACACTCTGAAGGCCACCGTCCGGAACCAGCTCGAGGCGGACACCTCCGTGCACTGGCACGGGCTCGCGCTGCGCAACGACATGGACGGCGTCCCGCCGGTCACCCAGCAGCCCATCAAGGCCGGGGCCAGTTTCGACTACGAGTTCATCGCGCCCGATCCCGGCACCTACTGGTTCCACCCCCACGTCGGGGTGCAGCTGGACCGTGGCCTGTACGGGGCGCTGATCGTCGAGGACCCCGCCGAGCCCGGCGGGTACGAGGACGAGTGGGTCATCATCCTCGACGACTGGCTCGACGGCGTCACCGCCACCCCCGACGACGTCCTTGACGAGCTGTCCGCCGGGATGGGCGACATGGGCGGGAAGGGCGACATGTTCATGCGGATGGGCAACACCCTCATGGGCGCCACCTCCGACCTGCTCGGCGGCGACGCCGGCGACGTCTACTATCCCCTCTACCTCGTCAATGGGAAGCCCCCCGCCGACCCGACCCAGTTCACCGGGCGGGCCGGCGAGAAGGTGCGGCTGCGGATCATCAACGCCGGCAGCGACACCGCGTTCCGCCTCGCCATCGGCGGTCACACGCTCACCATCACCCATACCGACGGATTCCCCGTGGAACCGGTCGAAGTCGACAGCATCCTCATCGGTATGGGCGAACGCTACGACGCGATCATTACCCTGGATGACGGCGCGTTCCCCCTCATCGCTCAGGCCGAGGGCAAACGCGATCGCGGTTTCGCCGTCATCCGCACCGGCAGCGCCGCGGCAGCACCGACGGCCGATGTGAGCATCCCGGAGCTCACTAGCAGCCGGATCGGGACCGCACAGCTGCTGACGTCAGATAGCAGCGTTGCGCTGTCCTCACGGCAGCCTGATCGGACCGTGGCGATCACTCTCACCGGAGGTATGGCCGAATACGACTGGGGCATCGACGGGCGACGGTTCGATATGAATCAGCCCCTCGACGGCGCGCACGAGATCCGCGAAGGCGAACGCGTCCGGTTCACGATCACTAATGACACCGAGATGTGGCACCCATTCCATCTACACGGTCACACCTACCAGCATGAAGGTGGCGGCCCGCGGAAAGACACGTCGATCATCCTGCCCAAGCAGACCCTCACCGTCGACTTCGACGCTGACAACCCAGGTCTCTGGGTCGCCCACTGCCACAACATCTACCACGCCGAAACCGGCATGACCACTGTCATCGGCTATCGGGCGTGACCACGGCGCAACCTTCCGGAGGCCACGGAACTGGTCGTGTCGATGAACGCGTGACGGCGCCATTGATCGGACGGGATGCGGTCCCACCCCTGCGGGATCGTGACGATACCGGCCGCGGCTACGTTATTGGCCGGCCGGCCGGTCCGCCGTTGTCGGCGGTGGAGAGCGTGCGCGCCGAACGCATCCACCGCGCCGTGTTTGGGCACGCCAAGATCGTCCACGTCCTCGAGGGCGCCGCACGCATTGAGACAGCCACAGGCATCCACGAGTTGACACCGGGCTACGCGATGGCTCTCGGGGCCGGCATGTGGTGCTCAGTGCGCCCAGACCCGACTGTGCGGCTATGGACGCTCTACTTCGACGAGTCCTTCCTCCGCTCCCACATGCGATGGGTGCTCGCCGACACCACGCGCGTCCGTCCGGGCGTGCATCCTGACGCCTGGGACGGCTCGGCACTCGTGCTGCAGCCTGGCGTGGACATCCTGCACCGCATCGAACCGCTGTGGCGCCAGATCAGCCTCGTGAACGAGACCGCGCCACCGGAGGTCGCGACCACCCGACTGATCTCTCTGTTCTCCCGCGCCGTCGAGATTGCCCTACCGACGCTGCTCGCCGACGACGGCGCCGTGCCCGAGAGGTTCGTCCTCCCGGTGCGCGGCCGGCTCGCGCAGCCGCCAATCGCTCGCCCCGTGCGCCGCTCGGTCGTCCTGCTGCGCTCGCGCATGACCGAGCCGTGGACGGTCGGCAGGCTCGCCGCGGAGGTGGCCGTCTCCCGCGCCCATCTCACACGCGTTTTCACCCAGCAGGTCGGTGTCGCCCCCATGCGGTTCCTCATCGAGACCCGCCTGACGGAGTTCACGCGACTGATCGAGGAAACCGACCTGCCGATCGCCGATGCATCCCGGCAAGTCGGATGGAACGACGCGCGAGTTGCGGCAGTATGGTTCCGCAAGCGCTTCGGAATCACCCCCACGCAGTACCGGCGGCATCCGCACGCTTCTTGCACCGGCGCCATGCCGTGCGAGTCGTGCCGTGGTGTGTGCGCCCTCACTCCGGTCCTTGAGCCCGTAACTCGTGCGGTGTCGCGTGATTCGCGCCGCGACGCGCACATTCGGCGGCTTTCCTAGACGATCTCCGCGCCCTCCCGGTAGGCCGGGTTGATACGTCAGGTCCACCGCTGCGCCTGACGGGCGTACTCGCTGATCGTCCGTCTGCCTGCTGCGTGGTGAACCTCGCGCACCTCATGGTCGCAAGCCATGAAGCAGCGCCGACTTCCATGTCCTCACCGCCGCCCCTGACGGCATGCTCTACGGATTCGCCACCACCGAAGTCGAACTCCTCGCCAGCGACGATGAAGGACGCAACTGGCTACCCAAGGCATCGTTCTCCGCCGCAGACCTCGCCGCCACCACAGACGGCCTCTATGCGGCAACTGAGGAAGGCGTCCTCATCAGCACAGACAACGGAGCGTCCTTCGCTCCTGTGTTGGGCGCGCCCGTGCTCTACACAATCGACGCCGGCACGGATGGCACACTCGCCGGCGTCGGCACCGACGGCGTTCTCTGGTCGTACGGCCCTGACGGTCGCTGGCGACGCATGCAAACACTGCAGGGCGCCGCGCAGGCCTTCAGTGTCATCGACTCGGAGCGGCTCGTTCTCGTCGACGACCGCGGAATCGTCGAAGTCACTCCCGACGACACCACCATCCTCGCCCCAGCCCGCCCCGCGGACTGACGACAATCATCAAGGACACCGCGCATGGACAGACCTCGAAACCCCTTCCGCAACATGACCTTCTTCATCGCTTCTGCCACCGTCCTGGTCGTCGCGCTCACCGTGGCGATCTACTTCCTCATCGTGGCGATGCTCGGATGAATCACATGCCTGCACACCGCCACACCCCGCTACCACATCTGCACCGAATACACCTGTCACACCAGCGGCCACGACCAGCGCGCACTTCGGAGCGCACCCATCGACAGTTGGTGCGTCTTGGCCGTGTCCTGCTCGTGGTGGGACCGCTGCTCGCCACTGTGCACCTGCTTTTGGATGCGCAGTCGGGCGGCGCCGGTGGCACGTTCTGGACATACACGGTCGCGAGTCTCGAAGCGGCCGTCATCACGACCATCGTCGGGATTGCGCTCGCGTGGAGGGAACCACGAGGAGCACACCATGATCCTCGATGATTACTGGACCAACGTGATCTGGTCGCTGATCCCGACCATCGGCATCTCAGCGGTCTTCTGGATCGTCATTCGTGCCATCATCCATGCAGACCGCGACGAGCGGAAAGCCCGCGCGCGAATCGAGAAGGAATTGCGCGCGGAACGCGAACAGGCCAGGGCGAGGCTGGCAGGAGGGGAGACAGGTTCGCCTGAAGCGTCGGCGTGATCACACGCGGACAGCACGCTGCCTTCAACCCGGTGCGGCGCTACCATGCCCCACAAGGGTATTCAAGGGCCTCATGGGATCGCGGGCGTGAGCGTAGTTTCGAGGACTCCACGAAAGGAGCCCATCATGACTATTGCCGGAGAAATGCTCCGCACCTATCCCAAGGACCTGGGCGGAATCGACCAGCAGAAACTCACCACCTGTATCGAGGCGTGTCTGGAATGCGCGCAAGCATGCACCGCCTGCGCCGATGCCTGCCTCAGCGAAGACATGGTCACTGAACTGACCAAATGCATCCGCACCAACATGGACTGCGCCGACCTCTGCGAAACCACGGCGCGCGTCCTCTCTCGCCACACCGGGTACGACGCCAACCTCACACGAGCCACTCTCGACGCCTGCCGCATGGCCTGCGCGAGTTGCGCGGACGAGTGCGAACGGCACGCCGGAATGCATGAGCACTGCCGCGTGTGCGCTGAAGCATGCCGTCGCTGCGAGGAAGCGTGCGCCGCACTCCTCGGAGCATTCTGACACTCAACAGCGAACCCCGGGGGCCGTCCAATGACATACCCCAACGAGCCCAGGTCCGACGAGAAGGCCCTCGTCACCGACCCGGTCTGCGGCATGAAAGTTGACCCGGCCACGGCGGCCGCGAGACGCGAATACGACGGAACCACGTTCTGGTTCTGCTCCACCGGTTGCGCCGACGCCTTCGACGCCGATCCGCACCGCTACGGACACCCGCAGACAGCCGACTGAGCCAACTTATAGGCGCCGCCCCGAGGGATGGAACCAATGTCCGACTCACCACACGCACCCGACCACGAGCACCACAGCCGGGGGCGGCCTTACCTGATGTTCTGGATCATGATGGCCCTGAGCTTGCTCATCATGTACGCTGCCATGTTCACCATGATCGACGGCTGGGGCGACTTCCGAAACAACCTGAATATGCTCTACATGACGCTCACGATGTGGGCTCCAATGGGAATCATCATGCTCCTGGCCATGCGTAGCATGTACGCGAACAAGAAGGCCAATGTGGCGATGCTCGTCGTGTTCGCCTTGCTGGCAGTCGGATCGTTCACGGCGACTCGAACACAGGCAGCCACTGACGACCAACAGTTCATCAAATCCATGATCCCGCACCACTCCGGCGCAATCCTCATGTGCCGCGAGGCCAGCCTGACCGACCCAGAACTGACTGCCCTCTGCGAAGACATCACCACCGGCCAGCGATCGGAAATAGAGCAAATGGAGCAGATCCAAGAACGTCTGAACAACAACTAAGCCCGCTGGTTGACCAACCTCACGTCTCAGAAAAGGCAACCGCTGATCCTCTCATTGAGGGCCGCCTATCAGAACAGCGCTGCGGCCACAGAGGTGCTGCCGTAAACGATCGTTTCCGACAGCCCTTCGGCCCGCGATGAGTAGGTGCACGACACGCCGAGAGATGGTCCGCCGTAACCCTACTTGTGTCCCGAGACCTCATCGGCACGATGCAGACTGGTCTACTGTCTTGGCTGTTCGTTGGTTACAAGGAACTCACCGATCACAGTGACGCCGTCCTGTAGATATACCGGAATGGTAAATTCTTTGCCCTGATTCGCGGTCTGCCATGCCAGAGCATCCTCAGGAGACTTGAACGAATCCATGGCATCGGCTCCGTTCACTGCGTCGAGCTCGGCCTTTCGAACATAACCAGCTTTGCCGTTCGTTGCTTCAGCTTGGATCAACGCTGGCTCTTCTTTGGGCGAGCGTGCCTCGGTTGCAGATCCAAACGTCTCACCACTGCTGTTGACCGAGTATGTCGGCTCAGGCATAGGGGCGGTTTCGATTCCAAGTTCCGCGCTCAAGCCTTGTGGTGAGAAAAGCACAGGGCCCGCGGCGACCGCTGCTCCTCCGAGAACACCGAGAGCGAGGGCGAGCGTCGTTCCCGCGACGACCTTCCCAATTGTTGTGTGTTTCACGTCTCCCCCTTATGAACTCTGGTTGGGTGATTGATAGGTGTAGGAAGGGCTATACGACGATCCCGTCCATCCCTCAAGTGACACCGTAAGAACGCCACGTTCCGCTGGCGTATCGCGTCGTCACACGATCCATCAGGGACGTGCAACCCGAATTGTAAGCAATGGTGCTCTCTTGGATGAGCGAACCTGCTGAGTTGAAGAGACGGGCCCTCAGTCCCATCCATCCAGAAGGCGCGCATCCAGACGTAGTGCCGACGTTCGTCCAGGCTGACGCCCGTCCTGAAACTGTCGAGATGGTCGCTTGGTTTCGATATTGAACGCTGTTGATCGTGTAGTCACCCCAACTGGACGATGCATCACCAGCGCTGGCAGCAACTGGCGCATACACAATCAGAAATCCCGCGATCGCTACACCGGCAATGAACCGACCGTATCGATTTCTGCCGCTGACACCTGAATTTAGCTTCACAACTCCTCCACTCTGAAGAGAACGCTTCGATGCGCATAATCATGCACCCACCCTGCATCGCCGTCCATAGGTCACAGGATGCGCGTCAGCCACGCTCCTCCTGCCGCAGTTGAAGCGTGTCCGTATGTGGATGGATTTTTGAGACAGTTCACTGCGTCCAGCCACCCCCATGCGCGACCCAGGTTGCAACGATCGGGCGTCGCAAGTGCTGGGATGGAGGGCAGGCACGCTGCGCAGCGAGGCCCCAGCGCCACCCCATAGGGCGGTTCTGGGGCCTCCAGACGATCTCTGATGCCGCTTCAGCGACTTGAACCGTCCCAGGTTTGGTGCCGCATCCTTTTGAGTTGATTGGATGTCATCATGCCGAAGAAGATCGATGCCGCGCTCCGTGAGCGCGCAGTCAGGCTCGTGCGCGAGCACCGGGCCGAGTACCCCTCGACCGCGAAGGCCATTGCAGCCGTCGCCCGTCAGGAAGGCGTCGGTGCGGAATCGTTGCGCCGGTGGGTTGTGCAAGCCGATATCGACGCGGGAGACCGAGACGGGCAGACCAGCGAGGAACACGCAGAGATCCGCCGGCTCAAGGCCGAGAACCGCAAGCTGCGTGACGACGTCGCGATCCTGAAAGCAGCGACAACTTTCTTCGTGGGGGAACTCGACCCCCGCAACCGCTGATCATGGGATTCATCGACCAGATGAGATCCGAGGGGCATGCAGTCGAGTCGATCATCCGCGTCCTGCGAGAGCAGGGCGTGAAGGTCGCTGCGCGCACCTACCGGGCCTGGCGGCAAGGCCGCGTGTCCCTCCGGACTGTGACCGATGCGCTCGTCGTCGACGCCGTCCGTGACGCCGCCTGGCGCGCCGAGGTGCTGCCCGACGGGACGACGCGCCGCCGGATGACGCCGGAGGGCTTGTATGGCCGCAAGAAGATGACCGCGCTGATCCGCCGCACCGCCATCGCTGACGCCTCACGTGGCGCGGTGGACCGGGCCATGCGGGCTCTGGGTCTGCAAGGCATCACCCGGGCGAAGGGCATCCGGACCACGATCCCCGGCAAGGATGGCAACCGTGCCGGCGACCTCCTGAACCGAGACTTCACGGCCCCACATCCAGATCACACCTGGGTGATGGATTTCACATATGTCCGATCATGGGCGGGCTGGGTCTACGTCGCTTTCATCCTCGACGTGTACTCGCAACGCATCGTGGCCTGGCACGCGCAGACCACCATGCACACCGAGCTCGTCATGATCCCGCTACGCATGGCGCTGTGGGAACGTGGCCGGCAAGGCCACCCGATCCAACCGAAACAGCTTCGAGCGCATAGCGATTATGCCGAGGTTTTCGTTAAGCCGAGGATTCGTGTTCTGGCGTGTGTTGGCGCGGGTTCGTGACCGTTTCCTCGGCTTAACATCGGTCTGGTCGTAGTGTCCGCCGTATCCATTCGTCTATGGAAAGGACACGGCTATGGATACGACTGTCATTCATTTGGGTGGTCTCGTTGTCGCGGCGTTGCGTCAGGCGGGGTACGCGGAGTCCACGATTGGACAGTACGAGAAAACGATCCGCGCGTTGGACCGATTCGTCGATGGTCGCGGCGGGGCGTATACGAGTGCGCTCGGGGTGGTGTTCGCGTCGTTGACGACGAGCCCGCGCACGGGCCGCTTCAGCGCAATTCGTCGATTCAACTACACGCGGCTCGTGACGTTGTTCGACGCACTTGTCGATACTGGGGACGTGCCTCTCAGCGTTCGTAAGCGCGGTGGTGGCGGCCGCCGGCCATTCTCCGACACGTTCATCTCGCTGAATGCCGAATGGGAGGCTGAGATGATCGAGCGAGAACTCGCTGATGCGACGCGTGAGGCTTATGGTCGCACTGCGCGCGGCTACCTGGTGTTCCTCGAAGAGCACGGGATCGTCCGTTTGGAAGACGCGGACGCCGGCACGATCACTGGCTTCTTGGAATCGTTGCTGGATCGGTGGGCGAAGAGCTCCCTGTTCTGGGTGGTGTCGAACTTCCGCCCATTCCTGACGTTCACCGGCCGACGTGACCTCGTCGATGCGCTGGGTCTTGTCGGGATACGCCGTTCGCACCCGGTGTTGTCGGTCATGGCTGATGAGGACGTGCAGCGCGTGGTAACCGCGTGCGCGTCACGCACGGTGGTGTCGTCACGCGACGCAGCGATCACGTTGCTGGCGCTGATGACGGGGCTGCGTTCGTGCGACATCATCGATCTGCGGTTGGGTGATATCGATTGGCGATCACAGACGATCAGTCTCATCCAGCAGAAGACCCGTAACCCGGTCACGCTGCCACTGCCGGGCCTACTGCTGGCACGCCTCGCCGATTATGTCCTGAATGAGCGGCCCGACACTGGTGATGATCATGTCTTCCTGCGCCAGCTCGCGCCACACACCCCGTTGGCTGATCATGCGACGATTCACCGGATCACCACGGTCGTGTTCACCGCCGCTGGCGTCACTGATCCGCGGGCCGGGTCACGGCTGTTGCGGCATACGGCCGCGTCGAGGCTGCTGGCCGCGGCGACCGCACTGCCGACGATTTCCGCTGTCCTCGGTCACGCCCGTATCGAATCAACCAGCATCTACCTGACCGTTGATGAGGGGCGGCTGGCCGGATGCGTGCTGCCCGTCCCGGCGGGGGCACGATCATGATCGAGTATTCATCCGGGCACGGATTCGTCAGTGTGTTCGCGGCTGATTTGGATGACTACGTCGCGTTCAAAACGGCGATGGGCTTCACTGGTCTCTCCCGCATCTGGTATCTGAAGCAGTTCGACGCCTACTGCACCCACCACCAGTCGACGACGTTGGATCGGGTGACCGTTGAAGGATGGGTCACGGAACGGCTTGCCAGCTCCGGCACCTACCGGTCATGGATGTCATACATCCGTGGCTTCGGGCGATGGGTCCTCGTTCACCGCGACCCGGACGCCTACGTCCTCGACAGCACCTGGAGAGCACCCTTCGTGCGCTCGCACCCTTACCTGCTCACCGGAGAGCAGATCGAGAAGTTCTTCACTGCGGCCACGAGCGTGAGATCGAAATCACCGTGGGAATGGCAGGCGTCGGCGTTCTTCACCCTGATGCATTCGTGCGGGCTGCGCACCGGCGAGGTCAGAGCCCTGCGCCCCGAAGACGTTGACCTGCGCGGCGGGCATGTCACGATCATCGAGTCCAAGGGCCACCGCAGCCGGCGTCTGCCGGTCACCGATGACGTGACCGCGATCCTGAGGTCCTGCGATGCGACGTCAAGGAAGTGGTTTCCCGGCAGGCGATCGTTCTTCGTCTCCGCGACCGGCTCGGCCGTGACGCCCACATCGGTCGGGGTGATCTTTCACCGCATTTGGGACCACGCGGGCTTGCCCCGTCCGAACGGCGGTGCCCAGCCTCGTCCCTATGATTTCCGTCATCACTTTGCTTATGCGAATCTGGAACGTTGGATGGCCGACGGGACCGACGTGTCCGCGATGCTGCCCTACCTGCAGGTATATATGGGCCACGCGGGCGTCGAGTCGACCTACTACTACGTCCACACGTCTCCGGATTTCATGGACGCCTACACCGGCATCACCCGTGAGGCCAGCAGGCCCCTGCTGGCATCACCCGTGAGGCCAGCAGGGGCCTGCTGCCGGAGGTCGGTTTCGCATGAAACGTCACGTCGTCACCGGCGCCCCGGATTTCTGGGACCTCGCCCGCGGCTTCCTCCACACCTATCTTCCCGCCGTCCGCTCAGCATCTGCGAGGACGATTGAGGCCTACCGGATCAGCTTGGAATGCTTCCTCGGGTTTCTCACCGACCACCAGCACATCACCCGCACCGATGTCACGTTCGACTGCTTCGACCGGACGCATCTGAAAGCCTGGCTGGCATGGATGAACGAACACCAGCGTTACGCACCCCGGACGATCACACTGCGGCTCACCGCGATTCGGGCGTTCCTCGCCTACGCCGCCGCCGAGGACATCACCCTCGTCGCGCTGCACAACGCGGCCTCGACGTTGAAACCTCCGACCGTCCCGAAGAGGCCGATCGAGTATCTCACCGAGGATGAGACTCGCGCGGTCCTCGCCGCGCACACCGGCCACACAGCCAAATCACGCCGGAACCGAATGCTACTCATCTTGCTCTACGACACTGCGGCCCGCGTCAGCGAGATCACCCGTCTCACTCTCGGCGATCTCACCCTCACCCATCCGGGCCACGTGATGTTGACCGGGAAACGACGCAAGACCCGTGTCGTTCCATTGACCGAGGCCACGATCGGGCACCTGCGCGTCTATCTCGATGAGTTCCATCCCGACCGAGCGGTCCTCCCATCGGACAGGCCGCTGTTCTACAGCCACCATCAGGGACAACCGGCGCCGCTCTCGGCCGATACTGTCGCGAACGTGCTCACCATCGCCGCCGACACCGCACGAGCGCACTGCCCCTCGGTCCCTGCGAGGGTTCACTGTCATATGCTCCGCAAGACCAAAGCGATGGATCTCTACCAGCAAGGTGTCCCGTTGCCCATCATCATGCGCCTCCTCGGCCACGAGAACATCTCGACCACGAACGCGTTCTACGCCTTCGCGACCATCGACATGATGCGCGACGCTATCAACGCCGCCACACCAACAGCCGACGTCGCTCGCATCCCCGAAGACGCGCTCCGCGCGCTCTACAGCCTCCGATAACCCCGAAATGTTAAGCCGAGGAAACTGTTACGAACCCGCGCCACCACACGCCAGAACACGAATCCTCGGCTTAACGAAAACCTCGGCATAATCCGAGTTAAGCCGAATTCGGCTTAATAGCGACGCGGGAAGTCAATATACCGCTGTGGCATATACCGAAAGGCTCGCCCTCGACGGCATCGCGCCATCGATCGGGAGCGTCGGCGATGCGTACGATAACGCCCTCATGGAGACGATCAACGGCCTCTACAAGGCCGAGTGCGTGCGCACGACGATCTTCCACGACGGCCCGTACAAGACGATCGCGGACGTCGAATTCGCGACCGGCGGCTGGGTCGACTGGTACAACAACCGAAGGCTCCACGGTAGCCTCGGAATGGTCAGCCCCGACGAGTTCGAGGCGACCTACTACGCGGCCATCACCCGAGAGCCGCAACCCGCATAGAAGCGGCACAGAACCTGGGACGGTTCATTCTGCCTCCTCGACGGAGTAACACGTGTGACGAGAGGCCCGTCATGTTCCGCCTTATCTGGACGATCAGCGTTCGCACCCGCGACTACCTGCACCGCTACATGCCGAGCAACCGACTGCTCGCTGCCATCCGCACACGTCGCGGACTCAAGTGGGGGATACCCGCGATGCTGGTCGCGCTTCCATACATCCTGATCGCCAGCATCTGCTCTAGCTCGGCAGCCGACGGCGGCCCCGGCTGGCTCAACCTCATCGTCCTGTGGGCATGCTGGAACGCACTCAAGTTCATCATCATGGGCCCCACGAGCCTCCTCCTGTTGGTGCGCGCGAGCATCGCTGAGGCCGCCGCGCGACACGGTGGGCGGCGAGACGACGATGCGAGCCAGTCGAGGGGCCATGCCGCAGCTGGTACCGAGCCGTTGCTTCACAGGTGAGTGCGGGTCCGTTCACTACACTGTTGTGGGTGTCCGAACTGTTGCCCAACCTGGAGCCGCTGACTGCGCTGCTTGGGCATGCCACGCCCGCGAAGGCAGACGCTCACGCGCTCCTCGATGCGGTCGCGACGGCCGCGTCGGTCGATCAGTTGGATGAGGCTATCGGCACGATTGTCGAGAGCTGGCGAACCCCATGAGCAGAACCAGCATCGTCTCGATCGACGTACGCGGTTTCAGAGCTTTCGGCACGGTGCCTGCCCACTTCGAACTGGACGCGCCCCTGACGGTGGCTCACGGCGGCAACAGCCAGGGTAAGACCAGCCTGGCCGAGGCTGTGGAGTTTTTGCTGTCGGGTTATAGCAGTCGCCGGGAGCTTCTTGGTGGTGCGAAGGCTGAGTACAACGACAGCCTACGAAATGCTCATCTCCCTGAGGGCGACGATGAGGTCTTCGTGGAAGCTGTAGTGCGTACTGCTGACGGTTCGCTCCACCGTGTTCGGCGGATCTTGACCGGTGACTTTGGCCGAGGGGCGGAATGCGAGAGTCGGCTCCTCGTCGACGGGAACGAGGTCAGTGACCTGTCGAGTGTCGGGCTCATGCTGGCCGACCCGCCGGTGCGCGCTCCCGTCCTGCTGCAGCACATCCTTCGCCACGCCCTTTCGACGGAACCCAAGCAACGAGTCTCATACTTCAAGTCGCTTCTGTCCCTCAGTGACCTCGACCTGCTACGTGCACGAGTCGCCGAAGCACGCAAGCACCTGGAACAAGAGCCCGATGGACCGTGGCTCCAGAGGGTGGCGACGCTACCTACGGACCTCTCTGACGCACGGAGTCGTCTCCAAACCATCGCCAGAACCGCATCCTCCGGTGCTGGCGCGGTCACGGACGCTTTGTCCGCAGAGTTACGTGAGGCGGCCGGAGCAGCTACGGGAGAGCACTACTCAACTCTTGCCGACGCCAAGACCGGACTTGAGACCCGCGCTAGAGCCAAGGCGGAGGCGCTCTTCCCGATCGCACAGTTTGTTGCAGCGCCGTTTCCCTCAGTCGAACTCGAGGTGCCCGACACAACTTCCTACAGGGAGGCGCTTGCCTCGATTGAGGAGGAAGTCGCCCGCCTGCTGCCCATCTTCGCAGCAGTCCTGCGAGTGCATGAGTTCGCGGAGCTAACTGCTCCCGCAGACTGTCCGGTCTGCGCGACGCCGGAAGCGCTGACACCAGCGCGCATTGACACGATGAGAGCCGAGCTAGGCCACGCTTCAAATCTTGATCAGACCGCCGCCACGACACTCGCATCCATTGACCGAGCAGGCGAGACGCTCACGGCCCTCGCAGAGTTCGTGCGTGCAGGCATGCCTAGCACTGGCAGCCTGTCGGAGACCGAGCTCAACGCGCTGGCGGCGAAACTTCAGGACTGGGGCCTTCGGCCCACACTCGTCCGAGACGCCTATGCCGCTGCGACAGCTCTGACCGATTCCACGCAGGCGCTCGTCACCGCGGGGCGCGAAGTCCGTGAAGCGATCGCCACTCTGCGACTTGCGATCGAGCGACGAGAGTACCCGACTGACATTGAAGCGGCCTTCGGCGGCCTGCGTACAACTCTCGATACTGTACGCACGAAGCGCGAGTTGCACGCGGAAGCCGCCTCCGCGCTTGAAACTGCAATCGCGCCGGTCATCGAGGAACGTGCTGGGATCGCTGATCATCGGCAGTTGCTGACGCTGCTCGACGGAGTGGCGGAGCTCGCAGGTGACGTGATCAGATCATCCGAGCGGCAACGCGCATTGGCCCGGGCGAAAGCGGCCGAGAAGGCACTTCAGGATGCTTCGGTCGAGCTGCTCGACGCGCGCTTCGCCGAGATGAGCGACACCATCAAGTCTTGGTGGCTGACGATCCGTCCTGACGAGTTGGTCGACTTCGTGGGTGCGCGAACACGTGCCGGCGGCACTCGCTTCGTAAACTTGATAGCCGCACTGCACGCCGAAGCGGGAACATCGCCGGTCGTGCGCGACGCGCTCGGCGTTTACAGTGACTCACAGTTGAACGCGCTCGGCCTGTCGATCTTCCTGGCACGCATCGAACTCCTTGACTCACCGGTAGTGGTCCTCGACGATCCCATCCCTGGAAGCGACCCTGACCACCGACTTACCTTCGTTCAGAACACCATTGCGAAGCTTCTCGATGATGGTGTGCAGGTCATCTTGACTACTTACGACAGCAGACTGGCTGACTGGACAATGAGCAATCACGACCATCGTGGACTGATTGCGTATGAACTGAATCTTGTCGATCCCAGGGCCGGTACTGTGCCGACACAGACGTCCGACATGTTTAGCCGACTGATGCTGGATGCTGAGGACAATCTCAACGCACCAACTGCACGCGGCCGCAGGGCCGCGTGCGGAAGCTATCGTTCGGCGGCAGAGCGCCTTGCGAAGCAGATCATCGCTACCGGGCGTACTCAGGCCGGTGCAGCCTGCTCGGTCGCGGACGTCGATGCCGAGGCATCAATGCTGGGGCAACTCGTCCCGCTCGTCCGCGGTTTCGCTCTTGATAACGGGGAGAAGGGTCAATGGAACACCTTTGCGACGGTCCTGAATCCTGGGAACCACGACGACGACGTGCCGTCGACGGCAGAACTGAGAGTCGTCCGAGGTAACCTGCGCAAGATCGCGAAGACACACCGGGAGCACTGGCCGAACGGCTTGGTCTCGTGATCCCCGGCTAGCAACCAAGAGTTGGATAGGAGCGCGGGTCGAACAAGTCCTGATCATCGCTCTCCGCTATCGAAGCCCCCTACGCAGTGATCCGGGAACCACGGCGCCCACCAGGACGGATCATTACGCCGTGCGAAGCGAGCGCTCGCCGGACTGCCTGAGGCCCCGCCCCGACCTTCACGCCGACCTCTACCAGCGTCAACCCGCTGAGGTAGAGGTCGGCTGCTTCGTGGATGCGGGAAGGATCGAACCGTCCACGGCGGATCGTCACCTCCCGCCGGGTGAGGTGGCTGGCGACCGTGCGGCGGTTCACTCCGAACAGGGACGCCAGCTCCACGAGCGTCGCGCCCTCGCGGTACTGCGCCACCAGGTCGTCGACCTGCTCGGGCCGTAGCAGGGTTTGAGCCATCTCAAGTGATCGCACCACTCGACCCCTGGAGTCGAAGACTGTAGGCTCCGATGAGCGCTGGTCATGGTCGTACAAGCCCCGTGACCTGCGCAAAGACAAGGTTTTCAGGTGTGGGCAGGGGTTCTCAAACTCTCTACGGAGGTCCACCATGAAGAAGCCCTCGGTTCCCGAGGGCTTCTTGCGTCTGAGACGCACGCCTGATCCTTCGGCATTCACCTGATCCGCCCGAAATCGGCAGTCCCCTGGGAACTTGCTATGGTGGAAAGGATGCTCGTGCATGCATGAGCAGGGAGCGCACTGTGCGCTCTCACGCGACGCGCGCCCGACTTGCGCGCCCCGCGATCATTCGACTCCCGCTGAGGATGCGCCGGCAATCGGCGTGCCCGAACGTGGACGACCGGAAAGGAGCCGCACCCCGGGCCTCTCGTCTGTGCGCTGCCATGCGCCTCAGTGGTCCAGGTTCGTTCGCCATGCTGACAGCATCAGATCTCTCGATGTCCACCCAACCTCTGACCTCCCTCTCCCCCACTTAGCGGGCACTTTCTCCTTCGACCAGCGGCCGTGCCGCATCAAAGACGAGAAAGTGAGAACACCCGGTGGGAGACCTCCAAACACTCTCAGGACCGATCGTGGTCCTGCTCATGCTGCTTTTCTTCGGCGGCAGCTTGTACATGTCGATCCGCATCTCCCGTAAGAAGGAGAACGCCGACGGCTACATGACCGGCGGCGGCAAGATCGGCTTCGGCATATCGGCCGCATCCATGACGGCGACCTGGATCTGGGCGTCATCGATGTACGCCTCGGCCACGTCCGGCTACACCTACGGGATCTCCGGCCCCATCCACTACGGGCTCTGGGGAGCGTTGATGATCCTGCTCATCTACCCCTTCGGCCGCCGCATCCGCAAGGTGGCTCCGAAGGCGCACACGATCGCCGAGGTCATGTTCGCGCGGCACGGCCGCTCGAGTCAGCTCATGCTCGCCGGCTCCAACGTGCTGGGCAGCCTGATCAGCCTCACATCGAACCTGATCGCCGGCGGTGCGCTCATCGCGATGCTGTCGCCGTTCACGTTCACCCAGGGCATCGTCGCGATCGCGATCGGTGTTCTGGCTTACACGCTGTGGTCGGGCTTCCGTGCGTCGGTGCTCACCGACTTCGCCCAGGTGCTGGCGATGCTCGGCGCGGTGGCGATCATCATCCCGGTGATCTTCTTCGCCGCCGGCGGCCCCGACCTGTTCGTCACCGGTGCTTCCAACCTGACACCGCAGCAGGGCGATTTCTTCTCCTCCGACGCGTTCTTCAACCAGGGCGCACCGTACATCGCTGCGGTGCTCGCCTACGCGATCGGGAACCAGACGATCGCACAGCGGCTGTTCGCTGTTCGTGAGGACCTCATCAAGAAGACGTTCATCACCGCGACCGTCGGCTACGGCGCGACCATCATCGGCGTCGGAATGCTGGGCGTCATCGCGCTGTACGCCGGAGTCCAGCCGATGGACGGCGACGTCAACAACCTGATCCCGCAGATGGCCGCGACCTACCTCAGCCCGCTGCTGATCTGCGTGTTCTTCGTCATGATCATCGGCTCGCTGTCATCGACGGCGGATGCCGACATGACGGCGCTCTCGTCGATCATGATGGCCGACATCTACGGTCAGAACATCGCAGGCAAGAAGAACGCGAACCCGAAGACGATGCTCCTGGTGGGGCGACTGACCATGGTCGGTGCAACAGCGGCAGCACTCGGCTTCGCGTCGATGCAGTTCAACATCCTCGACCTGCTGGTATTCGTGGGAGCCATGTGGGGCGCGCTCGTCTTCCCGGTGATCGCGAGCTTCTACTGGAACCGCGTCACCAACGTGGCGTTCAGCGTCGCCGTCATCGCCGCCCTCGCCGCGTTCCTCCCCGTGCGCTTCGAGTGGGTCGATCTGTCAGGCGGACTCGGCATCGTCAGTGATGTGCTGTCGGTGATCGGCATCGGTGTCGTGCTGGCACTCATGTCGTTCGGGTTCTTCGGGCTGAAGGTCGCCATCGGCGTCGGAGCCGTCTCGATCGTGGCATCCGCCCCGTTCGCGATCGGTTTCCTGCACACCTATCCGGTGCTTTCCGGATCGCTCGTGGCCTATGCGGTCAGCACGATCGTGTGCGTGGCGATCACGATGCTGAACAAGACGAGACGATTCGACTTCGAACTCATCAAGCAGCGCACAGGTGAGTTCGACACCGCGGAGACCGAGATCATGATCGAGACGGAGAGCGCGATCAAGAACGCTGAAGCAGCCGGAGACGGCGCACTCGCAGGAAAGGACGCGTGATGGAACTCATTCTCATGGCTGCGTACGTGCTCGTCTGGCCCGTGATCGTCATCGGCGTACTCGCCGTGATCATCCGCGCCTTCGTGAAAGACGCTCGCGAAGCGAAGCGGGAGGGCCGACAGATCATCTGATGGCCATCGCCTGAAAGAACGGATGGGCGCCGGCGGAGACCCCGCTGCCGCCCATCCGCATTCATCGCTGCCGCAACTGCTGCGCGATCTCCTCGTCCACGGTCCGGATCGTCGCGGTGTCGATATCCGACATCGCCGCCTCGAACCGCGCCTGGCGACGCTTGAGCCAGACGCCCAGCACGATGATCAGCACCATCGCGGAGTAGATCACTATCGAGATCGGGCTGTGCACCAGGTACAGCGCGTCGCCCTGACTGATCGCCATGGCCTTGCGCAACTGCTCCTCCGCCATCGGACCGAGGATCGCTCCGACGACCATCGGCGAAACCGGATAGCCGTGCCTGCGCATGAAGAACCCGATCACGCCGAGCAGCAGCAGCACGCCGATGTCGAAGATCGTGAAGTTCGCCGCGTACGCACCGAGCCCCGCGAACACCAGGATCCCCGCGTACAGGTACGGCCGCGGGATCTGCAGCACCTTGGCCCACATGCCCACCAGAGGCAGGTTGAGGATGATCAGCACGACGTTACCGATGTACAGGCTCGCGATCAACGCCCACACCAGCGCCGGCTGGCTGTCGAACAGCAGCGGGCCGGGGCGGATTCCGTAGGTCTGGAACGCCGAGATGATGATCGCGGCGGTCGCGGTCGTCGGCAGCCCGAGCGTCAGCAGCGGTACGAGCACACCCGCCGCGGCCGCGTTGTTCGCCGCTTCCGGCCCTGCCACACCCTCGATCGCACCCTTGCCGAACTGCTGCCGGTAGGGATCCTTCGCGAGCCGCTTCTCGGTCGCGTAGGAGAGGAACGTCGCGACGTCCGCGCCGCCGGCAGGGATCGCTCCGATGGGGAATCCGATCGCGGTGCCGCGCAGCCACGGCTTCCACGAGCGCTTCCAGTCGCTCTTCTTCATCCAGGAGCGCCAGTTGCCGGAGACGGGGATGATCGGCAGAGCCCCGCTGCGCAGCCGTGAGCCGACGTAGAGCGCCTCGCCGACCGCGAACAGGCCCACCGCGACGATCACGACGTCGATCCCGTCACCCAGGTTCGGGATGCTGAAGGTGAAGCGCGCCTGCCCGGTCAGCGTGTCTGTGCCGATCAGCCCCAGGAACAGACCGATCGACAGCGACACGATGCCACGGATCGGACTCGCTCCGAGCAGAGCGCCCACGGTGAGGAACGCCACGATCATCAACGCGAAGTAGTCGGCGGGTCCCAGGGTCACTGCGAAGTCGGCGATGAACGGTGCGAACAGCGTGAGCAGGACCGTCGCGATCGTGCCGGCGATGAACGATCCGATCGCGGCGGTGGCCAGCGCGGCCGTGGCGCGGCCCATCCTGGCCATCTTGTTGCCTTCGAGCGCCGTGACGATGGATGCCGATTCCCCTGGCGTGTTCAGCAGGATCGACGTCGTCGACCCGCCGTACATGCCGCCGTAGTAGATGCCGGCGAACATGATGATCGCGCTCGTGACATCCAGCGTGTACGTCAGCGGCAGCAGCAGTGCCACAGTCATCGCCGGCCCGATGCCGGGGAGCACGCCCACCGCGGTGCCGAGAAGCACGCCGACGAACGCGAACAGCAGATACTGCGGCTGCAGCGCTGTCGCGAAGCCGTCCATGAGCAGCTGCAGGCTATCCACCGAACACCCCCGAACTCTCGATGAGGCCCGGCAGGATCGCGCCGAACGGCGGCAGGGAGAGTCCGAGCAGATTGCCGAACAGCAGCTGCGTCAGCACTCCGAGTCCGAGTCCGAGCAGGAGCGCCTTCCACCAGCTCGATGAGCCGAGTGCCATCGACGCACCGGTGAAGAGCACGACCACCGCGGCCGGCCACCCGGCGATCGGGATCACGACCATGAGCGACGCGAACGCGAGAGCGAGGAAGATCACCGTCTTCCAGGACGTCCGCGCCTCGGTGTCGACGTCTTCACCCTCATCCGGAGCGCCCACGTCGCCGCGCAGCACCGCGACGAACGCCGCGAGCGACGACAGGAGCATGAGACCGGTGACCGCGTACGGCACCACACGTGCGCCGAGAACGTTCGAGGATCCGACCGGCTCGCGGATGAAGCCCGTCATCACGAGCGCGACCACCGAGAACACGATGATCACGCCGATGAAGGCGAGCTCCCCGAGCCTGCGCGACCGGGGAGCGCCGGCGATCGCCGACGCTCCCGTTGTGATCTGGCTCGTCATTCGATCAGGCCGATCGTCTTGAGCGTCTCCTTCGTCGTGGAGATGTCGCCTTCCAGGAACGTGGAGAACTCATCGCCCACGAGGAACGCATCGGTCCAGCCGTTGGTCTCGAGGATCTCGGCCCACGCAGCACTGTCGTTCACCGACGTCACCAGGTCCTCGAGCGCCTTCTTCTCGTCGTCCGAGATGTCGCCGGGCGCGATGAGTCCTCGCCAGTTGGTGACGACCAGGTCGACGCCTTCGTCGGTGAGTGTCGGAACCTCCGGCAGCAGCAGCGCCGGTTCGCCCGACGACACGGCAAGCGCCTTCAGATCGCCTGCCTCGACCTGCTGCGAGAATTCACCCACGCCCGAGATTCCGGCCTGCACCTGACCGCCCAGCAGCATCGTGAGCGCCTCGCCGCCGCCGGAGTTGGCGATGTAGTTGAGTTTGCTCGGCACGTCCGCAGCATCCACGCCCGCGTCGGTGAGCAGCAGCGCCGCGAGGATGTGATCGATACCACCGGCGGATCCGCCGGTGACGGCCATGCCCGCGCCTTCGTCCACCCAGGCGTCGATGAAGTCCTTCAGGGTGTCGTACGGGCTGTCCTTCGGCACGACGATGACGAGCGGCTCTTCGGTGAGCTTCGCGATCGGAGTCATGTCCTCGATCCGCACGTCCGACGCGTTCGTCTCGACCGCACCGACCATCACGCTGCCGGTGATCATGAGAGTGTTCGGGTTTCCCTCGGTGGCGAGCGAGGCGAGTCCGACGGTGCCGCCGGCCCCGCCGATGTTCGACACCGGCGCAGAAGAGACCAGCGACTCGTCGCTGAGCGCCTGTCCGAAGGCACGCGCGGTCTGGTCCCACCCACCGCCAGGATCAGCCGGCGCGATCACCGCGACGCTGTCGATGCTCGACCCGCCGCCATCACCACCGGTGTCGCCACCGCCCGCGGTCGGTGTTCCGGTGCATGCGGCCAGTCCCAGTGCGACGACCCCGACGACCGCGCCGAGCGCGAGCCGAGTACGCGTGCGAGTGTGCTGTGTCATGAACTCCTCCTCGAGTCCTTCCGCCCGACGCCGATGCCGGGAGCAGGTGACGCGAGCCTAGAACCGCAGGCATCGCTGGATCGGCTTGTGTTCACAACCGTGACTTCTGGTCATTTCGTAACCGACATCGACTGTCCGCCCCTCGCTTAGCATGGGTACGTGGTGAAGGCGATGACGCTCCGCACGCAGCTCGTGCTGCTGCAGGTCGTCATCGTGCTCGCGATCGTGCTCACGGCTGGACTCGCCGCGATGCTGATGCAGGAGCGGCAGATCCGCGAGGCGTCGCAGGAGCGCATGGTCGCGGTCGCGCAGTCCGTCGCCCAACTGCCGACGATCGTCGAGGCCTACCGCTCGCCCGACCCTGCCGCGGTGATCCAGCCGATCGCCGAGCTGATCCGCGATTCGTCGAACGTGGCGTACGTCGTGGTGACGGATGATCAGGGCATCCGCTATTCGCATCCGAACCCGGATCGCATCGGAGAACCGGTCTCGACCGACCCGAGCGTCGCACTGTCCGGCGAGACGTACGTCGGCACCCAGACCGGCACACTCGGCGAGTCGTGGCGCGTGAAGGTTCCGGTGTTCGGCGCCGACAGGATCGTGATCGGTCAGGTGTCCGTCGGAATTCTGGAATCAGACATCCGTGCGGATTTCCTCGGCGACATCACCGGATTCCTCCTCGCGCTCGGCGCTGCCACGGTGATCGGAGTGATCGCGGCGACCGGAGTCGCCCGGATGGTGCGCCGTCGCATCTACGGGCTCGAACCCGAAGACATCCGCGGGCTGCTGGAGACGCGAGAGGCCACGCTGCACGGCATCCGTGAGGGCATGCTCGCCCTCGACGAGCAGGGGATGGTCTCGCTCTGCAATGACGCTGCGGCCCGGCTGCTCGGGCTCTCAGGCCCCGCAGAGGCCGTCGGCCGCCCGGCGTCGGAGCTGCTGGACGGCCTCGCCGCCCTCATCGCCGAGACCGAGGCCGAAGACGACGCCGCCCCGCAGCGCCTCGTGCTCTCCGGAGAGCGCGTGCTGGTCGCTAGAGCCGCACCCGTGCGCGTGCAGGACAGACGCGTCGGCACCGTGGTGACCCTGATGGACCGTACAGAGCTCGATCGCGCGCTGCGGGAGCTCGCCGGTGCCCAGGGCCTCGCGGAGGGCCTGCGCGCCCAGCAGCACGAATTCTCGAACACGCTGCACACGATCGGCGGACTGATCGAGCTGGGTGAGTTCGAAGCCGCCCGCCGTGTGGTCGATCGAGCCGGCGACGGCGGCGCGCTGAGCCGCCTGGATGCCCCGGACGGCGTGCAGGACATCGAGCTGGCGGCGATCCTGCTGGCCAAGCGCGCACGGGCGCGCGAGCTGGGGGTGGCGCTCACGATCTCGGACGACAGCCACCTCCCCGCCCGGCCCGGCGACGGCGATCTGGGCACGGTGGTCGGCAACCTTCTGGACAACGCTCTGGATGCCGCTGGACGCGGCGGTCACGTCATCATCTCGATCGCGCAGACCGAGGACGGCGGCATCCGCATCTGCGTCGAGGACGACGGGCCGGGCGTGCCGATGGAACGGCGCGGCGACGTCTTCCGCCTCGGTTACTCGACCAAGAGCGATGACCGACAGCGCGGGTACGGGCTGACGCTGGTGGCACGTGTCGTCGAGCGTCTCGGCGGTTCCATCGACCTCGCACCCGCCGACAGCGGTGGTGCGCGCTTCACCGTGCGGATGCCCGCCTCCGCACTCGTGGCGGCACGGGCATGAGCCGGTTGCGCACCCTCATCGTCGAAGACGACTTCGCCGTGGCGCACGTCACTCGGGGCTTCGTGGAACGGCATCCGCACTTCGAGGTCGTCGGCGTCGCACCGACCGGAGCGGATGCCCTGCGTGCACTCGAAGAACTCGAACCGGACGTCATGCTGCTGGATGTGTACCTGCCCGACATGTCGGGCATCACCGTGCTTCGGCGAGCCCGCGCCGCGGGTGCGCACGTCGAGGTCGTCGCCGTCACGGCAGCGCGCGACCTAGAGACGGTCCGCCGCGCCCGCGCCCACGGTGTGCATCACTACGTGGTGAAGCCCTTTCCCATGCGAACTCTGCATGAGCGGCTGGACGACGTGTGGCGCGTGCTCGCACGTGACGCCGAGTACACCGACACCGGCGAGCTCGATCAGGCGAGCGTCGATGCGCTCATGCGACGCGATGCGACCGCCATGGCGGGTCAGCGCAAGGGCGTCTCGCCCGTCACTCTCCGGCGTGTCGTTCAGGCGATGCAGGAGGGCCAAGACCAGATGTCCGCCAGTGAGCTCGCCGAGATTCTCGGAATGTCGCGGGTCAGCGCGCGACGTTATCTCGAACGACTGGTCGAGTCCGGGCTCGCCGTGAGCTCCCCCACCTATGGCGGGGTGGGCAGGCCGGAACTGCGGTACGCGCTGCGCGGGTGACCGCGCATCTCACCTGCCCGGTCGCACCGAGAGGTCGACGATCTGCGCGTCACGCGGCAGATCGAGGGCGGTGAGGATCGTGGTCGCCACCGAGTCAGGATCGATGAAGAGCTCAGGATCGTAGTCGCGGCCCTCCTGCTGGTGCACGCGTGCCTGCATCGGCGTCGACGTGCGACCGGGGAAGATCGACGTCACCCGCACGCCGCTGTCCGCCTCTTCTGCACGCAGCGCGTCAGCGAGCGCCTTGAGTCCGTGCTTCGAAGCGGCGTATGCGGACCAGTTGGCGTGAGCGCGCAGGCCGGCGCCGGAGTTGACGAACACCACCTGACCGCGAGAGACCCGCAGCACGGGAAGGAGCAGTCGCGTCAGCTCTGCCGGCGCGACCAGATTGACGGCCAGCTGCCGCTCCCACAGCGTCGGCGAGAGGTCTGCGACGTTCCCGAGGTCCACGACACCCGCGACGTGCACGAGCGAATCGATGCGCTCGGGGAGGTTCTGCTTCGACAGCGCCCATGACAGACGACCGGGCTGGGCGAGATCGCCGACCAGCGTCGATGCGCCGGGGAACTGCGCCGCGATCTCACGCGCACGCCCGGCGTCCCTGGCGAAGAGCACGAGCTCGTCGCCGCGGTCCAGCAGCCGGCGAGCGAGAGCCGCACCGATGCCGGATCCGGCGCCGGTGATCAGGTGCACAGCCAAAGTCAGGCGCTGTCGGTCGTCGCAGCAGTCTCGGCGACGTCGATCGGGACGACAGGGCAGTCCTTCCACAGGCGCTCCAGGCCGTAGTAGACCCGCTCCTCGCCGTGGAACACGTGCACGATCAGGTCACCGAAGTCCAACAGCACCCAGCGCGCCTCCTGACGGCCTTCGCGACGGACGCGCTTGTGACCGGCTTCGAGGAGCGTGTCTTCGATCTCGTCGGCGATCGCGGCGACGTTGCGCTCGCTGTTGCCGGTGACGATCAGGAAGATGTCCACGAGCGGCAGCGGCTCCGACACGTTCAGCGCGACGAGGTCCTCTCCGCCCTTGGACACGGCGGCGGATGCTGCGAGCTGCAGCATCTCTTCGGCATTTACAGGTGATTGCATCAAGAGAATATATTCATGGTGAATGCGACGATGAGCGCCACCGCGAGGGCGAGCGCGAGCCCACCTGCCGTGATCGCCAGCGTCAGCATGAGCTTGTTGCCCTTTTCAGGCGCCGGTGGTCGGATGACCTCGCCGGCAGGTTTGATCGTGCTGATCGCGGAGCTTGCCGCGATCGGTGTGGGAGACGACGACGGAGGCAGTTCTCCGTCGATGAGGACGGCATCCGTCTCCTTGCCGTCTGCTGCTCCGTGGGCGTGCCCCTGCGAGCCGATCCCTCGCGGAAGCTCGTAGCTGCCCGTGACGAGAATCTCGCCGGTGGACGCGACGGGCCCGGAGAGCGATCCTCCGCCCGGCGAGGGGTTGAAGATCAGTGTGTTCGGAGCAAGGTGCTGCGACCCGCCGGAATCTGCGGTGATCAACTCGTCGAACGACGGTGCGAACGACGGCACTTCACTCTTGTCTGCCAGCAGAGCGTTGCCGAAGGTCGGGCTGACGACGTGGTTCTCGCCCGTCTCGACCGGCTCGGCGACAGGGAGCTCTTCGACCTCAGATTGTTCGTCGTCGCCGTCCTCATTCTCCGTTTCTTCGACGGCCGCTGCATCGAAGTCCTCGTCATCGTCGACGCCGGCATCGGTCGCGGGCGACTGCTCCGGCGTCTGCTCTTCGTCGGCGGCGGGCTTCGCGAAAGTGGGCACGCCGGAGACGAGTTCTTCAGCGGCGGTATCGTCTGTCGCGTCCGCCTCGGATTCCTCGGGCTTCGGGGTTTCCTCGGTTTGTGCGGTCTCCTCGGTTTCCTCGGTTTCCTCGGTGGAGATCACAGGAACGGATGCTGTCCGGATGCGCTCCTGCTCGCGCGCCTGGCGACGCGTGAGCGGTGTGCCCTCAGAGTCGGCGGCCACGGGCGTCGGCGGCATGTCGATCGGTTCAGCGGGGCGGGGCACCGGAACCGCCGGTACGGGCTGCGCTTCGGCGGCGGCTGCCGCCGCCTCTTCCTCACTGATCACCGGCGTGGTGCCGGTGAGACGAATCTCCCGCAGCTGTTTGCGGGTCAGCGGCGAGTTGCCCTGCTGATCCGATGTACTCATGCCTTGCTCCGATACAGATGATGCTTCGCTATGTACTGAACGACTCCGTCGGGGACGAGATACCAGACCGGCTGATCATCGCCCACACGCTCTCGGCAAGCTGTCGATGAGATCGACAGGGCCGGAACCTCCAGTTGGCTGACGTTCTCGCTCGGCAGTCCGTCTGTGCTCAGTACATGTCCTGGACGGGATACCGCGACGAAGTGGGCCAACTCCCACAACTCATCATGGTCCCTCCAACTGAGAATTTGCGCTACGGCATCCGCTCCGGTGATGAAGAAGAGCTCGGCATCGGGCCGGTCCTGCTTCAGATCACGCAGAGTGTCGATCGTGTAGGTGGGCCCCTCGCGGTTGATGTCGACCCTGCTCACAGTGAACTGCGGGTTCGAGGCGGTGGCGATCACGGTCATCAGATACCGGTGCTCGCTGGGCGTGACGTTCGATTTCTGCCACGGGTGACCGGTCGGAACGAAGACGACCTCGTCAAGATCGAAGGAGTGCGCGACCTCGCTCGCCGCGACCAGGTGCCCGTGGTGAATCGGGTCGAACGTTCCGCCCATCACTCCGATTCGCGGGGCGCGCGTGGTCGTGGTCTCCATACGCCCTAGTGGCCGTGCCCTGCCCCGTGGCCGTCCTTGCCATGCTTCTCAGCCCAGGCCTCTGCTTTGGCGGAGTGACGGTTCGCGACGTTGCGATACGAGAAGGTCACGAGACCGAGGAGCGCGAAAAGGCCTGCCGCGATGGCGCCGAAGATGAGCGTGTCCATCGCGACGTTCCCGGTGTGCTCCGTTTCGGCCGCAGCCATCGCAATCTGTGCGACGAGGTTCATCCTGACTCCGTTTCGTGACCGGTTGCGAGAAGACGCTCACCCATCCTATCGCTCAGGCGCGTGTCTGACCTGCCCCACGCGCCAGCCACTTCGTGCTCGTCAGTTCGGTGAGTCCCATCGGGCCTCGCGTGTGCAGCTTCTGCGTCGAGATCCCCACTTCCGCGCCGAATCCGAACTCGCCCCCGTCGGTGAACCTGGTCGATGCGTTCACCATGACCACAGCGGAGTCCACCTCGGCGAGGAACCGTTCGGCGTTGCGTGTGTCGGTCGTCACGATCGACTCCGTGTGACCGGTGCTGTAGCGGCGGATGTGAGCGAGTGCGTCGTCCAGGGTGTCGACGACCTTGATCGCGATGTCGAGGCTGAGGTACTCGGTCGCCCAGTCCTCCTCAGTGGCGGGGATGACGCCTGCGACCATGCCGGCGACGATGTCGTCACCGTGGATCGCGACGCCCTCGCTCTCCAGCGCGCTGGCGATCATCGGCACGAGACGAGGCGCCGCCTGTCGCAGCACCAGCACCGTCTCCACGGCGTTGCAGACGCTGGGTCGCTGCACCTTGGCGTTCACGACGATCTCCCGCGCCCAGCCATCCGGCGCGGATTCGTCGAGGACGATGTGCACGTTCCCTGCGCCGGTCTCGATCACGGGCACGATCGATTCGGTGACGACGGTCTCGATCAGTGATGCGCTTCCGCGCGGCACGAGCACATCGACGAATCCACGGCCGCGCATGAGCGCCTTCGCTCCGTCACGACCGAAGTCGTCGACGGTCTGGATCGCTTCAGGAGTGACACCCGCACCTTCGAGCGCATCGCGCATGACGCGCACCAGCACGGTGTTGGACTCGCGGGCGGCACTGCCGCCGCGCAGCACGCTGGCATTGCCCGAACGCAGCGCGAGAGCCGCGATGTCGACGGTCACGTTGGGCCGCGCCTCGTAGATCGCCCCGACCACGCCGAAGGGAACCCGCACCTGCTGGAGCGTCACGCCGTTCGGCATCCGGTGTCCGCCGACGACCTGGCCGACGGGGTCGGCGAGTCCCGCGACATCGCGCACGGCAGAGGCGAGGGCTGCGACGCGCTTCTCATCGAGGCGCAGTCGGTCGATCAGACCCTCGCCGATGCCGCTCTCGCGACCGCGCTCGATGTCGAGGGCATTCGCCGCGATGATCAGCGCGGCGTTCGCCTCGAGCGCCTGTGCGATGGCCTCGAGCGCGTGAGCCTTCTCGTCGCTCGTCAGCCGCGCCGTGGCACGGGATGCTTCCTTGGCCCTCGTGAGACGATCCTGCGGCGTCTCAGCCGTATCGGTCGCGGCAGGCGCGTGCGCCGACGCAAGAGCGTCGGTCGCAGCAGCGGTCTCGGAGGGAGCGTCGATCATCCGGTCATTCTATCGAGCGCGTCGCGCGCGGGGACGCCGGATGACGCGTCAGAGGGCGGTCGCCTGCGCAGGCTCGAACCACGTGCCGATCTCGCGACCGGTCAACGCGTCGGAGACGAGATCGGCGCTAGTGACGAGGACGCCGATTCCGGATGCCGCGGCGAGCCGTGCCGCAGACACCTTGGTCGCCGCTCCCCCGGTTCCGACGCTGTTCACGACCGTCGATCCGAACTCGAGGCCGGAGAGGTCCTGATCCGCCGCGATCAGCTCGATCGGCTCGGCGTCCGGCTCGGTCGGCGGCTTCGTGTAGAGAGCCTCGATGTCGCTGAGCAGCACCAGTGCATCAGCTTGGATGAGCTGGGCCACGAGAGCCGCAAGGCGATCGTTGTCGCCGAAACGGATCTCCTGCGTGGCGACGGTGTCGTTCTCGTTCACGATCGGAAGAATCCGCAGGCCGAGCAGTCGCTCCATCGCACGACGGGCGTTGCTGCGCGACATGGAGTTCTCGAGATCGCCCGTCGTGAGCAGCACCTGACCGGCGACGACCTTGAACGGGCGCAGCGCCTCCTGGTAGCGGTAGACGAGGATGTTCTGCCCCACTGCAGCCGCTGCCTGCTGCGTCGCGAGGTCGGTGGGCCTGGCATCCAGATCGAGGAAGGGGATGCCCGTGGCGATGGCGCCGGACGAGACGAGCACGATCTCGCACCCGCGCGCATGGGCGGACGCCAGGGCATGGACGATCATCGGGATGCGCCACGAGGACTCACCGCTGATCGACGAGGAACCGACCTTCACGACGATGCGCTCGGCTGTCGCCAGCTCCGCACGCGTGCGTGCGGTCATGCGTCGTCTCCGTCGAAGTCCTCCTCGACCGTGACACGACGCTTCAGGTCCTGCTCGGCACGGATCGCCGCCTTCGCGTCCATCCGCTCGTAGTACTTCTCGCGTCGCTCGCTCGTGGTGCGACGGGCGTTCGGTGCAAGACGCGGGTCGGTGCCGCGAGGTGCCGTCATGAGCTCCGCAGCCGACGACATGGCCGGCTCCCAGTCGAACACCAGGCCCTCGCCCTCGCCGATGACGACGGTGGCGCCCGGCGACGCACCGAGACGGAACAGTTCGGTCTCGACCCCGAGACGCTCGAGCCTGTCGGCGAGGTAGCCGACCGCCTCTTCGTTCTGGAAATCGGTCTGCTGCACCCAGCGCACCGGCTTCTCGCCGAGGATGCGGTAGTACGTGCCGTACGAACCGCCCTCGACACGGATGGTGAACGGCTTCTCCGACCCCCTGGGACGGATGACGACGCGTTCGGCAGGAGCCGCGACAGCGGTCTCGGCACGGTGCTTCTCGACGATCTCGCCGAGTGCGAACGTGAGCGGGCGCAGTCCTTCGTGCGACACGGTCGAGATGTCGAACACGCGGAAGCCGCGCGCCTCGAGCTCGGGACGCACGAGATCGGCGAGGTCGCGCGCCTCCGGCACGTCGATCTTGTTCAGAGCGACGAGCTGCGGGCGCTCCAGCAGCGGCGTCTGCCCTTCGGGCACCTCGTACGCCGCGAGTTCGGCCAGGATGACGTCGAGATCGGAGATCGGATCACGGCCCGGCTCGAGCGTCGCGCAGTCGAGCACGTGCAGCAGCGCGGAACAGCGCTCCACGTGGCGGAGGAACTCGAGTCCGAGACCGCGCCCCTCGCTCGCACCCTCGATGAGGCCCGGAACGTCGGCGACGGTGTAGCGCGATTCGCCGGCCTGAACCACACCCAGGTTCGGATGCAGGGTGGTGAACGGGTAGTCCGCGATCTTCGGACGAGCCGCCGACACTGCGGCGATCAGGCTCGATTTGCCGGCCGACGGGTAGCCGACGAGTGCGACATCGGCGACAGTCTTGAGTTCGAGCGTGACCTCACCCTCGAAACCGGGCGTGCCGAGCAGCGCGAACCCCGGCGCCTTGCGCTTCGTGGTCGCCAGGGCGGCATTGCCGAGACCGCCACGTCCGCCCTGGGCGACGACGATGCGATCGCCGGGGACGAGGAGGTCTGCGAGCACTTCGCCGCCGGCGTTCTTCACCACCGTGCCGACCGGCACGAGAAGTTCGAGCGACTCGCCGTCGAAGCCGGAGCGATGATCGCCCATGCCGAACCCGCCATTGGCGGACTTGCGGTGCGGTGAGTGGTGATACGACAGCAGCGTGCCGGTCTGGGAATCGGCCACGAGCACGATGTCGCCGCCGTTGCCGCCATTGCCGCCGTCTGGACCACCGAGCGGCTTGAACTTCTCGCGGTGGACGGAGACACAGCCGTTGCCGCCCTTGCCGGCGCGCAATTGCAGCGTCACCGTGTCGACGAACGTGACCATGTCGTGTCCTCAGATTCTCTTGCCAACTGGTCCCTGAGCCTGTCGAATGGCCCTCGGATACGCGGACGGGGCGAGCCGAAGCCCGCCCCGAACCGGATGTGTGCTGTGCTGCGATTACTCGGCAGCAGCGGCGACGATGTTGACGACCTTGCGGCCGCCCTTCGCGCCGAATGCGACCGCGCCCGCTTCAAGAGCGAACAGCGTGTCGTCACCACCACGGCCGACGTTGACGCCGGGGTGGAAGTGGGTGCCGCGCTGACGGACGATGATCTCGCCTGCGCTGACCTGCTGGCCGCCGAAGCGCTTCACGCCGAGTCGCTGGGCGTTGGAGTCACGACCGTTGCGGGTGGAGCTTGCGCCCTTTTTATGTGCCATGTCCTGAGCCTCTTCTGTGCTTACTTGATGCCGGTGATCTTGACGCGCGTGAGGTCCTGACGATGGCCCTGGCGCTTCTTGTAGCCGGTCTTGTTCTTGAACTTCTGGATGATGATCTTCGGGCCGCGGAGGTTGCCGATGACCTCGGCGGTCACCTTGACCTTTGCGAGCTTGTCGGCGTCGGTGGTCACCGTTGCGCCGTCGACGAGGAGCACTGCTGCCAGCTCGATCTTCTCGCCCTGGGCCGCCTTGACACGGTCGAGCTGAACGATCGTGCCGACCTCGACCTTCTCCTGCCGTCCACCGGCGCGCACTACTGCGTAAACCACTTCATACCTGTTTCGTTGGGGAGCTCACGGCTCCGTAAATCTCACGGGAAGACTGTGCCTGCGTTCGTCGCAAGTCCGACGGGTGCGAGCACAAGGCTGTACCGCGCCGACCCGTGGGGACGACTCAGCTCGCGCACCAAAGGACAACTTTACCGGATTGAGGGCCGAGTCGCAAAGCGAACCAGCCCGCGTGTTCCGCGCCGTAGGATCACGGAGTGACCGTTCTGATCGATGACCCCATCTGGCCGGCGCACGGACGGCTCTGGGCGCACCTGGTCAGCGAGGACAGCCTCGAAGAACTGCACGGTTTCGCTCACGCGAACGCACTCCCTGCGCGGGCGTTCGACCTCGATCACTACGACGTCCCTGCCGACGCACTCCCCCGGCTCATCGCCGCCGGCGCTGTCCACGTCGGCGGCAAGGAGCTCACGAGGAGACTGATCGCCTCAGGACTCCGTATCCCCGCCCGCGACAGACGTCGCTGACGAGTTCACAGAGATCGGGGTTCCGGTGAGCGCTGCCGTGGTGACACGGCGACGACCTCGCCCCTGCCCTGGTGCCTTCGGCTCGGGAAGAGCATCCAGCACAGAGTCGAGAAGCTGCTCGGCCTGCGTCTTCGGGGCTGACTTGCCCCGATCCGATGGACGCTTCTTGCGAGGCTTCTTCGGCCGCTCGGACGCCACCGGCTGCTCGGCATCCGCCGTCTCATTCGTCTCGGCGACGGCATCCGATCCGGCCTCCGCGCTCGGCGCGCGCGTCGAGGCTGCGATCTGCGCGAGCGCGGACTTGGCGCCTTCGGGGATGCTGTGCGTCGCCGTGCTGGAAGGCTGAGAGTTCTGACTCTGCTGGCCGTTCCCGCCGCGCTGACGACGATTGTTCGACGAGCCACCGTTGGTGGAGCTCGTACGGTGCTTGGTCACGGGATCGTGATGCACGACGACACCACGACCGGCGCAGACCTCACAGGGCTCGCTGAAGGTCTCCAGCAGGCCGAGTCCGAGCTTCTTGCGCGTCATCTGCACGAGACCGAGCGAGGTGACCTCTGCCACCTGATGCTTCGTGCGGTCGCGACTCAGGCACTCGATGAGGCGGCGCAGCACGAGATCGCGGTTCGACTCGAGCACCATGTCGATGAAGTCGACGACGATGATGCCGCCGATGTCGCGCAGTCGGAGCTGTCGGACGATCTCCTCGGCTGCCTCGAGGTTGTTCTTGGTGACCGTCTCCTCGAGGTTTCCGCCGGAACCGACGAACTTGCCGGTGTTGACGTCGACGACCGTCATCGCCTCGGTGCGGTCGATCACGAGGGAGCCGCCGGAGGGCAGCCACACCTTGCGGTCCAGCGCCTTCTCGATCTGCTCCGTGATGCGGAACGCATCGAACGGATCGGTCTCGTCCTCGTACGGTTCGACGCGCTCGAGCAGGTCGGGCGCGACGCTCTCCAGGTATGCACGGATGGTCTGCTGAGCATCCTCGCCCTGGATCAGCATCTTCGTGAAGTCCTCGTTGAAGACGTCGCGGACGATCTTGACGAGAAGATCGGGCTCGGCGTGCAGCAGTGACGGGGCCGACTGGTTCTCGACCTGCTTGCGGATGTGCTCCCACTGAGTGGTGAGCCGCTGCACATCTCGCGTCAGCTGATCCTCGGTCGCGCCCTCTGCTGCGGTGCGCACGATGACACCGGAGGACTCTGGCAGCACCTCCTTGAGGATGCGCTTGAGGCGAGCCCGCTCGTTGTCGGGAAGCTTGCGCGAGATGCCGTTCATCGACCCGTTGGGCACGTATACGAGGTAGCGGCCGGGGAGCGAGATCTGGCTGGTGAGACGAGCGCCCTTGTGGCCCACCGGGTCCTTCGTGACCTGCACGAGGACACGATCGCCCGGCTTCAGCGCCAGCTCGATGCGGCGGGGCTGGTTGCCGGTCTCGACACCGTCCCAGTCGACCTCACCGGAGTAGAGCACCGCGTTGCGACCGCGACCGATGTCGACGAAGGCCGCCTCCATGCTCGGGAGCACGTTCTGCACGCGACCGAGGTAGACGTTGCCGATCAGCGACGCGTCCTGGTTGCGGGCGACATAGTGCTCCACGAGCACGCCGTCCTCCAGGACGCCGATCTGGGTGCGCGAGTTCTTCGAGCGCACGACCATCTTGCGGTCGACCGATTCACGACGCGCGAGGAACTCGGCCTCGGTCACGACCGGGCGACGGCGTCCGGCATCGCGGCCATCACGGCGACGCTGCTTCTTGGCCTCGAGGCGGGTCGAGCCCTTGATGGCCTTCGGCTCGGTGATGTACTCGACGGCGCGCTGGCGCTGGCGAGGCTCTTCGCGCTGCTCGTCCGCATCGTTGCCGCCACCACGACGACGACGGCCCCGGCGGGCCGACGGCGATTCGTCCTCATCGCTGTCGCGGACATCGCGATCGCGACCACCGCGGTAGTCGCCCCGCGAATCGCTGTCGCGGCGGCCGGACAGTGCCGGCAGCGGAACGATCTCAGGAGCGTAGAAGCGCAGCTGGGTCGAGACCTGCGAGACGAACACCTCGGGGATGAGCCCGAGCGCGACCGCGGTGATCGGTTCGGGCTTCTTCGGCGCAGGCGGTGCTTCCTCTGCGACCGGCTCGGCCGCATCAACCGTCTCAGCCGCATCAACCGGCTCGGCCGCATCAACCGGCTCAGCCGCATCAGCGACAGGCGCGACCGATTCGGTCTCGACGACCTGATCCGGTGCGGGTACGTTCTCCTCCGGTGCTACCGGAGCCTCCGTGTCCGCCTCGAGGGTAGGTGTGTTGTTGTCATTGTTCTCATCGGCCATCTCTGGCTAACTCCCTGCGCGGGGCAACAGGTGCTCCGCGAAATCTCATGCGACACCCGCGGGTGTCGCGAACTCACTCGGTTTGCGACCGGCTCATGGCTCTGATCGCGAGGGGCATTGGACCCCGAAGTCTGCGGCGATGCGTTTTGCGGCGGCGCCGTTCGATGCATCAGATGTCATTATCGCACCTTGTTGAGCAGTTCGCGGCATCCGCTCACTTCTGCGCGGCGGACCGCGCTCGGGTTCTCCGGCGCGGCGGGCACGGGAATCCATAGGATCCGCTGAGATAATCAATCACATGAGCGAGCAGCGCACCCGCCCCGTCGGCTTCGGAATCTGGTTGATCGTCGCCAGTGTGATCGGCTGGTGGGCAGCCTTCCAGCTCACGATCGAGAAGTTCGCGCTGCTCGAGAACCCGCAGGAGGCGCTGGGGTGCGACCTCAGCCCGTTCATCCAGTGCAGCACGAACCTGCAGTCGTGGCAGGGATCCGTCTTCGGCTTCCCGAACCCGATCATCGGCCTGACGGGCTGGATGGCGCCGCTCGTCGTGGGCGTGGCCGTTCTCGCCGGCGCCCGCTTCCCTCGATGGTTCTGGGCCCTGTTCGGTGCCGGCATCACCTTCGCGTTCGGGCTCGTCTGCTGGCTGATCGCACAGAGCCTCTACGACCTGTTCGTGCTGTGCCCCTGGTGCATGACGACCTGGGCCGTGACGATCCCGACCTTCTTCGCGACAATCGTGCATCTGCTCCGCAACGGGACCTTCAGCCGTTCGGAGAACGTGAGCGACCGCGCGGGACGCCTGATGCCGTGGGTGCCGCTCGCGACGATCCTCGCGTTCGCGCTGATCATTCTGCTGGCACAGTTGCAGGGCCTCGACTTCCTCGGCGAGATGGCGAAGATCCTGTTCTGACGCGAGTCGGATCCGACACGACGAAGCCCGCCGGTTCCTGCAGCCGGCGGGCTTCGTGGTCGATCCCTGAGCCCGTCGAAGGGTCAGTTGAACCAGATTCCCAGTTCGCGCTGAGCCGACTCGGGGCTGTCGGAGCCGTGCACGAGGTTCTGCTGCACGGCGAGGCCCCAGTCGCGGCCGAAGTCGCCGCGGATGGTTCCGGGCGCTGCGCTGGTGGGGTCGGTGGTGCCGGCGAGCGAGCGGAAGCCCTCGATCACGCGGTTGCCGGTGAGGCGGATCGCCACGGACGGACCGGACATCATGAACTCGAGAAGGGGCTCGTAGAACGGCTTTCCCTCATGTTCTGCGTAGTGCTCGGCGAGCACATCACGGTCGGGCTCGACCAGTCGGATGTCGACGAGCGCGTAGCCCTTCGCCTCGATGCGGGCGAGGATCGTGCCGGTGAGGCCGCGGGCGACGCCGTCGGGCTTGACGAGGACGAGTGTTTCTTCGGTGGCCATGTCAATCGCTCTCTGTGTGAGTGTCGGTGGTTTCTTCAGTGAGTCGGCTCGGGTCGGCAGGACTTCGTGCGTCCAGGCGGGCCCCCATGATCGTCGCATACGCCCACATGCCACCGAAAACCAGCACGACGAGCAGGACGGCCGGCACGAAGAACGCCGACAGCGCGACGATCACCTGCAGCACCCACCCGGCGGTGATCGCCCAGGGCTTCGTGATCATTCCGGCGACGGCCACCATCGCGAGTGCCACGACGACGCCTCCGATGATCGCCCACCACTGCGGCAGCCCCCACGGCAGCGACTTGAGGCCGAAGATCGTGAGGCCCACGAGGAGTACGACGATCGCCTCGAATCCGAGGACGATCGGGGCAAGTTTCTGCACGAGGGTTCGCGGGGCGCGGGCGGGATGCGGGCGGGATGCGGCGTCGCTCATGCGCGCCACCCCGCCTTCCAGTCCTCTTCCTCTGCCAGCGCGATCGCCTCTCCCGCCAGCACGATCGATCCGGCGATCACGACGGCCCGGCGATCCGAAGACGCGGCCCATTCGCGTGCCGCATCTGCGGCGTCGGCGAGCGATGGATGCACCGTGGCGCGGTGCCCCGCGGCTTCGACGAGATCCGCGATGGTGTCGGCGTCGCTCGCGCGCTCTGTCTCCGGCGCGGTCGCGAACACGTGGGATGCCGCGGGCGCGAGCTCGGCGATGATGCCGGCCGCGTCCTTGTCGGCGAGGATCCCGAGCACGAGGCCCCACTCGTCGAAGTCGAAGCTGTCGTCGAGCGACTGAGCGAGCGCCTTGGCGCCGTGCGGGTTGTGGGCCGCGTCGACGACGACGGTCGGCGCGATGCCGAGCAGCTGGAGCCGCCCCGGAGACGTCGAACCCTGCAGGCCGTCCGTGATGATGTCGCCGGCGATGTGCTGCGAACCCGCGCCGATGAGCGACTCCACAGCAACCACCGCGAGTGCGGCGTTATGGCCCTGGTGCGCGCCGTACAGCGGCAGGTACTCCTCCACGTAGGTGCCGGCGAGGCCCCGGATGGTCAGCAGTTGTCCCCCGACCGCGAGCTTCTGTTCGGCCAGACCGAACTCGTCGCCTTCGAACGCGATGGTCGCGTTCTTCTCGGCTGCGACACGGCGCAGCACCTCGGCGGCTTCCTCGGGCTGTTGTGCGGACACCACTGCGGCGCCCTCCTTGATGATGCCGGCCTTGACCTCGGCGATCGCGGCGATCGTGTCACCGAGTCGATCGGCGTGGTCGATGGCGATCGGCGCGAACACCGCGACGTCACCGTCTGCGGTGTTCGTGGAATCCCACGAGCCGCCCATGCCGACTTCCAGCACGAGCACATCCACCGGGGCATCCGATGCCGCGACGAACGCCAGCACCGTGAGCAGCTCGAAGAAGGTCAGCGGAGCATCACCGGTCTTGTCGAACTCGGCATCCACGATCGAGACGAAAGGCTCGATCTCGTCCCACGCGTCGGCGATCGCGGCGTCGTCGACGGGCTCGCCGTCGATCATGATCCGCTCCGTGAAGCGCTCGAGGTGCGGGCTCGTGAACAGGCCGGTGCGCAGGCCGTGGGCCCGCAGCAGGCTCTCGATCATCCGAGCGGTCGAGGTCTTGCCGTTGGTGCCAGTGATGTGCACGACGCGGTACGTCTTCTGCGGGTCGTCGAGGAGCTCGAGGATGCGCGCGGTGCGCTCCTTGCGAGGCTGCACCCACCGCTCCCCTGCCCGGCTCAGGAGCGTGTCGTATACGGCGTCTGCGCGTGCGCGGTCGTTCATGCGGATGCTCCTTCGATGTTGGAGTCGATGGTCACGATGATCGCGGACTTGTCAGATCCGAGCGCAGTGGCGCCGGTGCGGAACACGCCGTCGCCGGGGTTGATGACGTCCTTCACCAGCTCTTCCATCTCTTCTGTCGCCTGCACGGCGAAGGCGATCGCGAGCGTCTCCCCTGCGATCAGGTCGGCGTGCGTGCGTAACGCTTCGGCGTTCTCCGTCGAGACGTTGAGCACCAACACGATGCGATCGCTCACGTCGAGCCCGGCGTTCTTGCGTGCCTCCTGCACGACGCGGATCGCATCGCGGGCCAATCCCTCGGATTCGAGCTCCGGCGTGGTCCGCGTGTCGAGCAGCACGAAACCGCCGCTCGGCACGATCGCGAGTGCCTCGCCCTCCGGCCTGCCGGTCGTCTCGAGCGCGAGATCGTACTCGGCTGGCTCGAGGGCGATGCCGTCGACGATCACCGTGCCGTCATTCTCCTCCCAGAGCCCGGCTCTGGCGCCGGCGATCACGTGCTGCACCTGCTTGCCCAGACGCGGTCCCGCGGCACGCGCGTTCACGCTCAGGCGGTGGCTGATCCCGTACTCGGCCGCCGCGGTGTCGGTGAGCTGCACGAGTTCGACCGACTTCACGTTGAGCTCGTCGCGGAGGATGTCCTCGAACTGGCCCAGCGTGTTCGCCAGAGGCGAGACGACGCTGAAGCGCGCTAGCGGCAGGCGCACGCGCAGCTTCTCCTTCTTCCGAAGGGCGTTGCCGACGCTGGACAGCTCGCGCACGGCATCCATCGCCTCGCGGATCTCGTCCGCAGCGGGGAACACCTCGGCATCCGGCCAATCGGTCAGGTGCACGCTGCGACCGCCGGTGAGTCCCTGCCAGACCCGCTCGCTGACCAGAGGCACGAGCGGCGCCGCGACGCGGGTCAGCGTCTCGAGAACGGTGTAGAGCGTGTCGAAGGCCTCACGGCTCTTCGGATCGTCGGTCACCCCGGTCCAGAAGCGATCGCGCGAACGTCGGATGTACCAGTTCGTCAGCACCTCGGCGAAGTCACGCAGGCGAGCGGATGCCGTGGTCGAGTCGAGTCCTTCGAGATCGGCACGGACCTCACGGATGAGGTCGCCGAGGCGCGCCAGGATGTACCGGTCGAGCACATCGGTGGAGTCCGTGCGCCAAGTCGCCTCGTAGGCGTTCGACGCATTCGCGTAGGTCGCGAAGAAGTACCACGAGCTCCACAGCGGCAGCATGAACTCGCGCACGCCGGCGCGGATGCCCTCTTCCGTGACGGCGAGGTTGCCGCCGCGCAGCACCGAGCTCGACATCAGGAACCAGCGCATGGCGTCGGAGCCGTCGCGGTCGAGCACCTCGGATACGTCGGGGTAGTTGCGCAGCGATTTCGACATCTTCAGACCGTCATTGCCGAGCACGATGCCGTGGCAGCTGACGCCGGTGAACGCGGGGCGGTCGAACAGTGCGGTCGACAGCACATGCATCAGGTAGAACCAGCCGCGGGTCTGTCCGATGTACTCGACGATGAAGTCCGCCGGCGAGTGCGAGTCGAACCACTCCTGGTTCTCGAACGGGTAGTGCACCTGGGCGTACGGCATCGATCCGGAGTCGAACCAGACGTCGAAGACGTCCTCGATGCGTCGCATGGTCGACTTCCCCGTGGGGTCATCGGGGTTCGGCCTGGTGAGCTCGTCGATGTACGGGCGGTGCAGGTCGACTTCGCCCTCCGGGTTGCGCGGCAACGTGCCGAAGTCGCGCTCCAGATCCGCGAGCGAGCCGTACGCGTCGACGCGAGGGTACTCGGGGTCGTCGCTCTTCCAGATCGGGATGGGCGAGCCCCAGTAGCGGTTGCGGCTGATCGACCAGTCGCGCGCTCCCTCGAGCCACTTGCCGAACTGCCCGTGCTTGACGTTCTCGGGCACCCAGGTGATCTGCTCGTTGTTCGCGAGCATCTTGTCCTTGATGTCGGTCACTCGGACGAACCAGCTCGACACGGCCTTGTAGATCAGGGGGTTGCGGCAGCGCCAGCAGTGCGGGTAGGAGTGCTCGTAGCTGGCCTCGCGGACGAGGCGCCCCTCCTCCTTGAGAAGGCGGATGAGCGGACGGTTCGCATCCATCCACAACTCGCCCGCGACATCGGTGACGTTCGGCAGGAAGCGTCCGCCATCGTCGATCGAGATGATCGTGGGGATGCCGGCCGCACCGGCCACACGCTGGTCGTCCTCACCATAGGCGGGCGCCTGGTGGACGATGCCCGTGCCGTCAGTGGTGGTGACGTAGTCGTCGGCGAGGATGCGCCAGGCGTTCTCGGTGCCGTAGGTCTCGGTGTCGGCGTAGTAGTCGAACAGCCGGTCGTAGGTGACATCCTGCAGCTGTGCACCCGTGACTGTCGCGTCGACGGCGGCCACGGCATCCGCTGCCGACTCGTAGCCGAGGTCCTTGGCGTAGCCGGCGAGCAGGTCGCGAGCCAGCAGGTAGCGGTGAGCCGATGCCTCGACCGTCTCGCCTTCGTTGTGGATGTCCGCTGCTCCGGCGGGGCCGGCGGGAAGCACGACGTACTCGATCTCCGGACCCACGGCGAGCGCGAGGTTGGTCGGCAGCGTCCACGGCGTCGTCGTCCACGCGAGCGCGCGCACACCGGTGAGGCCTAGCGACTCGGCCTTGGCGCCGGTGAGCGGGAACGTGACAGTGACGGAGGGATCCTGACGCATCTTGTACACGTCGTCATCCATGCGCAGCTCGTGCGCGCTGAGCGGCGTCTCGTCGCGCCAGCAGTATGGCAGCACGCGGTAACCCTCGTAGGCGAGGCCCTTGTCGTACAGGGTCTTGAACGCCCAGAGCACGCTCTCCATGTAGTTCGTGTCGAGCGTCTTGTAGCCGCGCTCGAAGTCGACCCACCGCGCCTGGCGGGTGACGTAGTCCTGCCACTGATCGGTGTAGGTGAGCACCGATTCCCGGGCCTTCGCATTGAAGACGTCGATGCCCATGGCCTCGATCTCGCTCTTCTCGGTGATGCCGAGCTGCTTCATGGCTTCGAGCTCGGCGGGCAGGCCGTGGGTGTCCCAGCCGAAGACGCGGTCGACCTTCTTGCCGATCATGGTCTGGAAACGCGGGAAGAGATCCTTGGCGTACCCGGTGAGCAGGTGGCCGTAGTGCGGCAGCCCGTTGGCGAACGGCGGGCCGTCGTAGAAGACCCACTCCTCAGCGCCCTCGCGCTGCGCGATGGATGCGCGGAACGTGTCGTCCTGCTCCCAGAAGTCGAGCACCTCGCGCTCGATCTGGGGGAACTTCGGGCTGGGGGCGACGTCAGCCGCAGGGCCGAAGGATGATGCGGTCCCTGAGCTTGTCGAAGGGCGGGGGTAGGTCATGTGTGCTCGCAGTGCTCGTGGCGGATGTGCGAGGACGACCCTCACGGACCGCGGTACCACCTCACGTGCTGCGCCTCACGGCACTGCCACTCTCACTGCGGCGATGACGGGCCTGCCCCGCTCGGTTCTACTGGGCCTTTCGGCTGTTCTTCCGAGAGCTCCCCGGTGATGGCCGGATCAAAGCGTGTGCACCCATTGTACGCGGCATGGCGCGGCGTGCGTCCAGTCCCCGGGTTGTGCGCTTCGCTCGGAGCTCTCGGCGTGCGCTTCGCTCGGAGAATTGCACGTTCTTCGGAGCCATACGCGGATTCGGCTCCGAAGAAGGTGCACTTCTCCGAAGTTAGTGCGCCGAGATCAGGCCGTGAGATGCAAGCCCTGCGCCACGGCGCGCATGATCAGATCCTGCACAGCGGGCCAATCGTGCATCAGCTGCTGATAGCTGACTCGGATCACGTGGTATCCCATGAGTCGGAGCTCGGCGTCGTGGCGGATGTCCTCACTTCGCTGGGCACCCACATGATGCTTGCCGTCGATCTGCAGCACGAGCCGGCTGCCGATGAGCACGTCGACCCGGTGCCCGGCAATCCACGTTTGGATCAGCAGCCTCAGTTTCAACCACCGCAAGCGCTCTCGGATGTATGTCTCGGTGCCCGCATCGGCGAACGGATTTGCCCGCTCGAGCAGATCGCGCGCTGCGTCCTTCCAGGGAAACTCGGCGAGGCCTGGAATGGTCACCAGGCCCTTGTTGAGTGCGGATTCCCAAGTAGCCAGCGCCTGTTCGAACGGCTCACAGTCCGCGACGAGCGCGAGCACGTTCTCGATCGGATCGACCAGGGCATCCGGATGCCGCGGCAGCATCGGTATCGACCAGTGCACGTGCGCGCGCTCGGTTTTGCCTCCTGCACCATGCGGATCTGCCCCGACATGAATCTTTTCGGGCTTCTCGTGGACCCACAGCCCGAGCCTGGCAGCCTGCGAGATGCAGGTGACGACGACACCGGCACGTGCTGCGGCCACCAGCACCGGGTCCGCGTCTTTCGTCGCCACCCACCCGCGTCGGAACCGGAGAAGTTCTCCGGCGGCCACCGCGCGCTCCAGGCTCGAGCGGCTCACTCCCTTTTTCTTCAGGCGCTGCGTACGCACGACACCTCCCAACTCGATCACGAGTTCGACAGGGTCAGGGGCAGTCGGATGCAGCATCCCGCGATTCTGCACTGAAGCTCGGAGGCGTGCCCGCAGCGATCGCACGAGCAGTGGACAGGTTTCGTGGTTCAGCTTATGTGCAGAACAGGTGTGCGGCGCGCTTCGCTCGGAGAACTGCACGTTCTTCGGAGCCGTTCATCCTTTTGGCTCCGAAGAAGCTGCAGTTCTCCGAAGGTGGTGCACTGGCTAGCCGCGGTGCACTGGCTAGCCGCGGCGCACTGGCTAGCCGCGCGGCATCCGCTCGGTTGCACGTACCCTCGGGATGTGGCCCGCACCCCTGACTCCCCCGCTGCTCCCCGCGTCTCCAACCCCGATATCCCGGCTCGCCTCGGCAACGCTGTTGCTGCGCGCAGCGCAGATCTCCTCGCTGACCGGCTCGATCTTTCCGGCCGCGTCGACCTCGCCTACGCGTCGCTGGAGCAGTGCGTCGTTGCTGCAGATGCCGACAGCGTCGACCTCGTCGGCGCCACGATCCTCGATGTCGACATGACTGACGTCCGCATCGCGTCGCTGAGCCTGCGGAATGCCGGGATCCGCAGGCTCCGCATCACTGGCGGCCGCATCGGCACGCTTGACCTCAGCGGCGCCCGCATCGATGAGCTCGAGATGCGCGACGTGCGCATCGACTACCTGAATCTCGGTGGCGCGAAAGGTACTGACATGCTGATCGCCCATTCCACGATCCGTACCCTCGACATGCCTCAGGCCCAGCTCGTGCGGGTCTTGTTCGAGGATTGCCGCAGCGACGAGGTCGACCCTCGCGGGCTACGTGCCACTGACGTCGATCTGCGCGGACTCGACGCGATGTCGTACGTCGACACGAACGGGCTGAAGGGCGTCACCCTCACGGGCCACCAGGTACAGCTGCTCGCGCCCGCGCTCGCCACGGGCGTCGGCATCCGCGTTCAGGACTGAGGGGTCCTCGGCCGGACGATCTCCTGCTGCAGCAACTCTGCGAGCACGCCCAGGGCCTCGACGCCCGTGAGCTCCCCCGCCACGAGCGGTACCTCGATCACGGGGATCTCCGGCAGGGCGGCATGCACAGCTCTCAGATGCCGATCCTCCACGTCGCGGCGCGCGCGAAGCAGGTCGCCGGCATCGTTCGGTGACCGTCGATTCGCGATCAGCGCGGCGACGTCGACGTGCATGCCGTTCAGCGACTCGACCACCTCGAGAGTCTCGGCCACCGGCAGAGCCTCGGCGGTGAACACCACCACGAAGCCGCAGGTCTCGGCATCCGTGATCGCGCGCTGAAGGTTCTCGAAGCGCGCGCGGCGCAGGTGCAGGGTGCGCCGCAGTTCCGCCTCGCTTGAAGAGCCCTGCTCGACCCTGCCGGTCAGCCCACGCATCGCGGCCGAGAAGCGTTCCGAGCGATCGCGATTGCGCAGCAGTGTGTCCGTCCAGCCCGCCAGCTGCCCCGGCAGCGCCAGCAACCGCAACGTGTGCCCTGACGGCGCGGTGTCGAAGATGACGAGGTCGTAGTCGCCGTCGATCAGTTCGGCCGCCTCAGCGATCCTCTCCAGCACCGCCGACTCGTGGCTGCCCGGCGCGACACGTGCACGTTCGAGATGCTCTCGCGCCTGAGCGTGCTGGCGCTCGGGCAGCATCCTGATCATGGTCTGCTCGACCGCAGCCAGGTGTCGCGCGATCGTCCGTTCGGGATCGATCTCCATCCCGTCGACGCAACCGCCGCTGCTATTTTCTGCCAGCCGCACCGGCTCATCCTCGACGTCGCGTTCCCAGAGGTGCCCGAGGTTGTGCGCAGGATCGGTCGACACGACCAGTACGCGAGCACCGCGCCGCGACCGCGCGAGCGCGATCGCCGATGCGAGCGATGTCTTGCCGACGCCGCCCTTGCCGCCCACGAACAGGATGCGCCGGCGCTCGTCCATCAGCAGCATGACATCTGATCCAGCGGTGAGCGCGGCATCCCCATCCGCCGATGCCACGCGTGGAAATCCTCGGCGAGCATGGGCATCAGCTCTGCACTGTAGTACGCGGCAGGATCCGGCACACCGAGCGCCTCACCGAGCACGACGAGAGTGAACAGGTCGTCCTCATCGCGCCTCTCGCGGGCGAGTGTCTGGCGGTACGGCCCGGCGTAGTACTCGGTCAGACCCTCCCGGAAGGCGGCCCAGCGCTCCGAGAAACGCAGGGCCGCCGTTCGATGCGTCACTGATCAGACCTCCTCGCGCACCGCCTGGATGCTGGCATCCTGATCCTCCGGTTCCGGCGGGTCGGCGGCCGCCTTGCGCATGGCGATGAAGGCCTCCACCGCCACCCAGATGCTCGCCACGATGATGATCACGTCGAGAACGAACAGCAGCCAGTCCGGCTCGGCCGGATCCGCGAACGACGCGAGTTGCTCGATCGCCGCCCAGAACGACATGACGAACACGAAGATCAGCGGCAGCAGCGCGGGCAGAGCATTGCGACGCTTCCGGATCAGCATCACCGCGAGTATCGAAAGGGTGAGGGCCGCCATCAGCTGGTTCGTCGTACCGAACAGCGGCCAGATCCGCAGGCCGCCATCTCCCGCGAACCCCTGCGAGAACGTCAGGCCGAGCCCGACGACCACGACGACGAGCGTCGCAGGGAACTTCTTGATCTTGATATGCATCGCGTCGCCGATCTCCTGCACGACGAACCGCAGCAATCGCATGCCGGTGTCCATCGTCGTCGCGGCGAACAGCACGGCCATGGTCGCGAGCACGGTGGCACTGAGGGAGGCAGGAAGCCCCAGGCCGTTCTCCATCAGCATTCCGCCGCCCTGGACGAACGCACCCACACCGCCGGCGCCGAACGAGCTGTAGACCTCTTCCCACTCGGCGACGGTGCGGAATCCGCCGATCACTGCGAGGATCGTGCCGAGCGAGAGCAGCCCCTCGCCGACCGCGCCGAAGTAGCCGACGAACCGCGCGTCCGGTTCCTTGTCGAGCTGCTTCGAACTCGTGCCGGACGAGACCATTCCGTGGAACCCTGAGATGGCACCGCAGGCGATCGTGACGAACAGGAGCGGGATCATGCTCGGCGTGCCCTCCGGCACGGACATGTTTATCATCGGCGCGACGATCTCCGGCTTGTCCGCCGCGAACAGCGTGGCGATGAGCACAGCACCGTACAGCAGGCCGAGACCGACGAACAGCTGCACGCCGTTGATATAGTCCCGCGGCTGCAACAGCACCCACACCGGCAGCAGCGAGGCGATCGCGCCGTAGATGAACAGCGCGAGGATCCAGAAGGTCGCCGGCCCCATGCCGAGGAAGTCGTCCGGCAGAGCGACGGGCACCTGGTCACCCAGCACGATCAACGCGTAGAGCGCCGCGACCCCGACGATCGTCACTGGCACGAGCGGCCAGCGCAGCCGGTAGACCGCGACGCCGACGAGCAGGGCTACGACGATCGCGCCCCACGTGGGGATGACGGCGCTCGGGGTGCTGATCAGGAGGTCCTTGATGACCACGGCGAACGCGGCGATCACCATGAGCAGCAGCAGGAAGATCACGACGAGGAACAGGTTCGCTCCGCGCTTGCCGATGTAGCGGGCCGACAGCGCGCCGATCGAGCGGCCCTTGTTGCGGGTGGATGCCCACAGCGCACCGAAGTCGTGCATTCCGGCGAAGAACACAGTGCCGAGCGTGACCCACAGGAAGGCGGGCAACCAGCCCCAGATCACGGCGATCGCGGGACCGACGATCGGCGCGGCTCCCGCGACCGAGGTGAAGTGGTGGCCCCACAGGATGAACTTGTTGGTCGGGACGTAGTCGACGCCGTCGTTCAGCTCGTGCGCCGGGGTTTTGAAAGCCGGGTCGAGCTTGTAGATCCGTTTGGCCAGGTACTTGGAATAGACGAGGTAGCCGAAGACGAACAGCGCCAAGCCTATGAACATCAACAGGACGGGACTCATGGGAGTTTCTTCCTCTCTCGCAGCGACAGCTCTGTCCCCACGTGACGACCCACCGTAGCAAAGCTGGGAGAATGCTGACAGAGGTGGGCCGGGGTGTTCAGACTCCGCCGGCTGATGCCGCGAGCAGCTCCTGAGTGAACGGATGCTGCGGAGCAGCGAACACCGCGGCGACAGGGCCCTGTTCCACGACCACTCCGTCCTGCATCACCAGCACGTCGTCTGACACCGCGGCGACGACATCGAGGTCGTGCGAGATGAAGATCATGGTCAGCTCGCGATCGTGCTGCAGGCGCCCGAGCAGCTGCAGCACCTTCTCGCGTACTGACGGGTCAAGCGCCGAGACCGGCTCGTCGAGCACCAGCACGTCGGGGTCTGCGGCGAGCGCCCGAGCGATCGCCGCGCGCTGCCGCTGACCGCCCGACAGCTCGGCGGGGCGGCGTCGAGCCAGCGCCGGTTCGAGACCCACCTCCGCCATCAGCGCCGCCACGCGCGCAGCCCGCACCGAGCGTGGCACGCCACCCGCCTCGAGCGCCTCGCGCAGCGACCGCCCGATCGTCCAACGCGGATCGAACGCACCGAGCGGATTCTGATGCACGAGCTGCACCCGGTGCGTGCCACCGCTCCAACGCAGCTCCCCCGAGTCCGGTCGCTCCACACCCACGATCATCCGCGCGAGCGTCGTCTTGCCCGAACCGGACTCCCCCACGATCCCCAGTGTCTGTCCCTGCAGCAGGGTGAACGACGCGTCATCGACGGCGGGAACCCCAGAGAACGTCTTGGACACCTCGACGGCGGTGAGCACGGCATCCCCGAGTCCGAACCGATCAGAACGCGGCTCATGCGTCGTGGCCGCGATCAATGCACGGGTGTACTCCTCCTGCGGCGCTGCGAAGACGTCGGCGACCGCTCCCTGTTCGATGACCCTGCCCGCCCTCATCACCATCACCCGGTCCGCGACCCTGCGTACCGCCGCGATGTCGTGGCTGATGAACACCACGGCGGTGCCGGCATCCGCGATCGAACGCAGCAGAGCGAGCACCCTCGCCTGCACAGTGGCATCGAGCGCCGTGGTCGGTTCATCCGCGACGAGTACGGCGGGCTGACCGGCGAGCGCCGAGGCGATCAGGGCACGTTGCCGGAGCCCGCCGGAGAGCTCGTGCGGGTATTGGCCCGCGCGGCGCGCGGCATCCGTCATCGACACCGCCTCGAGCAGCTCGATCACACGATCGCGTCGCTCGCTTCGGGAGAGCCGCGTGTGGATCGCAAGAGGCTCGGCCACCTCGGCGCCGACGCGCCGCAGCGGGTCGAGCGACACCAGGGCATCCTGCGAGACCAAGCCGACCTTGTCACCCCGCAGCTCACGCCAATCGGTCTCCGAGAAGCCCCGGGCGTCGACGCCGTCGACGCTCAGCACATCCGCGGTGACACGTGCGGCATCCGGCGTCAGCCCGAGAAGAGCGGATGCCGTGAGCGTCTTCCCTGCACCGGACTCCCCGACGATGGCCAGGCACTCCCCCGAGGCGACCTCGAACGAGACGCCGTCGACGAGCATCGTCCCCCGCATGGCCACCGAAAGGTTCTGCACGGCGAGCGCACTCATCACCCTCTCCCCTCTGCGCGAGCCCGCAGACCACGGCCGACGATGGTCGCGGACACCACGGTCAGCGTGATCGCCACCCCGGGGAACACGGCGATCCACCAGGCAGTACCGAGCACGTTGCGCCCGCCGGAGAGCATGAGACCCCACTCGGGCGATGGTTCGATCGGTCCGAGTCCGAGGAAGCTGAGGCCGGCTGCCGCGAGGATGCTGGAGCCGATCCCGATCGTCGCGAGCACGCTGAGCGAGCCGAGCACACCGGGAACCACGTGACGGACGAACGCCCGCATCCGGGGCACCCCGAGTATGCGAGCGGCCTCCACATGCTCAGCGAGCGCGAGAGATCGAGTCTGCACCCGCGCGAGTCGTACGTACACGGGTACCGCGGCGATCGTGACGGCGATCGCGACGTTCGTCGGTCCGGGTCCGAGGATCGCGACGACCACGAGCGCGACGAGGAACTCCGGGAAGGCGAGCAGCACGTCCGTGATGCGCATCGCCGTGGCATCCACCGCGCGCGGGGCGACACCCGAGAGCGCGCCGACGACGAGCCCGATAACGAGCGCGAGTCCTGTGGCGAGCAGCCCGATGCCCACCGAGCGACCCGCACCGTACACGACGCGGGAGAAGACGTCGCGTCCGCTCTGATCCGTGCCGAACAGATGCGCCGGGCTGGGCGCCTCGAGCGCCGCTCGCACATCAGTGCGCAGCGGGTCGTGAGTCGCTATCAGCGACGGAAACACGGCCATGACCGCCACGACGGCAAGCACGGCCAGCGCCGCCCACAGAAGCACCCGCCGCGACGCATTCGCCGGCCGCGAGACGCCCATGCGCCGCGCGATATCCGGACGAGCAGACGCACTCACGCACCTACCTCCCGCACGCGCCGGACGTCGATGCGGCGCAGCCGAGGGTCAAGCACTGGGTATAGCAATTCGACGATGAGATTCACGACCACGAACACCAGGGCGCTGAACAGGATGACCCCGGTGATCACCGGGAGGTCACGGTCGGTGATCGCCGACAGCGTCACGCGTCCGAGTCCTGGCCTGGCGAACACCGTCTCCACGAGCACAGCGCCGCCGAGCAGCGACCCGACCAGATAGGCGGCGAGGGTGAGAGCACCAGCGGCACCATGGCGCAGCGTGTGATGCGCGGTGAGCCGCACCTGCCCAGCGCCGCGCGCCCGAACGGTGGTCGCCCACGGCTGGCGCTCTGCCGCTTCGATGCCGTCGCGCAGCACCTGGCCGAGCAGCGCTGCGACCGGCAGCGCCAGGGTGATCGCCGGCAGGACGATCGTGGCGGGGTTGCGGGTACCGGAAACCGGGAACCAACCAAGGCCGAACGCGAACACGCTGAGCAGCAGGATGCCGATCCAGAACACCGGCGAAGACAGCACGACCAGTTCGACGCCTGCGACGATCCCACGCGACACCCGCCCGCGGGCGAACAGCGCCACGGCGAGCGCGAGCACCACCGCGATCACGAGAGCGAGCGACGTCAACTGCACGGTGGCGCCGAGCTGCCGCCCGATCACCTCGGTCACCGGCAGCCGCAGCTGATACGACTCCCCCAGGTTCCCCTGCAGCAACTGCCAGAGGTACGAGAAGTACTGCTCCAGCGGCGGGCGGTCCAGCCCCAGATCAGCCCGGATGCCGTCCTTGACCGCTTCGCTCACCTGGGCCTGCGGCCCGAGCATCACCGAGACCGGATCGCCGGGGATCACCCTGAATGCGAGGAACGCGAGCGTCGCCGCGCCCCACAGGACGATGACGACGGATGCTGCGAGCCCCGCAATCCGGATGAGAACAGGCTTCACGACCGGATCAGCGGACCGTGACCTCATAGAACAGCGGCCGGCCGTACAGGTCGTACTCGAGACCCGAGACGGTGTCGTTCACCGCAGTGATGAGCGACGGGCTGTAGAGCGGCACGATCGCAGTGTACTCAGCATTCCACTGCTGCAGCTGCTGGTAGATCGTGGCCCGCGCGTCGACGTCGCTGGTCGCGATGCCCTCTTCGAGCAGTGCATCGATCTCCGGATCGGTGACCTGCGAGGCGTTCTGGAAACCGTCGGTGTGCAGGTGGCTGCGCAGCAGATCGCCGTCGACGCCCGAGAAGCCCCAGTCGGTGAGGTCGAAGGTCTTGGGACCGTACTGTTCGTTGTAGGCGCCCGGTTCAAGCACCTCGCGCACGACCTCGAACCCGATGTCGGCGAGATCGGACTGGATGGCATTGGCCAGAGCCGCGTTGTCGTCGGACACCGGCGTGTAGGCGATCCAACGCACCGAGAGCCGCTTGCCGTCCTTCATGCGGATGCCGTCGGTGTCGCGTTCGGTCCATCCGGCCTCATCCAGCAGGCTGTTCGCCGCATCCTGATCGAACGGCCGGCCACCCTCGAGCGAGGCGTCGTATCCCGGGGTCGTCGAGCCGAGGATGCTCCAGGCGCGCGGGAACTGGCCGAAGAAGATCTCCTCGACCGCGGCGTCGACGTCGACGCCGCTGGCGAACGCCTGTCGCACCCTCTCATCGGCGAAGACGCCGTACTTCTCGTTCAGGTACAGCGAGTACGGAAGACCGGGGTACTCGTTGGCGTCGACCGTGAGCGTGTCGGGCAGCTCTACCGCGAGGTTCGGCGGGATGTTGCTGGCGAGGTCGGCCTCTCCACTCTCCACCACACCCGCGCGCACCGAGGCCTCCGGCAGGATCTCGACCCTCAGCGTCTCGAACTGCGCAGCTTCTGCGCCATCGGGGCCCCATGCATAGTCGGGGTTGCGGGTGTAGACGATCTCCTGGTCGGGCGTGTACTCGGTGAGCTCGAACGGGCCGGTGCCCACCGTGACGTCGGGTCCGCCGGCCTTGAGCTGATCGGCCGAGCTCTCCAGCACGGCCGGTGAGTAGAAGCCGAGCAGCGGAGTGCTGGCCGCCTGCAGGAACGGCGCGTACGGCTGGCTGAAGCTGACCTCGACCGTGTACTCGTCGATCACCTCTGTGCCGGCGTAGAAGTCGCCGCCGAGCATGCTGGCGGCCTGGGCGGATGCCGTCTCCGGGTCTGCGATGCGGTCGAAGTTCGCCTTCACCGCTCCTGCATCGAACGACTCGCCGTCGTGGAAGGTGACGTCATCGCGCAGATCGAACGTGTACGTCGTGCTGTCGTCAGACACCGTCCAGTCGGTGGCCAACCACGGCGAGAACGATCCATCCGATTCCTGGAACACCAGCGAGTCGAGGACGACGCGCTGAACCATGCTCGACACGTCGAGCTGGCTGGTCTGCGGATCCATGTGACCGGCCGAGAGGTTCGCGCCTTCGATGGCCCAGACCACTTCTCCACCGCCATCGCCGTCTGATGACCCTCCGGGGCCGGCGCAGGCGCTGAGCGCCAGAGCAGCGGCAGTCGCGATCGCGGTGATGGGCAGAATGCGGCGCACGAGCGGAGTGGGCATGCGAATCCTCAGGAAGAGTGAAGGGGGGTCTCTCGATTCTAGCGGGGGTTTGTTGGACTGGGTCGATCTACGTCGACGTCCGACCTCGACCGCCTTCGGTAGACTGGTTGTCACAACCCACACTCAGGCACGCTCACACAGTGCCGCATACATCGCGCAAGGAGACCTCCATGTCGGCACCCGCCCAGAACCAGATCCCCGACAAGCCCGTCCTCGAAGGTCTCGAAGCGAAGTGGGATGGTGTCTGGTCCGAGCAGGGCACCTACCTGTTCGACCGCGTCCGCGCCGCCGAGCTCGGCCGTGAGGGCGTCTACTCGATCGACACGCCCCCGCCGACGGCATCCGGATCTCTGCACATCGGTCACGTGTTCTCGTACACGCACACTGACGTCAAGGCGCGCTATGAGCGCATGCGCGGCAAGAGCGTCTTCTACCCGATCGGCTGGGACGACAACGGCCTGCCGACCGAACGCCGCGTGCAGAACTTCTACGGCGTGCGCGTCGACCCGACACTCCCCTACGACGCCGACTTCGTTCCTCCGTTCGAGGGCAATGCGAAGAGCCTGAAGGCCGCCGACCAGCAGCCCATCAGCCGGCGCAACTTCATCGAGCTGTGCGAACGCCTCACCGTCGAGGACGAGAAGCAGTTCGAAGACGTCTTCCGCCAGATGGGTCTCAGCGTCGACTGGACTCAGACCTACCGCACGATCTCCGACGAGACGATCCGGCAGAGCCAGCTCGGGTTCATCCGCAACCACGAGCGCGGCGAGGCGTACCAGGCTCTCGCGCCGACGCTGTGGGACGTCGACTTCCGCTCGGCGATCGCGCAGGCCGAGCTCGAGGATCGCGACCAGCAGGCCTCGTACCATCGCATCGCGTTCCACAAGACCGACGGCTCCGGCGACATCCACATCGAGACCACGCGGCCCGAATTGCTCGCGGCCTGTGTGGCTCTCGTGGCGCACCCCGACGATGAGCGCTACCAGCCCTACTTCGGCCAGACCGTGCGCACGCCGCTGTTCGACGTCGAGGTACCAGTGCTGGCGCACCACCTCGCCCAGCAGGACAAGGGCTCCGGCATCGCGATGGTGTGCACGTTCGGCGATGTCACCGACATGATCTGGTGGCGTGAGCTCGACCTGCCGATCCGCACGATCCTGGGTCTCGACGGCCGCGTGATCGCAGATGCCCCTGAGGCGATCGCCTCGGATGCCGGCACCGCTGCCTACGCGGAACTCGCAGGCAAGACCGTCTTCAGCGCCAAGAAGCGCGTCGTCGAGCTGCTCGAGGAGTCGGGCGAGCTGCTCGAGGTGTCGGCGCCCTTCAACCACGCAGTGAAGTTCTTCGAGAAGGGCGACCGCCCGCTCGAGATCGTCTCGACGCGCCAGTGGTATGTCCGCAACGGCGCCCGCGACGAGGCGCTGCGCGATCAGCTCATCGCGCACGGCAAGCAGCTGCAGTGGCACCCCGACTTCATGCGCGTGCGCTACGAGAACTGGGTCGGCGGTCTGACCGGCGACTGGCTCGTCTCGCGTCAGCGCTTCTTCGGCGTGCCGCTGCCGGTCTGGTACGGCCTGGATGAGAACGGCGATCGCGACTATGACCGCGTGCTGATGGCGTCGCCAGAGCAGCTGCCGATCGATCCGACCAGCGATCTCCCCACCGGTTACACCGAGGACCAGCGTGGCGTCGCAGGCGGCTTCGAGGCCGAGACCGACATCCTCGACACCTGGGCCACCTCGTCGCTGACCCCGCAGCTGGCCGGCGGCTGGCAGCGCGATGAGGAGCTGTGGAACCTCGTCGCCCCGTTCGACGTGCGTCCCCAGGCACAGGACATCATCCGCACCTGGCTGTTCTCGACCATGCTCCGCTCGACGCTCGAAGACGGCCGTTCGCCGTGGAAGCACGCGTCGATCTCCGGTTTCATCGTCGACCCCGATCGCAAGAAGATGTCGAAGTCGAAGGGCAACGTCGTGACGCCCGCCGACATCCTCGAGAAGCACGGTTCGGATGCTGTGCGCTACTGGGCGGCTTCCAGCCGCCTCGGAGTGGACGCCGCGTTCGACCCGCAGAACCCGACGCAGATGAAGATCGGCCGCCGCCTGGCGATCAAGGTGCTCAACGCCGCGAAGTTCGTGCTGTCGTTCCCGGTGCCTTCCGGAGCCGAGATCACGAATGCTCTGGATGCCTCGATGCTCGCGGCCCTCGACGAGGTCGTCCGCGAGACGACCAAGGCATTCGACGCGTTCGACCACGCTCGCGCGCTGGAGATCACCGAGTCGTTCTTCTGGGCGTTCTGCGACGACTACCTCGAGCTCGTCAAGGAACGCGCATACGACCAGACCGACGTCGGCCAGCCTTCGGCGGCGCTCGCGCTGCGGATGGCGCTGTCGACACTGCTCCGTCTGCTCGCTCCGGTGGTGTCGTTCGCCACCGAGGAGTCGTGGAGCTGGTTCGAAGAGGGCTCGATCCACACCGCATCCTGGCCGGAGCCGCTGGACGCCGAAGGCGACCCTGACGTGCTGTCTGCCGCGAGTGCGGCACTGATCGGCATCCGCCGGGCCAAGACCGAGGCGAAGGCCTCGCAGAAGACGCCGGTGTCGCGCGCAGTGATCGTCGCTCCTGCCGAGACGCTCGAGGCCGTGCGTGCCGCTGCCGACGATCTTCGTGCGGTCGGCCGCATCGCCGTGCTGGAGTTCGCGGTCGGCGACGAGCTCGCCGTCACCGAGATCGAGCTGGCTCCCGTGGAGGCGAGCTGATGCAGCTCGGCACGCGTTGGGCGACGGGTTCGGCTGTCCCGGCATCCGTTCCCGCCGCGCTGCGGCCCGCCATCGCCGAGGTCGAGGCGCAGGGCATCACCGGCATGTGGACCCTCACGTGGCTGGAGGGCCGGCCGATCGCCGAGCTGGATGCCGGATGGGAAGTGCTTCTCGCAGCATCCGGTGAGGTCATCGCCCGCCCCTTCCAGGACTGAGCCTGCCTCCGCTCAACGTCCCGCGCTGGTTCTGCTCCCGCGGATACTCCCCGCGGGTCGTTGAGCGAGCACCCCGAGACGAAACGGACCGAGCAAGCACAGCGAGACGAAACGGACTGAGCAAGCACCCCGCGGGTCGTTGAGCGAGCGCAGCGAGACGAAACGGACCGAGCAAGCACCCCGCGGGTCGTTGAGCGAGCGAAGCGAGACGAAACGGACTGAGCGAGCGCAGCGAGTCGAAGTCGCCCAGCACCGCCGTGCACCCAACTGTGCGAGCAGGTGGTCCGTAGCAAGGCGTATTGACGCGCGCTCGATCGTGGATGCGCCCCGCGATACCGGAATAGCCTGTGTGGCGGCTACTTTTTGCGTTGGCCATAGGCTCGTGAGATGACCGATGCCGCGAACCCGCTCCTGACGCCATCCGCTCTCCCCTACGCGCTCCCCGACTACGCCGCGATCCGGCCCGAGCACTACCTGCCGGCTTTCCGCGCGGCGTTCGACGAGCATCTCGCCGAGATCCGGCGCATCACGATGGTGCGGGCGATGCCGACGTTCGACAACACGATGGTGCCGCTCGAGCGGTCCGGCGCTGCCCTGGATCACGTCGCGCACGCCTTCTACACGGTGAGCTCGGCCGATGCCACGGATGAGATCCAGGCGATCGACGAGGAACTCGCTCCGTTGATGGCCGCGCACGAGGACGCCATACGCCTCGACGCGCAGTTGTACTGGAGAGTCAAGACCCTGCACGAGCAGCTCGACAACCTGGAGCTCGACGACGAGAGTCGGTACCTGGTTCAGCGGCACTTCCGTGAGATGACGCATGCCGGAGCCGCCCTCGACGACGATGCGAAATCGCGGCTCACCGCGCTCAACCAACAGCTGTCGACTCTGACCACGACGTTCGAGAAGAATCTGCTCGCCGACACCAATGAGCTCGCCGTGCTGTTCGAGAACGCCGAAGAGCTGGACGGACTCACCGACGGCGAGCTCTCGGCGTCCGCACGGGCGGCGAGCGAACGCGGTCACGAGGGCTTTCTCATCTCGCTGCCCCTGTTCACAGGGCATCCGTATCTCGCTTCGCTGACGAACCGCGAGAGCCGTCGTCTGATCATGAAGGCGTCCCGCTCCCGTGGGATGCGCGGCAACGCGAAGGACAACCGCGCCGTGCTGACGCAGATCGTCACCCTGCGTGCGGAGCGCGCCGCGCTGCTCGGCTACCCGTCGCACGCCGCATACGTGACAGCCGACGAGACCGCCGGCACGCCGGAGGCCGTGTCCGATCTACTTCACCGGCTCGCTCCGGCGGCAGCATCCAACGCCCGTGCAGAACAGGAGGCGCTCCAGGCGATCATCGACGAGACCGAGAAGGAGCCGTTCGCGCTGGAAGCACACGACTGGGCGTTCTACACCGAGAAGGTGCGCACCGCGAAGTACGCCATCGACACGGCTGCGCTTCGCCCCTGGTTCGAAGCGGAGCGCGTGCTGCAGGACGGCGTCTTCTACGCGGCAACGCAACTGTACGGCGTGACGTTCACCGAGCGCGCCGATCTGGCCGCCTACCACCCCGGCGCCCGTGTCTTCGAGGTGCACAACGCCGGTGGCGGTGCGCTCGGCCTGTACGTGCTCGACCTGTACACGCGCGACTCCAAGCGGGGCGGTGCGTGGATGAACCCGATCGTCAGCCAGTCCGCACTACGCGGCACAGCACCGGTCGTCGTGAACAACCTCAACGTGGCGCAGCCGGGTGATGGCCAGCCGACGCTGCTGACACTGGACGAGGTCACGACGTTGTTCCATGAGTTCGGGCACGCGCTGCACGGACTGTTCGCCACAGTCGACTACCCGCATTTCGCCGGCACCAACGTGTTCCGCGACTTCGTCGAGTTCCCCAGCCAGGTCAACGAGATGTGGATCCTCTGGGCCGATGTGCTCGACAACTATGCCCGTCACCATGAGACGGGCGAGGCTCTGGATGCAGGCGTGGTCGAGCGTCTGCGCGCGACCGAGTCCTTCAATCAGGGGCACGACACGAGCGAGTATCTCGCGGCCGCGTGGCTGGATCAGGCCTGGCATCGGGTGGAAGCTTCGGATGCCGTGACCGATGTCGCCGCCTTCGAGGCCGCGGCTCTCGCGGAGATCGGTCTCGACAACCCCGCGGTGCCGACGCGGTACTCGTCCACGTACTTCGCGCACGTGTTCTCGGGCGGCTACAGTGCCGGGTACTACTCGTACATCTGGAGTGAGGTGCTCGACGCCGACACTGTGGAGTGGTTCCGCGAGAACGGCGGCCTGACGCGCGAGAACGGCGACCGATTCCGGGCACGGCTGCTGGGCGTCGGCGGCTCGAAGGATCCACTGGAGGCCTACCGCGACTTCCGCGGCCGCGACGCCGAGATCACCCCGCTGCTGAAGCGCCGCGGTCTCGGTGGGTGAGAGCCGGAGCGCTTCGTTGGTCATGCGGACAGCAGCCCGAGTTCACGCGCGAAGTCGCGCATGCGCGTGGCGATGGCCTGCGGCACCTCTGCAACGGCGAAATGTCCGCCCTCCGGCATCCGATCGAACGAGCGCAGGTCGCGGTAGAAGCTCCGTGCGACGCTCTCGGGGTAGTCGTGTTCATGCCGCTGGATCGCCACCGCGGCCGGCACCTCGACGGGCGGTATCCGCTCGTCATCTTCGGAGTCGAAGTAGCGCCGGAACGACGTGGCGATGCTCTGCGTCGACCAATAGATCATCGCCTCGGTAAGGATGCGGTCACGAGAGATTCTTCGCTCGAGCATCTCGGGCTGTCCCGTCGGCGTATCCCTCCACTCCACGAGCTTCTCCACGAGCTTCTCCACAAGCTTCTCCACAAGCCACGCCAGCAATCCGGCCGGAGAGTCGTTCAACCCAGCGGCGAGAGTGTCGGGACGGGTTCCCTGGATATGGCCGTACGCACCGTCCGGCCCGCCGCTCGCCGAGAGCCGATCGAAGAACGCGCGAGCCGCCGGGTCTTCCACGCCGGCACGCTCCTCGTCGGTGCCGAAGTGGGCATGCGTGGCGAGGATGCCGTGCACGTGATCGGGGTACGTCGCCGCGATCAGATCGCTCACGTTCGCAGAGATGTCTTCGCCGTACGTGAGATACCGCTCATAGCCGAGCTCTTCGGTCATCAGCGAATGCATCAACCGGGCCATGACGGTCTCTGTCATGGTGCCGTCGTATGCGGCCGAGAACGCGAATCCCGGCCACTCCGCGCGCGCTCGCCAGTCGAACGCGCGCCACGAATCGACCAGGTCACGAAGGTATGCCGCATTCATGCCCGTCTCGGGGCGGCGCGGCGAGTCGGGCAGCAACCGTGAACGTGAGAGTCGCTCTCGCAGATCGGCGATGACGTCGTCGGGAACGGAGACTCGAAAGCTTCGCATGCGCTCACCATAGAACGCCCCTCGGACATCGACGTCAGAGGTGCGGCAATGCCTTGTACCAGGTCAGCTGGTGATAGCTCTGCGGCAGGCGCTCCCCCAGCCCGGCCATCGGAAGGACGCGAACGGTGATCAGCTCACCTTCGTCGAGCGATTGACCTGCCACGCGCGTGCAACCGACCGCGAGGAAGTGGTGGACGCGGTTCGTGTGATTGCCGAAGTTCGCCCAGGTCGCGCCGAGATCAATGACCTCCGCAGCGGCATACCCGGTCTCCTCGAGGAGTTCCCTCGTCGCAGCATCTTGCGGCTCCTCGCCGGTTTCGACAGCACCGCCGATCGTGCCCAGCGCGATGATCCCCGCACCGTGGCGGTACTCCTCCACGACGATCGCGTTGCCGTCGACATCGACTGCGAGCAGCGAGATCCATTCGCTCGGCTCGAGCACGTAGAACGGCGAGATCGTGCGCCCCGCAGCATCCACGCATTCGTCTGCACGCAGACGGATCCAACGGTCTGCGACGATCATCCGGCTGGATGTCGTCTTCCACGGCTCGGGGCTGCGCCCCGCAGCACTCACGCGCTCTTGCGCTTGCGCTCCATCACGATGGTCGGCGGTGCACCGTCATCGACGGCGGCACGCGTGACCACGACCTTCTTCACGTCTTCGGCCGACGGAATCTCGAACATGATCGGTCCGAGCACATCTTCGAGAATCGCACGGAGCCCTCGCGCACCCGTCTTTCGCTCCACCGCAAGGTCGGCGATCGACCGGAGCGCGTCTTCCTCGAACTCGAGTTCCACGCCGTCGATCTCGAACATGCGCTGGTACTGCTTGACCAAGGCATTGCGAGGTCCGGTGAGGATCTCGATCAACGCGCTCTGATCGAGCGGCGACACCGACGCCACGATCGGCAGTCGCCCGATGAACTCCGGGATGAGACCGAACTTGTGCAGGTCTTCCGGGAGCACCTCACTGAACAGGTCGAGGTCCTTCGTCTTGTCGTGCAGCGGTGCGCCGAAGCCGACACCGTGCTTGCCGACACGCGACGAGACGATGTCTTCCAGGCCCGCGAAGGCACCCGCGACGATGAACAACACGTTGGTCGTGTCGATCTGCAGAAACTCCTGGTGCGGATGCTTGCGTCCGCCCTGCGGCGGCACCGAAGCGACCGTGCCTTCGATGATCTTCAGCAGCGCCTGCTGCACGCCTTCGCCCGACACATCGCGCGTGATCGAAGGATTCTCGGCCTTGCGGGCGATCTTGTCGATCTCGTCGATGTAGATGATGCCCTGCTCGGCGCGCTTCACGTCGTAGTCGGCAGCCTGGATGAGTTTGAGGAGAATGTTCTCGACATCTTCACCGACGTAGCCGGCCTCGGTGAGCGCCGTAGCATCGGCCACAGCGAAGGGCACGTTCAATCGCTTCGCCAGCGTCTGTGCGAGGTACGTCTTGCCGCAGCCGGTCGGACCGATGAGCAGGATGTTGCTCTTGGCGATCTCGACCTCGTCGGCCTTCTGCTCTGCGAGCTGCAGCGTGCCGTGCGCGCGGACGCGCTTGTAGTGGTTGTACACCGCGACGGCCAGGGACCGCTTCGCCGGCTCCTGACCGACCACGTACTCCTCGAGGAACGAGAAGATCTCACGAGGCTTGGGCAGATCGAAATCGGCGACGCCGTCGGCGGACGATTCCGCCATGCGCTCTTCGATGATCTCGTTGCACAGCTCGACGCATTCGTCGCAGATGTACACACCGGGGCCAGCGATCAGCTGCTGCACCTGCTTCTGGCTCTTTCCGCAGAATGAGCACTTGAACAGGTCAGCGCTTTCACCGATTCGGGCCATGCGCGTCCTCCTTGGGGAGACTGAGAAACTCCTTCGAGCCTAACCTCTCCCTCAGACACTGGGCCGCATTGGCGCGGTCCGGCTCAGATCATGCTCTAAGCCGCATATCGTGCTCGGTTAGCCGACGGATAGACATTCGCCGCAAGCGAGCCACGAGAGCGAGTGGTCCGGCGGGCCAATCCTTTATGTCACCTGAAGGCGCTGGTCGCCCGAGACGTACTCGACGACGAGTTGACCACCGACAGCCTCTAGGTACTTTCGAACAGTCCCGACCTTCGCGTTGTCGAGGTCGCCGCGCTCTATCTTCGAGACCTGACGTTGGCCGACGCCGATACGCTCGGCGAGGTCCTCCTGCGTCAGCCCAAGCGCCTCGCGCAACTCGCGTAGTTGATATGCCCGGACCTCGCTGAGCATCCGCTCCTTGTGGGCGTCGACACGCTCACGGTTGACGCCGCGTTTCGCCAACATCTGCTCACGTGTCAGAGCCATCGCAATCACTTTCCTTTGGTCTTCTTCAGTTGGCGAATGTGAGCGTCGAACAGCTCGTCCGCCACCGGGATGTTTTTCTTGTACCAGCTCTTCCAGTTGCCGGCCTTGTCACCCGCCACCAGTAGCATCCCTCGCCTCTTGGGGTCGAAGGCGAACAGCACCCGCAGCTCAGATTTTCCCGACGAACCAGGTCGGCAACTCAATCGCGGCCATCACCTGCTCATATGAGTCCTCATCGAGAGACTCCAGCCACTCCTCGATCAGCCCGAGCTCGACATCCCACATGACCAAGTGTAGACCCCACAAGGTCTAGACGCAATCTGCTGACGTGCGTGGACGCAACGAAAGCCGAGCTCTCCGTCGGCGGAAAGACGCAAAAAATGACTCGTACTAGATCATGCTCTTCGGGTGCCACACCGTCTTCGTCTCGGTGAAGGCCGCGATCCGCTCCGGCGAAGCCGTCACCTCACCGGGAGTGAGCACGCGCTTGAGCGTGTCGGCCGCGGCGATCTGCAGGTCGACCCATTCGAGCGCGTCTGCACCGGCAAGATCGAGTGCGTTGACGTCCGCGTGCGAGGCCAGCCACGGCGCGATCTCCGCCGGAGAACCGGTGAGCACGTTCACGACTCCCCCTGGCACATCGCTCGTCGCGAGCACCTCGGCGAAGCTGATCGACGAGAGCGGATGCTGTTCGCTCGCGATCACGACGACGGTGTTGCCGGCAACCAATGCGGGAGCGATCACGGAGACAAGGCCCAACAACGCGGAGTTCTGCGGCGCGATGATCGCCACGACACCGGTCGGCTCCGGCACCGAGATGTTGAAGTACGGGCCGGAGACCGGGTTCGCGTTTCCTGCGACCTGCGCGTACTTGTCGCACCAACCCGCGTACCAGACCCACAGATCCACGGCCTCATCGACCTGCGCACCGGCAACGGTGGCAGAGACGCCCTCCTGGGCGACGATCTCGTCGACGAACTGGGCACGACGCCCCTCGAGAACCTCGGCGACCCGGTAGAGCACCTGACCGCGGTTGTACGCCGTCGCCCCCGACCACCCCTTCACGGCTGCACGAGCGGCGACCACGGCATCCCGAGCATCCTTGCGGGAGCCCTTGGATGCGTTCGCCAGGAACGCGCCCTTCGCCGAGAGCACCTCGTAGGTGCGTCCCGACTCGCTGCGCGGGAACTTTCCGCCGATGGCGAGCTTGTAAGTCTTCGGAACAGTCAGTCGCTTGCTCATGCCGAAGCCCCCTTCAGGTATGCGGTGAGACCATGTCGGCCGCCCTCGCGGCCGTATCCGGATTCCTTGTACCCGCCGAACGGGCTGGCGGGGTCGAACCTGTTGAAGGTGTTCGCCCACACGACACCGGCGCGCAGCTGGTCGGCGACGGCGAGGATGCGCGATCCCTTGTCGGTCCAGATGCCGGCCGAAAGGCCGTACGGCGTGTTGTTGGCCTTGGCGATGGCCTCGGCGGGCGTGCGGAACGTCAGCACCGACAGCACCGGTCCGAAGACCTCGTCGCGGGCGATGCGGTGGGACGCTTCGACACCCGTGAAGATCGTCGGAGCGAACCAGAATCCCTTGTCGGGGATGGCGCAGTCCGCCGTCCAGCGTTCCGCGCCTTCCGCCTCGCCGATGTCGCTGAGCTCGCGGATGCGTGCCAGCTGGGCGGCGGAGTTGATGGCGCCGATGTCGGTGTTCTTGTCGAGCGGGTCGCCGAGACGGAGGGTCGACAGTCGCGTCTTCAATCGGTCGATGACCTCCTCGTGGATCGATTCCTGCACGAGCAGACGGCTGCCTGCGCAGCACACATGGCCCTGGTTGAAGAAGATGCCGTTGACGATGCCCTCGACGGCCTGATCGATGGGCGCGTCGTCGAACACGATGTTCGCCGCCTTGCCGCCGAGTTCGAGCGTGACCTTCTTGCCTGTGCCTGCCACCGCGCGCGCGATGTCGCGTCCGACGCCGGTCGAACCTGTGAAGGCGACCTTGTCGACGTCAGGGTGACGCACGAGCGTCGCACCGGTCGAGCCTGCACCGGTGACGATGTTGACGACGCCGGCGGGAAGGTCGGCCTGCTGCAGGATCTCGGCGAAGATGAGCGCGGTCAGTGGCGTCGTCTCGGCGGGCTTGAGGACCACGGTGTTCCCGGCCGCGAGGGCCGGTGCGATCTTCCACGCCAGCATGAGCAGCGGGAAGTTCCAGGGGATGATCTGACCCGCCACACCGAGCGCACGCGGGTTCGCGCCGAGGCCGGCGTGATCGAGCTTGTCGGCCCAGCCGGCGTAGTAGAAGAACCAGGATGCGACGAGCGGCACGTCGACGTCGCGGCTCTCCTTGATGGGCTTGCCGTTGTCGAGGCTCTCGGCCACGGCGAGCTCGCGGGCGCGCTCCTGCACGAGACGTGCGATGCGGAAGAGGTACTTCCCGCGGTCGCGGCCGCTCATCTTCGACCAGACCTTGTCGTACGCACGGCGCGCTGCGGTGACCGCACGGTCGATGTCCTCGTCGGACGCGCCGGCGATCTCGGCGATGTGCGATTCGTCGGCCGGGGAGATCGTCGTGAAGCTCTTGCCGGAGCCGTCGACGAACTCGCCGTCGATGAACAGGCCGTAGCTGTCACGCAGGTTCAGGATCGCCTTGGATTCGGGCGCCGGGGCATATTCCAGGAATGACATATCTATCCTTATCCTTTCACCGCGAAGCGGCGTCCAACTGGTTGCTGACACTTCGACAGGCTCAGTGGTCGAAGCATCCTCAGTCGATCGTGACGTAGTCGGGGCCGGAGTAGTGGCCGGTGGTCATCTTCTGACGCTGCAGCAGCACGTCGTTGAGCAGGCTCGACGCACCGAAGCGGAACAGGTGCGGCTGGAGCCACTCCTCCCCCGCGGTCTCGGCGACTGTGACGATGTACTTGATGGCGTCCTTGGATGTGCGGATGCCGCCGGCGGGCTTCACGCCGATCTTCTCGCCGGTCGCCCGGTACCAGTCGCGCACGGTCTCGAGCATGAGCAGCGTGGTGGGCAGCGTCGCCGCGGGCTGCACCTTGCCGGTGGACGTCTTGATGAAGTCGCCGCCCGCGAGGATGCCGAGCCATGACGCACGCTTGATGTTGTCGTAGGTGTTGAGCTCGCCGGTCTCGAGGATGACCTTGAGTGAGGCATGGCTGCCGTCCTCGCGGCGGCACGCTTCCTTCACAGCGGCGATCTGGTCGAACACGAGCCCGTAGCGTCCCGAGAGGAACGCTCCGCGGTCGATCACCATGTCGATCTCGTCGGCGCCGGCCGCGACAGCCTCGGCGGTGTCCGCGAGCTTGATCGCGAGCGATGAGCGGCCGCTGGGGAACGCCGTCGCCACTGCAGCGACGGAGATCTTCCCGTCGTCAGGGTCGCCATGCAGCGCGCCGAGCGCATCGACGGCGTATCCGACCATGTCGCCGTAGACGCAGACGGCCGCGACGAGCGGAGTCGTCTGGTCACCGGCATCCGGCGTCTTCGCCTTGGCGACGAGCGAACGCACCTTGCCGGGAGTGTCAGCGCCCTCGAGAGTGGTGAGGTCGATCAGCGAGATGATCTTATCGATCGCCCACGCCTTGGACGTCGTCTTGATCGAACGCGTGCCGAGGCCTGAAGCGCGCTGCTCCAGTCCGGTCGCATCCACTCCCGGGAGTCCGTGCAGGAAGCGACGCAGCGTGGCATCGTCGGGCTCTCCGCCCAGCACATCCACCGCGGTGCGGCGGGTGAGTTCTTTGGTCGTCATCGTTCCTCCAACAATGCTCGGGCTGTGTTCTCGTCGGTCACCAGAACGCTGCACAGGCCGCTGGTCACGACTGTACGCGCGATGTCATGCTTCAGGGCACCGGCGGTGACGAAGATCGCCTGCTTCGCCGATCGCAGGCGCTCAAGACTGACGCCGACCGTTCGTGCATCGAGCTGCGAATCGACGATGTTGCCGTCCGCGTCGATGTAGCGTCCCAGCACATCGCCGACAGCGCCGCGACGAGCGAGTTCCTCGACGTCTGCGGGCGTCAGGTAGCCGTTCTCGACGTGAGCGGATGACGCGTCGGCCGGGCCGGCAGAGTACAGATAGGCCTGCGCCTCGGCAGCCTGCTCCAAGATGGCCGAGACAGTCCGATCAGCCTCGATCGCCTGCTTCGTCTCGACGCGTTCCAGGATCGCGGGGCTGGGCAGAAGTGTCGCCTGCCCGCCGGCGCGCTGAGCGATCGTCATGGCGAGGCTCGCCGCCCCACCAGAACGTCGATTGACGCTGACGCCGCCGTTGAGCTGCACGACGGTCACGCCGCTCGCCCATCCCTCCGGCAGCGCTTCGGCGACGGCGGTGAGCGTGCGGCCCCAGCTGACGCCGAGGGTGCGGGGTACCGGGCGAAGGGCCGTCAGATGATCTGCTGCGGCCTGGGCGACTCGATCGAGAGTCGTGCTCTCGTCATCCGGCATCGGCACCACGACCGCGTCAGCGAGACCGAAACGCTCGGTGATCTCACGTTCGAGATTGAGCTTGCGGGCACGCGGATGCACGATCTCGATCCGCACGATGCCCTTCTCCCGCGCCTGGGTGAGCAGTCGCCCGACCTTCCAGCGTGAGATCTTGAGGAGGGCGCCGATCTCGTCCTGCGTCTTCGCCTCGTCATAGTAGAGCTCTGCGACTCGCACGGTGAGCAGATCTTCGTCCACGGCATCCTCCCTTCCGTTTCCGAGTCTACGCATGAGCACACGGTCGCGCATGCCGCTGCTCACATGCGCATAGATCGCAACTGTGGGCGCGCATTCGCTGTCGCCATCGCGTCCTCGCCGTGCACGTGCTTCGGAGAAATGCTCGTTCTTCGGAGCGAAACCTCGGATTTCATCCGAGCCAAGCGCATTTCTCCGAACGAAGCGCACTCTACGGGTGAACCACCGCATCCGGACACGACAAAGGGCTGCAGTCCGAAGACTGCAGCCCTTTGAGGAACCGAGTTACGAGGAGATGCGCTTGCGCGTGGTGAGCACCTGGTCGACGATGCCGTACTCGAGTGCCTCGGCGGCGGAGAGGATGTTGTCGCGGTCGATGTCGCGGTTGACCTGCTCGACCGGCTTGCCGGTGTGCTTGGCCATGGTCTCTTCGAGCCAGGTGCGCATGCGGAGGATCTCCGCAGCCTGGATCTCGATGTCGGATGCCTGCCCCTGCCCAGCCTCGCCCATCGCGGGCTGGTGGATGAGGATGCGTGCGTTGGGCAGCGCAAGGCGCTTGCCGGGTGCACCAGCAGCCAGCAGTACTGACGCAGCCGAGGCTGCCTGTCCGAGTACCACGGTCTGAATGTGCGGCGCGACATACTGCATCGTGTCGTAGATCGCCGTCATCGCGGTGAACGAGCCACCGGGCGAGTTGATGTACATCGTGATGTCACGCTCAGCATCCTGGCTCTCCAGGACGAGGAGCTGCGCCATCACGTCATCTGCTGACGCATCGTCGACCTGCACGCCCAGGAAGATCACACGGTCTTCGAAGAGCTTGTTGTACGGGTCCTGACGCTTGAAGCCGTATGCCGTGCGCTCCTCGAACTGCGGAAGCACGTAGCGGCTGGAAGGCAGGTTGCCTGCGGATTGGAAAGTGGGAGTGTACATATGCGGCCTTTCGAATCCGTTACTTGGCGTCCTGGTCGGTTCCGCCGCCACCGATGACGTCGGCAGCCGATTCGCGGATGTGGTCGACGAAGCCGTACTCGAGGGCCTCGTCAGCGGTGAACCAGCGGTCGCGGTCACCGTCGGCGTTGATCTGCTCGACCGTCTTGCCGGTCTGGCCTGCCGTGATCTCCGCGAGACGCTTCTTCATCGAGAGGATCAGCTGCGCCTGCGTCTGGATGTCGCTGGACGTTCCGCCGAAGCCGCCGTGCGGCTGGTGCAGCAGCACACGCGCGTTCGGTGTGATGTAGCGCTTGCCCTTCGTGCCGGCGGTCAGCAGCAGCTGTCCCATGGACGCCGCCATGCCGATGCCGACGGTCACGATGTCGTTCGGGACGAACTGCATCGTGTCGTAGATGGCCATGCCCGCGGTGATCGAGCCACCGGGTGAGTTGATGTAGAGGAAGATGTCTTTGTCCGAGTCTTCTGCAGCAAGAAGAAGGATCTTCGCGCAGATCTCGTTGGCGTTCTCGTCACGCACCTCGGATCCAAGCCAGATGATGCGATCCTTCAGCAGTCTGTCGAAGACGCTCGTCGCGACTAGGGGTTCAGCCATTTCAGCTCCTGTTTCCGTGTTCGGTGATTCGAATCTACCGGCGCACACTCGGCGGTCAGGCCGTGTTCGCCGTCGGCATATCAAGGTGTCGCGCTCGCCGATCTCCCGAGCGTAGGCGGTCATCGAGCGATGCGGTTTTCCCACTTCTTCATGTCGTCTCCTCATACGCGAAAGGACGGATGCCGCAGCATCCGTCCTTTCGTCACGATCGGGGTGCGATCACTCGGCCTTGTCGGCAGCCTTCTTGGCCGGAGCCTTCTTGGCTGCCGGCTTCTTGGCGGCGGGCTTCTCAGCGTCGTCGTCCTTCTTGGCCGAAGCCTTCTTCGCCGCAGCCTTCTTCGCGGGCTTCTCCTCGGCGGCAGCCTCGGTCTCAACGGACTCGGCCTCGTCGTCGACGGCGACGAAGCCAGACAGGTCAACGGTTTTGCCGTTGGAGTCGACGACCTTCACCTTGCCGAGTGCGACGGCGAGAGCCTTGTTGCGGGCGACCTCTCCGGCCAGGGCGGGGAGCTGGTTCGACGACTGCAGAGCCTCGACGAACTCCTGGGGAGCCATGCCGTACTGCGCTGCGGACTGGATGATGTACTGGCTGAGCTCCTCCTGCGAGACCTGCACATCGGCCTGCTCGGCGATCGTGTCGAGCAGCACCTGCGTGCGGAACTGCTTCTCGCTCGCCTCGGTGACCTCTGCGCGGTGCACGTCGTCCTCGAGGCGGTTCTCACCCTCGAGGTGGTTGTGCACCTCGTCTTCGATGAGCTTCGGCGGCACGGGGATGTCGATCTTCTCGAGCAGCGTCTCGATGAGCTGGTCGCGAGCAGCCGAACCCTGGCCGAAGACGGCCTGCTCGCTCACGCGCTCAGCGAGGCTTGCACGCAGCTCTGCGATCGTGTCGAATTCGCTCGCGATCTGAGCGAAGTCGTCGTCGGCCTCGGGAAGCTCGCGCTCCTTGACAGCCTTGACGGAGACGGAGACCTCAGCCTCGGAGCCGGCGTGGTCGCCGCCCACGAGCTTGGAGTTGAAGGTGGTGTCCTCGCCTGCGGTGAGGGACTCGATCGCGTCGTCGATGCCTTCGAGCATCTCACCGGAGCCGACCTCGTAGGACACGCCCTCGGCGCGGTCGATCTCGGCGCCGTCGATCGTAGCGACCAGGTCGAGCTCGACGAAGTCACCCTTCGCGGCGGGGCGGTCGACGGGGATGAGTGTGCCGAAGCGTGCACGCAGCGTGTCGAGTTCCGCATCGAGCGCGGCCTCATCGGTCTCGACGGCATCGACCGTCAGGGTGATGTCGTCGAACGAGGGAACCTCGATCTCGGGACGCACGTCGACCTCGACCTCGACGATCAGATCGCCGGAGAAGTCCTTCTCGTTCGGCCACTGGGTGATGTCAGCGGAGGGACGACCGACGACGCGAAGGTTCTGCTCGTTCGCAGCCTCGCGGAAGAACTTGTCGAGGCCCTCGTTGACGGCGTGCTCGATGACCGCGCCGCGGCCGATGCGCTGGTCGATGATCGGAGCCGGGACCTTGCCCTTGCGGAAACCGGGGATCTGGACGTCCTGGGCGATGTGCTCATACGCGTGCGCGACGCTGGGCTTGAGTTCGTCCGGGGTGACCGTGATGGTGAGCTTGGCCCGGGTCGGGGTCAGCTTCTCAACGGTGCTGTTCGCCATGCTTGTGTGTTCTCCTTGTGATTTCCGCGTGATCATGCGGTCGTGAGGTATGGAGGGCCGTGGTCGGGGCGACAGGATTTGAACCTGCGACTTCCCGCTCCCAAAGCGGGCGCTCTACCAAGCTGAGCTACGCCCCGTGACCCCGCGCGCGGGAACGGCCTCGTCGAGTCTAACGGACAGGAGCTGCCTCATCGTCCGCTATGATTGTCAGGTCGGCTTCCGCGCCCTCCAGAGGGTCGGATTCCGGGGCTGTAGCTTAGTGGTAAAGCCTCTGTCTTCCAAACAGATGATGCGAGTTCGATTCTCGTCAGCCCCTCCACTTCTCCTCAGGAGGATTCGTGACCGCACCGTCAGTTCCTCCTCGAGGCGGTCACGCCCTCGGCACAGCCTTCGGCGCACCAGTCGCTGCAGTACCGGCACCCGCGCCGAGATCGCACAGAAGGCGAAGCTCTGTGATCTGGGGCGCTCTCGGCATCGTGTTGGTGGCGGGCGGATGCGCTGCCGTGCAGATCGGAGCGAACCTCGGTTACGACGACGCCCTCACCGGCTTCGAGGATGCGATCGATGACGCCGAGGACGGCGTCCGCCTTCTCGACGATGAACTGGCTGCGCTCGAAGGCACTCTCGCCGTCGCATCCGGAATCGCGGGCCATGACGCCAGCGTCCTCATGGATGCCGCCTCGAAGGAAGTGCTGATCAAAACTGTCGGCGAAGCGGAGACAGCAGTCGCGGACGGAACGGCGGTCCGAGAGCAGCAACTCCCAGCAGCCGACGAGAAACCGACCTGGGCATGGGAACTTTTCGGCGAGACTACTCAGTTGAACGCCGACCGCGATGCGACCGACGAACTCGTCGATGACTTTGACACCGCCAGCCAGTCGGCCGACGAAGCGGCACGCACGCTCGAAGACGCAGGTGTCACCGCGATCGCATCGGCCGCGGATGCTGCCTCGGGGTTCGAGGCAGCACACGTGTCGGCCCGAAACCTCGACATCATCGCGCTGCGGTCGGCTGCGGAGCGGCTGCAGCAGAGCAAGGGATCCTTCGATGAGACCGCCGCTGCGGCCTACACCGATCTCGAGACGGCCGCATCGCAGATGCTGACATCTGAGCAGGCAGAGCTCGCTGAGAAGAGCGGACCGCTCTACGAAGCACGCCTGCAGATCGAGGCCTTCGCACGTTCCCTCTCCCCAGGCGTACTGCTCGACTTCGATTGGTCCGAGCTCGTGAACGGTTACGGCTACGCCGACAGCATGGGTGGCTACGCCACCTGGTGGTATGCCGATCCTGGCTACGCGACGATCGAACTGTCGAACTCGGTCGCCGCGTACTGGCCAGGTGCGCGCAGCGAAGCGCTCGTCGCGCACGAGGTCGGTCATGCGATCAGCGTCAAGTGCGACGAAATGTACGACGACTCGGATCAGGCGAACATCGAGGCGTGGGCGACCGCCTGGGCCATCAGTATGGGCTACACCGACGTCGCCAACGGTACCTCCGCATACGGTCCTCCCCCGCAGTCGCTGATCGACACGGCGACCGGGTGCCGCTGAGCTGATTCAGCCGGGACGACGAAACCGCCGCGACGGGTGCGTCGCGACGGTCTCGTCAAGGGTTGAGGAAAAGCTGGTTCACGCCTGCCCGCGACGCTCACGCAGCTGCGTGAGAGCGTCATCGAGAAGCTGTGTCGCCTCATCGTCGGTACGACGCTCCTTCACATATGCGAGGTGCGTCTTGTACGGCTCGTTCTTCGCAAGCGACGGCGGGTTCGCCTTGTCGCGGCCGGCTGGAAGCCCGGACTGCGGGTGGTCGATCGTCTCGGGGATCTCCTCTTCAGGGAGCCCCGCAGCGAAGTGGCGGACCGTCTCGTTCCCGAGCGCATCCCAGTACGACACGGCGGTACGGTCGGCGTGGTAGCCGTGGTCCTGCTCCCCCATGGGGCCTGAGCCCACACGGGTTCCGCGGATCGCGTTTCCTCCACTGGCCATGGTCAGATCACCTCGAGCTTCGTGATGAGTCCGAGCGCGACGATGGAGATGAACCACACGAGCGCAAGGACGATGGTGAAACGGTTGAGGTTTCGCTCCGCGAGACCGGACGAGCCGACCGCAGAGGTCATCCCACCGCCGAACATGTCGGACAGACCGCCACCGCGGCCCTTGTGGAGAAGGATGAGGAGTGTCAGCAGGACGCTGGTGATGCCCAGCAGGACCTGAAGGACGAACTCAAGAATTGCCACGAAGAAGAGCCTTTCGAAGGGGCTGTTGTCTGCCCGTAAGGGTCAAGTATACGCAGTGACGGGGCCGCAGCCCCGTCACCACTTACACTCCGACGTGCTTTTCGAACCGGATGATCGCGGCGAAGTCGTCGACGACGAGACTCGCCCCGCCGACCAGTGCGCCGTCCACGTCGGGCTCACGCATGAAGCTGGCGATGTTCGCCGCCTTCACCGATCCGCCGTAGAGGATGCGGGTGCGCGCAGCGGCGTCCTCATCGAGCGACTTCGCGAGGACTCCGCGCAGCGCGGCGCAGACATCCTGCGCCTGCTGCGGGGTCGCCGCCTGGCCTGAACCGATCGCCCACACGGGCTCATAGGCGACGACGATGTCAGCGGATGCCGGAACGCCCTTCAACGCTGCCTCCAACTGGCCAGCGGGCACGGCGCTCGCGCCGAACTTCTCCAGGTCCTCTGCGGTCTCGCCGACGCAGATCACCGGTACGAGGCCGTGCTTGAGCGCCGCCTGCACCTTGCCTGCCACGACGTCGTCCGACTCTGCGTGGTACTCACGGCGCTCGGAGTGGCCGATGATGACGTATTTGGCGTCGAGCTTCGCGAGGAACGCACCCGAGACCTCACCGGTGTATGCACCGGAATCGTGCGCCGAGACATCCTGCGCACCGAGAGCGAAGGGGATCTTGTCCGCGTCGATCAGCGTCTGCACGCTGCGGATGTCGGTGAACGGCGGGAAGACCGCCACCTCGACAGAGCCGTCCTCGTGCTTGGCGTCCTTGAGCGCCCAATGCAGCTTCTGCACGAACGCGACCGCCTGCAGGTGGTCGAGATTCATCTTCCAGTTGCCCGCGATCAGCGGGGTACGGGTTATGCCCATCCGAGCACCTCCAGGCCGGGTAGCTTCTTGCCCTCGAGGAACTCGAGGCTTGCGCCTCCGCCCGTCGAGATGTGACCGAACTGGTCATCAGCGAAGCCGAGCTGACGCACGGCGGCCGCTGAGTCACCGCCACCGACGACTCCGAGGCCGTCGACCTCGGAGAGCGCCTGCGCGACGGCCTTGGTTCCTGCGGCGAACGCCGGGAACTCGAACACGCCCATCGGGCCGTTCCAGAACACGGTCTTCGAATCGCGGATCGCGTCGGCGAACGCCTTCGCGGTCGCCGGCCCGATGTCGAGTCCGATGCCGGATGCTCCGAACGCGGTCTGCTCGATGGCATCCGCCTCCGTCACCTCGTGCGCAGCATCCGCCGAGAACGACTCCGCCACGACGACGTCGGAGGGCAGAACTATCTCGACGCCGCGCTCAGCGGCCTCGGTGATGTAACCGCGCACGGTGTCGAGCTGGTCCTCCTCGAGCAGGCTGGCACCGACTGCGTGCCCCTGCGCCTTCAGGAAGGTGAACAGCATCCCTCCGCCGACGAGGATGCGATCCACGCGCGGAAGAAGGTGCGAGATCACACCGAGCTTGTCGCTGACCTTCGAACCGCCGAGGACGACCGTGTACGGCCGCTCGGGGTTCTCGGTGAGACGGTCGAGCACGTCGAGCTCGGTCGCGATCAGCAGCCCTGCCGCGGACGGCAGCAGCTCGGCGAGCTCGTACACGCTCGCCTGCTTGCGGTGCACGACGCCGAATCCGTCGGAGACCAGGGCATCGCCAAGCTCTGCGAGTTCCGATGCGAACGACTTGCGCTCCGCGTCATCCTTCGCGGTCTCCCCCGCGTTGAAACGCAGGTTCTCGAGCACGACGACGCCGCCGTCTTCGAGAGACGCCACTGCTTCCTTCGCCGACTCGCCGACGGTGTCGCGAGCGAACGCGACCGGCTTGCCGAGCAGTTCAGACAGTCGCTGTGCGACGGGCGCGAGGCTGTACTGCGGGTCGGGTGCCCCGTCGGGGCGGCCGAGGTGCGAGCACACGATGACACGTGCGCCGGCGTTGATCAGTGCATTCAGAGTCGGCAGCGAAGCGCGCACACGCCCATCGTCCGTTATGACGCCGTCCTTCAGGGGGACGTTCAGGTCACAACGGACGATGACGCGCTTGCCTTCGAGCGAACCCAGCGATTCCAGGGTGCGCAGAGTCATGACGAGCTCAGATACGCTCTGCGACGTACTCGGTGAGGTCGACGAGGCGGTTCGAGTAGCCCCACTCGTTGTCGTACCAGCTGGAGACCTTCACGAGGTTGCCGCTGACGTTGGTCAGCGTCGAGTCGAAGACCGACGAGTGCGCGTTGTGCTGGATGTCGCTGGAGACGATCGGGTCCGCGTTGAACTGCAGATAGCCGGCGAGGCTTCCGTCGGCTGCCGCCTTGCGGTAGGCCTCGTTGATCTCATCGACAGTGATGTCGGTGCGCTCGGTGACGAGCGTCAGGTCGACGATCGAGCCGGTGGGAACCGGAACGCGGTAGGAGGAGCCGCTCAGCTTGCCCTCCAGCTCCGGGAGGACCAGGCCGATGGCCTTCGCCGCACCGGTGGACGCGGGGACGATGTTGATCGCCGCAGCGCGTGCGCGGTGCAGGTCGCCGTGCGGGCCGTCCTGAAGGTTCTGGTCGGCAGTGTAGGCGTGCGCGGTCATCATGAAGCCGCGCTCGATGCCGAAGGCGTCGTTGAACACCTTGGCGAGCGGGGCGAGCGCGTTCGTCGTGCATGAGGCGTTGGAGATGATGTGGTGGTTGGCCGCGTCGTACGTCTCCTCGTTCACGCCCATGACGAACGTGCCGTCAGCACCGGTGGCCGGAGCCGAGATGAGGACCTTCTTCGCGCCTGCATCGATGTGCTTCTTGGCGAGTTCGGCCTTGGTGAAGAAGCCGGTCGACTCGATGACGATGTCGACACCCAGCTCGCCCCAGGGGAGGTTGGCAGGGTCGCGCTCGGCGAACGCCTTGATCTGCTTGCCGTTGACCGTGATGCTGTCGTCGTCGAAGCTGATGTCGGCATCCAGGACGCCGCCCACCGAGTCGTACTTCAGCAGGTGCGCAAGCGACTTGTTGTCGGTGAGGTCATTGACCGCGACGATCTCAAGGTCTGCTCCCTGCGCAAGAGCTGCGCGGAAGTAGTTGCGTCCGATACGGCCGAAGCCGTTGATGCCGATCTTTACAGACACTCAGGTCTCCTGTTTCTCGTGCGCTCTCGCGCGTTTTCATTAGAGAATTCGTGGACGACGGCGTCCCGACGGGCTGTTGTCCGTCGGGACGCCCGTCTTGATTACGACAGTACCAGCAGGCCGTTCGTCTGCTTACGGGCGGCGTCGAGGCGCTGGGCCACGTTCTCCCAGTTCGCGATGTTCCACGCGGCCTTGACGTAGTCGGCCTTCACGTTGAGGTAGTCGAGGTAGAAGGCGTGCTCCCACATGTCGAGCTGGAACAGCGGAATCGTGCCCTGTGCCGAGTTGGACTGCTGATCGAACAGCTGCTGGATGATCAGACGCTGTCCGATCGAGTCCCAGCTGAGCACTGACCAGCCAGAGCCCTGAATACCCATGGCGGTGGCGGTGAAGTGCGCCTGGAACTTCTCGAAGGAGCCGAAGAACTCGTCGATGGCGGCCTTCAGCTCGCCTTCCGGCTCGCCTCCGCCGTTCGGGGAGAGGTTGGTCCAGAAGATCGAGTGGTTCACGTGACCGCCGAGGTTGAACGCGAGGTCCTTCTCGAGCTTGTTCACGTTCGCGAGGTTGCCGCTGTCGCGGGCCTCAGCGAGTCCGTCGAGTGCCGCGTTCGCACCCGTGACGTACGCCTGGTGATGCTTGTCATGGTGCAGTTCCATGATCTTTCCGCTGATGTGCGGCTCAAGAGCTGCAAAGTCGTAGGGAAGGTCGGGGAGCGTGTAGATCGCCATGTCGCTTTCATCCAATCCGCGCCGCGCCGCGGCGCTTGTCGGTCCCCCGCACCACCCGTGTGCGGTGCGGAGCAGACGTTTTCATCCTACTGACGTCAACGGCACAGCGGTGCGGATCCTTCCTCGGATGACGAGAAAAGACGATGTCTGTTCAGGCGTCGAGCCCTGCGGGTACGGCGTCCTCCGTGCTGGGGATGCCCTCCTGCTGCGCACGCTTGTCGGCCATCGCCAGAAGGCGGCGGATGCGTCCTGCGACAGCATCCTTCGTGAGCGGCGGATCCGCGTGGTGACCGAGTTCGTCAAGGCTGGCGTCGCGGTGCGCGAGACGCAGCTCGCCCGCCACGCGCAGGTGGTCGGGCACATCCTCCGCGAGGATCTCGAGAGCACGCTCGACACGTGCGCACGCAGCGACGGCAGCCTGCGCCGAGCGACGCAGGTTCGCGTCGTCGAAGTTCACGAGTCGGTTGACTCCGGCGCGCATCTCACGGCGCTGGCGCATCTCCTCCCATGCGGCCGCGGTCTTCTGGGCACCCATCTGGCTGAGGATCGAGCGGATCGCTTCGCCCTCTCGCACGACGACGCGCGGCAGACCGCGCACCTCGCGCGCCTTGGCTGCGACGCCGAGCCGGTGCGCTGCACCGACGAGCGCCATCGCGGCCTCGGAGGTCGGGCACGAGACCTCGAGCATCGCCGAGCGGCCGGGCTCCGAAAGAGAACCGGCTGCGAGGAACGCACCGCGCCACAGACCCGCGATCTCTTCGCGGGATCCGGTGGTGAGTCTGTTGGGGAGCCCGCGCACAGGTCGGCGGCGCTGGTCGAGCAGACCGGTCTGGCGTGCGAGCGTCTCGCCTGCCGCGATCACACGGACCGCGTAGCGCGCGCCATCGTGCGAGCTCGCGGACTGCACCTGGGCGATCTCAGGACGAACCCCGTAGATCTCGGCGAGATCGCGGGCGACGCGGCGGGCCAGCAGATCAGCGTCGACCTCGGCCTCGACGGCGACACGACCGGCGATCGAGTGGAGCCCGCCGGCGAACCGGAGGATCGCGGTGACTTCCGCGACGCGAACCGTCGGGGGTGCGTTACGGATGCTGACGAGTTCAGCCTTGACGTCGGTGGTTAGTGCCACGGGACTCCTTGTAAAGCGTCATGCGCCGGATCGCGACGCAAAGGAACAGTTTACCGGGCGCCGCGCCGTTCTATTCGCGGCCGAGGTCTCGGTGACGGACATTGACCGCGACACCTGGGATCGAGGCGAGGCGCTTAGCGAGTTCCTCCGCCGTCGCCACCGACCGATGCTTGCCACCTGTACAGCCGACCGCGACGGTCGAATGCCCCTTGTTCTCGCGCTGATACCCCTCCAGCACTGGAACCAGCGCCGTGGCGTAAGCATCGAGGAACTCCGTCGCGCCTTCGCGTGAGAGCACATAGTCGCGCACCGGAGCATCCTGACCGGTGAGCCCGCGCAGTTCATCGATCCAGAAGGGGTTGGGCAGGAAGCGCATGTCAGCGACGAGGTCGACGTCCGTCGGCAGCCCGTACTTGAACCCGAAGCTCAGGATCGTCAGCCGGTGCCGCGCCGCACCCTCCTCGGAGAAGGCCTCGAACACCTGCGTCGCAAGCTGATGGATGTTCAGCTCGGACGTGTCGATGACGATGTCGGCCGCCTCGCGCACCAGCGTCAGGCGCGAACGCTCAAGCCGGATGCCGTCGAGCAGGGTGCCGTCCTCCTGCAGGGGATGCGGGCGCCTGACCGACTCGAACCGCCGCACGAGCACATCATCGGATGCGTCGAGGAAGACCACGCGCACGCTACCGCGCGAACGCAGCGCACGAGCCACCTCGGGGAAGTCGTTGAACAGATTGCGACCTCGCACATCGACGACCGCCGCGACCTTGGGCAGTGCTCCCCCACCGAGATCGGTGAGATCGAGCAACGGGCGCAGCATCTGCGGTGGGAGGTTGTCCACCACGTACCAGCCGAGGTCTTCAAGGGCGTTCGCCACGGTGGAGCGCCCCGCACCGGACATGCCGGTGACGATGAGGAACTCGTTCTTCTCCTCGACGGTCATCGACGGTTCCTCTCCATGTGTAGATCAGCTCCCGCTGTGAAGACCAGCCTATCGAGTCGCGAGGTGCGTGTGGATGCTCTGGGCGAGTGCCGGTCCGATCCCCTGCACCTGCTGGATCTCCTCCGAGCTCGCGCCGCGCAGCGCGGTCACCGACCCGAAGTGCTTCAACAGCACCTTGATGCGCGACGCACCGAGTCCGGGCACCTCTTCCAGCACCGTGGCGATGTCGCGTCTGCGGCGCTTGCGCTGATGGATGATGGCGAAGCGGTGCGCCTCGTCACGAAGACGCTGCAGAAGATAGAGCGCCTCGCTGGTGCGCGGCAGGATGACCGGGAAGTCCTCGCCGGGCAGCCACACCTCCTCCAGCCGCTTCGCGATTCCGCACAGCCCGATCTCGGTGTGGCCGGCATCGCGCAGGGCGCGTGCCGCCGCCTCGACCTGCGGCTTGCCGCCGTCGACGAGCAGAAGCTGCGGCGGGTACGAGAACCGGGGCTTCCTCCTGGGCACGGCCACGACCTCTTCGCCGTCGGAGAGCGGGTCGGCGGGAAGTTCCGCGACCGGGTCCTCCTCCGGCCTGTCGAGGTATGCCAGTCGCCGCATGAGCACCTGGTACATCGAGTCGGTGTCGTCGGTGGTCTCGGCGATGTTGAACGAGCGGTACTGGTCTTTGCGCGGCAGTCCGTCTTCGAACACCACCATCGACGCGACCACGTTCGTGCCGCCGAGATGCGAGATGTCGAAGCACTCGATGCGCAACGGGGCCGTCTCGAGATCGAGCGCCTCCTGCAGATCGGTGAGCGCCTGCGTGCGTGCGACGTAATCGCTCGTGCGACGGGTCTTGTGACGGATGAGCGCCTGCGTCGCGTTGAGCGTCGCGTTGCGCATGAGCTCCACGCGCTGACCGCGCTGGGCGACCGCGATCTCGACCTTGCGTCCGCGGCGCTCGCGCAGCCACACCTCGAGTTCTGCGGCATCGTCGGGCAGCGAGGGAACAAGGATGCGACGGGGCACATCCACGCCCTCACCGTACGTGCGTTGCAGCACCTGCTCGACGAGATCGGCTCCGGAGATGTCGATCTCCTTCTCGATCATCGTGGCGCGCACGCCGCGCACGCGCCCTCCGCGGATCACGAAGTGCTGCACGGCTGCCGCGAGCTCGTCCTCCGCGATGCCGAAGAGGTCGGCATCCTCGTCAGACGGCAGTACCAGCGAGCTCTTGCCGAGCACGGCCTCGATCGAGGCGAGCTGGTCGCGGTACTTCGCAGCGGCCTCGTAGTCCATGGCTGCGGATGCCGACAGCATCCGCTTGCTGAGTTCCTTCGTGAAGCGCTCGTCGCCCCCGGCCATGAACGCGACGAAGTCGTCGACCATCGCCCGATGCTCCTCAATCGTGACCTTCATCGAGCACGGGCCACCGCACTTGCCGATCTGGCCGGGGAAGCACGGCCGTCCCGTTGCCATCGCACGCTTGTAGCTCGCATCGCTGCAGGTGCGGATCGGGAACGCCTTGATCATCAGGTCGATGGTCTCGTGCACCGCCCACACCTTCGGGTACGGACCGAAGTACCGTGCCCGCGGGATCTTGCGGTTGCGGGTGACGAGCACACGCGGCGCCTCATCTCCCAGCGTGACCGCCATGAACGGGTACGACTTGTCGTCCTTGTAGCGCACGTTGAACGGCGGATCGTATTCCTTGATCCACATGTACTCCAGCTGCAGCGAATCGACGTCGGTCGGCACGACCGTCCATTCCACGGACGCGGCAGTTGTGACCATCCGCCTCGTGCGCTCGTGAAGGGTGCGCAGCGGCGCGAAGTAGTTCGAGAGCCGCTGGCGCAGGTTCTTCGCCTTGCCGACGTACAGCACGCGCCCCTCGGCATCCCGGAAGCGGTACACACCGGGATCGGTCGGGATCTCGCCCTGCGAGGGCTTGTACGGGAGGACGTCGGCCATCAGCCGGCCTTCCGCGCCCCGCGTCCTGCGCCGAGGATCTCACCGAGGAACATGCCGGTGTGGCTCTCCTCCACGCGCGCGATCTGCTCGGGCGTGCCCGTGGCGAGGATCTCGCCGCCGCCGGAGCCGCCCTCTGGACCCAGGTCGATCACCCAGTCAGCCGACTTGATGACGTCGAGGTTGTGCTCGATCACGATCACCGTGTTGCCCTTGTCGACCAGCCCGTTCAGCACCTCGAGGAGCTTGCGGACGTCTTCGAAGTGCAGACCGGTGGTCGGCTCGTCGAGCACGTAGATGCTGCGGCCGTTGCTGCGGCGCTGGAGCTCTGTCGCGAGCTTGACGCGCTGCGCCTCGCCACCGGACAGCGTCGTGGCCGACTGGCCGAGTCGCACGTAGCCGAGGCCGACGTCGACGAGCGTCTTCATGTACCGGTGGATCGCCTGGATCGGCTCGAAGAACTCGGCGGCCTCCACGATCGGCATCTCGAGCACCTCGGCGATGTTCTTGCCCTTGTAGTGCACCGCGAGCGTGTCGCGGTTGTACCGCTTGCCGTGGCAGACCTCGCAGTCGACGTACACGTCGGGCAGGAAGTTCATCTCGATCTTGATCGTGCCGTCGCCCGAGCATGCGTCGCAGCGGCCGCCCTTGACGTTGAAGCTGAATCGGCCCGGCTGGTAGCCGCGCACCTTCGCCTCTGGCGTCTCACTGAACAGCGTGCGGATGCGATCGAACACGCCGGTGTAGGTCGCAGGATTCGATCGTGGAGTGCGGCCGATCGGCGCCTGATCGACGTGCACCACCTTGTCGAGGTTGTCGAGTCCGGTGACGCGGGTGTGCTTGCCCGCGAGTGTGCGTGCACCGTTGAGCTTGGATGCGAGCACCCGGTAGAGGATGTCGTTGACCAGCGACGACTTGCCCGAGCCGCTCACGCCGGTGACGGCGGTGAGTACACCGAGCGGGAACTCCGCCGTGACGTTGCGCAGGTTGTTCGCGCGGGCGCCGACGACGCTCAGCATCCGCTTCTTGTCGATCTTGCGGCGCTTCTTCGGCGTCGGGATCTCGCGACGGCCGGCCAGATAGTCGGCGGTCATCGACTCGGTCTCCGTGAGGAGCGCAGAGTAAGGCCCGGAGTGCACGACGGCACCGCCGTTGACGCCGGCACCGGGTCCGATGTCGACGACCCAGTCGGCGGCCTCGATCGTCTCCTCATCGTGCTCGACGACGATCAGAGTGTTGCCGAGGTCGCGCAGAGTCTGCAGCGTCTCGATCAGACGACGGTTGTCTCTCTGATGCAGCCCGATCGACGGCTCGTCGAGCACGTAGAGCACGCCGGTGAGCCCGGAACCGATCTGGGTCGCGAGCCGGATGCGCTGAGCCTCGCCGCCGGACAGCGAGCCGGCCGCACGGCTGAGGTTCAGGTAGGCGAGTCCCACCTGCAGCAGGAAGTCGAGCCGCAGCCGGATCTCGCGCAGCACCTGCGCCGCGATCTTCGCCTCGCGCTCGGTGAGCGTGAGCGTCTCCATGAAGCCGCGGGCGTCGGCGAGGCTCAGGTGGGAGACCTCGGCGATCGAGTGACCGTGCACCTTGACGGCGAGCACCTCGGGCTTGAGGCGGTTTCCGTCGCACGCGGGGCACGGGACCTCGCGGAGGTACTCCGCCCAGCGCGCGCGCTGGTTGTCGCTCTCAGCCTGGGCGTACTGGCGCTCGATGTAGGGCACGACACCCTCGAAGCCGGATGCGTAGCGCATCTCACGGCCGTAGCGGTTCTTCCACTTGACGGTGACCTTGTAGTTGTCGCCGCGCAGAATGGCGTCCTGCACATCGACGCGCAGATCTTTCCACGGGGTGTCAAGGTCGAACTTCAGGTCGCGCGCCAGACCTTCGAGCAGCCGCTCGTAGTACTGGAAGAGCCCCTTGCCCTGCGTGGTCCACGGGATGATGGCGCCCTCGCGGATCGAGAGCTCCTCATCGTCGAGCATCAGATCCACGTCGACCGACATGCGCGTGCCGAGGCCCGAACACGTCGGGCATGCGCCGAACGGCGCGTTGAACGAGAAGGTACGGGGTTCGATCTCGGTCAGCGTGATCGGATGCCCGTTGGGGCAGGCCAGCTTTTCGGAGTACGACTGCCACGCGTCGTCGCCGTCTTCGTCCACGAAGTTGACCTGTACGACGCCGCCGGCGAGCCCGAGCGCGGTCTCGACGGAGTCGGTGACGCGACCGAGGATGTCGTCGGACGCGACGAGCCGGTCGACCACGACCGCGATGTCGTGCTTGTAGCTCTTCTTGAGAGTCGGCGGCTCGGCCAACTGGATGAGGTCTCCGTCGACGATGGCGCGCGAGTACCCCTTGGCGCCGAGTTCGCGGAACAGATCGACGAACTCGCCCTTCTTCTGGGAGACGATCGGAGCGACGATCTGGTAGCGGGTGCGCTCTGGCAGCTCCATGAGCTGATCGGCGATCTGCTGCACCGTCTGCCGCTGGATCTTCTCACCGCACTCGGGACAGTGCGGAATGCCGATGCGCGCCCACAGCAGACGCATGTAGTCGTAGATCTCGGTGATCGTGCCGACGGTCGACCGCGGGTTGCGGTTGGTCGACTTCTGGTCGATCGAGACCGCAGGGCTCAGCCCCTCGATGAAGTCGACATCAGGACGATCCACCTGACCGAGGAACTGCCGCGCGTACGCGCTCAGCGATTCGACGTAGCGACGCTGCCCTTCGGCGAAGATCGTGTCGAATGCGAGGCTCGACTTTCCGGACCCGGACAGGCCGGTGAACACGACCATCGAGTCGCGAGGGATGTCGATGTCGACGTTCTTGAGATTGTGTACGCGGGCGCCGCGGACACTGAGTTTGCTGGGGGTGGCAACGGGGACAATGGGCACCGCACAAGTCTACGAGGGGCCACAGACATCGGCTCTGTATCCGTCCTCAGGAAGCATCGCGGCTCTCCCTCAGCGGCTAGGACGTACGTACACTCTCGACCGGACTGCGACCCGCGAATGGGGACAACCCGTCGCGCAGGGTGGCTACCTGCTCGATGTCCATGTGCACAGCTGCCATCACCTGTCGCGGAACGTCGAGTGCCCGCTGCCGCAGCTGCTGCCCGATCGGGGTGAGTCGGATGTCGAGACGTCGCTCGTCCTCACTGCTGCGCTCACGCGCGATCAGCCCTTCCTTCTCGAGACGCTTGACCAGCGGCGATGCCGTCGCCGGATCCAGCGCGAGATCCGCGGCGAGATCGTTGAGCGTGCGCGGTGAACGCTCCCAGAGCGCGAGCATCACGAGGTACTGCGGATGCGTGAGCCCGAGCGGCTCGAGGATCGGGCGGTAGATCGCCACGACGTTGCGCGCCGCGGTCACGAGTGCGAAGCACAGCTGGTTCTCGAGTTTGAGGAGGTCGTCGGAATCCGTCACGACGTTGATTATACGTGTGGCCTAATCATTAGTACACTAAGTGATATGGCGAACAGTTCAGACCGGATCCCGCTCCGCACTCGCATCCGTGAGGCCGGAGGGCTGTATCGCTGGTTCAACACGAACCTGATCCGCCTCGCCGGTCCGGCCGCGGTCGGGCCGTACGAATCCACTCCCCCTCCGTCGGCTGCGCAGCGCGCCGAGCGTGCATGTCCGCTGTGCGGACATCCCATGACGGAGCACGAGATCGACCGCACCGGACCCAAGCCGCTGATGCACTGCCCCTGACAGGCGCCTTCTGCGCACGCGTCGCTCGTCGCTAAGCGCCGGCGCTCTCCCGCGCCGCGTCGATCCATGACATCAGCGCGTCGTCGTCGTCGATCGCCGTCGGTGCGACGTCCAACCAGCTCGGCCCCATCGTCTTCGCACCCATCACGGCGACTGAGACGCCCGGCTCGGTCAGCAGCGCAGCGCCCCTCTCTTCGGTGACACGCACGAGGAGCACACCCTCATTGCGCGTGCCGACGAGGATACGGCCGTGCAGCAGGAACGCACGCGTGCCGAACATCCGCTTCTCTTCGAGCCCTGGCTCGGACATCAGCAGTGCCCTGACCCGATCGGCGAGCTCAGTGGCGGCAGCATCCATACTCGACCGCACCGCCCCTACGCATGCCCTGCGCGCTCCATCGCGCGCAGTTCCTTCTTGAGATCCTGCACTTCGTCGCGAAGACGACCAGCGAGCTCGAACTTGAGCTCTGCCGCCGCGGCGAGCATCTGATCGGACAGATCCTTGATCATGTCCTCCAGCTGCTCGGCACCCTCGGCCGCGATGCCCTCACGGCGCAACTGGGGCGTCGGGCTCTTGCCGCGCCCGGACTTCGTCCTGTTCTTGCTTCGCAGCAGGTCTTCGGTGTCGGATGCCTCGCGCGCGAGAACGTCGGTGATGTCGGCGATCCGCTTGCGCAACGGCTGCGGGTCGATGCCGCGTTCCTTGTTGTACGCGACCTGCTTCTCACGACGACGATCCGTCTCCTCGATCGCCCTCGCCATGGAGTCGGTCATCCTGTCGGCATACATGTGCACCTGGCCGGAGACGTTTCGTGCAGCACGGCCGATCGTCTGGATGAGCGATGTCCCCGAGCGCAGGAAGCCCTCCTTGTCGGCATCCAGGATCGCGACCAGCGACACCTCCGGAAGGTCGAGGCCCTCGCGCAGCAGGTTGATGCCGACCAGCACGTCGTAGACGCCGGAGCGGAGTTCGCTGAGCAGCTCGACCCTTCGCAGCGTGTCGACGTCGGAGTGCAGGTATCGCACCCGCACCCCGTGCTCGCCGAGGAAGTCGGTGAGCTCTTCCGCCATCTTCTTCGTCAAAGTGGTGACGAGCACACGCTCATCCCGCCCGGCACGCAGGCGGATCTCTTCCAGCAGGTCGTCGATCTGACCCTTGGACGGCTTGACGATGATCTCGGGGTCGACGAGACCGGTCGGACGGATGATCTGCTCGACCACGCCATCGGCGATGCCCATCTCGTACTTGCCTGGGGTGGCAGAGAGATACACGGTCTGACCGATGCGGTTCTTGAACTCGTCGAATCGCAGCGGCCGGTTGTCCATCGCACTGGGCAGGCGGAAGCCGTGATCGACCAGGGTGCGCTTGCGCGACGCATCACCCTCGTACATGGCGCCGATCTGCGGCACAGTGACGTGCGACTCGTCGATCACCATCAGGAAGTCGTCGGGGAAGAAGTCGAGCAGCGTGTGGGGCGGCTCGCCAGGAGCGCGGCCGTCCATGTGGCGTGAGTAGTTCTCGATCCCGGAACAGAAGCCGAGCTGCTGCAGCATCTCGAGGTCGAACGTGGTGCGCATGCGCAGCCGCTGCGCCTCGAGCAGCTTGCCCTGGCGCTCGAACTCCTTCAGCCGCTCTGCCAGCTCGTCTTCGATCGTGCCGATCGCCCGCTGCACGACATCGGTGCCTGCGACGTAGTGCGACGCGGGGAAGATCGGCACGGCGTCGAGCTTCTCGATGACCTCACCGGTGAGCGGATGCAGTGTGTAGAGCGCCTCGATCTCGTCGCCGAACAGCTCGATGCGGATCGCGTGCTCTTCGTAGACCGGGATGATCTCGATGGTGTCGCCGCGCACCCGGAAGTTCCCGCGCGAGAAGTCGACGTCGTTGCGGTTGTACTGCATGGCGATGAACTGGCGGATGAGGGCGTCGCGGTCGTACCGCTCCCCCACCTGCAGCGCCACCATCGCACGCAGGTACTCCTCGGGAGCGCCGAGGCCGTAGATGCATGAGACGGTCGACACCACGATCACGTCGCGTCGCGACAGGAGCGAATTGGTCGTGGAGTGACGCAGCCGTTCGACCTCGGCGTTGACCGAGGAGTCCTTCTCGATGAAGGTGTCGGTCTGCGGCACATAGGCCTCTGGCTGGTAGTAGTCGTAATACGAGACGAAGTACTCCACCGCGTTGTTCGGCATGAGCTCTCTGAACTCGTTCGCCAGCTGCGCCGCGAGGGTCTTGTTGTGCGCGAGCACCAGCGTGGGTCGCTGAACCTGCTCGACCAGCCACGCAGTCGTGGCGGACTTTCCGGTACCGGTGGCGCCGAGCAGCACGACGTCGGTCTCGCCGGCGTTGATGCGCGAGGCGAGGTCGGCGATCGCCTGCGGCTGGTCACCGGCCGGCTCGTACTCGCTGATCACCTCGAACGGACGGACGCTTCGCGTGGGTTGCATCCCTCAAGCGTATGCGGAGCCTCGGACATCGGGGTCGCCATGCGGTCGCGCAAGCACGCGGTGCGGAAGTGCCGCCCTGCAGTGGGGCCGTGATCGAGTTCCTGATCGGCTCCAGCCTCGCGGCATCGTCGTGCTCAACGCCTGATGCCGCTCTTCCTGCTGGGCCTCGCCGACCGCTTCCTTCCGGCGTCGTCGCCGATGGGAAGCAGTCAAGGACGATCAGGCCAGCGGTTCGGTCGCAGCGCCACCGTCGCGATGACTGCGGCGACGAGTCCCATGAAGATCACGGCGCCGAGGAACCAACCCCAGCCGGCCTGACCGAACACGATTCCCAGCGCCCATCCGAACAGGCTGGAGCCGGCGTAGTACGCGAAGTAGTACAGTGACGGCGCCTGCGCGCGACTCGTCGGATCGGCGAGGACAGGCGCCCAGCTCGAGGCGATCGCGTGCGCGCCGAAGAAGCCGCCGGTGAACACGACGAGGCCGATGAGGATGACGATCGGCGATGGCACGTACATCAGAGCCGCCCCGGCGATGAACAGCCCGATCGCCGCGAGCAGTACCCAGCGACGCCCGTACCTCACCGCGAGCGACCCTGCCCATGGCGACGACAGCGTACCGGCCAGGTATGCGAGGAACAGCAGCGTCACCAACCAGACGGGCAGCATGAACGGCGGCGCGATCAGGTGGAAGCCGAGATAGTTGTACACCGCGACGAACGCGCCCATGAGCAGGAAGCCCTGCGCGTAGAGCGCGAGCAGACGCGGCGAACGCAACGCGCGGATGAGACGCGCGAGCTTGCCCGGACCCGCATCCGCCCGCATCCGCCCTGGCACGAATCTCCGCGCGCGCGGCACGAGCCAGAGGAAGAGCACGGCAGCGACGGTGCACAGCACGGTGACGCTCCATACGCCGATGCGCCAGTCGAACGCCTCCGAGAGCGGGCCGGCGACCAGTCGTCCCGTGAGCCCGCCGACGGTCGTCCCCGCGGTGTAGCTTCCCGCGGCTGCGGCGACATGCCGTGCATGCACCTCCTCGCTGAGGTACGCGAGCGCGACGGCGGGTACGGCTCCGAGCGCGAGACCTTCGCCGAGGCGCAGCACCAGCAGCACGGTGATCTCGGTGCTGAGCGGTGCCGCGAGTCCGAACGAGGTGGCTGCGATGATGCCGATCGCCATCGCGGGGATCCGGCCGATCCGATCGGCGACCAGAGACCACGGGATCACAGCGACCGCGATCCCGAGCGTCGCTGCGGAGACCGTCAACGCCGCCGTCGAAGCCGCAACCTCGAGGTCACCTGCGACCTGCGGCAGAACCGCCTGCAGAGAGTACAGCTGCGCGAATGTCGCGACGCCCGCGAAGAAGAGTCCTGCGATCAGCCGTCGATACGACCGGGTCCCTCTTTGTCAAGCTGGTTGTGAGTCGTTCATGATCAGTAGGGAGTCAGGGTGATGACTGTCAGTCCAGGGTTCACGGCCACGGAGATCCGTGAGATCGTGCACGAGTATCAGGTGCAGCCGCACG
>Ga0265296_1000195_pt1 | contig 112683 bp, 98 predicted proteins | sample MunlanPumphouse1_FD_189073 | JGI IMG/M metagenome (GOLD analysis project Ga0265296, IMG submission 189073) | Groundwater microbial communities from a municipal landfill in Southern Ontario, Canada - Pumphouse #1 | ecosystem: Environmental > Aquatic > Deep subsurface > Groundwater | place...
TAAAGTTTTCTGCACATCATGAACATACAAGACCCTCATTCCGGCTTTGGCGATTTCATCTTGCACGCTTTGAACCGCCCCGTCAAAGGCTTTAGTTGTAGTTATGGTATAGTCAAATTGCATAGTTTTGCATAGTTATTTTTTAATGATTTCATCCCGTTAGAAATAGGTCGCGGTCGGCCAGTGCCCTGCGAAATTAACTCCGTGAATAATTATACAACTGTGTTTTATATTTTTTAAGCCCAACTGCACCGTAACCATGATTTCTAACGGGATTCATAGCCGTTTTTTTTCCAATCAATCATGCCGCCGGACAAGTGCGCTACCTGCTTATAACCGAGTCGCGTCAATTCTCGCGCCGCTATCTCACTCATTCGACCGCTTTTGCAATATAGCACAATTTTTGCGTTCTGATCGCTCGGCAATTTATCAAGATTATTTTCAATCTTGTCATACGGAATAAAAGCGTCGGTATTTTTAATTTCTCCTTCATAGGGAATATGGACATTTACGAAGAAAAAATCTTTTTGTTTCAACATTGTGGCCAATTGCGCGCTGGTGAGCGTGGTGAAGTTCGCAACTTCTTGCTCGGGTATTTGCATTGTTTCTGGTGATGATTTTTGAAACAACAAAAAGCCGACAAAAAATATTACCGCAACAAATATGACGATGATAATTTTATTGTTCAGCCTGTTAGAAATTTGTTCTACGTCTTGCATGTTTTTATGAATGATTAACATGATCACCGGGGCCACCGCAACCATCTGACAGATTCCAGATTTCAGTTACTTGTTCACCGGTGAAGTGATACTTTTGGATTAGTAATTTACCGAGACCACCATAGACATACCAGCGCCAGCACTTGCAGCAACACGGCCCTTTTTCATTTGAATTAACCATAGCATAGTCATACGCCTTTTGTTCTTCAGGGGTAAGTTGCATATCGTAGTAGCCCATCATTGTTTGGGCCAGATTGGCATCAATATCATAAGGGTCGGGTGGAATTTCGGAAATATTACTGTATTGTTTTAGGCCCTCAACTTGCTCACGGTAACGGTGGATATCCATGGGACTACAGCATGAACCAAGCAAGCGTTCGCCGCCAGTTGAACCTACTTTGACAGCCTGCTGGAAACCGGCTGAACACGAGGAATTACCATGCCGAGCCAGCTGTGTAAATTTTGCAGCCAGAGCTGGGGTAAACAGTCCGCCCCAACTGCTCTCTCGGGGAGTAACTTGATAGCGGGTAAGATTAGGCCGCACCGAGAACCACCAGTACCAGACACCAACGTTAAGCGCGAACGCGGCCACGGCAAGCAACACCATTATAACAACGATTTTATTTTTCATAGGAAATTGTTATGTTGTCTTTATCATTCATTAAGTAACGGTCAAATTCCGTATTGGGTTCACCGTTTACCAGCATTTTGATGGTGCCACCGGGCTGGCTGCACGTTTCCAGAATGCAGGCCTGATTGAACGGCTTACCCCAGGCCTCAAAAAACTTTCCCAGCTGGATGTCATCTTGCCGCACTAAACCGGGAAACTCCATGTGGATCACGCCGTCAGCCTCGTGCGTGTGGATGAACTTATGGGTAACGCCGATACCGATGTCACGGGGAATACCGATTGGCGCGCCGTTCATGGTAATGCCAAGGTTGGCGTGCCAGTGAATGCCATTTCGGGCTATTATGTCGGAGGGCGCCGGGGACTCTTGATTAGACGAGTATATAATCAGCCCCGCCACAAGAGCCAGCCCGACCATCAGGGGCAAAACGATTTTTAAACTTCGCTTTATCCCCTGCCGCTGAACCCAGCGCCGTTGTTCATGGACGCGAGCTAAACGATTAAGTTCCCGACGTTGCTGTTTAGTTATAATTTCTGTCATAAAGATTTATTTATATTACAGCTATCAGCCGCTGGTATTCTCCGCGCTACCATAATAATAGATAGCCAGAGCAGGCTGAAACTTAAAATTCCAAACTCTAAGCCACGCAGCGGCAAAACAATAAGGAAACTTGTAGTAACACCAAGGCCAAAGATGGCTGACAGTATAATTGAGCCGCAGGCGGTGCAACTTACACCCACTAATCCTAAAACCAAACTCAAGAGCGTACCGCCGGCTGACCGCGCCACTGTCAGACGCTGTTTAAAGTAGAAAACCAGCAAGGCAATATTAACGCCGGTTAAAATGGCAAGTATAATCGCCAACCATCTGGTGACAAACGTAAAATTGGTTTGTAGAAACTCAAAAGAGGCCGCCAAAATAGTCAGCTTGGCGCCAAGACTAAAAACCTTGGATCCCAAAATGTAACCAAGAAATGACAGATTAGGCAACCAGATAGCCAGGAACAAAAATAGTAACGCCACTAGCGAAGCCAGGGCTAGATAGTTCCAACGGCGAAATACTGTAAGCAACCCTTGGGCAGCCAATTTGACAGTGAGCTTCATTTTAACCGCCATTAAATTTACTTCAATAAACTATCAATCACGGCTTTAAGTTGGGCATACGGTACCGCGCCCGCGACTGGTTGACCGTTAACAAATGTAGTGGGAGTGCCATTTACGCCAAAACTCGTGCCTTCCTGCAGGTCAGTTTGAACATGAGCGGTAAATTCGCCGCTATCAAGGCAAGTTTTAAACTTCGCTTCCGGTAGGCCAAGTTCTTGGGCGAGCGGAACGAGCGCGTCCAGCGCGAAGCCGGTACCGTTGGACGCGGTACGCTCAAAAATTTTGTCGGTATAAGCCCAAAACTTGTCATTGCCGCCCAGTTTCCCAGCGCACTCGGTCGCTTCCGCCTCTTTTTGGGCATTGGCGTGGAACGAAAGCGGAAAGTGGCGGTAAACCCAACGAACCTGACCAGGGTACTCCTTCATAATCTGTTGCATAACCGGATGAAACCGTTTACAAAAAGGACACTCCAGGTCAGAATACTCAACCAGCGTAATCGGCGCATTATTATCACCCAAAATATGGTCATCAGCCTTAACCGGGACATTAACCTTGCTCGGGGGGGAGGAAGGTTGATTAGGCACCGTCGTGGGGGACGACGAATCACCGCCTTGAGTTACGGTTGGCGCCGCCGCTGAATTTAGAGCCAACCGGCCGGAAGAACTGTACCAAATTGCCAAGGCAAAACCAATCAAACTTATAATCGCGACGCCCGCCATCAGCCCAGTTATGAACGCCAACTGGGGCGAGGCTCCGGTCCATAAACCGGGTTTTGGCGGTAAGGACGATTGAACAATATTTGAATCTTGCAAAATAGGAGATGTTGTCATAAATAAAATAAAATTAAATAATAAAAACAGCGATTTAATTTCGCTCCCGCCAGATTAAACTAACGGTGAGCGCTTAAACGCCGGCGGCAAAAAAACTATAGGTTCTCGGGTTGAGCAAGCCTTGAGCCAAGGCTAAATTCAAAAAACTGTGTAATTTTATATCAGGATGATGAAGGCTGTAAAACTTCAAACCGTCGGCCGCCTGATCGTACAACCTTAGCGTTACAACCAAAGCGGCCCCGATGGACATCAGGACAATGGCAAAATCCCTCAACGGCGGTCGGGGTTGAGCGCTATGTGTCAGTAAATTGTAAACTGACTCTGTGCTATTATTTTGCAATTGGCAGCACTTATTACTCACGGCGACTACGGCCGAGTCAGTATATAAACCATAATCGCCGGTCATACTGTGGGACGCCATAATTTGACAGTGTACCAGCAAACCTCCAATAAAAAAGCTAAACAGCGCTACAGCCGCGATAACGGTTCTAAATTTGGCCGGATAAATTTCCATAACAATATTATATACTATAACACTAGGGAATACTATATACTATATTTCTCTAGTTGTCGTTCAGTGTCATTGGCTCATGACAGAATCGTACCCCCGTGCAGTGTCATTTTAGATGATTGAATACGCGACTTAGACCAATGTTAATATAACTGATAGACTATACACTTAATCACACTAAGTATAAAACCATTGTTATGACTGACTTTTCCCCCGCTAATCAAGGTTTTGACGGTTTAGGCATTGCGCCCAAGCTTATTGAAATTTTGGACAAATTAAAATTCGTCACGCCCACCCCCATCCAACTCCAAGCTATTCCGCTCGCAATTACGGGTAAAGATGTTATGGGTGTGGCTCAAACCGGCACTGGCAAAACTTTGGCTTTTGGCATTCCGATGTTGCAGCGCTTGGCCCAAACCAAAGGCGCCCAGGGCCTAGTGGTACTGCCAACCCGCGAATTAGCTTTGCAGATAGAAGAAAGTCTAATGAAAATTGGCAAGGGCATCGGCTTGAGAACGGCCGTGCTAATTGGCGGCGAATACATTAACAAGCAAGTCAGAGCTTTGCGCCGCAACCCGCACATTATTATTGCAACACCGGGACGATTGATTGATCATTTGGACCAAAAAAATTTAACCCTGCACAACGTTAGTATTCTGGTGCTGGACGAAGCTGACCATATGTTGGACATGGGGTTTGCTCCGCAAATCAAAAATATTTTGCGCCAAGTACCGACCAATCGGCAAACCATGCTATTCTCGGCCACTATGCCTAAAACCATTATTAATATGGCCACTAGCTGTATGAAACTGCCGATTCGGGTAGAAGTGGCGCCCTCCGGCACCACACCCGGCGATGTCAGCCATGAATTATTTTTTGTAACTAAAGCCAACAAAATTTCATTACTTAAAAAACTATTAGAAGAGTATCGCGGCAGTGTGCTGATATTCAGCCGCACTAAATTCGGCGCCAAGCAAATCACCCACACCCTGCGGAATAACGGCTTTACGGCGGCGGAAATACACTCCAACCGCTCGCTTAACCAGCGGCTGGAGGCCTTGTCTGGATTTAAACTTGGTATCTACCGCGTGTTAGTGGCGACTGATATTGCCGCCCGCGGTATCGACATTACCGGCATTGAACTGGTTGTGAACTACGACTTACCTGATAATCCGGAAGATTACGTGCACCGCATCGGCCGAACCGGTCGGGCCGGCCACAAAGGCCACGCTATTTCCTTTGCCACACCGGAACAAAAATGGGACGTTAAAAGCATTGAGCATGTTATAAAAATACCTTTGCCGGTTTCGCGCTCGCCCCATTTGGCTGGCCTGGCGTCTGAACCAGAGCCAGCGCGCACCGGCCAACGAGCGCCTAACCGCCGGCCGGATTTAGGCCGAGGCGCCCGACTGTCCAACCGCCGCTCTTTTCACCACCGCGGCCGCTAACGATAGTACTAAAAATCAGCCGTTGTAATCGGCTGATTTTAGATATCAAATTTATAGCTGGATATCCACCTTACCTTCAGCCCGAGGCTGATTCTCGCCGGCACGCCCCGCCAAAGGCGAGGCTCCGCCGAATGGCGGGCCGAGGGCGGCGGATGGGCCTTGGGCGCACACCTTTTGAAACAGAGGTGAGAATCTGCCTATGGCATGAGGCGAAAACGCCCATGGTTTTAGGCGAAGCCCCGCTAAGCGGGGCGAAGGCGGATAAATTAACCTAAATAGGACTTACGGGTTTGAGCCAAGTTCGAGGCAAAACCGAGCATTTGAGCGAGCCGTAGTAAAACTACGGTGAACGAAAAGCGGAGGTTTTAACAAAGAAATTGGCCAAAGCCGCTTGCGGGGTCGTCCCTGCGCCCGCCCTGCAAGCGGCCAACCCGTAAGTCCTACTAAACTATAACTTGTCTAAATCAACTGTGTCATCAATCCGCACTTGCGCCACAAAATCCGGAATGTGACTTACTATAATCATGGCTCCGGCAAAAGCCTTTAACGCCCGCGCAATTACCGGCAAGTGCCGCCAATTTATGTGATTAGTCGGCTCGTCCAAAATTAGCAAACCAGGCTTAAATAGAACTAAGCGGGCAAACACCAATAGTCCTTTTTGCCCTTCGGACAAACTTTTAATTTGACTCGCCAAAATTTTGCCATCCAGTAAAAATCCTGCCGCGGTGGAACGCAATAAATGTTCGTCTTTTATTTCCATAACTTCTTCTAAACTGTCGTACGCTGTTTTTTTAAAATCAAGCGTGGAAAAATCCTGCCGACAATAACCAACCCGCACGTCTTGGCCAATGGTTACCCGTTGAGCTTGCCCTAATACTATTTTCTCTAAAAAAGTGCTTTTGCCGATTCCGTTGGGGCCAGTCAGCAACAAATGCGAACCGCGACGGAGCACAATATTAACCGCCTGGCTGACGGGCTCGCCCTGCTTAATAATACCAATCTGCAATATTTCCAAAATCTTACCGTTAAAATCAAAAGCAAATTCCTGGGTGGAAATTTCAAAATTACGGATAGTTTTATCCTCGCGCCGCACCTCCACCATACCCTCCTCCATATCGGCCGCATATTCACGCATGCGCTTGGCCACGGAACGCAACTTCCCGCCTTTGTGGGCAAACACCTCGGCTTGGGCAATTTTCTTTTTTACGTCGGCCTCGGCCCGAGCGTTCAATTGGCGCTCCCGTTCAATCCGGCTGGCAATCTGCTCAACCACGTTAAAATAATTGCCCACATACTGTTCAATCTTTTGCGCATGCATATCCAAATACAACACGCCGTCAGTAAAAGCGTTTAAAAAGTCAGCATCGTGCGATATAACAATAACGGTTTTGTCATAGCTCATTAAAAAACCAGTCAAGTGGTTGATGCCGGTTTGATCAAGGTTGTTAGTTGGCTCGTCCAACAATAAAATATCCGGATCTTGCATAAGCGCGTAGGCCAATAATAAACGAGCTTGTTGGCCGCCGGAATGAGCCCGGACTTTTTTGGTTAAATCGGTTTTTAAATTAACCGCCTGTAACACGTCGCCAATATGTTTGTCCAAATTATATGGTATGTCTGTAAAAGTGGTGGCAAACCAAGCGCGCAGCGTTAAATCCAGATGGCTCGGCGCTATGACCTGTTTGGCAATGCCAATAGTGGCATTCTTAGGTGTAATAAAAATACCGCCGCGAGTCGGCGTAAGCTCGCCTAAAATAAGTTTGAACAACGAGGTTTTACCAGCCCCATTCTGGCCCATTAAGGCCACGCGCGAACCAGTGCGAATTGAAAAACTAACCTCATTCAAAATAGGTTTGTGGTCGGCGTGATTAAATACGACTTCGTCAAATCGAAGCACGACACTGTTATTTGGCATAACCATAACAGATTACGCTATATGAACTGTTTTGACAATAATTAGGACTTACGCGTTTGAGCCAAGTTCGAGGCAAAACCGAGCATTTGAGCAAGCCGTAGTAAAACTACGGTGAGCGAAAAGCCGAGGTTTTAACGAAGAAATTGGCCAAAGCCGCTTGCGGGGTCGGGCTGCGCCCGCCCCTAAGGCGGCAAGCGCGTAAGTCCTAAATAATCAAGGGTAGTGAAACGCCACGGCCCTTAAGCCGTGGCGTCTTGGAGTACAATGGTTTCACGGAGCGAAACTCCCGCCCAAGGCGGGCTGGTACAAAGGGTAAAGAAGCCTAATTATTCAGCCGCCAGGCTGGCGCCGGCCGTTTGTCCGGTTGCCCAAGCTGATTGCAAATTAAAACCGCCAGTAAATCCGTCTATATTCAAAATCTCACCAACCAAATAAAGTCCCGCGCATACTTTGGATTGCATTGTACGCGGATCAACCTCGGTTAACTCTACGCCGCCGGCGGTAACAAACTCATCCCCGGCCCGGCGACCAATCACATTCAGTGGCAAATGCTTTAATCGTTGCTCAACCTGGTGCAAATCATATTTGCTCATAGCGGCGTTTTTCTGTTCCGGTGGAATACTAAGTTGCCGGCATATTAGTTCGGCGACTGACAGTGGCACAAAATTATGTAAGGTATTTTTAAAACTTTTTTTAGGGTTGACCGACACCAGACTTTTTAATTCTGCCGCCATGGTCGCAACTGTTAAATCCGGCAACAAATCAATATAAACCGCCAGTGGCTTAGTGGCGCTATAATCAACAAACGCCATTAGTGATGACAGAGCAAATACCGCCGGTCCGCTAATACCCCAATGAGTAAATACCAACGGACCCAAGGCGGCTTGGTATTTAGGCGTATCAGTCTGAATTTTCACCTTAATCAACGACACGCCAGTAAGTCGAGCCGGCCACTGCTCCTGAGTAGTAAAAGCATTAAGACTGGGCGCGAGTGGCGTAATATGATGCCCCAGCTGCTCGGCCAAACTATAGCCATCGCCAGTTGATCCGGTGTAACGCCGGGCTTGGCCACCTAAGGCCAACACGACCCTGTCTACTGCCAGCGACGGTTGAGTGGCAAAATCAACCCTAAACCCCTGGGCAGTTTTGGCAATATGCTTGACGGTATGCTTAAAAAGTAAGGTAGTTTTATGTAATGCAAAAATATTCTCAAAAACCTTAACCACCTCCTCGCCTTTGTTAGATAAAGGAAACAAACGACCGTCCGCCTCGCATTTAAGCGGTACATTATGATTGGCAAACCAAGCCTTGACTGCGGCCGGCGGAAAACGATGCATGGCTGAATTTAAAAATTTACCACCGCGGGGATATTTGCTAAGCACGACTTTTATATCAGTAAAGCCAGTGGTGACATTACAGCGCCCGCCGCCGGAAATAATTACTTTTTTACCCAGCGAGTCGTTTTTTTCCAACAAAAAAATTTCTATCTTGGGGTTAAGCTCGTTAATAGCGGCGGCACACATCATACCAGCCGCTCCGCCACCCACCACGGCAATTCTCATACATTATTATTTTTAAATATTAGATAAATTCTACCTTAGCACATCTTAATTGCTCTAAACCAGCCGCCTTAACTGCCATTAAACTTTTATTGCTTGGGCGGCTTCCCGGGCGACAAGGCAAACAAAAACACCCCGAACCTGTCGGGGTGTTTAAGTTTACCGTTAGATGCGGCGAACATTGACGGCGCGCGGGCCTTTTTCAGCCTGCTCAGTATCAAACGATACTTTGTCGTCAACATGAAGCTCGTCAAAAGTTACATCAACGAGAGCGGACGAGTGAAAAAACAAGTCCTTGTCTTGACCTTCGGGGGTAATGAAACCAAAACCCTTGTCAGTCAGACGCTTAATCGATCCATTCATAGTAATATTTAAAATTATGAATTATGTGCTAATTTGAGCCTCAGAGCGGAAACTCGACCAATCTCCCGTTTAGGCTTTTTCGCAAACTCAATGTACCATAATCTAACAATAGTGTAAAGGGCTATATATTTATTGCTATTGGAAACAAATTTTAAAACCCATATAAAACCGCCAACCATAGTGGCTCACGATTTTTTATTTGGCTCCAAATAATGGATGATACTCGAACTTATTTTATGAAGGCTGGCGCTCAGGAATATAAGTTACCAGTGGGGGCAATATAACCGCGCAAAGTTGCCTTTGTGAAAATAAGAAATGGTAATTGGACCAGCAACAAGTTGAATAATAGTAAACCCCGTTACACCCCGCCGAATCGGCGGGGCATTTTTGGGGAAGATTTTTAATTTCCCATTCACCCCGTTAGAAGTCTCCACCAGTGGTGGAGTATCCCGACAGCCATTGGGATTGCTTCCAACGGGGTTCATCCCCGCCGAATCGGCGGGGCATTCTGGGTGTAACGGGGTAAATCGCCAGGAAATATTATGTGAAGGAATAGAGTAGCAAGACTTATTTTTAATGTCTCAACTTGCCCAACTCCGCCGCTAAATTTTATACCAAATTCTTACTATTCGCCTATTTCCTCCAAACCTGCCTGCCCACGGTCCCGCTGCGACGGAACCTCGCCTATAGCGGGGTGTGACCGGCAGGCAGGGGCGGGCGCGCGAATTAGATCATGGAAAAGATAGGATGGACAATCAAAAGTATGGTTCAACTTTTTAAAACCAATAGCCTCACCCAATAAAATAAATAGTATTAACCCCCCAGAGCAGGCTCTGGGCTCATATTCTGATTTTAATCCCGTAGCAAGCGGGCGCGGTATTATGATAAATGGAACTCCCTCCCGCTGTCCGCCGGCTGGCGGAATCCGGAGGTTATTCTGACGAAGCCCCGCTAAGCGGGGCGGAGGCGGATAAAAGAATCGAGTATCGAATAATTAAAATAGAACCCCCCAGCTAAAGCCGTGGTACCTGTCCCAACGCTCCTGCGGGGCGAACCGTAACACATATTGTGCGGCCGCACAATATGTGTTACGGCATGCGGCCAGCGTCAGCCTTGGTCCCGAACTTTGCTCTGGTACAAAGGCGCCAGCGGACCAATTCACTCACCTTTGATGTACATCGGGGTGATCCTCTGGACGCTGCGCTAGAATGAGTTGTGTTTTAACCTCTTGCTTTATTACCTAAAGGTTATATTTTTTTATACATCTCGCGCCATCAAATTTTGTGTTAAATTGTTACTATTCGCCTATTCCCTCCAAAGGCGGGCAGACGCACGAATTAGATCATAGAAATGAACTACCTCACAGCCAGCCCCGTTAGAAAGCTTTGCACCGAGGAATCTCAAAATGAGATATTAAAAACAAACTTAAAAACAACTTTCTAACGGGGCAAACCGACGAGGTATTGACAGCGGAGGAGAATAATAAAGAGATTGATTAAACATATTGTTCGGCCATTTGAATTCAATAATCCACAAAGTGAAATGAAACTCCCTGCCGATGTACAAAAGGGAGGGTATGCTGGCGCAGCCCCGCTTGGACGGGGCGCAGAAGAATAAACACCTCCGGTTGTAGAAATCTTCAGGTGTTTAAAATGCCACAACTTTGCTCGGGCGCCGCCCCGCCGAATCGGCGGGGCGCCGGCGGAAGTGATAACTAAGGCTTAATTCCCTCTGCCGGCATGGTTTCGGCTGGAGCTGGCTTGGGCGACGGCACAAATTTATTGATGTCGAAATTTAAACTGGGCGGGTTAAATTGTTGTAACCCATTTTCCCAAGGCATCACATCTTTTTTACCCGTTAACTCCTGCATGTTGTTGTCAAAATCATTCCTTAACTCTTGCATTTCCATCAAACCCGAGGTGATTGCCTCTTCATCAATTGGCTTGACTTTGACTAATTCTAAAATTTCATTACCCTTGGCTTTGGACTGATTAAACAGATCCTCTAATCCCGCCGTGTCAATTTTTTGCCGCTTTAATCTATTGATTTGCAGTTGCGCTTGGTTGATGCCTTGCTTAAATTCTCTGGTAAATTGGCCCAAATTGCTCATTGTTTGAATGACTCGTTGGTTTTGCCAGACATCTTCCATTTGACCAAAAAAGTCATCCGGCAGCGATTCAAAAATACCTTGAGCAATTTCAGCATCACCGATTTGGATTTTATTGACAGCTTCATCTCTGACGGCTTTTAATTTATTAACCGCCGCCTCAAAGTCAGTATAAAGCGAAGTCAGGTCAATGCCTTTTTTTTGCAGGCGGTCCACAATACTTTTACTGCGCTTGAGCGCGCTAGTCAGTTGTTTTAACTGTCTGTCCATATCCCTCAGGGTCTGCGGCCAGCGAACAAACATTTCCAACTGTTGACGGCTTTGTTGCAAATTGTCCATAAATTCCTGGATTTGATCAAGTCCGGCGTTTTCAATTTCGGTCCAGGTTTTGGCGTTGTTAATAATAGCAATAACAGCTTTTAATTTATCAAGGTTGTCAGTCACCTGGATTGGAACGCCTATTTTTTGTCTTTTCAGGGTAGCAATCTGCTTTTCAAACATTTTCACATCCCGTTCCAGACCACGCATATTGCGTTTAATATCATTAATCCGTTGGGCGGCCTCAACATATTCCTGGCGCGCTTCTTCTAGTGACCGCATCTCTTCGTTTAATCCTTCCATATCAATGTCCCCCATTTCATCCGTACTTTGGGCGACTTTAACAGATTTTATTGTTTCTTTAACTTTGGTTAGTTTGTCTTTTACTTCCGTGGGAATGTTAATGCCTTTCTTTTCCGCACTTTGGAACATGCGCTCCAGCCTGGTTAAATTAAGACCCATTTGATTTAAGCCGCGCTTCATGTCTGATAACTGCCGGTTTCTGTTTTCTTGTTCTCTTTTCATCATGTCTTCTTCACTCGGCCCAGCTGGCGCTCCGCTTGGACCAAAACTTTCGCCCCCCGGACTCATGGGGCCTTGGTTATAATTACTGCACGGCCCGGGCATTTCTTGGCCGTTAATATTGCAAGTTTGTCCCGAGGTGTTAGGTTGCATTCCTGCTGGCGGTTGTGGCAAGGGTGTTTGTTCACCCAAAACTTTTTGTCGGCTCACTTTCCAGGCGTCTTTAAAATAGCTCGGCACTTCCAGATAAAAAGCTTGGGCCGGCATGGCTACCAGCCAAACGACTAATAATGCCAAGATAATATTAAATTTCCTGGCAAAAGATGATAATTTACACATAAGTTATTTTTAAAATTTAAGATTAAAATACTATCGACTTTTTAAAAACCATATTAAATGAAGCTTCTACGGGTTTATGGTTCGACTATGCTCACCATCCTGAGATTGTCGAAGGACGCCAGTAACATCCTTCATTTCTTCGTCCCGCCACGGCGGGACGAAGGCGGATAAAGGCAGGAAATATATATCCATTATACCATATAATTAAAAAATAAAACACCAACCCAACGCTTTCACGTCGGTTTGTACTGTACACACTGGCTCGCTGTTGTGCTTGCCTGCCTTGAGTGGGGAGGAAATTAGAACTAAAATTACGGCCAAATACGGTTATATGGATGGAATATTCTGAATCCGTTTTTTCTTTTTAACTCTGACAAAATTAGTGATTTCTTGATTTCAACACCACGTGCATTTAATGGAGTTTCACCTCGTTTCCCCCGACTGTCAAACCACCAAACGCCTAAATTTCTTTTATAGATTGGTGTGCCAAATATCTTTGCATACGTTGGAATTTTATATTCTAGCATTCCTCTCTCTTTATTAGGTATTTCTTGCCACTTCCTAAAGAAGCTTCGCGGTAAAATTTGAAGTATAAACAAACTGCATAGCAGTCTTCCTTTATATCCATACTTTTGCTCTAAATATTTCTTAAAAGCAACATAGTCATTCCGCCGTTTACTTTGAGGTTTAGTCCAGTTCCAACGTACCTCTATATTTTTATCTAATATACGAGTTCCCGATATGAATAACTGATCATTTTTTAAACCAGGAAACTGCTTCTTTATTGAGCCAAGGACTAAGGCATCCCATTGAATTACAACAATACTGTCCCACTTAAGTCGTCTCCCTTGTTTTTTATACCAGTCAAGAATCATTAGGTCACCATGGATCCATTTCCACGCAGTTGATTTAGCATGTTTTGAACTAACATAAAAATCGTTCAAAAGAGGTACAAGCAATTTTCTGTACTTAGAAACTTCTTTTTTTGTGCCACCATAAAGTCCGTAGATGGGTAGTCTCGGATTGTATCTCTTAATAAGCTCCAGACGATTTTTACATATGTCTGATTTTTGATAAAACCAAAATAATACTGCGAGTTTCATATACAAATTATATCACAGTCCGTGTTTACTTACGTAAAGTAAAAATATCAGATTCAATCAGGTGATTTAACTGGCCCCGGGGGTCACTTCGACAAGCTCAGGACACATTAAACCAAAACCATTCGCCAGGCTCATTGTTTTTAAAATTCGACAGGCCCATGGCACAAAGCCATGGGCCTGTCGAATGGCTCCCCAGCCATCACGCTGTTATAAGTTTGCTATCGAATATAGATTACTCAAATACTGGATGGCCTTAAAATTATAGCTCCGGGTCGTGGTGCCTGCCTGACGGCAGGCAGGGACATTAAAACTGGAGTGATAGCTAAGGCTGCAGCCTTAGCCTAAGTACCCCACACCCCAGCACCAGCATAGCTTCCTATTGACTCATTATTTCTTTTATTGTAAGGTCTTTATGAAGACCACAAAAGTACCCAACAAACAAAAAAAGAGGTAAAAATGAAAACCCTTAAAATTCTACTTGTCGGTTTTATTTTGTTTATCGCTATCTCCTGTCAGAGCGAAAAGGACAAAACCAATCCTCCTAACTCAGAGCAGTCAAACATAACTACTAAATATGGGGAACCAGAAGAATACTTTCCCATGGTCATCGGCAAAAAATGGAAATACAATATTAAATTGGCCGAGAACAAAGAAATGAGCCCATTGCAATATGAAGTAGTTAGCTGGCCAATAGGAAAAAATGCTATTTCCTACTTAACACGCGGCATATTATACAGCCGAGACAAAAATGACGACCTCTGGTTAGTTCTTCAAATTGATAGCTCGGCGTCAAAACAAGGACCGTTGCAATTCCCAATCGGTGTGAGATTAAAAGTGTTACGCGATGATTTACGTATCTACGGCTGGCCGGAATATAATGAAGGTATTTACTGGGCCCGCCCAGCATCTGGCCGGTTTCAAGTTACCGAAGTGGTTTTGTATGACCCTATGGGCCCGGGTGCGCCGCGGATAGGCAGTTGGGGTGGATGGGGTGCAGAGCCCGGCTATTCATTAGGAATTAAATTCTTTGGTGGTCGTCCGAATACTAGTATTAGTTTGGGAAAGAATAGTCCCGATCGTCTAGTATTTATCGGACCAGAGGATTTTGCCGGTTCAACTGCCCTGCATTTTAGGCGTCTGGTAGGCGAGGATAGTGAAAACGATTACGGAAAATCAAAAAACATCAAGGCTGATTACTTAAACAAATCGTTCACTGAGGATATGTGGTACCTCAGGCACGTGGGGTTAGTACGCTTGGTCCAAATAGTCGATGGAACAAGGACAATGGTTTGGACACTTGAAGGGCATTGAACCCAAACATCAGCATGCATAGTTGCTGTCGATTTAGCTCGGCAGCAATTTTTTTAATGAGCGATGATTCAAATTTACTCCCAGACATCACTATAGCCTGGAAACAAAGAACTCACGTGCGTAACGATAAAAATGGTGGACAAAAGTCCTTGGCTCCGCATCGTGGAGGATATTAGAATCAGGATTGTGGTGAAATATATGGCTAAAGTCTTAAAATCCACAAATGTTCCCAACATTGGCCGTTATGGGTACCAGTAACAGACCGCCCAATATGTTAAGTGATTTTTTCATAAATTAAACTATTAAATATTCAAATTAATTACATAACCTTTCATATTTTTTATAATTAAGAATTAATAAATTAATCATTATAATTTTACAGCCGTGATACCACAAAAGCCACCAAAAAACCAAAAACCGTTAAGGCGCTAATGGTAAACCCGCCCTCTTCATAAGCTTCCGGCATCATGTTAGCCGCCAGCATAGCCAGGATAGCGCCGGCCGCTAATGATTCCAAAATACCGATAGTGTTTGGACTTAAATCGTGTAAAAATAAATAACTAAATATCGTTATCAAAGTGATGAACAAGCTGGCGGCAAGCCAAGTGACAAAGATTTTGCCTGGCTTAAAGCCGGCTTTTTTCAAGCCACTGGCTGAAGCTACACCTTCGGGAAAGTTAGAAATGGCAATAGCCGCCAGCATCATCAAGCCAATATTTGGCTGGGCAAATAAGGTTATACCGAGGGCTATTGATTCAGGAATACCGTCTAACATTGAACCTAAGGTTATCATAAATCCACTAGGTTCGCGTGGCGTAATTTTGAATTGATGGCGTTTATGCTTGCGACCACCCAGGTAGTGCACCAAATAATCGCTGCCGATATATATTAAGCCGCCAGCCAGAAACCCGATTATAACCGCGTCAAAACCGCCGCTTAAGAAAGCTTCGTCCATCAAACCAAAGGTTAGCGCGCAAATCAGCGCCCCGGCGCCAAAAGCCATAAAAGCCGCGATAGTCCTCTGCTCCCAGCGGCTATAAACACCACAGGCGGCTCCTAAAAGAAGACTAAAGCCATTCACCAGCGCAAAGGCAATTATTTGAGTCATAGCAAATTAATATTTAGGTAATTTATCATACAAAAGCGAAGCCATGAACCAGGCAATTAATTCAAGGGCTTATTATTTTCTAATTGTTTCCGTAAAGTTTCGCCTTTGGTAGCAACGGCGTCAACTTCGGCTTTAATCTGATTAAGCACAGTCTGGGGCACGCCAAAATCATTAGGAATTTTAACGTCACCCAGTTTGGGCGTCAGGTCAGGAATATTTATTTGGGGCGCACCGGGTGGAAGTTTAATAATTGGAATAATACCAGTGGGCAAACCTATTTCATTCAATGTTATATCCAAAACAATGTCTGGTCCGCCCGTGCCAGTGGGATAAGGAAAAGCGAGCGGCAATGGCGGCAAGTCAATCCGGGCGGCCAAGGTCATTCTAATAACCCGGCCATCATTGGCAAATGATTTAATTTTAATAAAACTTGGCAAATACGGTTCGATGACCTGGCGATTGATATAATCCTTCATACCGGCCTCAATGCGCGCCTTAATATCGCTCTCGTTGGGCAACTGCGCTAAAGCGGCGGCAGGAATATCCGCCGGTATCAACGGTTTAAACATCTTCTCAAACTGAATATAGGCTAGTTCCGCCTCCTTGGCCAAATCCACATTAATATCTACCTCCACATTTTTAATGCTCATTTTGCCGGATTTATAAGTGCCGGCCGGAATGTTAAGCTGCCCTAAATTAACCATATTTTTCCCTGGGTACAAAGTTTTAACGCCGCTGGCCGGTAGAACCACCATCTCCTGATTTTGGTCGTTTACAAAAATTAGATCACCCATCTCCACCCTAATTTCAGGCACGCTGACCGAAGGCCTGAGGTTGGGCGGATCGGTTAGAAAGATATTTATTTTGCCAACTAAAAATTGCACATAAGGCGAGATTAGAATACCAATCACAATGGCACCAGCCCAGAATTTTGGCAACTTTATAATAAAATGTAATATCGCCACTACCACCACGGCCACGCCAGCGGCCAGGGCCAAAGTCTTAAAATCCACAAATGTTCCCAGTTTGGCTTCGGCCGCTAGCGCCGCCCCATAGGCCGTTGCGGGCACCAGCAACAAACCACCTAAGAGGTTGAATGATTTTTTCATAAATTGGAGTTTAAATATGCAAATTAATTACCAATGGTATAAGCGTATAATAAACCAGTAGCGACAGCAGTAGCCAGAGCAGAGAAAACTTAAAACAAATCAAACCTTTATAATTTAACCAACAACCAGAATAGTCCCAATCTAATTTTAAATTATGTTTTAATAAATAAACAGCCACGGCCAATTCCATCCCGGTGGTGAAGACGATGATTAACAATACTTGGTATATTAAGGCCAAACCGTAAAAATGTAAAAACCATAAAAATACCGCCGTGGCAGCATACATCTGCACATTAACCAACCGTGGCCGTATTAGTTTATGTCTTTCAACTGACTTATAAATAAACTCCGCCACCGAACCAATCACCAAACCGGAAATAAAAACGATTATTAATTTAAGTAACATAAATTATAATACCTCCGACCAATTGTTCATCGAAATAATTTTCCCTAGGCCCTTTTTATTATACGCTAAATCAGCAAAATACCTTATAGACTAACCAGATTAATCAAAAAACATCTAAGGTGGTATAATATTATGACACAAGCAATTAACTCTTAGCCTTTAAATATATGCTTAATGGACTTAGAGAAACCTCAATAGACAAACCGACCACAGATACAGATAAAGAAAAAAGTGATTTAGTAGTTGACCCAGAAGGAAAACTGAAATTAAATAAAGAAACCTGGGAACTTAGCTCCAAAGCCAGAAAAATGATTGAGAACCGTTGTCAAAGCCAGAAACTGACAGTTAAATTCCTAAAAGATTCCGTAGAACTCACTTTCCCAAGCGGCCAGACAAAAACCTTTCCTAATGAAATTGCCATGCAATCTATTCTGAAAGTGCCGAACTGGTATTAAGTTGCTGTCACAAAACACCCAGCTGACTAACCAGCTGGGTGTTTTATTATTTACCCCGTTAGAAACAGAATGCCCCGCGGCTTGCCGCGGGGATGAATGCCGGTCGGTTTTAGCGAACACGGTGTTTAATGCCCCGTGTGAGTTTCTAACGGGGTTTACAAAATAATTGGAAAAACCTTAAACAATAAGAACAACCAAAGTATAATTTTAACCACCAACTCCAGTGGCACTCTAACATAAGAAATTGTCGGCCGAGCCAAATAACTTTCCAGCGCCAACCATACGGCCATAATTACATCCCACCAGATAAAAAACAGGAAAAAGTTAAACTGATAGCCGGTAAGACCATAAAGAACTATTAATATGGCAATATTGCTGAATTTATCACTCCAGTGGTCAAGATAACCTCCGAAGTATGTAACTTTGTTTTTTAAACGCGCCATCGCCCCATCCAGCAAATCCAAAAAATAAACCAAGCCGAAGACCAAAACCTGAATTAAGCTTGGTTTAAATATCGCCCAGGGCAACCAAACCAGTAATATCACGCTGCGAAATATAGTTACCTGATTCGGTGTCAACCACTCTGGCAAAATTTTTACCAAAGGTATGAATTTTTTATCCTTGGTCAGCCTTAGCTGGTCGTGAAACTTGGAAAGATTTTGTCCAATTTTGCTTAACATAAATTTTAGGTTCTTATATTATAGCACTAATAACCAACGGTTGTCCGAGTATTAATTATAATAAAAACCAGCGCTTCCTAAGAATTGCTGGCTTGAACAATTTGTCAGCTCGTTTGTTAACGAGCCTTTTTCTTTTTGAAAAAGTATATCACCGCGGCTGTAGCAGTGACCGCCAGGGTTGAAAGAAATCCCCAGGCGAAACCCTGATTGGCATTTTTACCTTTATCTTTAAAATAGCGGTAGCCTACTATTCCAACCAACAGGGCGATAATTACTCCATATATTACTATATTCGGCATTGTATCCTCCTTAATCGTTAGTTGATATTGAAAGAATTGACTCTTACTAATTCTCCTTCTTTGACTGTAAATTTCCTGGTCCGGCCGCCTCCTTGTTGATAATATTCTCCCACTGCTAGCAGTACCCTTCTTATCCCACGCGGGCGGACAGTGAGAACTAACCTTCCAGATGAATTATATATCTTAAAAGCAAAGTTGGTTTCATTATAGAATCTGACCTTACCTTTGAGCGGATACGACCTAGAAATAGTGGGTGGTTCTTCATTGTTTTTTAAAGTCGTAGGAGCTGTAATTTCCTCCTGTTTAGGAACGGTGGAAGGCTGAGACGCTTGAGTTTCCGCAGATATATCCTGATTCTCTTTATATCTTTTATCTACGGCTTTTTCTTTTGGTGGTTCGGAAGCAGGTACTTCAGTCGGCCACAAACCTTTGCTTTTTAAGACAACCTCCCTACTCACCTTTTTAAGAACATCACCAGTAACAGGATCATAACCTGGTCCAGAATAGAACTTATACTGTCCATCCGGCCACTGGCTGTAATATTTCAGCGGTTCGCCAGTTTTCGGATCAAAATCATAATCTTCAGTCGGCCAAAGTCCTTTGCTTTTCAAAATTATTTCCCGAGTCACCTTCTTTACCGGTTCGCCGGTCAAAGGATCAAAGCCGGGTTGAAGGTAAAATTTGTATTCGCCATTGGGCAGCTGACTGTAATATTGTATCGCTTCTCCAGTTTCCGGATCAAAAGGCGAATTGTTCTCGGGCCAAAGTCCATTGCTTTTCATACTGACTTCAGGAGTAACTTTTTTGAGCGAGTCACCGGTGAATGGATCAAAGCCGGGTTCGGAGTAAAACTTGTATTCGCCATTGGGTAGCTGACTGTAATACTTGACGGGTTTACCGGTTTCCGGATCGAAAAAGGTGTTTTTGGAAGCCAGATAGGCAAACAGGAAGAAAACAGCGATTCCGCCGAAAACGAGCGCGCGATAAAGACTCTTTTTCTTTTCCGGCAAAGGGGTGAAGGCTAAGGCCATGCGACCGAAAGGCAGCATGACTAGAACAGCTAAGAGTAAGGCGGCAAGCGCCTTGCTTAACTGGACATCCAAGCCGGTGATACCGCGGACTCCACCTTGAATCCAATTAAATATACTCCAAAAAAATAATAAGTTTCCGCCTGTAAGTAAAAGAAACAGGAGGAATAGGCCGATTATGACCAATACGGCGTTTCTTATGAATTTCTTCATGGCTTACTCTCCTTTTTTGTTATTGTTATTAAAGGACAATTTTGAATTCAGTTTTGAATTCTTTAAATCTTAATATATAGTTAAAAATATGTCAATTTATTAATACTAATCAAGGGACAGATAAAAAAGAGGCTCTTGTTTCTCTTAGTACATGTTAGCTTGTGATAATAAATGTTTCAGACAAATAAAAACGAGCGATTTAAATCTACTCGTTTAAACATTCTAATTTTTTGTCTTATTTTGATAAGACGCATTTAAAGCTTTGATAAACAGAAATAGAACCCGTACCAAATTTGTCCGATTTTGATTAACATAAATTTATCTTTTCATTATACCGCAAATCACCGCTGGCACGCTTATTATAAACAAAACAACCCTTCCGAATAAACAAGTTGTTTTGTTTGGCTCACTGCCGTCAGGCAGGCAGGCGGGGGTGGAACGTCAAACGTTCCTTGTTCGAGTGCCACACACTTACAAAGCAAAACAAAAAACCGCGAACCAAAAAATTGGCTGCTTAAAGTATCGTTATAAATTTTACTTTTTCTTTCTCTTACTGGCCCTGGCTTCCAGCATCAGACGCTTTATTTCCAATCGCTTCTTGGTTTTGTGAGAATGTGATTTTTTGCCCTTACCGACTGCTTTTCTTCTTTTTGCCATATATATATTTCAATTACTTGATTATTCTTTAAGTATAACAGAAAATACTAACAAAGGAAAATACTCCCCGCTCGTGCCCGACTCGTCTGACGTTCCCCCGTTCGAGTTCCACGCATTCACAAAATAAAATAAAAAAATTATTTTTCTTTTAATATAAAATGTTCAAAAATATACATTGCATCTTCGTTTCCGTATTTTTTAGCCATCTTATTAAAAAAATCTAAAACTGGTTTAGCCAAAACATTATCTACTTTTTGATTTTTAACAATTTCATTAAAGATATTCATATCTTTAGCCATGTACTTAAGATAGAAACCTATACTGGGATGTTTTTTACCCAACCTACTTTTAATGGAAATACTTAAGGCGCTATTATTCCCAGAACTTTCGGATATTACTTCAACAGCTTTACGTAAATCTATATTGTTTTTCTTCAGGATTATTAAACCTTGAGTACTGGCTAATAAATTCATGGCAAAAATAAAATTATTAAGTGCTTTAACATATAGACCTGAACCAAAAGACCCCAGATGTATAACAAATGTACCCATAGATTTAAAAATTGGTAAACATTTTTGAAAAGCTTTTTTGTCGCCCCCTACCATAATTGACAAAGTACCTTTTACTGCCGCCTTCTGCCCTCTCGATACTGGAGCATCTAACATAACAACTCCTTTCTTTTTTAATATCCTCATTATTTTCAGGCTTTCCATTGGATTAGAAGTGCTCATGTCAATTACAATCTGCCCTCTCTTTAGGCCTGCGAGTAATCCATCTTTACCAAACATAACTTGCTTAGTTTCTTTTGAGCTAGGTAACATTAAAATTACAATCTCACTTTCCAAGGCTACTTGTATTGGTTTTTTAGCAACACCTAAACCAGATTTTTCCAATTCATCTAGTACTTCTTTGGAGCGATTATAACCAGTAATTTTATAGCCATTTTTAATGAGATTTTTGGCCATATATTTACCCATCTGGCCTAGCCCAATAAATCCTAATTTATACTTTTTCATAAATTTATTATACATTATATAATCATTAGGTTCTAACCTTCATTTGTCCTATACAAAAATCCCCAATATCTATTGGGGATTTTTGGTATGGCTTCGGGGGTGGACTTCCGCCACCGGCGGATAAACTACCCCATCCGCCAGGGCGGACCGCGGACGGACTCTACCACTTAACTCTTACATATCGTCGTCCTCCTTAGGAGGACTCCTCGGGTTAGCCACCGCCTCGCAGTCCGCCTTGGGCGGACATTGCTCCGGCGTTCTCGTCCCAACGCGAGTGAAGCAGTTCACTCGCTCCCCCTAAAAAAACAATAATAAAATCACCCACCTTGATGGTGAGTGATTGTATTATTGCTCGAACGATGATATGATTATAGAACAACTGACTGGGCAACCGAGCTTGAATACCCAGAGTTTACCCTGAAACAAACTCAGCAACTCTTAGCCGTAATCTAATCCTCAGACTAACTCTTTTATATAAAGGGTAAACCATTTTCATTTTAGGTTTAAGTATAGTTTATCAGATTATTAAGCTCAAAGAAACAAGAAGAGAAGCCTTAAATTTGGTATAATCTGGTGTTATGAGGCATATTATTTTTGCTGTCTTGATCATTTTTTTAGCAATTGGTCTTATTGCCGTTGTTTTTACTTATAATCAAGCCAATCAGGAACAACAGAGGTTAGCCCTTGATTTGCAATACCGTTCCGATTTACTCGCCAGAAGTCTTCGGGAAACAATCGAACCAAATTTTATAAACAAATCGAACGATTATCTCCAAACACTCGTTGAAAAATTTGCCAACCGTGAAAGATTTGCGGGGATGGCGATTTACGATAATAAAGATAACATCGTAGCCATATCATCTGATTTACCAAAAGAGCTATCTGCTTCGCAACAAATTGTAACAGAGGTTATGGATGCGGACAAAGCAAACGGGGATTTTTCAAATTTGAATGATAAAAATTACTATCTTTTCGCCATGCCTCTACACGATAAAGACAGTGTTGTTGGTGCGGTAATGATTGTTCAAAATGCAGGTTATATTGACGGAAGGCTTACAGAAATATGGAAAAACAACTTAACAAGATTATTCTTACAAACCTCGCTTCTTGTAATAGCGTTACTTCTTCTTATCAGATGGTTGATCTTTGCTCCAATCAGAAGCCTTGCGGAGTCGTTAAAATCTGTAAGAGCAGGAAATGATAACACAAATAAACAGTTATCAAACTCCTTATTTCTACAGCCTCTTACAAAAGAAATCTCAGGTATCAGGAGAAGCCTTTTAGAAGCAAGGCTTGCGGCAAGTGAGGAAGCAAAGGTAAATTTGGAAAGATTAGATTCTCCCTGGACAGCTGAAAGATTAAAACAATTCGTCAAAAACACTCTTGAAGATAGGACAATTGTTGTCGTGTCCAACAGAGAGCCTTATATACATACCAAAGTTGGCAATAAGATAAATTATTATTTTCCTGCAAGTGGTATGGTCACCGCCATAGAACCTGTAATGCGGGCTTGCGGAGGGACATGGATTGCCCATGGAAGTGGAGATGCCGATAGGCTCGTGGTTGATAAAGACAATAGACTGCAAGTTCCACCTGATGAACCTAAATATACCCTCAAGCGGGTTTGGTTGACAGAGGAAGAAGAAAAAGGACATTATTATGGTTTTTCCAATGAGGGATTATGGGCATTATGCCACATAGCACATACCCGACCGATTTTCAGGAAAGAAGATTGGGAAGAATATAAAAAGGTAAACGGCAAATTTGCTCAAGCCGTGCTTTCGGAAATAAGAAACTTACAAAAACCGATTATCTTCATTCAAGACTTTCATTTTGCATTACTGCCGAGAATGATAAAAAGAAGTAGACCTGATGCGACAATAGGTTTGTTTTGGCATGTCCCTTGGGTAAGTGCAGAATCTTTTAGCATCTGTCCCTGGAAGAAAGAGATTTTAGACGGAATGTTGGGCGCGGATCTTGTAGGATTTCATACGCAACTTCACTGTAACAATTTTATTGAAACTGTCGGGAGAGAACTTGAGTCTTTAATTGATTTTGAACAATTTACCGTTACTCGAAACGAACATGTGTCTTTTATTAAACCATTTCCTATCAGTATTGCTTTTTCCAACGGCTACGAATATCAAGCAAGAGATAAGGAAGAAAAATATAATAGTCAAAAACTCTTAAAAAATTTGGGCGTTGCTACAAAACTCGTTGGCGTTGGAGTCGACCGATTAGACTATACCAAAGGAATCCTTGAACGCCTGAAGGCAATCGAAATTTTTCTAAAGAAGTATCCTTCTTACCAAGGTCATTTTACTTTTATTCAGATTGCCGCACCCTCAAGAAGTAAAATAAAGAAATATCGAGAGTTTGCCCAAGAAGTAGAAAAGGAAGTTGAGCGAATAAACACACTATTTAGCGCTAAAGGTTGGAAACCAATCTTTTTGATAGAAAGACATCATGACCATGAAGAAATCAACCAATTTTATAAACTGGCTGATTTTTGCTTAGTAACCTCTCTTCATGATGGAATGAATCTGGTCGCCAAAGAGTTTGTTGCCAGCAGAAGCGACGAGAAGGGCGTTCTTATTCTAAGTCAATTTACAGGCGCTTCAAGAGAGTTAAAAGATGCTTTAATTGTTAATCCTTATAACGGAGAACAGACCGCTGAAGCTATCCATACTGCTTTAGAAATGCCTCCTTCCGAGCAAACAAAGCGCATGAAAAAATTACGGGAAACGGTAAAAAATCATAATGCCTATCGCTGGTCAGCAGAGTTTTTAAAAACGATGGTGAATTTAGGATAAGTATCACAATTTCTATTATGAGAATTGCCATAGTATGTTCAAATTACTTTAATATCGATAAAAAAACCAAAAAAGGAACGGAGATATTTTCTTATATCCTGATAAATAACTTAGTTAAGTATGCCAAAAACAAGAATTTAGACATAACCGCTTTTGCTTCAGGTGCATCCCGACTACCAGTAAAGATTGAAAGTATCGACTCTAATCCTTCTTTCTCAGACAAAAATGTTATTTTAAACGGCAAACATATTATTTTTGAGTTAGCCCTTATCTCCAAGGCGATATCTGAGCAAGATAACTTTGATCTTTACCATATTAATATTGGCGATGGGGATATTGTGCTTCCCTTCGTCCCTTTTGTTAAAAAACCTATTTTGATTACCTTACATCATATAATAGATGCGGAATTTACAAGAAAATATTTCTCTTTGTTCAAGCAAAATAAAAATGTTTTCTTTGTCTCTGTTAGCAATGCCCAAAGAAAGATATTGCCTGATTTGAATTATGTAGCAACAATTTATCACGGAATAGATACTGAAACATTCAAATTTAATTCGGAAGGTGGAGAAACGATCATGTGGGCTGGCAGGGCAATTCCTGAAAAAGGCATAGAAATAGCAGTAGAAGTAGCAAATAGGATTAAAAAAGAAGCTAAACTGTTTGGAATTACTAAAAAAGAACATCATGGTTGGTTACAGGAAAAAGTTGTTGCAAAGATTAATTCTAATAATCATCCCTTGCCGATTTCTTTTATCGCAGATAAAGAAAGATCTCAGTTGGTAAATCATTTTCAAGCAAGTAAACTATTTCTCTTCCCTGTTCAATATGAAGAGGCATTTGGACTCGTTCTCATAGAATCGATGAGCTGTGGCACACCAGTTGTAGCATATGCCAGAGGCTCGATACCTGAAATCATCAAAGACGGTGAAACGGGTTTCATTATTAACTCTTCGAATGCTGATAAACGAGGAAACTGGACTATTAAAAAAACAGGAATAGAGGGATTATGTGAAGCGGTTGAAAAGATATACTCAATGCCCGAAGAAGAATATAAAAAGATGCGAGATAACTGCCGCAAGCATGTTGAGAAAAATTTCACAGTAAAACGAATGGTATGGGAATATGAGGAGTTATACGAAAGGCTACTTTCGAAAAGTTAGTCCTTTAATTATAAGCAAGTTAGATATGAAAGACCCAGAGGTTTTGGAGAAGGCAAAACAGGCAGAAGAATGGTGCAAGATCACTTCAGGAGCGACTAAAAAGAAGTGGATCTACAAACTTCTGCCCCATACAGCAGTAAGTAGAATTAACAGTTTTGACGCTATTATCAGTAGCGCTTACAAAATTAACTAGACATGCAAATCCATGAAAAACATAAACGACCTATTAACTGAATTAGTTAAGGATTCAACCTTACAGAGCAGTGAACTAGAGAAGTAATATCTAAATTTAAAAGTGTTGATTTTAGAGCGTTTGAGGTAAAAAAAGGACAGGTGCCAATGTAATCCACCCGAAGGGTGGGATGAGTGGGGCAGGCCATTGAGCTACACATAGAAACTTGGCTCCGAACGCTGAACGAAATCCGAACTTTTTTTAGCGAAAATCCGAACGCTGAATTTTGAAAAACTTTTAAGCTCGGGCGGGCAAAAAGGAAGGGGGTTGGGGGGAAGGAATTTTTGCCCGTCCTCGCTTTTCCGCCGCCGCCGAATTTCGTGCCAACTTCGTTGGCGCGCCGCCTATAAATTTAAAAATTCATTCTTTTTAATTCTTATGAAATTTCCAAACAACGTCATAGGCCAAATCCGCAAGTTCTTCTTGTCTTTCTCTTATTTCTTTCTCGCCCCATTTATAATTAAGTTTTTCAAATTCTTTGATTAACTTTTTATTAATTTCTAAATCAGACCTCCTAAATTCACCAACTTTTTCTTGCAACTTTTTATTTCCAACTAAACCATTTATTTTTTTAGCTATTAATGTTAAGTTGCCTAACATATTAACATAATTCTTTATTTCTTTTTTAGTTAGCGACCATTGAGAGGGATCCTGCGGTAAAACATGTTCGATATTAACCTTTGTAAAATTTAAAGTTTTCTCTTCGGTTGCAGATAATGCCTTTTCTATATTGGAGAGAATGTAAAGAACAAGTTGATAATTTCTGTACTCAATTTCTAAAAACTTCTCTTTAAATAATGACTTATTCGGATAAGAAAGGTTTTTTTCGAACTGCGATAATGCTCTTTGTACATTTTTGATTATATTTTCCTTGCTACTAGAATTCTCTATAGCTTTTCTGACCTCCTTCGCAGCGTTGAAATAAACCCTTTCTACAACGTTCCCAGATAATTTGCAAACGGCAGAATATGCAAAATGGTACCTTTCAATTACTTTAAAAATTTCGCTGAAATCATACTCAATCTTGTCTTTATTCATCAATAAACATAGCACCAACGAATAACATTGAGTTATCCCCATGATCCTTAATCCGGCCATGGCCTCGTTAATTTTCTGAGCTGTTTTCTTTTCTTGAAAATCCTCTAACCAATCTTCGGGACTTATTGAATCATTAGCAATTTTATAATAAAATCCAGAAGCCTTCTGTAATTCTTGCAAGAACGCCCTTGGATCGCCCTTAACTTCGTTTTTTATTTCTTTGTAAAGTTTCTTTTCTGGAACAAAAGAATATCTCGAAAGCCAAAAATATCTAATAAATTTTGAAACATTCAATGGTCCTCTTGCGCTTTCAACGTTATTCTCAATGTTACTCCAAATATCCTTCGCAACATCTTCTCCCCCAGGAGTTTTCGGCAACTTACCAAAAAGATAGTTCTTTAATAAATCAGCCGCTGTTAGGTCTGCTCCGCGTGCGTTGACGGTTTCAAATATAGAATATGCGTCTTCTTCATTTTCTATCTTTATTAAAATTATTTTTAAACTAAATATTCTTGCTTTAAAATCGTCTAAACATTTAACTTTATCTTCTAAATTAAATTGATTAAGATCTTCGCTTATTTTGTCTCGGATAAACTCATAATTAGATTTTATTAATTTTTCCTCTTTTGTTTTTGGCTTAGAGGCTAGAATATTAGAATCTTGCTTCTGGATATGTTCCGTAAAAAAGTTGTTCAACGAATCTCCGCACTTTAATCTGTTTTCTTGTTTCGCAGTAACAGGATCTTTGCGTGCTATTATACTTTGCGTAAGAATCGATTTTTCAGTTTGATCTAATTCTTTGTATTTATCTCTAATAACGGCCATCAATATGGTTAATGTTATTAACCTTTGCTGACCGTCTATAACCTCAACAAAACCGTCTTCATCGTATCTTTCATAGTTGAAGACAAAAGATCCTAAAAAAGTGCTCTCTCCACTAATCAAATCACCCCACAAATCGGAAACTTGATCATTGGTCCACGAATATGGTCTTTGATATCTCGGTATCTTATATTTTTCCTCACCATCATATAAAATAGCCCTTAGCTCTATATCGACAGCACGAAAATCCAATTTATCGATTTTTTGCCTATTATAACTAATGGTATTATACTTCATATTGTTCCCACTTTTTACATCAGAATTTTCTAAATTATCTTCCGTTTGTTTGTCGTTTTTTCTTGTTTTAATTTTTGTATCTTTCTTTTTCTGAATCATTTTGTCAGTAATTATATACGATTTCTTAATTTTCATAAGTCTCTTTTCGGATAACGGGTATTCCTTTTTATCTTTTTGAGAGCCCTCCAAAAGATTTTTAATCGTGTTGCCATCTTCCTCGTTTAACCTATTCGGGGACCCTCGTCTGATCCCTCCCCATTTTTTGGCTATCGTTAATTCAGAAACGATCCGATCTGCTGGAACGCTATGCAAAAGATCTAAAGTTATTACCGGCTCAATATCCATTAAGCATGGGAATGGTCCGCCTCTCCAAACTTTCTTTGATGCCTCATGGCTAAAATACGGTTTTGAGATTACTTTTAAGATGCCCGAAAAACGCATTTCTCCTGTTATATAACAAACTAAAAAATCTCCGGGTTTAATTTGCTGGGTTAAATGCCATCTATTTTCGCGAAACCCACTTAATTTAAAATTATTCTTTTTTGCTTCCTCCCAGGTTTCAGGAGTGAATAAATCTAACCAATATTGAGTCATATGTTTTATTTCATTAAATTATCAAGCGAAACGCCGAGCGCGTCCGCAATTTTTTTGACTGTATCAATAGTAGGGTTGGGTGTCGAGCCCGCTTCAATTTTAGCGATAGTATGAAAAGCCAAATTTGCCTTTTTTGATAAGACATCTTGAGAAATACCGAGCTTATTTCGGAATTTCTTTATATTCTCGGCGATTGTGGATTTTTCGTTTGACATATTCGTATAGTTTTACTACGATAGTTAGTAGATAACCATGATCATAACTTATCACTAGTTAGTATATGAAATTTTTACAATTTAGTCAAACGAAATTAGGGAGTTCCTTGATGTTGCGCGCGAATGGGCAGGGTGGGTCAAGCGCAACTGTATTGGCGGCGCATTTCGCAAAGCGAAATACGAAATTCGGCGGCGGCGGAAAAGCGAGGACGGGCAAAAATTCCTTCCCCCCAACCCCCTTCCTTTTTGCCCGCCCGAGCTTAAAAGTTTTTCAAAATTCAGCGTTCGGATTTTCGCTAAAAAAAGTTCGGATTTCGTTCAGCGTTCGGAGCCAAATTGTATGTTGTGAGTTTATTGCCTCGGCGCTTCGCGCCTCGGCAGGCAGGTTGTATAGTATTTGCCAAGATTTTTTGGGTTCAATCGCCACCTTTTGCGAAAGCAAAACGCGGTTCGCCGTTGCAAAGCAACGGATAAACGAAGTTTATGAGCCAATCCTTTTATTTCCGCCAAAGGCGGAAAGCAAAGCGATAATTTTTAATAGCCCAAAAACGATATGAAATATTTTTTATACATTAGAAAATCAACAGACGAGGACGACAGACAAGTTTTGTCGTTGGAAGCGCAGGAAACGGAATTGAAAGAATTTGCCTTGCGGGAAAATCTTTTGATCGCCGCGACTTTTCGAGAATCGCAAACTGCCAAAGAGCCGGGCAGACCGATTTTCAACGATATGCTCAAACGAATGGAAAGCGGCGAAGCCGAAGGGATTTTAGCGTGGCACCCCGATAGATTGGCAAGAAATAGCATAGACGGCGGACGAGTTATTTTTCTGATTGATACCGGAAAAATCAAGGCGCTAAAATCCCCGACATTTTGGTTTGAGCCGACCCCGCAAGGCAAATTTATGTTGAATATCGCTTTTGGGCAATCCAAATATTTTGTGGATAATCTTTCAGAGAATACCAAAAGAGGGTTGCGTCAAAAATTGCGCCGAGGCGAATTGCCCGGCTATGCTCCGCTCGGCTATTTGAACGATTTGCTAAAGCACACAATGTATAAAGACCCAGAGAGATTTCGCCTCGTCAAGAAAATTTTTGAACTTTACGCAACTGGCAATTATTCTCTGAAAGATGTGCGGAAGTTAATAACTTCCGCTGGCTTGTTGAGCCGAAAGAAAAATATGCTTTCCGTTTCAAATATCCAAAGCATACTTTCAAATTCTTTTTATTACGGCGTTTTCAAATATAACGGCGAAATGTATGACGGAAAGCATGAGCCAATGATTCCAAAGAAACTTTTTGAAGCGTGCCAAAAAGTAATGGCGGATCGTTCGCGCCCGAAAAAACCAAGCCAAAAAGAATATCCATTTAGAAATATGCTCGTTTGCGGTGAGTGCGGGTGCGCCATCACTTCCGAAACGCAAAAAGGACATAACTATTATCGTTGCACCAAAAAGCGGGATAAAAAATGTTCGCAAAAATATATTCGCGAGGAAGTTTTGGCAAGCCAGATTAAAGACGAGATTCAAAAAGTTTCTTTGTCTTCCGCTTGGGCGGAGTGGATGTTAAGCGAGATGAATAAAGAAGAAGCGGAAGCCGCCCAAAGCGGAGCCGTTTTCGCTCAAAATCTTAAAGACAAAATAAAAGAACTTGAAGGAAAGCTCGACCTACTTTTGGACGCACATTTGGACGGCACAATTTCTCGCGAGGAATACACCGCTAAAAAGGAAAAAATCATCAACGAAAAAAGCGAGTTTTCCGAAAAATCAAAGGATTTTGAGCGAAACGGCAATCATTGGCTCGAACCGGCCAGACAATTCATTTTAGCGGCTCAACAAGCCAAAATTGTCGCTTTGCAAGAAAATCCCGTCGCGGGACGGGATTTTCTCAAAAGGATTGGCTCGAACCGCGTTTTGCTTTCGCAAAAGGTGGCGATTGAACCCAAAAAATCTTGGCAAATACTATACAACCTGCCTGCCGAGGCGCGAAGCGCCGAGGCAATAAACTCACAACATACAATTTGGCTCCGGGGGTGGGACTCGAACCCACGACCAAGTGCTTAACAGGCACCTGCTCTACCACTGAGCTACCCCGGAAAGTTAAATGACTTTTGTTTTAATAAACTTCTTAAATATTCTTTACCGCTACCTGATTTAAAATACTTCTCCCTTTTCCTGGCATCATTTCTACTACCTACTCTTTCCGAATAAACCAACACCCACGGATAGTAACCTTTAGTTGAAAAAACTCTTTTGTTATTATGTTCATGCAACCGCTGTTTAATATTTTGGGACATCCCAACGTATAATCGACGATCAATTGAACTTTGAATTACATAAATTGAATATATAGGCACAACTCAATTATACACCTACTCCCTGCCTACCGGCAGGCAGGTACCGCTGAGCTACCCCGGATTATTAAAGATCGCCTGCAAAAGAGCATCTCCTTAAAAGGAAATGCTCTTGTATACTAAACTATTCTTTCCCGCCTGACAAGGGTATGGCTGGTAAAACACCCTTGAAGAAATAAAAATTATTTGATACCATATCCTTATGAGCGAACGCCATTACGAGAATGACAAGCCACCCAAAATGGAGGACGGTAAATTTTACAACATTGACCCGTTAATTGAAGTTAATGGTAAAATTTTTCGTAAAGTCCAATGCGAATACAGAAACCCAAGCAATCCTGATGAATATGCGGTCCGCGGTATTCCTGAAGGTAGTGATGAAATGAAATCTTTTGTATTGGGTTTTACGGACGATGGGGTAAAAATTACCGTAACTCAAGAATAAAGAATTAAAAACTCCGATTGAAAGAGGGTCTTACCCGCCGCTACGCCGAATAAAGTAAAATCATTATGAGCAATCCTGATAAAAATACCCAAAACGAAATGGCCCTGGCCGAATTCAGGCTATGCCAGGAACAAATAGACAAATACGACGCGTCTTTGGACCACATCAGAACTTGGACTATAACCTTGTGGATAGCCACGCTGGGTTGGTCGTTTCAGACCAAACGCCAGGAAGTGGTGCTTTTAAGCATGGTGGCGGTAATTATCTTCTGGCTGCTCGACGCTATTAACAAATCATTCCGCGAGAATTATAAAACGCGGCGTGACCAAATAGCTACGGCTCTGCAATTACTCTTTAACCAAGGGGTCTTACCGGTAGGATTTTCTTCTCCTCAGCTCCCGGCTCATGAAAAACTATTCAGCCAGACTTTAAGGGTAATGTTTTATTTCCATACGGCCCTGGTCTACATTATTCTTTTAATAATTTCACTACTGCTTTACCTGCAAATTTAAAACCAATAAAGAACCGTCCCGATGTACATCGGAACGGTTCTTTAGTTAGGCAAAATTTAATAACTATGCCTTATCCAAAAAGTCAGTCCAACGTTTGGCTGTACGCTCTTTCCACACGCCTGAGTGATAGGCGTACGCCGCAATTAAAGGTAAGGTCAGGGTGGCTTCGGCATACACCATTTGTTCGTAAGTGGTTTCCACTTTCCCCCAGGAACTCGCCTCTTTCAAAGTAGAACTGGAACAAGCGCCATCGCGCACATCCGCCACCGTCAGCTGCACTGCGTACTTGTGCATAGGTACTTCGTGCCCTAAGACTTCGGCAGCCACCACTGTGTCCTGGGCAAAATTCTTAGGCACACCGCCGCCAATCATTAGTAAACCGGTTAAGGGCGCGGCCATTTTAATTTTAGTTAGTTCCAAAAAATCTTTGACTGAATCAATCGCCACGTGTTTTTCAGGATGATGATACTGGTGATAAACCAAACCAAAACCGGCTGACGAATCGGAAAAAGCCGGACAGAAAATCGGCACACCCTGCTCGTAAGCAACTTGGACTAATGAATCCGGTTTTTTAGCTCCGCCATTTTTCAAGAATTTACCCATCTCCCGGATAAATTCACGAGATGAATATGGTTTAGCTTCCAGACTGTCGGCAATTTTAGCCACCGCGCTGTCACACTCTTTAAGTTCATCCTCATTAATAAAAGTGTCGTAGATGCGGTCAATGTGCAAGTCGCGCATCAGATTGTCGTCAACAAACGGCGTGCCTTGATAATGTTTAAACCCCAGTGCTTCAAAAAAATCCATATCCACGATGGAGGCGCCAGTGGCCACAATCACATCTACCATGTGATTTTTCACCAAATCAACGTAAACCTGCATACAACCAGCCGCGCTGGTGGAACCGGCCAACGTTAAAATAACCGTACCGCCTTTTTCCGCCAGCATCATCTTGTAAATTTCCGCCGCCCGGGCTAGGTCGCGTGAGGAAAATGACATTTTGCTCATGGCCGGCACTAAATACGACGGGTCAATTTTGGTAAAATCAATATGTTCAATTGGCTCTTTTAGGAAATCAGCTTGAGTAGGCATAGAAAATTAGAATTACGAATTATGAATGATGAATTAAGAATAATCCATTAAAAATCCTAAATCTTAAAACTTAAATCCCCGCCTGCCAAAGCTAAAGTCCTGAAAGATAATCTAACTATGAATATAAGTACTGTAATTCAAAGAGCTACTAGTTAATCAGGTAAGGCTAGCGGCGGGCAGGCTAAATAAATACCAAATCCCAAAATATAAATCTATTCAGTAATCAATTTAATGTTTATATGTTAATTTTGGGCTTGGTAGATTGGGAATTATTTCCCGCCCGAAGCGGGTCGGCCTATGGTGGAAGAAATTAGGATTTAGGAATTAGGAATTAGAAATTAACTTCTAGTAGTCTTTCAACTTACGAAACCTCAATAATAAAATAATAACATACGCGAGTCAGAAAATCAAAACCATCTCTTTAATCATTTGGTGCTGTCTAGGGGGGTTTATTTTGTCAATAAATTATATTCACTAATAATTAATTATTTTTCTCACGCTCATCACGCGACAAAAGATCTAAAACCTCATAATTCTTAATTGGCTTAATAATTTCATCCTCTAAAATCATTCTGACGGTATTTTTATGTTTTTCCCAGGCTTTATCGTCTTGAAACCTTTCGCGCCGACGAATATACCAACTGTCCCACCAACTTTTTAAAACTTGCGCCAATTTCTCTACGGAAATTTGCTTAGGACTGCCCGCCACCGCAATTTGCAAATTTTCTTTTACCACCCGATTATCAAATGGCGTGCCGTCAGCATTCCATTCTAGGGGTGGCAAACGGTAATATACTTGCTCACCATTACCCGGTTTATAAAGCCTTCGCATGCCGTTTCCAGGCTCTATTTCAAAACCATTCCAATAGGCCTCGGACTGATCAACTGCTTCGCCAACCAATACTTCCAATTTTTTCCCTGGATGCATTAACTCTTGCTGTTCTCGCGCCACTCCCAAAAGAAGCTCATCAACTCTCTGACTTAGGCCAGTCCCGCGATAGCCTCTGAATCCCTTAAATCCCGGCTTTTTCTCTTGTTTAGAAACAGGATAGCCAAGATAAAGTTTTGCTTCGGTTAAGGTAAAACGTATGGCCAAAATGCCATCCTGAACCGAACCATAAGCTCCGCTGACAAACTTATTATCAAGAGGATCTTTCAGCAAAGTACAGATGAAACGAGTTTTTGAATCCGGGTTTTTATTTCGGCTCATCTCTTCTTGAAAAACCTCCAATGACTCAACCTCGCCAGGTTTAAAATTTTTTTCCAGAAAAGCATGAAAATCGGCCAATGATTCTGCTTCAGGAGATAATATAACTTCTGCTTGATTACCAACACGCGTATACATATCTCTAATGTCCTGCGCTGGAAATTCTCCTAACTTCATATATTAAAATCAAAAGTTAAAATTACAAATCAAACCCAAATTCCTAATTTCAAATTTTGACATTTAGTCATTTAGTCATTGATTTGACATTTGAAATTAAAAATTTGTCATTAACTAGTAGTCTTTCAGCTTGCGCATATCAAAATGATCCTGAATGCGCTCCAAGGCCTTAGCCTCAATCTGCCGAATGCGTTCGCGCGTCACGCCGAATTCCTGCCCCACCTCTTCCAAAGTGTGCGACACGCCGTCATGCAAACCAAACCGCATTTCCAAAATCTTCTGCTCGCGCGGCGTCAATTCCTGCACGATCGCCTTAACATGGTCGCGCAACAGCTGCATCGCCGCCACGCGGTCGGGCGACACTGTCTTAATGTCCTCAATAAAATCACCCAAGGTGGAATCTTCGTCGTCCTCGCCGACTGATGTTTCTAAACTAATAGTTTCCTGGGAAATTTTTATAATATGATGAATCTTTTCTATCGGCTCGCCCATTTCCGCGGCAATTTCCTCGGGCAACGGCTGGCGCCCCAAATCCTGAATTAATTGGCGTTCAATCTGCTGAAAACGGTTAATGGTTTCTACCATATGCACGGGAATGCGAATCGTGCGCGATTGGTCGGCCAAAGCGCGCGTAATCGCCTGACGAATCCACCAGGTGGCGTAAGTCGAAAATTTGTAGCCCTTGCGATAATCAAACTTTTCCACCGCTCGGAACATGCCGATATTACCCTCCTGAATTAAATCCAGCAACGATAATGATTTACCAGTGAATTTTTTGGCAATTGATACCACCAAACGCAAGTTTGATTCAATCAAGCGTCGTTTGGCCTCTTGGTCGCCGCGCTCCTTACGCTTGGCCAAGACAATTTCCTCGTCGGCTTTTAACAACGGCACCTTACCAATTTCCCGTAAATACATTTGTATGGAGTCGGTCGAAATTTCCGAAAGATCATAAGGTTTTTTATCATTGGAAAGCCCGGCTCGTTTAAAAATACCCTCCTTTTTTTCGGCCATATCCAAAATACTGCCCTCGGTTTCCAATACCTGAATACCCTGCTTATCCAAATCATCCAAAAAAATATCGTAGCGGTCAATATATTCCTCCACCTCGGGAAAGACGGCTAAAGCCTCGTCTTCGGTTACAAAACCGCGCGTTCGGCTTTTTTTTATAAGACCAAAAATTTCGTCCTCGTTCGGCTCCAGTATCAACGGTTTGGCTTGGAACCGGCTTTTAACTTTTTTAACCGCTGACTTCTTAGCTTTGGCAGTCTTGCCCTTAACTTTGACCTTGCCAGTTAGCTTAGTAAACCGCTTAACTTTTGGCTTAAGGCCGGCCTTGGGCTTGGTTCTGGCAGGCGGGCGGCTAATCTTAGCTTTAGCGGCCGATTTCTTTTTTACCATAATTAATTTTGCGAGTTGGATAATTGCTGACTAATTTTATTAAAATGATCTAACAAACTGGCGAGCTCTTCCTGGCTCCCCCGTTTTTCCGCATCCTTAATAGACAAACTAAGCTGTTTAAGCTCATTACTAAAATAATGCCGTCTAAGCTGAATGAGTAAATTTTGCGCTTCTTTAACTGCCGCGGTCTCGTCATAATCGGCAAAATCGCGCTCACCCATCATACCTAAAGCATCAAACTGACGGACTAAATCCGCCTCCGCCCATAATTCACTGCGAAACTCATCAATATCAAAATCCTGAACTTTATTATAATAAATCATTAGTCGTTTGTAAAGTTCGGACAAATCCTTTCCGGCTAACATTTCAAAAGGTAAATTAGCCATTAACTCATTCCAATCCCGCTTAAACTTAATCAGCAAGGCCAATAACCGTTCGGACATTAAGCGTGGCCGGTCAATATTAGGCAAAGGCGTGGCGGCTGATTCAACTGCCGTATTTTTGGTCGGAGTTAGTTGGGCAAATTTTTGCCGCAAAGCTAGCTCATCCGTACTTATGACGCGCGCCAATTGTTTTAAATAATAATCTTGCTCCACCGGATCAGGTAGTTTACTGATAGCTTTAAGCAAACGATTAGCCGCTACTTTCTTGCCTTCGCGCGTGGCCACATCAACCTCTTTTAAAACAGTCTTAAACGCATAATCAACTATGGGCAAGGCTTGGGCAACGGCCGCCTGCCAGGCGGCAGTATCTTGACGGGCGCATTCGTCAGGATCTTTGCCGAACGGCAAAATTATAACTTTAACCTCCATTTCTGCTTGCAACGCTAAATCAATACCGCGCTCGGAAGCGCTCCGACCCGCCAAGTCAGCATCAAAGGCAATTCTAATTTCATTAGTATAGCGTTTGATTAATTTAATTTGGTCCGGTGTTAAGGCCGTGCCTGATGTCGCCACTACATTCTTGGTGCCAGCTTGCCAGACGCCGATAACATCCATATAACCCTCCACCAAAACCGCGTAGCCTGCCTCTTTTATATAGCTCTTGGCGCGATTAAGGTTATAAACCAAAAAACTTTTATTATAGGCCGGCCCTTGGGGTGAATTAATATATTTAGCCTCCTTAGCCTCCGCTGTCAGAACACGACCGCCAAAACCAACTATGCGGTTTTGCGCGTCAGCTATCGGGAACATTAAGCGTTCGCGAAACCGATCATATATACCCGGCCCCCGCTCACTCTTGAGGGCCAAACCAGCCGCGACTAATTCGTTAATGGTAAAACCTTGTTGGCGCAAATAATTACTTAATTTATCCCATTCCGGCAAGCTATAACCAATGCCGAAAGTATTTATACTGTCGTCAGTTATTTGACGCTCCCGCAAATAGGCCCGGACAGTTTGGGCCAACGACGATTTAAGAAGCTGCTCCTGAAAAAACATTTGCGCCTTTTCCAAAGCGTGCAGTAAACGCAAACGCTGGCTTGATTCAGCTGGACTGACTTTGTCCAAAGTAACTTGCGCCCGCCGCGCCAGCATTTCCAGCGCCTCGGGAAAATCCATACTCTCTAAGCGCTGTATAAATTCAAAAATATCACCGCCGCTATTGCAGCCAAAACAATGCCAAATCTGGCGTTCACGCGACACCATAAAAGACGGCGTTTTTTCATTATGAAACGGGCACAATCCCTTCCAATTTTGACCAGCTTGCTTTAGGCGCACATATTCACCCACCACATCTATAATATCCAAGCGGGCTTTGATTTGTTGAATAACATCAGACGAGGCCATAAACAACGGATGAATTAAATTATATACTATTCTTAGAGCGATATGTGAATATGATAGGTATCACCGCTTCATAGGTATTGTAAGGGGTTTAGAGAGCTTAGTCTATCAGTCTATTGAAGGGTATTTGGGCCGAAGGACCGCAGTTAGATAATTTTAATTTCAATAGAGCCTGACCCGATTTTTTTATACTCTTTGGGAAATTTATCAAGCTCAAATTCTATCGCCGTCAGGCTATCAATTCCTATACCATAACGCGCCTTAGCTTGTTTCATTTCTTGAACAAGCATCGTTTGTCTTTTTTTTTCCGTATAGTGTGGCTCTATTATTGTATTTTTTATAATCCCAAGACCCCTAAGGAGCCGACGCGGGCCGTCACGGCGGCCTGACCTAAAATACGTTCCCAAAACCATAGCACCGGCTGATTCACCAATAATATAAGAAGCATTTTTAATCAAATTTAATAACCGAGAATTTGATTTAATTTTCTTAATTAGATTAACATGCTCGCTGCCACCGCTTATGAAAACTAACGGCGAACGAGCCTTGTTAATATCGGATTTATTGGCAGCATTAAGATAATTTATTCCCGGCAAATGAATATGCCTATGGAACCAATCTCCACTCCATTCTATTTCTTGGGTTTGCGTGCGGGCAAAAGGAATATGAAGGACTTGTTTTACCCCCAAGCGTTTTATAACTTTTTCAATAAGTTTTAATTCCCGCGCTACCTGCCTGGGCTCAGCGCCGCCAAATAAAAATACTTTCATTGATTTATACATTTACTTATAAATTGGCCCTACCTTTCCTTAATTTTGGTAAAATTGAACAGGTACTATCTAATGTTACACTATAGAGAAATAATTTATTTGCGGGGTTCTACTCTGAACGAGCAGGACGGCGGGACTTCACTTTTCGCGCCTACGGAACTTGTGTCAACTAACGCTGATACGCCACTTTTTATGGTTAATGTTAATTATAATTTTACTCTTTTGCTTGCTCCAATAAAGGTTTAATCAATTGCATTTTCGGACCGAATTTCTTTCCTAGTTCTTTCGGTTGGGAAGAAACAATAGAAAGAATTTGTTCTTTTTCTTCGGCGGATATTTGCCCAGTGGAAATTAGAGTATCAAGTTTCTCTCCAAGAGTCAGAAGATTATACTTTTCCTCGCGAGGTATAATTTTTTCAATGTCCTCGGCGGTTAGAACCTTATCTTGTTTTTTTAAAGCGGTTAACTCGTTTTCTCTAAAAGTAGTGCCTTTATCCGTATATTGTTTAATAAGTAAAAAATTGTCACGCGACTTGGCTAGATTAGCAAAGTTACTTAAATTAGGTTTGCCGTCTGGTCCAAGCGAAGCTATTGTATCAATGTAAGATGCAACCAAAATAAACTTTTGCTGATTTTCAGAAAACCCCGGCTTTACAAAATGTCCTTCATAAGTCGCCGCGTTTATTTTGCCAAATTGGTAAGCCACCTCGTGTTTGCTTATGGCCGTAATAATTTCGGGTGGTATCCCCTTGTCTTTCAACATCTCGGCGGCCTTGTTCCCGTGTTGGCCATTTGCTCCTTCACTTGAATGAAAGTAAGAAATTGAGGTGATCAGTTTACCCTCGTGTTGGTAAGGAAGGCCATTTTTCTCAATATCTTTCCATTGTTCCCAAGTAATTTCAATTCCTTTTTTCTCAGCTTCAATTTTTAGAGTCAGACAATCGGGCTTAGCGACATCGTGAAGAAAAGTATAATCAATGAGAGCGGGATTAACGGCAGTTTTTTCCGGATTATTCCCTTCTCGCCTCACAGCGATACCCGCCATTGCTTCCCTTAAACTCACTTCCTTGAGTGATTCGTGAAATTGTCCATCTTTCATTGACTCTAGAGTTGCTAATATCAAAGAAAGATGAGAATCCATTCTAGGGCCTTCATTATGATGCTCACCTAGCTGTGGAGTCTCAAGCGAGGTTTTAATTTTTTCCGAGAGTTCGGGGAGTCTTTTACACACCTCGTTTAAGGCAATTTCAAAGTCCCTTTTTTGCAATTCTTTTACCCGCTGTTCGCCCATCGCCCTCTCCTTATTTGTCATCATTGCTTCGGCCTGATTGATTTCTTCTGGCGGTGGTTCGTATTTTTCCATAGACATATTTGTAATGTTAAAAATTATTCTTCTAAAATTGTTATATCCTTACTATATTATAACTTTTATTTAAACTCGCTAAAAGTAACTACAGTGATGTTATCCAGATTATAGCCGTAGTGCCTAAAGACTTCCCGTGCATCGCCGTCAAATCTTTTTTCCCAATCAAGGCCGAGTTGATGGCAAACGTTTTTCAAAGATTCCACCGCCGGTCCTTCCATTTCCGCATAAACAGGAATCTTAGGCCAGGTGTCAATATCAATAGTTACGTCGCCCAGCTTAAAGGTATGCCGATACTTCTCTAATCGTCTTATCGCTTTTAATCCAGTACTTATTAAAAATTCCGAACATTCATTAAAATCCGATACTTCCAATTCAATTTCTTGCGCGCTGTCCACTGTTTGCCCCACATTCTCTTTATAAGTCAGCTTAACTTTATTTTTGGTTTGGCGTAGCCGCACAAACTTACCCTTTCCCTTCCACAATCCTTCTTTGTCGTGGAAAATTATTTCTGCCAATTTTTCTTCACCTTTATTAATCGCCCCGAGCGAAACGAGTTTTTTGACCAGTTCATCTTTATTTATATCCAAAAACCTGGTTTCTATTTCCTTTTGCATAACACCTAATTAAAATATTAATCCGCGGAAGGGGCAATCTGTCCCGTGGTGCCTTGCGGCCCATCCCGAGTTCCATCGGTCCGATGACTCCGTATGAGGCCGAGTATTGGGCTCCATCGGAGGACGCACTATATTTCCCTGTGCGGAGAGGAAGGCCCCGCAGTAGAACTGTAAATTCACTACGGGGTAAAGATTCGCCACCGCAGAGCGGGGTCCCGCTTGGCGGGAAACCCTACCTTATCCTACTCATCTATCCCACCCAGAGCGGAGAGGGCGGGATTTGAACCCGCGATACCTTGCGGTATGCCGCCTTTCCAAGACGGTGCACTAGACCACTATGCGACCTCTCCGCTCTGGGCAAGATTCTCGCCCATGAGTATTTTAAATTGTATTCCCCCCTTATAGGATTTAATTTCTCTTTCCCGACGATACGCTTCAGACCTATTAGGAAAACTCTCTTGAAAATAAGCCTCCATGGCCGATAAGGCTTTGTTGAGCGAACTGTACCTCGGTTATGCTGTGTCAGTCGAACGTCAATATCTACAGCAGAACCAATGTAGTAACGGCCACTGCTTAAGCCTTTTAAAATATAAACGTAAAACATAAGTTGCTTTCTACCGCTAAGCGGCATCCTCCCGCATACAGGGTCCCGCCATGCGGTGACGTCAGCGGGCCAAACAGACACACCCCGCATTCTGCGGGGTAAACTAGACCACTTTACCCCGCCAGAGGCGGCGGTAGGCGATCTCTCCACTGGCTATATAATTAGGTAAATTTACACCGCAAGCGACTTTCACCTTAACACTTTTCGCCTAAAAAATAAAGCCCCCTAATCATTCTTAATTGAAGATTAAAAGGGCCATAAAAAAGGGAAATACTAAACTCTAAACTCTACTCTTGGCGGCTGTTACGGTTTGGACCACAGAAATAATATTAGTGCCAATTATCTTAACGATGCCATTATCGTTTAAAACTTTTGTTTTAATAGCAGCAGCGGAGTTTTTCAACTCATCGTTAAATGACAAATTCTTTTCCAAAGTCATTAAGACATACCCATCATCACCTAAACTGTTGCTTAAAAGTTTTAGATCTTTTAAGTTTTTAATTGTAAAAGCCCCCAAGATAGGGCCCAATATCAGATAAGCGGTTTCAATTGTAACATCAGACTTTGTTGGATTAGAGCCAGCAATCATTATTAACTCCTTGTTTTTAGTGATTATTTTAGCGGCATATTTTGTCGCGTTAATTAAAAGACCGATTTTATCCAATTAAACTAACATGGTACTTGATTTACGTCAAGGGTTTGATAACCGTAGGCGCCAAGAATCAACTTAGTTATCTTAAACAATGCTTTCTGCTATAATAAATAAAGTATGAATAAAAAATATCCCTCCCAAGCTTGGGTCGTGGCGGTTGACATGGGCTACGGCCACGAACGAGCCGCTTATGCCCTCAAGGAACTGGCTTATGGCCCAGTTCTGATTGCTAATAATTACCGTGGCATACCGCGCCAGGAACGCGCTTATTGGCGTAGCTCGCGCGAAATTTATGAAAAAGTATCGCGTTTAAAAAGTTTACCGGTAATCGGCGATTTGATTTTTGAGGTGATGGACCGCTTTCAACAAATTGAACCATTTTATCCGCGGCGCGATTTATCCGCCCCTACCATACAACTTAAACAAAGCTATGATTTAATTAAAAAAGGGCTGGGCAAGCATCTGATAGATTTGATGCGTCGTCGCCCTTTGCCGCTGGTGGCTACTTTCTTTCAAGCCGCTTTTATGGCCGAGGAGGCCGGCTATCCCGAAGATATTTACTGTGTTGTTTGTGATGCTGACTGCAGCCGCACCTGGGCGCCGCTTAACCCCAAACAAAGCCGGATAAAATACCTGGCCCCCAACGGACGAGTGGTGGAACGGTTAAAACTGTATGGCGTACGAGAGGCCAATATTTTCTTAACCGGATTCCCCCTGCCCAAGGAGCTTATTGGCGGCACCAACTCGCCGATATTGCGCCACAATTTGGCGCGACGAATAAAAAATCTAGACCCCAAAGGTGTTTTTTGCAGTAAATATGACCGAGCCTTAGCCAGACGTTTAGGGGCGCGTTGGCGCTCCATTAACCATAAGCGTCCCCTAACCCTGACTTTTGCCATTGGCGGCGCGGGCGCGCAAAAAGATTTAGGCGTGCAAATTACCGAAAGTTTAGCGGTTAAAATCAGTCAGGGAAAAATTAAACTTAATTTAATTGTCGGTACGCATCATGAAACTATGCGCTATTACCGCCAAACGGTTAAAGACTTAAAACTTAATAAATACTTGGGTAAATACATTGATATCATTCATAACGAAACTCGAGCCGAATATTTTGTTCAATTCAGTAAAATTATCGCTGATACCGACATTTTGTGGACCAAGCCGTCGGAACTTTCCTTTTATACCGGCTTAGGGCTCCCAATTATTATTGCTCCGCCCATTGGCTCACAAGAGCAATTTAACCGCCTCTGGCTCAAGACCGTGGCCGGCGGCATTACTCAAAACGACCCGCGTTACACCAACGAATGGCTGTTTGACTGGGTTGACTCCGGCGGCTTGGCCCGCACCGCCTGGAACGGCTATGTTGAAGCGCCATCGCACGGCACCTACCGCATTGAAAGCCTTATCACCGGCAAAAAGACCGACCTGCCGCAAATTCCGTTGATTGTGTAATCAGTATGATAAAAGGAGTTTTGTTTGATTTTCGCGACACCCTGATAAACGTTAAAGCGGCGAACAAAGCCATAGGAGCCGCCGCTTTTAAGTTGGTTAAAAAGCTTAAACCACGGCTAAGTTATGACAAATTTCAAAAAGATTACACTGCAGCCCGCCAAGAGACTAAAAAACGGTATTTTCAAAACCCGCTAATCCACAATTGGACAAAGATAATTTTACTAACCTACTTAGAATCGCAAAAACTTAAACTCTCACCCAAAGAACAGCAGCGCTGGCTGGATGAGCTGGACCGGGTTTTTATAAAAAACTGCCGTTTATTTGCCGATGCCAAAATTGCCCTTGACCGGTTGCAAAAGAAACATTTAAAAATCGGCGTAATAATAGACGGTACAGTAAAACGCGAACAAGCCATTATTAAAAAATTAAAGCTGGCTAAATATTTCCAAGTCATCATTATCAGCGAAGCTGTCGGCAAAAATAAATTTACCTCCCAACCGCTGCACGCCGGCATTAAAAAACTCAAACTTCCGGCCAAACAAATTATAGTAATCGGCGACCGGCTGGACAAAGACATCCGCTGGGCAAATCAGCTCGGCGCCATCAGCGTATTATTGCAACGACAACGTGGCCGCTACAATCAATTCCCCGCGCGGTCACACTTAGAAATTCCACAGTATACTATAAAAAATCTAACTGAACTTAAAAAAATAATTAAATCTTAGAATGATTAAGTTATGAAACATACAAAACTATTCACCTTATTTTTACTGGCCAGTTTGCAGGTACTTTTCAAATTCATTGCGCCACAGAAAGCCAACATTCACTTCTATGAAGTTTAATATATAAAACCTTAGTACCATGGAGCAACAATCAAATCCAAAACAATTAGCGACGAAACCGAAGTTTGCAATTGTCTACCAAGGCAAGATATTTGAAGTAATAAGGTGGGAAGGCAAACCTGGAGTTATGTTTGAGGCCGCAGTACGTGCGCCCGGTGTGCGTCTTATTATTGAAACTGAAAAAGACGGACAAAAAGGGCTCCTCATGACCAAAGAGCTGCGCCGAGAAGCGGAAGGGTTTGATTATCGTCTACCCGGTGGCAAGGTTTTTGATAACTTGGAAGAATACAATCAATTCCGCAGTAAGGGCGGCGATATTAGTGCGGCAGCGAAGCTAGCTGCGGTTAAAGAAGGCCGGGAAGAGGCGGGAGTGTTGACTGGGGACATTTCTCAAGTTGGTATTTCTAAAGCTGGCGCCTCGGTTGAATGGGATCTTCATTACTACCTGGTAAAAAATGCCAAGCTAGGAAAACAAAATCTAGAGGAGCACGAACAAGGCGATATTGAGACCATAATACTTTCGGCCCACGAAATTTTTGAGAAATTAGTCGCCGGTAAAATTCAGGAAGGACGCTCGGCTGATGTGTTGTGGAGGTGGCTAGCTAAAAATAATTTTGTGGAATTCGTTACTGACCTACGTGCTTAAAACCCCGCTACGTTATCATATAAAAAATCTGAAAGAAGTTAAGCAATTAAGCGCCGCTTCGACCTAACCTAAACAGTTTGATATAATAATAGGCGGCTGTATCAATTGGTACGGCTGTCTTAATATCTTACACCTATGAAAAAAATAATTATTCTATTACTAGTCAGCCTGCTAGTGCCCAGCTTAGCCTTGGCTGCTAGTCCAACCAAGTCAAAAACTACTAAACCATCTGTACCGGTCGTCACCAATATAGTTGTGCCCGAAGAAGAAGCTGTTATCAAAGCTTACGAAAACACCCTACCCGCAGTGGTCAATATCATAGTAAGCCAAAAATTAACCGATATTTTTGGCACTACCTCGGTGCAGGACGTTGGTGGCGGTACTGGTTTTTTTATTTCAACTGACGGCTATATTGTTACCAACAAACATGTCGTGGCTAATGATAATGTTGATTACACTGTTATTACCAGCGCCGGCAAAGAATACGTGGCCTCGGTCTTAGCGCGCGATCCGGTTTATGATATTGCCATTGTAAAAATTGAAGGCAACGGTTTTACGCCGGCCAAATTAGGTAATTCCGATAAAATAAGAATCGGCCAAACCGTTATCGCTATTGGCAACGTGCTGGCCGAATTCCGCAATACCGTAACTCGCGGCATTGTCAGCGGTATTGGCCGTACTATTTCCGCTACGGGCGGTGGCATCAGCGAAACTATTGAAAATGCCATTCAAACTGACGCCTCTATTAACCCGGGCAATTCCGGCGGACCGCTGGTTAATATGCAAGGCGGAGTTATTGGTATGAATACCGCTATTAACCGAGCGGGCGAAGCTTTGGGTTTTGCCATTCCAATCAATATAATTCAGCAAACAGTCAATAATTTTTTGCAACATGGTCGTATTGTGCATAGCTATTTGGGCGTACGTTACGTCATGCTGAACAAAAACTTGGCCCGGGCCAATAATTTGCGCATTTATCAAGGGGCCTTTGTGCTACTGCCCAATCTAACTGGCGGCACTGGTGTTGTACCCGGCAGTCCGGCCGCCGCCGCCGACATCCAGCCTGGCGATATTATACTGGCTATCAATAACGAAATTTTAACTGCCAACAAATCATTAAGCGGCCTAATAACAAAATACAAACCCGGCGATCAAATTACGCTTAAGGTGCTCCGCGCCGGGCGGGAAATAATGCTAAAAGCCACTCTGACCGAGCGCCCAACAACTGACAATTAATAACTGTCTAGCGGCTAATGTAATTCTTATAATCATCCGACTCCTTCCACACACTCCACGGAATAGCCGGATGCACAGTTTTGCCGCCAAACTTAACCGCCTGTATAATGGCCTCCGGCGGATAACCGCCATAAACATAAGCTTTTACCAGAGTAAACCAGTTAGTATAGGCCGACAAGGGAACCTTGCCGGAAAATATATTATTTAAAAATGCCCTAAGATTCACGGCCAAGGTTTTTTCTGAATTTAAATTGCGGCACAGTCCGCCATAAATTCCGCTGCTGTTGCAGCCTGATTGAGCTGTTGGCACTTCGCCGCTCAAAAACTTGGTTACAAAAACCGCCTCTTCGGTTTTAGCTGATTTACCTAAAACGTCAGTAGAATTTATTTTAAACTTATAACGTGTGCCGGCCTTAAGGTCAGCCAAAGTCAAACTGTGGTCCAGGTTGTAAAAGCCAGTCTCATTGATTTTAGTGCGGCGGGCGTATTTTTGGTCAGCCCAATATTCTACATTGCCGCGAGCCGGGCGCGAACTATGCCAGGTCACGGTCACGCTGTTGCTGCCAACCACCGGGTCGTAAATTGAAACCGGTGAAATTAAGTTCAAAACCAAATTCTCTTTATCCCCGCTGGCGTCAGGCGCCGTAGTAACTGAATAATTCTCATTTATCCATTCCTTACGATCACTGTTGCGACTCTTAATGCGATAATAGTAAACGCTGTTATTCTTTAAACCTTTAACCACTGCCTCGTGCGTAAGCACCTTGCCACCTCCGCCCGCGCGACTGTAGCGCTTAAATAAATTATCCGTGGAATATTCCACGTCGCCATCAATCGCTTTATTGGTTTTCCAAGTCAAAATAAAATAAGTAGCGCCGCTGTAAGTTACATTGACTTCGCTTAGTTCCGGAGCGATATTATCGGTGTACTTAGGTGTTTTAAAAGTTTGGTCAAATGATTCCGCCAACAAACCATCAGCCGTATTAACGGTTATTTTATAATGATAAACAGTTTCACTTTTAAGATTGGGCAGTTCTATTTCATTATAAGTATCTGTGGCCTTAGAAGAAGCCAGATAAGCTCCGTAACTTTCCGTCAAACCATAGTCAATCCGGCCGGCCGAGATTACATTCGTATACCAACTTATGATTATGGCGGCCTCTGGTAAAACCTGGCCTTTGGCTTTAACCGAGACTTTGCTAATTACCAAATCCTGCGCGCGGGCGACCGGCGCAAGTAGCCCGAAGAATAAAATGATTATTATAAAAACTATATTTAATTTAGCAAGTCTCATAGGTAATTGATTATAAACTAAACCACCTTAAAGTATAGCAAGACTAATGATAAACTGGTAGACTATAGAGGAAACTCAAAAGTCAAAGTTCAAAAGTCAAAACTTTTTAGTTTAGCCAAATTAAAATTCGTTTTATATCTTTTTGCCGCTATGCCGAAGGTTCAGCTAGCACTGCGGCACCCGCCTGAAGAATAAACTAACATATGTTGTAGCAGTTTGTGTACCCGTCTGATAAACAACGAACACCGTAGTTGCTGAGCTATGTATGGCTACTCTCCCTTTCATGGCGTGCCAGAAGTGGGGGTGCAGGGGGTAGAGGACGGGCATCGCAACTCGGAGTCCTCTACCCCCTGCGATTAAAACTTTTTTAAAAAAGTAACAAAGACCAATTTAGATTTAGAATTTTAAACCGTTCATAATTTTTGTCAAATCATGAATATACTCGCGATTGAAACTTCGTGCGATGAAACCTCAGTGGCGGTACTTAAAATTGATCGTAAAAATCTGGCTTTACGGGCTATAAACACATCTTCCCAAATCAAATTACACGCTCCTTACGGCGGGGTCGTGCCGGAGTTGGCGGCGCGGCGACATACCGAAGTAATTATTCCACTGTTAAATCAAACCTTAAAACAATCGCAAATAAACACTGGTCAAATTAATGCTCTCGCCGTAACGGGCGGGCCGGGTTTAATTACTGCCCTGCAAATCGGAGTGGAAACGGCTAAAACTTTAGCTTATGCTTGGCGTAAACCATTAATACCGGTTAATCATATGACCGGACATTTAGTCAGTCCATTTTTAACGCCGGGTTTATGGCCAAAGGTTTTTTATAAAGCAATTTGGCCGGCGGTGGCATTAATCGTATCAGGCGGACACACTGAACTGTATTTAATGAAATCACTTAGTCAGTGGCAACTGTTAGGCCATACCCTTGATGACGCGGCGGGCGAAGCTTTTGACAAAGTGGCTAAAATGCTAAAACTCCCCTATCCGGGCGGTCCCGAGGTGGGCCGATTAGCTGAATTTGGCAACAGTCAGGCTTTTGCCTTTCCCCGACCAATGCTAAGCCATAAAAACTATGACTTTAGTTTTTCCGGGCTTAAAACCGCCGTGCTGTATACGCTTAAAAAATACCCACCCTTAGCCATTAGCCATCAGCTAACAGCTAACTTATGCGCCTCTTTCCAACAAGCGGTGACTGATGTTTTAATAGGTAAAACTATCAGAGCGGCTCAAGCTTATAAAGCCAAAACTATTATGGTGAGTGGCGGGGTTTCGGCCAACCGATATTTGCGCGAAACATTTTTACAAACAACCAAAAAACTGCAGGGGCCGATTAATTTATTGTTCCCCGAACTAAAATATACCGGCGACAACGCGGCGATGATAGCTTTGGCGGCTTATGTTATTTCCAATAACGGTAAAAATTTAAGTAAATACAAATCAAGTTGGAAAAATCTGACCGCCCAAGCTAATTGGGAATTGTGGAATTAGACATAGAATTATGAATAAAGAATTAAGAATCAAGAATACGGTACAAACACGCAGCGGCAAAGAAACCGAAAAATTGGGGCAAAAAATCGCCATAAATGGTTCCTACCTATACAATTAGGATACGATTAACTATTAATCTTACTAATCATTAACTATCTCATATGCAAAACTCTATCAAACGTACGCTAACACTAGCCGTCGGCGCGGCTTTGTTATTAGGTACTATTATCCCAGTCTTAGCTCAAGACACTGGGGCCACTAACACTAACACTAATAGTGCCCTGGAGCAGGTACGTGAAGACGCCAAAAAAGCCCAAGAAGAAGCCAGAGAAAAGGCTAAACAAGCTCGTGAGGAAGCGCGCGAAAAAGCCAAGCAAGCCTTAGAAGAAGCTAGAGAGAGGGCTAAACAGGTGCGTGAAGAGGCGCGCGAGAAAGCCAAGCTGGCACGGGAGGTAGTGAAGGCTAAAAACGAAGCCCACTTAGCCACGCTTAAATCCAAACGTGAGGCTATCGGTTCCGCTACCGAAACCTACACCGCGGCTGTGCAAAAAGCCAATCAAGATTATAAAACAGCTGTTAAGGCAGCCAAGGAGACACGCCAAGCCGCGGTCAAGGCTGCTCGTGAAGCTTTAGTTGCCGCCCGCGAACAGGCGAGTACTATCGTGGTACAGCCAAACGTACCAACCACTACCCCAGTCATTCCTACTCCCGAGCCAACAACTGGCGCCACTCAATAAATTCTGGCTAACACTAAACTTCCTCCCCCGGCCTATGGCTTGGGAGGAAGTTTTTGTTATGGCGCCAAATATTTTTCTCACCCCAACTACCGATCGGCTACCCAATAATCAAATTAAAAGGTAAAATATCAATCAAGAACTATGCCTAAATCAATCTCTACCGCTTCAGCCAAGCAAACCATGGCACTAGGCTTCAGGCTGGCCAAACAACTAAAAAGCGGCGAGGTTCTTGCCTTAATTGGAGACCTGGGTAGCGGTAAAACCACTTTTGTCAAGGGTTTAGCCAAGGGCTTGGGCGTAAAACAACCAATTACCAGCCCGACTTTCGTACTGCTCAAAGTTTATCCTGTAACCAAACACAAAGCCATTAAACTATTTATTCATGTGGATTGTTATCGTGTCGCTGGTATTGAATTAAGTAAAATCGGTTTAGATGATTATTTGGGCCGGCCCGATTGCGTGGTGGCGATTGAATGGGCGGAAAAAATTAAACAACTACCGCGCCACACCCATAAAATTTTACTAGCCTACGATCGCAGGGCTGGCGGACGAAAAATAAAATTTGGTCAAAAAAGTAAAAAAAGTTCTAGTTTAAAAATCTCACTAATGGCAGTAACTGGCAGAAAATAATAATATTATAATACGAAAAATTAACTGAACTAACTTTTCTTTGCTTTTTTTGTTTGTCTAATATAGTCAATTGTTTTTGAACCTAGAAAACCTAATTTATCAACCGTTGCCAGTACACCCGGACCAATCTTTTCTGTCATCAAACGGTTGAGGTGCAGTAAACCGTGTTGGGTAAAATTCGCTTCAACTAGAGGACGGAAAGTATCCTTATTGTCCAGAAGATTAGCCAAACACTCCTCCGAGGTAGGATCTAGCGGTAAATCATTAATGGCGTTAATAATCTCAACTGTAACTTCGTTAACTTTACCGTAAGGACCACGCGCTAGGGCAGGGGGCTTCTTACCTAAACGTAGTTCAACCATACGAGATAGAATCTCTGTTATACTCTCGTTCAGCGCTTTGAGTGAAATATGTTTATCCCCTCTCATATAATTTTGTGAAGCTACCCCCATCTTCCCTATTAAACAAGATTCCCAATAAAGAGGATCAATTTTGGGATCATCTTTGATAACTTTATGAAGAGATAATGCATGCATGAGCTCGTGAGAGAGTAAATTATTGCGCTCTAAGGTATTAGTTGTCGTTAAATCATTCACGCCAATCATTACATTATGAAGACGAAAATTGTATACCCCCGCCGTATGACTCGGACCACCCGCAGATACTTCCTTCGAAACGACAAAATCGTAGTAATCCAGATTCAGCGGGCCAAGAAATGTCACCTTAAACTGCTCGGAAGGCGGCTCAACGCCAAACTCAACCAACACCTCACGGGCGACTTGATGATGCCGTGCCACTAGCGCTCGAGTTTCTGGTTTATCAACCAGCTCCTGTATACGATTTTCCTCCCACGCCAGTCGCTCAGTTATCTCTTGGTCCAAAAAATGTTCCTTATTATTCGTCATGGAAAAACGTTCTTTCAACGCCAGAAGCTCGGTAGGGCTGTAGTAATGCCTTAGGGACTTGTAACTATAGAATTGCCGATTATATAGATCTGGATACTGCTCCTTTATATGAAAATCTTCACTACCGACTAATAATAGCTTAGCAAGGCCTTCTTCATAACGACCGATATTATCCTCTGAAACTTTGAACTGCTCTAATTCACGCCCAAGCCATTCACCCTTACTAATGATAAAACGTTCCTTGTTTTCCTTAAATTCTGGCTTATCTAGATAATTAAAGTGAGAACTAATTATCTCATCGTTTCCATCAAACAGTTCTTCGTTGCTAAACTCTTCTTTCATATTGTATATTATAGCAAAAAATGTTAACTTAACACAAAACCATTAAACTATTTATTCATGTGGATTGCTATCGCGTCGCTGGCATTGAATTAAGTAAAATCGGCTTAGATGAATATTTGGGCCGGCCCGATTGCGTGGTGGCGATTGAATGGGCGGAAAAAATTAAACAACTGCCACGCCTTACTAAAATAATAAATTTCAAGCACGCCAAAAACAATAATCAGAGGATTATTAAACTATAAGGTTATTTTACTGTTTGGTATTTGGGCATGATTAATTTACCCGCCCCCAATGGATTGTAACCATTTTTAACCTCATCGCCGTCTTTATACCCATCACCATCCGTGTCGGGATTATTTTTATCAGTACCATAAAATTCTTCCTCTTTATCACTTAACCCATCATTATCACTATCATTTATAGCTAAATTATCCTTAGTTACTTCTTTTGATATACCGCCCATAAAACCAGCCAGCATTTGATTAAGGTCGGCAACTTCCTGTGGTACGTCAACTTTAACTGGTTCGTTTATCTTATCTAAATTAATAACTATAGTTATGCTATCTGATTTGTCACCTTTATTGTTTAATTGGGGAATTACTATTTTAAAACGCCTGGCTATATAGTCGCTTTTTCCTACCCAGATTTCTCCTGTTAACGGTTCATTATAATCGCTATCTAGCTTTTTTAATTGGTCCATTTGCTCTTTATTATAAGCTTCCCCTAAAATCACTGGCCCGGCTTGTTGTAAAAAATCTATTATCGCCTTAGGCTCAATAATAAAACCATAATGGTAGGAAGCTAAACCATTAATGTTTTCACTGCCATAGCGCTGGTTAAATTTAATAGGTTTGGTTTCTGCAAATATCTGTTTCAACTTGTCTTTTTGTTCCTGGCTGATAGTTTGAATTTTTTTATAATCAGGTATTTTACCAGATAGTAATGGTGAGTCGGCTAATTGTTCTTGGGAGAATTTAACCCACTGGTTCTTTAACGAACTTAAGTCTAAAAAGCCTAAGCTAGGAACGTCTAGCAATTGTAAATAATTTTCTTTATCTTTTTTAATATATTGCAGACCCAATAACATAGGTCGCTCGCCCTCGCTTAGGCTCAACCACAATTTTCCATCAACTTGGCTGTTTGCCTGGTCTGTTTTATCTTGAGTAAGGTCGAACTTGATACTTAAATTAACTGAACTAGAATCATTGGGCAATTGTAATAGCGATAGCTGATCTTGGGCCGCACCGCTCAGATTAAATTTGGTACTGACGGTGCTGCTTAAATGAAAAGTCTTAATCTCTCCCATACTAATCAAACTTTTGCTAACGACTCTTTCCGGCGCTGTCCAATAATAATAGTAATAAGCCCAGGCGCCACCGGCCACTAAAAATAAACAAACACTGATAATTGCCATTAACCACCATTTTTTATTAATACCGGAAAACCGTTTAAAAATTTTAACAGCATCAAAATGCCCGCCGCTTGAGGGTAATATTCTAGCTGAACCCAAGGACGGCACGATTTGAGGATTAACTATTTTATTAAAAGCCTCGTCTATTTGTTCAACTGGCCAACCAGCAGTTAGTAGTCCCTGCTTTATGCCGGACTGACCAAGGCCGCGAGTTAATTCATTTTTAATATGGCTTTCTAATTCAAGAGGTTGCATAGATTAATAAGATTTAATTTTTATTTATCACATTTTAATAGTACTCCTTCTGAGAAAAACAAAAAACTGCCCGATTGGCAGTTTGGTTGTATCTTATGGCGGGTGTGTCCCGATGAACGTCGGGAGACCCCCCATGCCCCGTAGCGTCCTCCAGAGGAGGACTGCTACTGGGTTTCTTCATTACCCCCGAAGAACGAACTGATATTCTTCTACGGGGCAAGTCAGTGAACCCCGTTAGAAGCTCACACAGGGCATTAAACCCCGTGTTCGCTGTTGAGAATTGGGCATTCATCCCTGCGGCAGAGACCGCAGGGCATCCTGCTTCTAACGGGGTGAAGTACATTCCACTGGTGGGCGGCGATGGATTTGAACCATCGACCTTCTCATTACCGCGCCCCGTACCAAATTTGGGTTGGTGGGTGTGCCTGGATTCGAACCAGGGACCTCTTCATTATCAGTGACCCCGCACAACTTCGCCTTTGCTCAGTAAACGGGGCAAGAGTGCTTTTTCTCTGGTGGCTATTTACAACACCGGTTGGACTTACTTTAGCAAAAAATCCTGACCCTGACCAGCGATTTACCCCTTCATGCACCCCTTCATTCGCTCGGTCGCGGCTTGAAGGGGCAGATTTCGCAATATCACGCTTAAACACTCGCTTCTTTCCCCTCACTCCTCGCAAAATCAAAGTCCGACTTCACTACGGAAAGGGTTGCTCCGCTCCTCGCTTCGCTCGTCGCTCCGCAAGTCGCGGGGTCGCGTCTGGTGGCTCGGCCTTCTCCTTCCGTCCCGCTATTTCTTTTTGCTCGTCGTGGGGGGGGTGAAGACGGGTAAAAAGGAAGGACGGAAGGAAGAAGGCCTCGTTAGAGGGGGTCGGAGGGCGTATAATGACAATATAACGCTTCTATGTCAAAACCACGTCTTAAACAATTTGAACGAGCAGTGGTCGCCGACCCCCTCAAGCTCCAGCCCCGCGACATCGCGCTCCTCCGCAATGTGGCCGAGTTTCGTTTTCTAAACACCGAGCAGATTTTGACGCTTCACGAGGGAAGCCGCCGCAACCTGATGGAGCGATTGAGCCGCCTCTACCATCACGGCTTTCTTGACCGACCAGTCAGTCAAAGCTCCGCACGCCTTACCTCGTCGCACATGGTTTACTCCTTGGGACGCAAAGGAGCGGAGCAACTGTCAAAAGACGCGGAGGAGCGCGAAGGGATTTATCGCCGCGTCAAAGAAGTTGAGCGAACGCTCCCTCTTATGGCTCACGCCTTGATGATTTCTCAATTCCGAGTTTGCCTTACGCTGGCGGCGAAAACTCACGGGGTTAAAATTACTCGCTGGTCGCAAGGTTACGACTTAAAAGAAACCTTGCGTCATGTCCACGGCGAAAATCCCTCGTTAGTGCCGGACGCATTTTTTACGCTGGAAGATAAAGATGATGTTATCAACTTTTTTCTTGAAGCCGACAGAGGCACGATGACGGCGGAAAGGTTTGTAAATAAATTAAAAACATATTGGTCGTGGCGAAGCGACGAGAGGTTGAAAAAGAAACTCCGTCTTGCCCGTTTCCGCGTCCTCACTATCGCCCCGTCGGAACGACGGAGCGACAGTTTACGGAACGCTGGAAAGGGCGGCGACCCGCGAGGAGAAGGAAGTTTAATGTTTTTATTCGCTTCCGAAACGCGATATAATACGGCTACACCAAAGACGATTCTCCAAACGATATGGAAATCGCCCAAGGACGAAATTCCTCACTCTATTTTAGAGTAGAGTGTTATAATGGATTTAGAAAACAGAATGGTTTGGAAGCAAAAGTTATTTCCAATAATCATATATATTGTAATCGGATTTTTTAGTAGCGCGGGTTCAGAAAATCCTGCTTCAAAAGCATATGCGCCAACTATTCCACCGCAAACCAATCCGTTTTACGAGGATATAACCGCATAGTTTTCTGGTAAAATTAAGTAAATAGCCGTCAGTCGAAACGGCTTTAATTAAGCAGTTGTTTAATAAAATCTTATATTATGGGAACTTTAATTTTTTGGATTGTCGTTATCGCCTTCGTGGGCTATATCTACCTGCGGCGGAAAAAGAAGATTCCGCCTCTTTTCAGTTTGAACGCCAAAGCGGGAGGTCTCGGCAAAGGAACATCGGTCATTAACGAAAACAACATCGTGGAGGAGTGGTCGCAAATCATACTCGGTATGGGCGGCAAAGGCGAGGAACTCCTGAAATCCATCACCGCCAAACTTCAGGCCCAAAACTTGCCGGATGTGGTCTTTGCCCGCAAAGAGGCGTCTTTGGGCCAGTCAAATTACACCTTGGGCGACAAGAGATACGAGTTTGTTACTATGCGTCACCAACGCTACCCCGACTACGAGATGTTTATCGGCGCGATTGACCGCGCGGGACAGCTTAAGGTGTCGTGGTATCTTACTGTCGCCTTGCCGGGGAGAATTATGGGAAAGTTGCGGGCCATAAACAAAGCGGACAGGGACGCCATGCCCCGCGCATTGAGAGCACCTCAAATGCTCTCCAAGACGCTCGGTAAAATGCTCGCCCAGCGGCTAAACGAAAAGATGGCCGGTAAGCCCGTGCCGATTCGCGTCCGGCCGGAGGATATGACGATGGACGACAAGGAAGAACTCGGCACATACATTACCGTCGCCCACAATGTCGTCTTGGCCGCGCTGGAGGAAATGATGAACGACCTCAAACTGGATTTCTCCAAAGTGGACAAGCACACGCAGGGCTTCCTTAATCTTTCGTAGTTATGGAAAGCAATTTCCAAAAATGGCTACGGCTTGTTTTCAGCAAGCCGAAAGTTTTGCCGATTTGGGCTAATGAAGAAAACCAAGAGCCGCTTTTACGCTCCCGCTCGCCGAACCCCGACGAGCTGGCTTTGGGTTGGGCGGCGGGCAAGGACGAAACGGACAACCGCGAAGTCCATCAACTAAAAGGCGTGTCCCAAGAACACCGCGACACGCATTTTTACGTCATCGGGGCTTCCGGTAGCGGCAAAACTAAATTTTTGGAAACGCTCGCCAAGCAGGACATAGAAAACGGCTTGGGCTTCGGGGTGCTTGACCCGCACGGCGACCTGACGGAAGACATCAAGGGCTATCTCTACGTTTTGAAAAAGCACGCGGCCGAACAGCTTCAAGAGCGTGTTGTCCTGATTGATCCCACTGACCCGAAATATACTGTCGCCTTCAATCCGCTTGAAATAACCAAAGGAGAATCCGCCGCCTCCGTTGCCTCCGAGCTTACGGAAGCGTTCAAGAAAATATGGAAGGACGCTTGGGGCGCGAGAATGGAGGACTTATTAAAAAACTCCCTTATCGCCCTTATTGAAAACGACCTCACGCTCGCCGAGTTGCCTTTGTTTCTTACCAACGCCGAAGTGCGTCGCAAGATTTTGGAAAAAGTTAATCACGGCGTCAGCCGCCAGTATTTTGAGCGGTTTAATTCTTTGCGGCGAACTACGCAAGACGAGTGGATGGAATCCACTTTGAATAAAGTGAACGCCTTTTTATTTGACGACAATATCCGGCAAATGCTCTCCTCGCCCAAAAGCTCTTTCAACCTGCGGGACGTAATGGACGAGGGGAAAATTCTCCTCGTTAAACTGGACAAGGGCAGGTTGAAAGGCAACGCCGATCTTTTGGGGTCGCTTATGCTCGCCAAAATACAGGCGGCGGCGTTCTCCCGCACCGACACGCCGGAGCTTCAACGGCAGAAGTTTTATTTATACATAGACGAGTTCCAAAACTTTGCGACAGAGAATTTTATCAGTATGCTCGGTGAAGCTCGCAAGTATCGGCTCGCGTTGTTGTTGGCTCATCAAAACCTCGCCCAACTGCCCGCCACCCTGCGGGCTTCCATTCTTTCCAACTGCGGGCTTCAAGCGTATTTCAGAATATCGCGCGACGACTCCAACATTTTGGCGAAAGAATCACTCGCCTCAATTTACAACGACCCGCCCGGCTGGGAGCGATATATTCAAGCACTTCAAGAATTGCCGCGTCGCGGGTGCGTCATAAAAAACAAAATTGACGGCGGGGTGATTGCCGTGCGGACGCTCGACCTTCTTCCTCCGCACGAATTGGCGGAAACGGACGAGGAGCAATTCGTCAAAGAAGTTGCCGCCTGCGAGATAGGCAAAAACTATCTTTGCGAAAGGAAGAAGATCGAGGAAGAATACAAGGCACGGCGGGACAAGCTCACCAGAGCCGACGAATCGGAGAGTTTCAGAGAGCCGAGGCGTTAATTGGACTGTTTCAATAATACGGATATAATGAGGGTATTATAAATTCTTTAAGGTCGAGACCATAAAAACTTTAATTATAAACAAATAATCTTATGAAAAAAATAACCTTTTTAACTTTAGCTCTTGCGGTTGTTATCACAACCGGCAACCTTGTTGCCGTAGCTGAAATAAACCCACTGGCGGGAAAAATCATCGCGCTTGACGCCGGACACGGCGATACGGACGGTGCGGTAAATGAGAGAGTGCTGAAATCTGACGGCACGCCCGTAACAGAGGCGGAGGTAAACTGGGATGTAGTCCAAGCGTTAAAAACAAAGTTGGAAATTTCTAACGGCGCGTATGTGGTGGTCACCGAGCGTTTCTCAACGCGGCGGGATAGAGTGAACGACGCAGTAACGAAATGCGCCGAGCTTGATGTGGATGGCGTTGTTGGGGCAGACAACAGAAAGTGCGATGTCTTGGTATCAGTTCACCACAACGGGAGCACCGACCCGACACATGACGGCACGCTCACTATTTACACCCAGAACTCGGACAAGCCGTTGGCTAAAGCCCTTTACGATTCATTGCTCCCTCTTACCAATAAACCGGAAGGAATGTTGAACGGCGGCTATGGGATGACAGTATATAAAAATCTTGTTTCTACCATCACCGAAGCGTATTACATTACTAACGACGACGAAGCGCGTTTATGGCTTTCCGGCACAAGAACACCGGAGGAAGTAGACGCACAAATTGTCGGACTGACCAATTACTTCGCTTCTCAATCTTCCGGCGGCAAGGGAGGAAAACCAAGATAACCGCCCGCCCGCCGAAAACCTCTCCCTTGAAAAAACTCGCTTGACGAAAATCTCACCCGAAACCGCTTAATCGCTATTACAGAATGTCTGCGACATACTGTAATTTTCTGGCTTGATTTTCTGCTCTTTTTTCTCGGTCGCTTTCCTCAAAAACCTTTTCTCTCCGAGTAAAGTTTTTTCAGGAATTTTCGGCGTTATGGCGTCCGAATCCTTACCGCCTTTTGAAAGCACCCCGCAATACGATTGTGGCGTGTTTTCAAAACTCATTCGCCAAAGGCGAAAGAGCAAGGACGGACGGCTTCGTCCGCCATTTCAAAAAAGCCCCGCCCTACGCGGGGCTTTTCACATTTTCCTTATTGCCATCAGTGTCTCTTAATTTTAGCGTCAGCTTATCGCCCGTAAAGGTAGTACAAAGTCTCCACCTTGACTGGCGCAAGCTATCAGCCGCTTTCTCCTGCTTCGGTCGATGGCAGATAAGGCGGCGATGCCAAACAACATAAATAGCCGCCAGTTAAATAAAAACATGATTAAACAAATCATATCTAACTGGACGGGTTCAGAGAAAACGTCCGACCTCGTTCGCGGTCAAATCGCGGAACGCTGGGGAGCCGAAGAGGCCAAGCGTTACGATCCGAGGACGAATTGCCTCACTTTCAAAGCGTGGGGCGATAATGGCTATGTCGTCCGCAAGGGCGAGAAAGCCATTAAATCCTTCATCATCGTTGAGAAGAAGGATGAAAAGACGGGAGAAGTCGTTGAAAAACGACTCAAGAATATCTTCCTCTTTTACGAGAAGCAGGTCGAGAAGCTTCCCGCGTAACAGAAAGGGAGCCGGCTCCGGAAACGGGGTTGGCTCCCTTTTTTGCGTTTACACTGAACTGGTTTTTTAAGATAGTATTTTATGAGTAATCGTTAAATCGGAAAGTTTCAGAGAACCGAAAACATTGACAGAATAAACAAGCCATTGTTTAATTTTGTCAATGGAGTCCACCGAAAAAAGATTTTTACGGACATTAGGAATAGCGATGGGAATTCTCTTTTTAGGTGGTCTAATCATTTTCATAGACACTCTAACACCGCCGCTTCCAACTCCTCAAACCGTTATTAAGGAAGCTCCGCAAGAAATTCCAAAAAGCGACAATGCGGACTACTCAACCATAGTTGCCGAGTGGCAAAACAGAGTGGTTCGAGTTACCTGCTATTGGAGTAGCTCTAACGAACAACCGCTAACATTAGTGGGAGGGTCTGCCCTCTTGACCACCATTGCCGACTATGGCTTTGTGGCCGTGACAAACAAACACGTCATAACCGATTCTTATGGTAGGACGGCAGACAGTTGCGGTTTACTCTTAGTGGGGTTCGGGGATATTAGTTCTATGGAGACTAATCCGCTTAAATTTCTTTACGGCGATCCCTTTTTGGTTGATTCGAATAGTAGAGATGTGGCGTATATAAAACTTGGTCGCGCGAATATTTTGCGTGACAAAAACGGATTGTTCGCTGCAGCCGCCAAAGCGGCGTTAAATCTATGCTCTGTATCGAGAGTTCGTATTGGTGATGAATTAATTGTTTTGGGTTATCCAACTATCGGAAGTCAAAATGGAATCACCGTTACAAAGGGGATTATTGCGGGAATTGAGAATGACTATTACGTGACGGATGCGAAAATTGATCATGGTAACTCCGGTGGTGCGGCCATTCTTATTAAAGATGATTGCTATATTGGGATACCGACATGGGCGAGTACCGGTAGCGTTGAATCGCTTGGAAGAATATTAAAAACCGATTTTTATTACCCATAAAACAATACAATTTTGCGCTTCTTTATTTTTGCCCTCGTAGCTCAATGGACAGAGCAAGACGCTTCTATCGTCAAGGTTGGGGGTTCGATTCCCTCCGAGGGCGCAAATCTTGACTTTCGTATCTCTAATGTTGTATAACTCTTTTAAGTTTCATTACCCTCGCTTCTCCTGCACAAAGGATGTCGCGGGCGGGACGGCTTGGGGAAATACAAAAGCCGGTCCCGACCTTCAAACAATCTTTCCCCGATTGATTGAGGACGGAATGGACACGATTTAATAAGTTAGGGCACACGGCAAAAGGGCGAGCAATCGCCCTTTTGTCTTTATGAAAGCTACGGAAAACAACTTTATTCTTTGGACGAACATCATTTGGACGAAATAGAATCGCTCGGCGAAACTACTTTTAGAGAACAGCGTCGTGCGTTCGGAATAAGACCCAAAGACCGACGCCATCATGTTTATATCATCGGCAAGACCGGCACGGGCAAATCCACTCTTATCAAAAACATGGTCATTCAAGACCTGCGTCTGAATCACGGCGTCGCTCTTATTGATCCTCACGGCGACTTGGTGGAGGACATATTAAACTTCATACCGAAAACGCGGACAAACGAAGTTGTCTATTTCAATCCTGCGGACACCGAGCACCCTGTCGCTATCAACATACTTGAAGCGAAGGGCGACGAGGAAAAACAACTCGTCGCCTCATCGCTTATTTCCGTTTTCCGTCATTTGTGGAAAGAGTTTTGGGGTCCCCGTCTTGAACACATTTTATACAACTGCGTCTTGGCTTTGATGGACACGCCCGGGCAAACTTTGCTCGGCGTGTATCGCATGCTCGTGGATGACGAGTTCAGAAAACTCATCGTCGGCAACATCAAAGACCCGATTGTAAAAATGTTTTGGGTCGAGGATTATGAAAGTTACGACACCCGTTTTCGCAAGGAAATAATCTCGCCCGTTCAAAACAAAGTGGGACAACTTCTCACATCTCCGCAAATGCGAAACATCGTCGGCCAAGCCAAAAGCTCGGTGGACTTCGGTTTTGTGATGGACCAAAAGCGGATTCTTTTGGCCAATCTTTCCAAGGGGAAAGTTGGCGAAGATAAATCAAACCTGCTCGGTTCGGCCATCGTTACTAAAATGTATCTCTCCGCTTTGGAGCGGCAGAACTTGCCGGAGGAGCACCGCAAGGACTTCTATCTCTACATAGACGAATTTCAGAATTTTTCCACCGACATTTTCCCGTCTATCCTCTCCGAAGCTCGTAAATACCGCTTGAACCTCAACCTCGCCCATCAATACCTCTACCAACTGCCCGAAGGCATCAAGCACGCCGTTTTCGGAAACGTCGGGACTGTCATTTCCTTCCGCGTCGGGAGCTACGACGCCAAAGAACTGGCGGAAGAAATGAAGCCCGTATTTACGAGCGAGGACTTGGAGAACTTGGACAATCATCATATCGCCTTGCGGCTCTTGATAGACGGAAAAATGTCTCACGCTTTCTCCGCCGTTACCTTTCCGCCCCTGAAACCCACCGGACGGGAAGCGGAACGGGACACGGTTTTACGAATATCGCGGGAACGCTACGCTACTCCGCGCGATATTGTAGAAGAAAAATTAAAAAATTGGTTTGAAAAATAAAACGCTCTCGGCCACGCGGCCTTGAGCGTTTGTTATTTTATTTTTCAATCACGATTTATCACCCCCCCCACGACGAGCAAAAAGAAATAGCGGGACGGAAGGAGAAGGCCGAGCCACCAGACGCGACCCCGCGACTTGCGGAGCGACGAGCGAAGCGAGGAGCGGAGCAACCCTTTCCGTAGTGAAGTCGGACTTTGATTTTGCGAGGAGTGAGGGGAAAGAAGCGAGTGTTTAAGCGTGATATTGCGAAATCTGCCCCTTCAAGCCGCGACCGAGCGAATGAAGGGGTGCATGAAGGGGTAAATCGCTGGTCAGGGTCAGGATTTTTTGCTAAAGTAAGTCCAACCGGTGTTGTAAATAGCCACCAAGATACAACTCAATTCATTTTCAGAAATTTTTTGATGGGCTTCCTCAATGGAAGCCCATTGTTTTTCCGCAACGCCGCGCGCTTCGCGCGCGTGAAGTGTCAGGTTCAATCCGAAGATTTTTTGAGCGAACGATTTTTTGAGGGGTAAGGTTAAATATTATCGTGAATTTTTATAAGCAGTTGTACTAAATCCTTAATCTTGAATTTTTTGAGCTCGCTCTTGTCAGCAAGATACTCAAAAACATAGTGCGCTTTTGTATTCGCCTCCTTCCTGAATAAACCCACTTCTCTATTAAACTTATCTATATAGTTTTCAATGTTAGGTTTGCCGAAATTTTTTCTCTCGCCGTAAAGATTCTTTATAAGAACACCGAATTTGTGTCTCACCTTATTTTTTGTGTCGTACCACAAATCAACACGCCTAGGGAATTTCTTTTCCAGAATATTAAACACCAAATTTTCTATCATCTTCCTGCAAAGAAAAAACGCCGCGTTGGGGTGATTATGTTCATAACAAACATTAATTTCCTCTTGAAGTTGGTCATAAAAATTCTCCGGGTACTTACCGCCAATCTCAACCAAGACCTCTGGCGGCGTTGGAACTTTTGTGGGCGTTGGAACTGGCAATGGGCCCTTGCGTTCTTTTGCAGTTTTCTTTTTCCTTGCTTTGATTTTATGCGATTCAAGCTCACTTCGCAGGTCGGTGAATATCCCGAATATGGAAGCCTGAACGAACGCAATCAAGTCTTGAAACTCCTCCGTAAATACAACGCCCTCCCTCGTAGTTGTATCAATAATTGCGGAATTTTTTGACCTGCTTATGTGAACCATTCCGATCAGTTGATCGCGTCTGGGATATATGCTGTTGTTATGTGCAGAGATATCCAGGTTAAGCCAGTCATTTCCAATATCCCCATAAGGTTTTACCCGAAAATTATCCCGATAGAGTTTGATTCCATTGTAGTGCTCCAGCAACTTTACAATCTCCTTGAGCTCGGCGGTTACCATCTTTTTCCCGACTGCCTGCTCAAAAGATTTCGGCGACTTGTAGAAGAAGTGCAGTTCAAAAACAGCATCTCCGCATTTAAGTTTTCTGTCCGTTGGCCGGTTGCCGTCTCTCTTTTTTCCTTTTGCCGAAGAAAATTCGTAACGGATCAGGCTTCCGCCTACCAATTTGGTTTTCAAAGTATAAACAGCTTTATCAAGAAATTCTTTCTTGATTTTGGGGACTACGGCTAGCGGCGGGTCAAATTTTGCGGCTACCTTAAAATCTCTTGCTTGTTTATTCAACGGGTTGAGCAGATATACATCTGACAATAGCTCTGTCTGTGTTTCTTGAATGTTCCAGTCGTGGTTTAGATTCTTGATTTCAATCCTTATGCCGTGTTCAGATTTTTTCTTCTTGAATTCGGATGTTGGATTATCAATATCGTTTACAAGAACTTTTTCGTCCTGATATTTATCCCAATCAAAGACAATTTTATATCCCGTATCCTTTCCTTTGGGCAAAGAAAACAAAGTCGCTGTTCTGCCCAAGCTTTCTACAGACAATCTTCCAATACCTTTCTCGCCGATAAAAGTTCTCTCCCCGTTTTTTAGTTTCTTTGATTTAAATGGGGTGGCTATCCGCATCCATTTACTTTTAAGGTCCAGATAATCCATCCCGTTGCCATTATCTGATATAGAAATCATTGCGTCCTTCGTATTAACGGAGCTAAAATCAACCTCTACTTTAGCCGCACCAGCATCATAGGAATTTTTAAGGAGTTCTAGTATAGCGACGTCCTTATTGGAAATGGACTCACGCCCGAATTTTCTTATCAGGTTGCCGCTAACGTCAAAGCGGAGCGGTTCAACGCTTTTCTCCTGAAAATTTTTGTGATCTTTCGGATTGTGCATGTTTTTGTCTTAAATACTACGCAGAATAGTGGAAGCGATTATTTCAGCAAATATCGGAGGTACAGCATTGCCGATTTGTTTGAACTGTGGTCCGCGCTCGCCCTCAAACTTATAATCATCAGGGAATGTTTGCAGGCGCGCCGCCTCTCTTACGGTCAGAGAACGGTTTTGTTTTATGTCAGGATGAATATAAAAATGTCCATCTTTCGCGATGTGCGCAACGATGGTGTGTAAACCTTTAGCAACAGCATCAACCACCTTGAACCGGTCCAGAAAACCATCCTCGTTGCTATGTGTTTTCAGGCGTTCTGGCAGGTGATTATACTTTATGTTTTCACCTTTCCGTTTTGCAAGCACCGCACGTCTGTAAATTTCCAAGTCTTGGCTGTTATTCGGCCTGGCCACGTGATCCATAAGGATTCCAAACTTCGGATTGAGGATACCGAGTTTCTCCAAAAGCATGTTCCGTTTTGAAAATTTCCAGACCCGTTTGCCTGTTCCTGCTTGGACTTCCGGCAGACCGGCAAAAAAATCTTTAACGACATACTCGCGTTCAGTTGCCGGAAAATCCGGATAACCATTGATTTTTGATGTTTTATTCCAACCAACAAGAATGACCCGTTTTCTGTTCTGTGGAACGCCGAAATCCACGGCATTAAGAATTTTATAATCTGTATCATAACCAGCGTGCTTCATAAGACGGCGCATATCCCGAAGATATTTACCTTTTCCTGCTGTTTCAAGCCCAGGGACATTTTCAAAAACAAACACCTTGGGTTTTAGAGCTTTCAGGAATTCTACATAATATCGGTAAAGAAAATTACGCTCATCCCGGCGCATATTTTTGCCGTCGCGGGCACGCCCTATGTACGAATAAGCCTGACAAGGCGGGCCGCCGACGATAATGTCTATCCTTTTCCCGTTCAAACGTTTCTTGATTTGCTGAATAAGTTCCGTTATGTTGTTTTTTTCTATTTTCGCGCATATCACAGAATCCTTTTCTTTTTGAAGTCCGTATTTTTCTATCAGCGAATCACGGGTGATTCTGCCGAACACATAGTTTCTGTAATCGTCCAGCTTGTCTTTTTTAAGAAGTGCGTGATATACCATTCGCGTTATCAGAGTGCTGCAGGCTTTTTTGTCCATTTCTACATGGGCAACCATCTCACATCCGGCCTGCATAAAACCCTCCGATAGTCCGCCAGCTCCGGAGAAAAGGTCAATCGCGGTAAAAGTTTTATTTTTTCGTTGTTTTGGCTTTTTCATATATCAATGAGAAAATATTCTCTCAAAATCATTTGTCCAATACTGCCTATATTCTTCCTTAATTTCTTTGCCCGGCTGTCGTTCGTTAAAGTAAAACATCTCGGCTTTTTCAAGTTTTTTATTCCTCATTTTATTAAAATCATTAAGAAAATCAAGGAAACCATCAATTTTTTCAGCAGAATTTTCAGTGTGTTCAATTCCGTGGGGGTCAATAAATTTCAAGTAATATTTATTGTCTTTCTTGAACCAAAAAATAAAATCTGGGAAAAACATTCTGTATTCACTTTTTTCTGAATCAAAATAAGGAATACCGATTTTATCAATAGTTTCGTCAATTTTTGAAAAATACCACCACTTACATTGTTTTAATTTATTATCTGCTTTATTTAAATATTCTTTCAGTTTTTCTAAAAATTCAATTTCGCTCCCAACTTTAATAATGTGCTGGAAACGATCCGAATCCTTTTTAAATAAAATCGGGGAATAGTAATGTTCCTCTAAAATTTCAAAATCTAAGTAATTTTTCAATACTTCAAGATTCTTGCTATCGGCGATATCTTTAATCAGTTTTTTATATTCATCTCTTCCGATTTTTCCGTCATCAAACATCTTGTCAATTTCTTTCTCTGTTTTTCTCGGTTTGATAATTTTCAAAATATCTTTTTCCAGTTTCGCCACCTCGGTTTTATCTATGTTTGTTTTTACCTCTTTATAGTGAGAAATTTCGCCATCCAAAATTTTTATTGCGTTCAGTTTTTTTATGTTTTCATTAAAATAATTGTCCGCGATAAACAATATATTTTCTATTGATTTTTTCCTTCGCCTTTCGCCAATCTTAAAATTATTTTTGGCGTTTACCATTTTATATGTTCTTAATTTAGCCCAATTTTTCAAAAGAAGTACTTTCGCGCCATTTCTTTGAACAATCTGTGAAAGTTCGTCAAATTCATTTTTGCCAATCCAAAAAGGCTTATCGTTTAATCCGCCATCCTCAAAGACCGGAATAAAAATCGGCAAATCACTTTCTTTGATTTCCTCGTTTTTCTTTATTCCCTCAATTTTAATCCATTCGGCGTTAGCTTGTTTCTCAAGCCCTTCTAAAATATTTTTCACAACTTCTTTATTCGTGGCGAAAACAAACAAGCTCTCCAAAAGATTATTGCTTTTTTCTATCTTTTCAATTTCGGAGTTTGAAAAAAGCGAATTGTCCAAATGCTCAAACCTTTTTCTTTGATTTGATGTCGGCTCAATTCTTATTCCTCGTCCGATTGACTGCAAAACAAATTTTTTAGCGTCGTCGCTTACGCCGATATTGATAAAATTGATCACATTAGGACGATTGGTGTCCCAACCCTCCGTAAAAATTCTACTGCCAAGAAGTATGTTAATATCGTTCCTTTTGTTTATATCTTCAAAAAAACTTTCGCCAATAACCCTGCCAAATTCATATCCTTCCAATACATTATTCTCCCATTTAATAATGTCGCTTGCTACGATAAGCATAAAATACTTACTCGCGCCGACTATCTTAAAAGCAAGCTCCCTGCTGTTATCTTTAAATTTTACTATTTCAATATTGCCTTGATTTTCAGCGTTAAATACGGCTTTGAAAAAATCTTTCTTTTTTAAATTCTTTATTTCGGATATCAGCGTTTGATCCATATCGCCGAGTCCAAACAAATATCCCATTTTGTTTTCCAATTTAGCAACTAAATTATTTTTTGTTTTTTCAAAATCAAATTTTCCTTTTGCTATTTCAGCCAAAAGTTTATAGAAAATTTTTAAGTCCGCTTCTTCAGTATTTACGCTGTTAGCCAAAGTAATTAAAAGCGGAGCATGGTATAAGTTCTTACTTATTGATTGTAATTTATGAAAATGCTCTTTGGCTAAAGCGAAAACGATCAAGGTTTGGGCGATAATATCTTTCTTTTCATTCGCTGAAAAATCGTCATCCACGCCTTTATTAAAATTCTTAAAATCAGAATCGGCGATATACAATTTTTTTCCGTAGCCGTCTTTCAAAAATGTATCCAATTTATAATCAAAAACAGTTGAGGCAATATCCAAGTCATCTGTAAAGGTCGCAGAAAAATTAAACAAAAATCCGTTCTGCGTAAGCGCCATAAAATACTGCTGTCTTTTTGAGGTTTCTTTTTCTCCTTTATGCGCCTCGTCCAGAATTAAATACCAATTACCATTGTTATAAATGCTCTCATAATTTATTCTGTGTCCATTTTTCTTTTTGGCGATTGTTTCTTTGTCGGCGATATTGTCGGCGCGATAATAAAAAATGTTAATCTCGCTTTTATTAAATACGCTCTGCTGATTTTTAACTTTTTCCCACTCTTTTAAATTTTTGAGGTTTATTGTTATTTCCGCGCCTTTATTGAATTTATCAATATGTTCTTTAATTTGCGAAAGGATTTCATCTTTTGGCGCTAAAATTAAAATATCTTTTTCCGGAATAAGTTTTTTATTCATTAAGTCAGCCAAAATCGCCAAAAGCTTTATCATTACCAAAGTTTTACCGCTTCCAGTTGCCATCCAAAAAGCGGCGCGGTTGATAAAACTTTGAAAAGAAATGCGCGTTCCTGCCGGAAAATAACTTGATAGGAATTTAAAGTTTTCATTTTCTTCTTTAATGTCTAATTGCTCACTCACTTCCTGTGTCAAACCAAGTTCGCGATAAAATTGAAAAAGCTCACGCTTGTTTCTTTCAAACGCCAATCCGTTATTTTGTTTGTGGTCTTTGTAAAGCAAAAACAAAAGGGTGATAATATTTTCAAGCGCCTGTTTTTGATAAGGGAAAAGCTCCCAGTCCAAGCCGAATTTTTTCAAGTCGCGATAAAGCCATTCCGAAGGAATATCCAAACTTTCGCGCTTGTTTTCAATAATTTTTTGAAGGATTATCATAAATTACCAATAAATAAGCTTCTTCAGTGGTTCGTATTTTTTGAAATCAAGATTATTCAAATCAACCACAAAATCATCTTCAAAAATTACCTTGTCTTTGCTGATTTTCTTTATTTTTTTGCCAAAAATATTTGAGATTGTTTCGGCAATATCAACATCAGGATATAACTTTTCAAATACGAACCGCGCCGTTTCTTTTTTCAGATCAATTTCTAAGCCTTCTTTTGCTTGTTTCTCGGATAATGAAAAATCAATATTTTCCAACTCTTTTTCAGTAGGATTATAAACTGATTTTTTCAACGCATCCTCGTATTGCTCCAATTCGTAATACTTGAAAAATCCACCGCCGTTCCAATTTATATCTTTTGAAAGATGACTTCTTCTTTCTTTGTCTATCGCTTTAAAATCTTTATCACCAAAAAGGACATTTTTTAATCTGCCAAGAATACCCAATTTCTTAATAAGTTTATTTTGGGTTTTGTCCCATTGTTCAAAAAATTCAAAAAAATGTTCACCCATTTCAACACCAAGCCATTTTCTATTTAATTTATGGGCAACCGCATAAGTCGTTCCACTTCCACCAAAAAAATCCATGATAATATCTCTTTGCACAGATGAAGCCTGAATAATCCGTCTCAAAAAGTTTTCTGGTTTCTGTGTTTGAAAAGATAAGTTTTCACTTACTCGCATTTCTGATTGAGTAAAAGAGTAAATGTCATTCCAAATATCACCCACTGGGTATATTTTTTCGTTTATATCTATTTTAAAATATTCCAGATTTTCTTTGCTATATTTTTCTATAAAATAATCAAAATCTTCTATTTTATTAAATTTATTTCTATCTTTCTTTGGCAACGCAATTAAATCTAACCACCCAATGTTGAGATTGGTTAAATTTCTGTTCGGTTTCCACAACTTATAAAACTTACTATTTTTATTCTTACAAAAATAAATCGTGGACGATTTTAGAGAAAAATTATTACCAAAGCTTTTATATCCAAACAAATCTGCCTCCTCGTCTTTAGTAGCATTTGTATCAAATGTAATTTTTTTGATTTCTTCAAAATCTAATTTATCCAACAAAATCCTACCAAAAAAATCGGCATTTTCATCAAGGTTTATAAAAAAGCTACCTTGGCTATTTAAGAAATATTTTGATAGCTCTAACCTATTTTCCATTAAAGACAACCAAGTGCTGTCTTGGAATCTATCTATATAAGCAAAATCGTCCCCAGTATTAAACGGTGGATCAATATAAATTGCTTGTACTTGCTCCTTATATTTTGGTAAAAGAGTATTAAGAGCCTGAAAATTATCCGATTTTATCAGCCGTCCATCCAATGCCTCGTCCAAATTTTCAAAAAGTCCAATAATTTCAATTTCTAAATCCTTAAAATACTTAGTGTCAATCGGCAAAAATTGCCAAACCTTATTTAATTTCCCGTCTTTTACTATTTCTTTTTGATTGAAATTTTTCTCAACTATTCCTAATTCTTGCCATTCCGTAATTTGGTCATTCAACCCCTTATATCTTAAGATTTTTGCGATTACTTCTGCGCCGCCGGTTTTTACGGCAATTCTGTCTAGCGTTAAAACATAATTGGATTTACGGGCGAATTTAGGTTTTAGCCAAATCTTTTTTAATTCATCCTCAAAGTTTCCGATAAAATCAATCGTCAAATAAGCAATGTCTTTAATTTTCTTGATTCTGGCTAATGATTCTTGGCTAAAAATGGTTTCCATGCTTCCAGCTAAATGCTGGTACATATACAAATCAAACTGCTCGCGCAAAAATCCTTTGGCGTCTTTGTGGATGAAATAATCTATCTCGGTTTGTTTTTTGTAAATTTTAAATGCCTTTTCAATTTCTTCATAGTTCAAGGTTATACCTTTTAATTTCAAGTACTTTTCAATTTCTACTATTTCGGAAATTGCTGGCTCAATGGATATACCTCCACGTAAATCTTTATTATCCGAAATAATAAACTCAATTTTAGCTTTATCTCTTGCTCCCTTATCGCTCAATTTAGCAAAATCAAAACCGGAATTTTGTAGTATAATTTTTGGATTTTTTAACTTTCCAATATTTTCCGAAAGATATTTAATGATTTTGCCTTTATCTTTGGTTTTTAAAATTTCTTGAAGTTTTGTGTATTTATTGTCGTTTTTATAAAGGACGCGGAACTTAATAATCTTTTTGCCGCCTCTTTTTTGTGTTCCTATAAAATAAAATTCTAATTCTTTTTTCTCGTTGGCCTGCTTGTGTTTCAAAAGCGAGGCGTCAAAGTCAAAATCAAAGGCAATTTCAGGGTCAGAATTGATTGATAAATCTTTGATTGATTTATAATTCGCTTCTGATTTTACATAATATAATTTTGCGGTTTTCCAAAATAGCGCGGTATCCTCGCGATCAGAATATACTTTTGCGTAAATATTTTTATAAACAGGGGTGGAAGAAAAGAAAATCGCCCCGCCGTCAGAAAAATAAGAGTCAAAAAATGTATAGAGTTTGTCAAATAAATCTTCCGGCTGGTCATTACCAAACTTCGCTCTAACCTCTTTTTTTATCCTCTCGTTGATTTTATTGAAATAATCCGTTTTGATATTCATCAAATTCACAAAGCCACTATCGCCCTCAAGCTTGGCACCAACAAATAAGTCCTGTAAAATGTTATAAAATTTTTGTTCTTTAGTCATAAAATTTTTATTTCATTAAATCATCAATACCGACCTTGAGCGCGTCGGCGATTTTCTTTAATGTTTCCACTCGCGGATTATAAGTCGCCCCCGACTCAATCTTAATGATTGTGTTATAGGTAACATCAGACAACTTGGATAATTTGTCTTGGGAAATACCGAGCTTGGCTCGGTATTTCTTTATGTTTTCTGAAATAATTGACCTCTTGGGCATATAGTAGTTATTTACTATGCTTTATGATAGTATTACAATATAAGCAAGTCCCCATTTACATAGTCATTATATCACCTTTTCTAAATAACTAAAATATGAACATCAATTATTTTCTCTACGCCCGCAAAAGCACCGACACGGAAGACAAGCAAGTCCGGTCTATTGATGACCAGCTTGCCGTCTTGCGCGCGTTAGCGAAAGCCGAAGGGCTAACTATCTCCCAAGAGTTTATTGAAAAACAATCGGCCAAGATGCCCGGCCGTCCAATCTTCAACGAAATGCTCGCCCGCATAGAGAAAGACGAAGCACAAGGTCTCCTCTGCTGGAAACTTGACCGCTTGGCTCGCAATCCGGTTGATAGCGGCCGCGTCAGTTGGCTCTTACAGCAAAGCGTTATCCGGCACATCCAAACGCACGACCGGAGCTTCTATCCCACAGACAACGCCTTGATGACGAGCGTGGAGTTCGGCGTGGCCAATCAGTTTATCCTTGACCTCAAAGCGAACACCAAACGCGGCCTTCACGCCAAAGCCAAACGCGGCGACTATCCGGGTCCCGCGCCTTTGGGCTATTTGAACGATTCCCGCATTAAGGTTGTCGTCGTTGATAAGAAGAAGTCCAAGATCGTGAAGCGCGCGTTTGAACTCTACGCCGGAGGCGACAAACGCCTTGAGGATGTTGCTCAATTTTTATACGAGCACGACATAAGAAGCCGCGCGACCAAGCGTTGGAAGGGCGAGGGCGGTAAGAGATTTCACAGAGATAAGATTTCTTATCTCCTTTCCAATCCATTTTATATCGGCCTCTTTCGCTACGCCGGAGAACTTCACGAAGGCAACCACGAGCCGATAGTTGCGAAGCAACTTTTTGACAAGGTTCAGGCGGTATTGAAGGAACGGAGCCACCCTCACCAAAGCTCCACCAATAACCCGCAAGCCCTTTGCGGGGCTATCCGGTGCGGCACTTGCGGCATGATGATAACCGCCGAGCACAAGATAAAGCGGCAGAAGAACGGCAATGTCCACGAATACACTTATTATCGGTGCACCAGAAAGAACAAAGCGGTCCGGTGCTCCGAGCCGCTCATCCGCGAGGATGCGCTTAATCGGCAGTTATCCGACCTTCTCAAAAAGTATGCTTTGCCGGACGCTTGGGCGGCGGAGCTATTGAAGATGTCCGAGAGGGACGAAAAGGAAGCCGCCCAGTCCACAACCGCCCTTGTCCAAGAGGCGCGGGACGAAATACAGGCCATTTCTCAAAAACTCCAACGCCTTCTTGACGCATATCTTGACCAAGATATTGAGCGGGAAGCATACCGCTCCGAGAAGGCAAACCTTCTCTCCCGCAAGAAGTCGTTGGAGGAGAAAATCGGCAATTTGGAGCAAGGGGCGATTGCTTGGGTTGAACCTCTGCGCAATTGGGTAAAAGACGCTCAAATGCTGAACGGAATAGACGAAACGACCCCTTTACCCCTCAAAAAATCGTTCGCTCAAAAAATCTTCGGATTGAACCTGACACTTCACGCGCGCGAAGCGCGCGGCGTTGCGGAAAAACAATGGGCTTCCATTGAGGAAGCCCATCAAAAAATTTCTGAAAATGAATTGAGTTGTATCTTGGTGGGCATGGATGGACTCGAACCATCGACCTCTTCATTATCAGTGAAGTGCTCTAACCAGCTGAGCTACATGCCCATACCCACCAGAGAATCCGTTTTAAAAACGGCTAAATATTATCAAGCTGCCTGTCCGCCGAAGTTTTAACGAAGGCGGAAGCTACACACCCAAATTTTGGTACTGGGGTCAGTGACCCCGCAGTAGAGCAGAGCTCACTACGGGGCGAGGATGCTCCCTGTCCGCCATAGCTTTAGCGAAGGAGGGAGCTAGCCGCCCACCACTGTTATCAAACTAATTAAAGTGCTCCTCGCCCCGTAGCGAACGAGCACAAGCGAGTTCTGCTACTGGGGTAACCTCAGCCCTAGGCTGATCCGCCTCTGGCGGAAATAGTTATCTTTACTATTTGCTATTAGCCATTGGCTACTTGCCAATGGGGCGGAATTATCGTAGCAAAAGATTATTCTTTAATCAAGTCTGGCGTTAACGTTCCTTGCACTAAAATTACAAAACCCCGCGCATAACAGGCGGGGTTGTAAGTTGTTCACTTACTAAGTGATAGGAAACAGCCGGTTCTTAATAACCTTAATAAAAAGGTTAGAGAATCTCGACCTTCTACGAATAAATCGACATCTCCAACAATTGTTAGATTTAGTGATTTACCCGCTCTAGAGAAACTCCCTAGAAAGGAGGTGATCCAGCCACAGCTTCCGCTACGGCTGCCTTGTTACGACTTCATCCCTATCATCGGTCCTACCTTCTTGCACCACAGGTGAATTCGGGTATTACCGACTCTCTTGATGTGACGGGCGGTGTGTACAAAACCCGAGAACGTATTCAACGCACTATGGCTGACGCGCGTTTACTAGCGATTCCAACTTCATGCAGGCGAGTTTCAGCCTACAATCCGAACTGGGGGGTGGTTTGGTGGGATTGGCTCCGCCTTGCGGCTTAGCGCCCCATTGTTGCACCCCATTGTAGCACGTGTGTAGCCCAAGACATAAGGGCCATGCTGACTTGACGTCATCCCCACCTTCCTCCCGGTTAACCCGGGCAGTTTGTTGTGACTCTTGTAACACAACATGAGGGTTGCGCTCGTTGCAGGACTTAACCCAACATCTCACGACACGAGCTGACGACAGCCATGCAGCACCTGTGTTAGTCTCCTTGCGGATTTTCCCGGTTTCCCGGGAATAGAACTCTAACATGTCAAGCCTTGGTAAGGTTCTTCGCTTATCGTCGAATTGAACCACATGCTCCACCGCTTGTGCGGGTTCCCGTCAATTCCTTTGAGTTTTAGCCTTGCGGCCGTACTCCCCAGGCGGGATGCTTAAGGGGTTACCTTGGTTAAACGACACTGACAGGGTCGATACTGCCAATGCCTAGCATCCATCGTTTACGGCGTGGACTACTGGGGTATCTAATCCCATTCGCTCCCCACGCTTTCGTCTCTCAGCGTCAGTAATGTTCTAGTAAGCTGCCTTCGCCTTTGGTGTTCTTGCCGATATTAACGCATTTTACTACTACACCGGCAATTCCGCTTACCTCTCCCATACTCTATCTGGCTAGTTTCCTCGGCCGATCCGTCGTTGAGCGACGGGCTTTAACCAAGGACTTGACCAAACGCCTACAGACTCTTTACGCCCAATAAATCCGGATAACGCTCGGGGTCTCTGTATTACCGCTGCTGCTGGCACAGAGTTAGCAGCCCCTTATTCCTATGGTACCGTCATTGTTCTTCCCATAGAAAAGTAGTTTACACCCCGAGGGGCTTCTTCCTACACGCGGCGTCGCTCCTTCAGACTTTCGTCCATTGAGGAATATTCTTGACTGCAGCCTCCCGTAGGAGTCTGGGCAGTGTCTCAGTCCCAGTGAGGGGGGTCGCGCTCTCACGCCCCCTATCCGTCGTAGCCTTGGTGAGCCATTACCTCACCAACTAGCTGATGGAACCTAGGCCCCTCCCAAAGTGCCTTACGGCTTTCTTCCCGATGCCTTGCGGATCGGGACCACATCCGGTATTAGTTCACCTTTCGGTGAGTTATTCCGAACTTCGGGGCAGGTTACCAGGGTGTTACGCACCCGTTTGCCACTATCCCCATCTTTCTCTTGCGAGAAAAGTGGGGACCGTTCGACTTGCATGCCTAAAACACGCCGCCAGCGTTCATCCTGAGCCAGGATCAAACTCTCAAAAAAGATTTTCAAGATTTGAAAGGCTCGAAAAAATTTGATTAATAAACCTAAGGCTTATTAATCAGGTTGATTTAGATAATTTCTAAATCAAAAATTGACTTTATTGGCTTTTCCTATCACTTGTCAAAGAACAACTGCTCCCAGTAGTGTTCCCGCCTTGGGCGGGATCTACTACTTGGGTTTTTCCCAAGCCCCGAATTTATATCAAGGCGTAGAAAAAACAGAGATACTCGACGCTTTAGTCGATCAAGTACCACTGTTTTTTCTAAGCTACAAACTAATTTTTAGATAATATTAGTTGGCTTTTTTAAAGTTAATTATAAACTTAGCCTATTTAGTATATAAAGCTTCCACTGTCTTGTCAAGAGTGTGTGCTGAACAATTAACTATTGCACTAAAATGGCTAATCTTAGCCATTATTCAAAAGGAACGTCTTTGCGATAGCCATAGTTATCTATCAGCTTAATGTTGGCTAGACTCTGCCTTCCACTTAATAATCGCTTGATAATTTAACCTAATAACACACTTGAGCATTCAGTGCTCCTCAGCACTCTACTATAAATGAGGTTGTTCAATACGGGTTCGCTCGGTTTCAAATAAAATCTTGAGCAGCTCCTGTGATAAACACAACCTATCCTCTCGCTGTTTTGATATCCCTAGCTTATCAAAATATTTTTCTAGTATACCTTCTTGCTCGCAAGCAGAAACAAAATCAACCCGGTTAAATATTTCTACATCTGCAGCATTGTAGTAAGATTTATCAATTGAACTCCAAGCTATAAAATTCGACTGCCGTTTCTGTTCATCCGGCACAGCCTCCTTAACAATCTCTGGATGCTCAAATCGTAGTAATTGCATCTTCTCAAAACTAATTTTATCCAACTCTATTGCCAGTTCCGTAACTTCGGGTGCATAATTTTTGCGCTCTCCAGGCACGTCACGTATCAATCTTGCAAAAACGTTAACATGACCCATTGTATCTGGAAAAAAATGTTTTCTATCTTCAATACTATATTTTTCACATAATAACTTATACAAGTCTAATTTTTTCTCCCATTCTTTTAAATCCCACCAAATGTCTGTACGATACTTTTCGTTAGCTTCAAAATTGCCGAGCTGCTCTTTTTTGGCTCGCAAAATAACCTGGTCAGCATATTTACTTACATCACCACTTCCTTTTTGAAATTCATAATCCGAAACACTTGCACTTTTTTCGAGTTGATGAAAGTATTCACTTGGACTCTCAGGTAATTTTTCGCCTTCAGACAATTCATATTTCAACATAGATACCAATTCATTAACTAATCTTATTACTAATATAATTTATAAACTAATACCAGCATGCTTAGTTTTACGTTTACGCCACGCTTGTATCATCTTATGATTTCCACCTAGCAACACCTTGGGCACTGCTAATTTTTTACGGCCAACCTCAAATATTTCCGGCCGAGTATAATGAGGATGCTCCAAGTAGCTACTAGCCAATGGCAAATGGCTAATAGCAGAAAAGGATTCATTTTGAATTGATTCTTCTTTACCAACTACGCCTGGAATCATACGGGCAACAGCATCAATAATCATAGCCGCCGGCAATTCGCCGCCGGTTACAACATAAGGGCCGATGGATATTTTTTCGTGCACGAATTTTTCCACCCGCGCATCCACGCCTTCATACCGGCCACAAATAAAAATCACTCGCTCGTACTTAGTTAATCGCACCGCGTCTTTTTGTGTAAACTGCTTCCCATTCGCCGCCAACAAAATCACTCTCACCTTCTTGATTCTTGATTCTTGATTCTTGATTCTAAGAGCCCGCAGGGCATGCAGTACCCGATACACGGGTTCAATCTTAATCACCATCCCCGCCCCGCCGCCGTAAGGCTTGTCGTCCACCTTGCGATGCTTGTCGCGCGCCCACTTACGCAAATCATGGGTTTTGATGCTTATCAGCTTTTTCTTTTGCGCCCGCGCCAAAATACTCTCGTTAAAATACGAATCAAGTGAGTTTGGAAAAATGGAAATAATATCAAAACGTTTCATACAGAGTGAACAAAAAAAAATTACTTTATTGCCTCATTTAATATTTCGACAATTTCATTAACTTTGTCTGACCATTTTTCAATTTCATTTTTATCTCTAAATTCACCTGCTGATATTGCTAAACCAATTTTATTTAATTTTTTTGACATCAATTCCAATTTACTTTTAGATTCATCACTATTTGCTCCAGACAACGACCAATCAATATGAAAACCAAGTTTTCCATTACTATCAAGTCCATAAATCTTTCTTTCAGAGATTTTGCTAAAAATTGGGTTAATAGTTGCCTTGCCCTGCCCCTTACCTAAAACAATATCATCTGAGTTTTGTTTAGAAAAATCAAATAATTTTTCTACAGCTTTATATTGCTCACTAGTTAATCTTTTTTTTGCGTCAATTAAAAACTCATCCGGTGTCCATGACTTTATTATTCTAGAACCAGCTGACGACATACTCTTCTTAACTTCAACTCCAAATAACTTAGGAATCATTATTTCGTAGCTTTCAAATTTGTAATATTCCATTTGAACCGCATAAATATCAAACTGGCTATTTTGGTTAATATAAACAATCAAATCTTTTAACTGGTCGTCTATTGCGTCCATTAATATTACAAATTTGATATTTCCTTGTTGAAGATTTCTTCTTATCGCCTCAAGCACTATTTCAATCTGCTCTTCATCAATATTAAAAAAGTCTTTTATTTTTTCTTCAAAACTAATTTTAAATTTATTATTAATTTCGTTGTTAATCTTGTTTATAAATTCGCCATAGTCGCTATGCCGCCAAAGAGAAGCACCGTAATCAAGAGCTTGAGCGACGACTTCTCTTCTGGTGTAATTTTTTTGTAATTTAGTTTCAACAACATAAATGTCGCCATCTTTATCTATGGCTAAAACGTCAATCGGTCCTGATTCTGTTGAAAATTCTCTAGCCACTACAAAAAGCTTTTTGTCTTCGTCTATTTCGTATACTGGAATCGATTCAGGATTTTTATGAATATATTCCTGCAAATAACCCTCTTTCTCAAAATCGGATTTATCAATTTTTTGTGCAGGTTGGCCGTTTTGTGAAATAATAATACTCATAATATTTTCTTAAATAAAATTTCATTTACGATAACTATCTATTATCCGCCCGCTTAAGCATAAATTCCACATTTTATTGCAGTCTTGAACGAGCAGTCTTGGCGGCTTTTGAACAGAACTCCAAATATTCCCTAGCTTGTTTTTCTGTAATCACACTACCGCCGCTGTATAACTCAATGTTCCTGGTTTTGCGCATCAGATTACCTACCGCCCCTACCTCTTCATCGCCCAAAAGCTCGGCCAGCTTCTCTATTATTTTGGCATGGTGGCCGGTTTTACCATGCACTTTATAACCCTGTTTGGCTACTAAAACAATGCCTAATTTTATAAGTGCGTTATAGCTGAACTGGAATACCACTTCGGGTACTTGAGAACCATGGGCAATAGATAAATCTTTCTGCGCCGAGGCCAAGTAGTCAGTCAACTGCTTGGCAGTAAAACTAAACTTAACAAAATATGAATCCTCAAAACGAATCATAAGAGCTTTATGTTTGGGCCACCAAAAATACGCGCCACGAGTGGGTCGCGCGCCTTTTTACGACGTACCAATTCCATTTCCGTCATATCCACCACATTAATCTCACGGTCAAACTTTTTCTGTACCGTTACCAAGCGGCGCTGCACGTCTACTGCCTTATGAGAACCCACTGCCAATACGTCAATATCACTCTCCGAGCCAAGGTTACCGGCCGCATATGAACCAAAAATATATGCTTGCTTTACTCCGACCACCTGTTTGAGTGCGGAACGCAGAGCCTCCTCCAGACCAAACTGTTTTTCAGTAATAGCCCTAAGCTCCCGGTATAAGGGGTGCGCTTTATTAACCCGATATAAACTCAAATTGCCGCGCTTACGCTTCTCAACAATAGCCTCTCGCTCCCACTCATTGAGCTTCCTAGCTAAATTACCAAGGTCCACGTTAAACTTAACTGCCATCTCATTAAGATACAGTTCGGCGTGCGGGTTTAAGAGTAAATAACTTAAAACCCTCTTGGTAATTTTAGAACGGAAACTAATCATACTTTGAGATGGTTACAAAACTATACAATTTTAGCTAACCTTAGCTACTTTAATTGACTTTTGTAACCATCACTTTGTATAAACTTACAATAATCATTGTATATTATTACAATAGCGTGGTCAAGTACGCTGCAAAATGCTCGTGGCAAAGCTCTGCCCCGCACTGAGAGCAAAATACCACAGCTCTACTCCCCCGACAGTTACCACTAGCTAGCTCTCTAGTGCGCGGGTACGAGTCTAAAGAGTTGGAAAAAATGGTGATAAAGTCAAAGCGCTTCATTGCTACTGCATAATACCTAAATCTCAACCCTGGCAAACAAAAGTACCCATGTTTGGTTTCGAAAACTGTCTTCTTTATCCATTTACCCTTTCGCGCGAAAGGGTAAATGGCAATAAATCATTAATGGCAACGAGGTGAAATACAAAACCACCCCGATGAACATCGGGGTGGTTTGATAGTTGAACGTTAGATCTTAAGGTCGTCGATAATTGAAGTATCGGCCTTAACACCCTCATCACTCTTAGCCTGGTCTTCCTCACGAGTACGACGTGGGCCACGGCTACCTTCGGGTTCATAAATTTTTAAGTTAACCCGAGCGTTATTCTTAGCACCCACCACTCTTAACAAAGTGCGAAGGCTGCGGGCAGTCTGACCTTCACGGCCAATAATCTGACCCATATCTTCAGGCGCTACATAAAGAGTAATCAGGACACCCATTTCATCAACCGTGCGTTCGGTTTTAACGCTATCGGAATGATCAACTAGGGCCTTAACTACGTATTCAATAAATTCTTGATCTTTAGGCATAACATTATCTGCTAATTCTTACGGTTATTAACTAAGCCAAATTCCTAAATTTTCCATACCCTAGATGTACCCGGCTAATCTAAGAACTAATTCGACCTTTATAATTCTGGCTAAATCAACGCGGATTGTAAACCCAAGGCAAGTAGAAATTTTAAGGAGCTTTTGGTTAAGAATATAATAAAGCTAATCGGCTAAATCCGTCAAATTAAAATCTAGGCCGTCTGAGCCGCGGCCGCCTTGTCCTTAACTGCTTGGGCTTCGCCGGCCTTAGCCTTCTTAGCTTTCCAAACCCGCAACTTGTCAGTTGTCAAAATTCCCTGCTCTACCAGAATATTATGCACCGACGGTGAAACCGTGACGCCTTTGTCCAACCAATACTTAACTCGCTCCGCTTTTAACTTAACGTCGCGCGGATTGGTATGCGGATTAACCGAACCCAACATTTCCAAATAATCACCATGAGTATCTTTGGTTTTTTCCGACACGATAACGCGAAAATAAGCCTGCTTTTTCTTACCGGTACGAGCTAAACGAATCGTTAACATACTTAAAACAAATAAACTAAATTAATAAAGATGAAATTATAATAGCGCCTTTTAGTCAAGGTGTCAAGGGTAATAAAAATTTAAAAATAAAAAATCAAAATGTAAAATTAATTATTCATTTTTAAATTTTAAACTGTTATTTTGATATTTGATTTTTCAATTTTAAATTTATTTATTTCTCCTTCTTTTTTCCCGCCATCTCTTTGGCCTCCTCCAATTTTACCGACAACAATTTGGATACCCCATCTTCACCCATCGTCACTCCGTACAATACCGCCGCTCGCTTCATCGTGGCACGATTATGCGTAATAACTACGAATTGAGTTTTGGCCATTAAGACGTCCAAGATACCGGCAAATCTTTCGGAATTTGATTCATCCAGCGCCGCGTCAACCTCATCTAATACCACAAACGGCGCTGGGTTAAAAGAAATAATGGCGCAAATCAAAGCAATTGAGGTCAGAGCTTTTTCCCCGCCGGAAAGAGCATTAATGTTCGATAATTTCTTGCCGCCCGGGGTAGCCTGAATCTCAACCCCGGAAAACAAACTAGCATTAACCTTTTCATTGGCCAAAAATTTTTCCCGAGCTGTTAAAGGCTTAGGTTCTTCGCCGGTCTCGCTTTCAGTTGCATCATTAAATTCAGTCTCCTCTACCGTCGGTTCATTCTTTTGCAACACTAACTGTGACTTGCCGCCCAAAAATAAAAGCTTAAAATATTCGGCAAACTTTTCATTAATCGCCCGAAAGCTAGTCAAAAACCGTTTACCAATAGTTTCGTCCAAATCATGAATAATCGATTCCAGCGAATGAACGGCCTGCTCTAAATCGGTTGTCTGGGTATGCAAAAAATCATAACGGGTTTTAGTTTGTTCGTAGTCGGTTACTACTTCTGGCTCAAGGCCGCCAGTTAATTCCAACTGCCCTTTGGTTTTTTTAATTTCTAAGGCTACTTCACCCTCATTAATTGCCGTAGTCGCCTTAGCCGCTTTTATTTCATGAATTAGTTCCAACGAAGCTTCCTGAACCATTTCCCTTTCTAAATCCTCCAGTTTAATTTCCAGACGCGCCTTTTCCAATTCTAGGCCATGACTTTCCTGATTAGTCGTTTGTTCCAATTTCTGTGCCATATCCAAATCTTTTTGCAACCGAAAAAGATTGGCTTTGGTCGTTTCGGCTTGATGGTAAACCTCCGACAATTCAGCCTCAACCGCCTTTAGCTCCTGCTCGGCCTGATTTATATCATTAGCCAGCTTAGCAATTGAACCAGACTCCCGATTAACCGGCTGTTTGGTCTGCAGAGATTGTTTAATTTTTAATAAGCTCCCTTGCAAACTAGTGGACTTTGTCGCTAAATTAGCAAGCTCGGCCGCTTGCTGCGCTAACGCTCCTTGCACAGCGCCGATCTCACGGCCCAACTGATCACGTTCACTTAAATACTTATCCCAATCAGCTGGCTGAACAACGCCTGTTTCCTGCCAGCGCGCCACCGCCACCCGCAACCTTTGGTAAATATCAATCGCCGCCTTAACTAAAAGTTTAACCTCATTTAAACTTTTAGCTTGTTCCAGTTTTTGAGCTAAATTTTGCTGCTGATTAATTATGGCTAATAATTCAGTCTCAACCCCAGACCGACTCGCAGTTGGCGTACTGGTGAACCAACTGACGATTCTGGCCTGATCCGATAATTTATTCCGCAATTCAGCTTGCTGACTTTTTATAGCTGAATTAATTTCGCTTACCCGAAATTGCCCTTGGCGTAATTCCTCGGCTAATTCCTGCGAGCGTTGCTTGAGTAAGGCGATCTCACCTTCACCTCGTTTTAAGTGACCAATTTCTACAGCCGCTTGGGCTAGCGCCTGCTCACGAGTGAGCTGTGATAAACTCGCCCTTAAATCAGCTTGTTTAGCTGGCAAATCACGCCAAATCTGTGACATTGGATTTACAGCTTCTAACTGGCTAAGTTGCTGTCTTAACTCATTAACTTTAACTTCTTGTTCTTTGGCTAACGATACTTTCAAACTTAAAGCCTCATCCACTTGACGATAACTGCCTGCCAACTGCGTATAACGATAACTGTAATATTTTTTTTGGGCGACCCGTAAAGACGACTCTAACTCCTCCCGTTTTTCTAAACGCTTAATTTGCCGAGTCAAAATTTTTAATTGCGGTTCTATTTCCTGCAACAAAATCTTAGCTTGTTCTAAATTTTCGTAAGTTGCCACTAATTTGTTTATTGACTGTTCACGTTTTAATTGATACTGCTTAACGCCCGTGGCTTCCTCAAAAAATTCCTTGCGTTCAGCCGGTGAAGCTAACAACACCGAATCAATCATCCCTTGACCAATGACACTATAAGATCTTTGGCCGACATTAGCCCGCGCCAATAACAAATTAATATCCTGCAACCGAACTGAATTTTGATTTAACAAGTACTCACTTTGACCATCACGAAACACCCGTCGGGTTATAACCACTTCGGCATAATCAATTGGCGCTTGCCCGTCTTCATTATTCAAATAAATTGACACTTCAGCCATGCCCGCACGGCCCTTTTTATCACTGCCGGCAAAAATTACATCCTCGGCCCGCTTGCCACGCAATACCTTTAAAGCTTGCTCGCCCAATACCCAGCGAATCGCATCGGCCACATTGGATTTGCCCGCGCCATTCGGCCCCACAATAGCTGTTAACCCGCGATTAAATTCCAAAACCGTTTTAGCGGCAAATGATTTAAAGCCCTGAATTTCAACTTTCTGTAAAAACATTCTCAAAAAGAATTACGAATAACGAATCAAGAATCACGAATTAGGCAGGTTAGAATTAGGAATTAAGAATTAGGAATAGATATTTTTCCCGTCTCGTGATTCATAATTCGTTATTCAAATTGATTAGTATTATTAGGATTTAAAATTTAGGATTTATTGCTTTTTGTTTATCATTTTGCATTTTGATTTTTAAATTTTAATTTAATTAAATCCAACCTTTAGCTTTTAGCCCCGCCTCGGCCGCGGCCACTTGGGCCTCCTGCTTGCTGGAACCTTCGCCGGTCGCGATCATTTCCTCACCAATATACAAACCGACTTTAAAAATTTTCGCATGATCAGGACCATTTTCACTTAAAACCAGGTAGTGGGGTGTAACCGAAAAATTTTCCTGAGACAATTCCTGAAACCGACTTTTGGGGTCTATATATAAAGACTTCTCCAGCACCTCACCTAATTTAGAAATAATTGTCCGATTAACAAAATCAGTGACAGTGACAAAACCCTGATCCAGATAAATCGCCCCAATTACCGCCTCAATCGCATTAGCCAGAATATACTGCCGGGCCTTACCGCCGCTATCCTTGGCCTCGCCGCGAGACAAATATAAAAAATTTTCCAACCCCAGTTCAGTGGCAATTACCCCTAACATATTGGCATTCACCAAAGCCGCCCGCCAATTGGTTAAATCGCCCTCCGGATTAGGATAATTGTTATACAAATATTCAGTCACAATTAGTTCTAATACGGCGTCACCCAAAAATTCCAACCGTTCATTGTGCGGCAGGTTAAACCCCGGATTCTCATTCAAATACGACCGATGCACCAGTGATTGGCGCAATAAATCGGGATCTTTAAATTTACAACCTAAATTAATTTCCAACTCACTAAAGTCCTTCATGGTAAATAGAATTAAGAATTAAGAATAATGAATAAAGAGAGGCGAACTATCAATTTATTCTTACCCAGTATGACAACTTTGTTATACCGGGCTTAATTCATAATTCGCTATTCTTGATTCGTATAATTAGTTAAGCATCACCTTTTTGAGAACCACGATCATCTCTATCATCTGACAAATCCTCTTTTAATTTCTCAAATATCCGCTTAAAATCCTCAATCGGCACCTCGCCGCTGGCGGCCATTTCCTTATATAAACTCCCCAGCACCCCATTTATAAATTTACTAGACGAATCCGAACCAAAAGTTTTAGCTAATTCAATCGCCTCATTTATCGCCACTTTAGGGGGAATATCTTTGCCAAATTTAAGCTCATATACCCCCAGACGCAAAATGTTGCGGTCAATCGCTGTTACCTGGTCCAGCGGCCACTCCGGCGCCAAACGTTGAATTAAAACATCAATATCGCCCAAATGCTTTTCTACGCCGCGGCGCAACCTGTCGCCAAACCCATCATCTTCTACTCCCGGCGCTAATTCAGCCATATTATGCTGCAACAATTTATGAAAATTGCCGGCACGATTCAAAAAATCCCACTCAAACAAAGTTTGCATTACCACAGTGCGAATTAAATGACGAGAGGACATAAAAAATTAAAAATTGAAAGATCAAAATGTAAAATTTTTAATTTTGATTTTTACATTTTTCATTTCCGATTACTCTTCCTTAGCTGGCTTGTCTTTTTCCTTGCTCTTTTTGGTTTTAGTGGCGCGCGACAAAACTTTGGACTTAACCTTAATAACCTGACGACCGCGATAATAACCGCAGTTAGCGCAGGCCTGGTGCGGCACCACTGGTTTTTTGCAATGCGCGCAAACAGTTAAACTTGTGGCTGACAAGGCAAAATGCGATGCCCGTCGGCGTTTATGTGACGATGTACGTCTGTGACCGGGTAAACCCATAATGTTTTAAAAATAAAAATAAGGCTTAAACTGCTAGAGAATTATAACAGTTTAAGCCATTTTGTCAAAAAGTGACAAGTTAATTACTACTTTATTTTAACATTATTTTAGAATTTCACTGGTAAGAGTTTTGCTTTTGTCATAAACTTCAACAAAAGGTTTCCCTTGCAACAACATCATTTTTTCATTCTCATCCAGCAAAGAAGACAAGGAGTAGTAAATCGCCGACACTATCTCTCTACCAACCAAATTAAAATCCCTGTTGGTAAAAGTTTCTAAACGCTTAATTACAAGAGCCATTCTTTTAGTTGTGGGGTCCTTAACAAAATCTTTTTTTACTACCTCATTGACAGCCGACATATAATCGGCATCATCCCTAACCGCCGTATATAACATATTGCCACCTAGTTGGTAAGAACAACAATTAACCAGCAATGTCCAATAAGTCCCAGCAATGTCCGTTGCTTGAGGGTAAGGATTACCATCATAGGATTGGCTAAAACCACTATCCTTGCTCTCCAAAGCCATTAAACCCAAGGCTAAGCCTTTAAAAAATTCCAGATTACTTGGCATAGGATAAGCTTCAATAAACAATTCATTCAATACCTCAATCCAGCCATACATTATATGACTGTAACGCCAAGGCAGGGCTGTTATCACGTTTGCAACATGACGCCAATGCGTTATACCTCTTAAGTTCAAGGCGATCCCCAGTAAAACTTGGTGCCTCTCGGCCAAGATTGCTTTATCATCAGTGGCCACAGCAATACATGGCAGGTACTTTTCTATATGATTATAAATATCATATAGGTTGTGGTCCTGGAACTTGGTGTTGCTAAACAGCAGCTCAACTAATTTAGCATTACCTTCCTCTACTTCAATAATCTTTGTCATTGTTAAACTCCTTTTTTCCGCGTCTCCGCGGTTTTGTTATCCGGCTCTCGCCCGATTCCCTAAGCTCTCACCTAGGCCTATATTTTGTTGGTTTTTGTTTAAATCAAGCTTTCTCAAGCTTGATAAACTATCTTAATACCAACTAAAAACAAAGTCAACCTAAACAGACTAAACTAAACAGACTAGCGTTTGGGTAAACGGTAGTCTGTTTTTATTTTATTAGATACTTCGCTCGCACTCAGGATGACTATAACTCCCCCTTCCCCCTCTTGTTAAGAGGGGGAAGGGGGAGTTATTTAAAAGAGAGGTAAAATAACAAGTTGAGCTTGCTGTGCTCGCACTAACCACCCTTCGACAAGCTTAAAGTGGCTAGACAAAAGTTACAGACGCGACCTGATCTTTCGGCGCTTTAAAGCTCATCACCCGCACGCCCTGGGTGGCGCGGCCCAATACCGAAACTGATTTCAAAGGCAGCCTGATAACCTGCCCTTTTTTCCGACATCATGACCAACTCTGCCCGTGTCGTACTCAGGGCTACCGGCTACCATCGACTGTATGTCGTACTTGATCTGTGTTGTACGGCCAAAATGACTACACAACCCGCTCTGTCTAGTTGATAGATAATCCTGATGTCGCCTACCCGAACGCGGTAAATATTCTGCCAGCCTTTAAGTTTTTGAATGTCGAGTCCGGTAAAATCTCGCGCCGCCAATTTTGCAATCACTGCCGCCGCTGCCGTCCGCTCTTGCGAAGAAAATCGCCGCAATGCCTTGGCGATTTTATCCATACATTACTTTAGATATTTGAGTAATTCTTCGGCTCTGATGCCCCCCCGACGAAGTTTTGTAAAGTCAACAATAGTCTCCCACTGCTCATCCTGATCGCAGGGCACTAATTTAAATAGCGGCTTAGTTTTTTTAACCACGATAAACGATTGTCCTTTGCTCACTAATGCAGCGTAGTGCGCCGTATTTTGGCGAAGCTCTTTCAAACCCACAAGTTCCATAGAAAAATTATTATTAATTAAGTATACCTTAAGATTACCTTAAGGTAATCCAAGTGTCAAGTGGCTTACCTTTAACACCGCAAATTTAATCGCCGCCAGTCTTAAATTTGCCAGACAAACGCCACCCGCCTACGCCAAGGCTTCGGCGGGCAGGCACTCACTATACAAACGCCACGCTAGCCACCTGATCTTTCGGCGCTTTAAAGCTCATCACCCTTACCCCTTGGGTAGCGCGACCGAGCACGGAAACGCTTTTTAAAGGCAGCCTGATAACCTGGCCTTTTTCCGACATCACAATCAAATCCTCTTTTTCCCGCTTGCCATTTACCACAAAAGCGGTGGAAACCGCGCCGGTCTTGGGCGTAACATTAGCCGTTTTAATACCACTGCCGCCGCGGCCTTGCACCTTATACTCGCTTAATTTGGTACGTTTGCCATAACCGTTAGACATTATAACCAGCAACTGCTCCTCGTGTGACGGCCGGCCCTCGGTAATTAAATCCATACCCGTAACCTCATCGCCGCTTTTTAAGCGGATGGCGCGCACGCCACCGGCCGTCCGGCCCATCGGGCGGACATTTTTTTCCTTAAATCTGATTGATTGCCCCTTGGCGGTAACTAAAATAATATCATCTTGGCCGGTAGACGGCTTAACCCAACGCAGAGCATCGCCGGCCTTAAGAGTTACGGCTATCAACCCGGAGCGGCGCACGTTACTAAAGGCATTAGCCTCTACTTTCTTAATCACGCCGAACTTGGTAATCATTATCATATACTTGTAGTCTTCCCAATCGGTAAGTGACAACACCTCCGACACTTTTTCCTCCGGCGCCAATTGCAAAAAATTCACTACCGCCTGACCCTTGGCCGTGCGCGAACCAACGGGCACGTCGTAAGCCTTAAGCTGGAATACCCGCCCGCGGCTGGTAAAGAACAGCAAGTCGGCATGAGTGGTGGTGGAGAACAAGTGCTCCACATCATCTTCTTCTTTAGCGGTTAAACCGATAACGCCCTTGCCGCCGCGACCCTGGGTTTTAAAAGTATCCGGCGCCAGACGTTTAATATAACCGTCCGCCGTAATAATAACCACCGTCGCTTCGTTCGGAATTAAATCTTCCTGGGTAAACTTATCAACCGCGCCGGCAAACACTTGAGTCCGGCGGGCCTCGCCGTATTTGTCCTTAATCGCCGCCAATTCACCTTTAATAATACCCAAAATTTTCTTAGGCTGTTTAAGAATATCCTCCAGTTCTTTAATTAACTTTTTCTTTTCCTTTAATTCCTCCTCCACCCGCAGGCGCTCTAAGTTGGCCAGTTGCTGCAAGCGCATTTCTAAAATCGCTTCGGCCTGACGATCGCTAAACTTAAACTTAGCCATCAAATTGATTTTGGCGTCGTCTTTGTCTTGGGATTTTTTAATTACCGCAATGACTCTATCTATATCCGCCAACGCCATTACCAAACCTTCCAAAATATGAGCCCGATCACGGGCGCGATTTAAATCAAACTCCGTCCGCCGACGAATAACCTCTTGACGGTGTTTTAGGTAAAATTCCAAAACATTTTTAAGCGTTAATACCCGCGGCTGGATACCGTCAATCAGGGCCAACATATTCACGTGGAACGAAGTTTGCAGCGCTGTTTGTTTATAAAGCTGATTTAAAATTTTGCGCGGATAGGCGTCTTTCTTAAGTTCAACCACAATGCGAATACCATCTTTGTCCGATTCGTCGCGCAAATCTTTAATACCTTCAAGCTTTTTTTCTCGCACTAGCTCAGCGATATGTATTATCAGTTCGGCTTTGTTAACTTGATACGGCAACTGGGTGGCCACAATCGCAAAACCGTTCTTTTGTTCAACAATTTCGGCTTGGGCGCGCATCACAATTGACCCTTTACCGGTGGCGTAAGCCTGCTTAATATCCGCTTTATTAAAAATTGCTCCCGCCGTTGGAAAATCCGGGCCTTTAACAAATCTCATTAACTCATCAACATCAGCTTCCGGGTTGTCAATCAAATAAACAATCGCCTCAATAAGTTCGCTTAAATTATGAGGTGGAATTGACGTTGCCATACCCACGGCAATGCCCATCGTACCGTTTAACAGCAGGTTCGGCAGTTTGGCTGGCAACACTCGCGGTTCAGTGGTGGACCCGTCATAATTAGGTATAAAGTCAACTGTCTGTTTTTCAATGTCAAGCAATAATTCCTCGGCAATCGGGGACAATTTGGCCTCCGTATAACGCATGGCCGCGGCCGAATCACCATCAATTGAACCAAAATTACCCTGCCCGGTCACCAGCGGCGCGCGCATTGAAAAAGTTTGCGCCAAGCGAACCATTGAATCATAAACCGCCACGTCGCCGTGCGGATGATATTTACCCAATACTTCACCAACCACGGTAGCGCTCTTGCGCAACTTAGCCCCTGGTTTCAAACCAATATCCCACATGGCGTAAAGTATGCGGCGGTGAACCGGTTTGAGACCGTCGCGAACATCCGGCAAAGCGCGCGACACTATAACCGACATGGCGTAATCAAGGTATGAATCCTGCATTTCCTCAACTAACGACCGAGCTTCCACCCGAGTAGCGTCAATTACCGCTAAATTTTTAGTTTCGGCGCTCATAAAAATTAATTGGCGGGCGATGGTATATTGATATTAGATAAATTCTCTTTAATCAAATTGAACACATTGGCTTCGGAACGCACCTTAACATGGCGCCAATTATAACTAATTGACCAGACTGTTAAACCTAAAACCACCGCCACTAAAATAAAAAACAATACTTTTAAGCCGCGGGGCGCGCCGTGGTTGGTTAACCTGGTTTTATGGCCAGACCGATCGCTAAAAATTTTAGCCATACATTTAAAGTCAATGAGATGGTTTCAAAACCCTATTTCTGCTGCAATCTCTGTTTTTTGACTGCGACTGCGTCAGATTTCCCAAAATGTCCTCATCGTAGCTACTGCTACGTTTCCGGGCATTTTGCTCATCTTCCTGGTCTCGTTTAAAAATCATAGCTTTCGCCACGAAAAGGGTTTTGAAACCATCTCAATAAACTACGGCGTTAATTGGATCAGTTTAGTATCTTCAGCTGGTAAATCTTTTTTGCTAATTTTTAACTTTTCCATTATTTCCGGCTTTAAACCCAACTCACGGATGAACTTGTCAACCGGGTCAAGATTTATTTTTAAACCGGGAATCTTATAGTGCATCGGTATAACTATTCGCGGCTCAATCACGCCCACAATTTCCGCCGCCCTTTTCCCGTCAATCGTATAAACCCCGCCCACTGGTAAAAGTAAAATATCAACACCGTCCAGTTGCTCCAATTGTTCACTGGTAAGTTCAGTCTGCCCAAAGTCACCCAAATGAGCAATCGATATACCCTCGGCCTTCATTAAATAAATTATGTTGCGGCCGCGTTCTTGGCCTTGCGTGGCATCATGCCACGACGGAATACCGTAAATAAAAATTTGTTTAACCTCATATTCGCCCGGACCGTCTATTAAAAAATAGTCGCCATTAACCCCGGCTTTATAGTTATGGTCAGCATGGTCATGCGTAATCGCCACCACCTCGCCGGCTAAACGCGGCAATTTAAGGCCGGCAAAACCAGGCTCAAACGGATCAAAAATAACCGTGACCTCACTGTTTGGCCCCGGTTTGGCTTGAATTTTAAAACAGGCTTGTCCAAACCATTGAATTATCATAATCAATACTAAAATATTAACATAAAATTCCTAACTTGCCAAGACTGATTTGGGGCCCAACCGCCCCTTCTTGCCAAAAATGCCAACTTCCTCTATACTTACCCTGCTTTAAATAGTAATTTATAATTTACCTCATTGAGACCGGTTGACCGCCAGGCCAGCTTTAACCCTCACGAGGACTCGTCGCACATTATGTATCCCGCCAGGAGCGGGATTAGTGGGATGGGTTAGATTGTTTTTTTGTTATCCAGCTTTAAATAAAGTGTTTACAGATTATTATTTAAGGTAGACAAAAACTTTAAATAATGGATTAACAAACCTCAACTAATATTGAGGAGAAGGCGCCGCCAACTTATATGCCAAGTCCAAAAAAATTTGAACCGACTTCCGGTTCAACCATGCAACTACTTTTAGACTCCACGACCGCGGCCAATGTGCCTAAAGTGGGTGATTTAATTGAAGCCGTGGTAATCACCATTGGTAAACGCGAAGTTAAACTCGATATTGCCGGATTCACCACGGGCGTGGTCCGGGGACGGGAATTATTTGACGAATCAGGCGACTACTCTGAATTAAAGGTTGGTGATAAAGTATTAGCTACGGTTTTGGAATTAGAAAATGAAAACGGCGAAATTGAATTATCTTTCCGGCATGCCGGTCACCAAAAAGCTTGGGGCAACCTGGAAGACCTGCGCCGAGCCAATGAAATAGTTCAGGTTAAGGTGGTAGATGCCAACAAGGGCGGATTAATGGTAAAGCTTGGCAGGGTTGACGGTTTCTTACCGGTATCGCAACTGTCAGTTGAACATTATCCGCGCGTCGACGGCGGCGATAAAAATCGCATTCTCGAACTGTTAAAAAAATTCACGGGCGAAACTTTAGAAGTTAAGGTTATTACCGTCAACGATCAAGACGAAAAATTAATTGTGTCGGAGCGGGCCGCGTGGGAAGAAAAGCAAAAAGACAAACTGGATAAATACCATGTTGGCGATACGATTGAGGGCAAAGTATCGGGCGTGGTTGATTTTGGCTGCTTTGTTGAATTTGGACATGGCCTAGAGGGCCTGGTCCATATTTCGGAGCTGGCTTGGCAAAGAATCGACGACCCGCATGAAGTCGTTAAAATCGGACAAAATGCTAAAGCCAAAATAATCAACGTTGAGGGCTCAAAGATTTCATTGTCATTCCGACGTTTAATGGATGATCCGTGGAAAACAGTGGCGGAAAAATATAAAGTTGATAGCATTGTAACTGGCAAGATAATAAAAATTAATCCCTTCGGTTTGTTTATTGAACTTGATCCGGAAATCCACGGCCTGTGCCATATTTCGGAATTAAGCTATAAACCAGTCAAAGACCCGTTGGATATTGCCCAACCCGGTGAAACCAGAGAATTCCGTATTATTTCGATGGATCCGCAAGAACACCGCCTGGGGCTATCTATTAAAGCTTTGGCCAAGGCCCCGGTTGAGGTTGATAGCAAAACCGCGGACAAAACGGCAAAACCAGAAACTGGTGAAACTGAAATCCCGCTCGCTAAAAACGAGTAATGAGCGTTTAAATAAAATAACCCAGTACCGTTCTGTACCGGGTTATTTTATTGCTCAAACCAGACAAATCCTTGATTTTTACCGATTAAAAGCTATACTGACTTATACGCTTATTAAGTTGACCCCTAAGCCTATTGCGTCTTTTAAATATGAAAACTATCATTAAAAACTTCCTAATTTTTTTACTGACTTTTTTACTATTGGCCAGCTTATTCTCACTTTACGATTTTTCCGGCAACAAACCTGAACCGGTCAGCCTTGATCAGGTTGTCACCGCCCTTGACAATGAAACTGCCAAAAGTATTGCGGTCGCGGGCGACAAATTGCTCATAACCTTGCAAGACGGCAAAACTTTGGTTGCCAACAAGGAAGCTAACGACTCGCTTTCAACCCTGGCGCGCAATTACAATATTGATCCGGCTAAATTAAAAAAAGTTAAAATTGAAGTCAAAGAACCTTCCGGTTTAAATTATTGGTTATCCACCCTCTTGCCCTTTCTGCTACCATTCCTCATTTTAATTGGCTTTGTTTATTTTATGTCGCGACAAATCCAAGGCGCCAATTCTAAGGCGATGTCCTTTGGTCAGTCGCGCGCTCGCGAAACTGATTTTCGTGAAAAGAAAAATCAAATTACCTTTAAGGATGTGGCGGGCGTTAAAGAGGCCAAACAGGAACTTCAGGAAGTAGTTGAATTCTTAAAAAATCCCAACAAATTCCTCAGCCTGGGAGCTCGCATTCCCAAAGGCGTATTTTTGGTTGGCCAACCTGGTACGGGCAAAACCTTATTAGCCCGCGCGGTCGCGGGCGAGGCTAATGTGGCCTTCTTTCATATTTCCGGCTCGGAATTCGTGGAGATGTTTGTGGGGGTGGGCGCTTCGCGGGTGCGCGATTTATTCGCCCGCGCCAAAAAAAGTACACCCTGTATTGTCTTTATTGATGAAATTGACGCGGTGGGACGGCAACGCGGCAGTGGCCTCGGCGGCAGTCACGATGAACGAGAGCAAACCCTTAACCAAATTCTGGTGGAAATGGACGGTTTTGAACCAACTACTAATATCATCGTCATAGCCGCTACCAACCGCCCTGACGTACTGGATCCGGCTTTATTAAGACCGGGCCGCTTTGATCGACGGGTAGTACTGGATCCGCCCGACATCAAAGATCGTGAAGCAATTCTAAAAGTTCATGCCAATAAAAAACCTCTAGCCGGCGACGTTGATTTGCGTCTGCTGGCCCAGCGCACCCCTGGTTTTTCGGGGGCTGATTTAGCTAACTTGTTAAACGAAGCCGCCATCCGCGCCGCCCGCTTTGATCGTAAACAAATTTTATTGGAGGACTGCCTTGAGGCAATTGAAAAAGTTATGCTTGGGCCAGAACGACGCAGTCACATACTATCGGATAAGGAAAAGAAAATTACCGCTTATCATGAAGCGGGCCACGCCTTGGTCTCCCATTTTCTCCCCCATGCCGATCCCGTGCATAAAGTGACGATTATTTCCCGCGGTCAAGCAGCTGGCTACACCCTTAAATTACCGCTTGAGGATAAATACATGCATACTAAAAGTGAATTCATTGATGACCTTTCGGTCATGTTGGCGGGCCACGCGACCGAATTAGAAATCTTTAAGGATGTCACCACCGGAGCCCAAAACGACCTTAAGCAGGCTACTCGCTTGGCGCGCAAACTGGTCACTGAATATGGTATGTCGGAAAAACTTGGCCCGCGCACCTTTGGTTTAAAAGAAGAAATGATTTTTTTGGGCCGTGAAATATCGGAACAACGTGACTACAGTGACCAAACCGCTCAAGCGATTGACGACGAGGTATCTAATTTTTTACGCACAGCCTACAAAACGGCTCAGGTTTTAATTCGTAAACAGCGAGCCAAATTAGACGATATTGCAGCTGTCTTAATTGAGCACGAAGTAATTGAAAAAGAAGAATTTGAAAAGCTAATGGCGGCGTAGGACTATAAATTTCCAATTTCTCCCGCTTTGTCATCGCTACGCGAGATCTGGCGAAGCCATGACGGGATCTCACAAAGCGATGATAATATCTAATTTCTTCCGCCAGCACGCCCCGCCGAAGGCGAGGCGCCGCCGAATGGCGGGCAGGCGCCGCGGGCGGGAAATAAATCCTAATGCCTAATTATCCAACCCTTCGTATTTTGGGATCGGTTATTCTATTAGAAATTAAAAATTAGGATTTAAAAATTTATCAATTTATAGCAAAAATAACTCTCGCCACCAACTAAACATATCCTTAGTTACAACCCTAGCAACCGTACTGTAGATGTTGTATACTATAGCCATAAATTACTAACGGAAAAACCTATGCAAATTTACCGTACTATTTTACGACGCGCCTGGCAAATCCTCTGGCAACACGCCTGGCTCTGGCCCTTAGGCCTGTTTGCCGCTTTAGCCGGCAACGGCGGCGAATACAGCGCACTGGCCATATCAAGTGAGCGAGTCGCTACCCAAATAAGCGCCTGGCAGACGCTGCAAACTAATCTAAAAACAGATCAAGTTAATTTTGTTTGGGAAGGAATAAAAAACACTTTTAGCCACAGTCCGGTGTTAGTGATATGGCTGTTGTTCGTACTAATAGTTGTGGCAATTTTGGTGCTCTGGATAATTATTGTCTCCCAAGCCTCTTTAATTCAGGCGACTGGTAAAATTGACGCGGGCGAATCTACCAACTTTACTAAAACGACCTCGGCGGCCGTTAAACACTTTTGGCCAATCTTTTTTCTTAATTTATTGGCAAAGTTTTTTATTTACTTATTGCTAGCCGTAGCCTTTTTGCCGTTTTTAATCGCTCTACTTATACATCCGCAAACAAATTGGAATTTTAATTTGTTAGTCATAATCTCCTTTATTATTTCCGCGCCCTTGTCACTAATAATAAGTTTTGTCCTTAAATATGCCGCCATCTATATCGTCTTAGCCAAGGAAAAATGGTGGTCAGCCTTAGCCAAAGCTATTAATTTGTTTTTCCGCAATTGGCTGGTGTCATTAGAAATGGCCGCTATTTTATTTGTTATTAATTTTGCCTTAAGTATGGTGGTCTTTTTGCTGATACCGAACACTATTTTACTTGAGGTTTATGTCCTGTTTACCGGGTTCAACTGGATTACGTTATTCCGAGTCCTGCCTACCTTTATATTGTTCGTGGCGGCCGGCACCTGGTTCGCCACCTTTCAATATGTGGCCTGGACGCTGCTTTACCGTCGTCTGGAGGGCGATGGTATTATACCTAAACTCATTCGTCTGACGGAGCATCTTCCGCCGACAATTAATTATTGGTTAAATAAAAACCCGCTGGACTTGGGTAAAAAATAACATAACAAATTCAAAACCCTCCCGTTGTACAACGGGAGGGTTTTTTATCCTCCTTCGTTCACCCTTTCGAGAACCTCGCCCGAATACCCTCCCGTTGTCCGCCAGCCGGCGGACAACGGGAGGGAGTTTTATTACCCAACCCTTGTTACGAACTACTAATTTCTGCTACAGTTAAGCCATACTAAATAATATGGATACCAAACCAAAACTAAACATTACTCCGTCTGCGGTCAAAGAAAAATTCAGCTCTAAAATGACTGATCTGGCCTTACGCAACCAAGAACACGAGGTAGAATTAATGGCCCGACAGTTGATTATACCCTACATCAACCTAACCGGCTTCAGTATCGCGTTAGACGCGCTGGAACTCATTCCTGAAGACACTGCCCAACAATTGTCTTTAGTGCCATTTCTAATATCGGAGGGCGAAGTAAGATTAGCCACCACTGATCCAGCCACTCCCGGACAAGCTGAATATTTACAACAACTAAAGTTAAACCATCCCGGTCACTATCTGGTTTATATGGTGTCACCCCATAGTTTAGAAACGGCCCTTAAAACCTACGGACACGTGGCTAAGGTGCGACCAGTTACAACCGGCATTACCATAGGCGAATCTGATTTAAAAAAATACCAAACCTTGGTTAAAGATTTCAAGCAAGTTAATGAGCTTTTAAATCACGCCTCCATAACCGACATCACTACCATAATCATTGCCGGCGGACTGGCGCTCAATGCCTCTGATATTCACATTGAGGCTGAGGAAAAAACCGTAATTGCCCGCTATCGGATAGACGGGACGCTTTATACGGTGGCGGAAATGAATTTAGAAATTTGGCCAAAACTTATTTCGCGTTTGAAACTTTTAGCCAAAATCAAAATTAACGTATTCTCCACCCCGCAGGATGGCCGCTTTACTATTTTTCTTAACAACGACAAAATTGACGTTCGGGTCTCAACCATTCCCACCGCTTTTGGCGAATCAGTGGTTATGCGCCTATTACGCTCTTCCGCCACTGGTTTAAAATTTGATGATTTAGGCATACGCGGTCAAGCTTATATTGATCTCAAACGGGAAATCCAGCGCCCAAACGGCATGATTATAACCACCGGACCAACCGGCAGCGGTAAAACCACAACTCTATACGCGATACTTAACCAGCTTAATAACAGCGCCACTAAAATTATTACGCTGGAAGATCCGGTTGAATATAAACTGGCAGGCGTTAATCAAAGTCAAATTGACAATAGCAAGGGTTATGACTTTGCCCGCGGGCTCAAAGCTATTTTGCGCCAAGACCCGGATATTGTGATGGTCGGTGAAATCCGCGATTTCGAAACAGCTGATACTGCCATTAATGCCGCTTTAACCGGCCATTTGGTAATTTCCACTATCCACACCAATAGCGCGGCGGCGGCTATCCCTCGTTTCCTCGCTATGGGTATAAAACCATTCTTACTGACCCCGGCCCTCAATAGTATTATTGGCCAACGCCTGGTACGGCGAATTTGCCCTGATTGCAAAATACCAATTCAACTGAATGGTGATGACTTAAAGCGCGTCACAGATATTATTGCCAAAATCCCCAAATCAAGCCTGCCTAAAAACTTTAATTCCAGTCGCCTTCAATTCTATAAGGGTCAAGGCTGCGACCAGTGCCACAACCTTGGCCTCAAGGGCCGCATTGGTATTTATGAAATATTAATCCTCAACGCTGAAATCGAAAAATTACTACTAGCCGGACAAATTTCCGAATACGACATTGAGGCCATCGCGGTTAAAAACGGTATGATACTGATGGTTCAAGACGGAATTCTTAAGGCCCTGGACGGCATTACCACTGTTAACGAAGTCTTAGCTGTAGCGGAATAAATTTATGCATCGTGAAAGAATTTCCCTTGACCATAATGTAATTGAAGAACCACCTAATGAGCTGATGGCCGCAGTTGAAAAAAAGGCCAGTCGGCTGGGTTTTTATTCTCCTAAAGACTACAATTCATATTTAACAAAACAAAAAGAAATCTTGGAGACCGAAACCGATTCCTCTGCCAAAAAGGCCGGTTTAAATTTTCTAGAAACAGTTGATTCAATTCGACGCCTGTCAATCGCCTTTGGTAAAGATATACCAAACCAACAAGACGCGATTGCCGGCAGCTACGGCGGCACTAGATTAATGTTTACGGCCGATGCTTTAGCTAATAACCCCAAACTATTAAATGAGTTGTGGGATGGAATATACTTTCCCCTCATGCTAGCTAGCGGAAAAACCCATTCCGAGGCTGAAATATTAGCTTCCAGTTTTATGGCCGAACTGGCGGTTGGCAAATCAATCAATAAAATTCTAACTGACTATGGTCGAAACGATTTAACTGTATTTAAAAGTAGCGTGGCCGAAGACGCTTTAAAGGGTGTAGATTTATTTATCACCAACCAAGACAAAAAAACCGACCTCCCTCTTCAAGTAAAGCTCTACCGCAGCCATGGCGACACTTTTGTTCGTTTTATCAGCCAGGACATTAACGATATAATTTTATATTATAAAGATTACAATGAATTGGAAAATTTATTTAATCAACGAAGTGGCGCGCCATCCGCTGAACTAACTAAGGCCATTAAAGCCGCCTTACCAATTAAACCCCAGGGATAACCTATGTCTATTGAACTGCCAGAAGCACCAATCCGTATTGAAATAACAAATTCGGATAAGACTATTAGCCTAAAGAAAAAATTGGCGAATCTTAATATTCCTCGTCCGCTACTGCCAACTATCGACGACTCCAAGGCTGAAGTACCAAAGCAAACATTGTTGGCAACTGAAGAAGCTCTACAGGAAATTACCAAAAAAAACGACCCCACCGAATGAATATCCCTCCTGATGTCCGCCAGCTGGCGGAATCGGGACGAAGACGGGAAGCGGCGGAGTATGCAGGCGGCGGCGAATTCCGCCAAAAAACTCCTTCACTTAAGCCCAGTGGGGTTATTTCAATAAAATACTAAAACCAGCATTAATTATTTGATTATGGTTTAACCCTAAAGCTAACCTCATTTGCTCTATTTTGTTACTGTCAACCACGTTTTGGCTGGACCTTAAAGAATCAATAACCAGTTCACAATACTCTAATATTAAATCTTCTTTATCATTTTTATTCATATCTTTATATTCTCCTCAATAATCATTTTTTGACATGCCAGAGCGAGTGCCAACCAAGAATATGTAGACCGATTTTGTGATGATCCTAAGCCGCTGCTCCAATTAGTATCTCTGCCTTTCTGCGCCATTGCTTCTAACAAAATGTGCGTATTTTTAATAACAGCGTTATGCGCCTCGGCTTGTTCTGTATTTAAAGAAATAAAAATTTTTTCATCACAATTATTTTTTAAACACCTTTCCAGCGCCAAAACGTATCGGGTATACTCAAAACACTCCGTGATGAGGTTATTTAATAACCCCCACAAATTCTCATCTCCCCGACAAGCTCTTTCCATATCACCCAAATAGGCTATCTTCTTAACCCGCTCAACTTGGCTATAACTACCTTTTAAATTTTCCAGCTCATCCGGGTATTTATCTTTCACCGCTTTTAATTGCTCAAGCATAAAATCACATTATAATTGCTTTAATGTTAGTTGGCCTTTATTAAAATGCAAAACAATTTCGGCTTTATTTTCACTATTATTACTGACCTGGCTGCCAGTTCTTAATTTCTCAATTAAATTAATAACCTCGGCCGATAAATCAAACCCGCGTATTAATACGCTTAAATTACTTTTTAAACTTACTTTATTTTCCGCGCGATAAGCCCGGATAGCGGCCACAATCTGCTTAATTACGGTAAATTCCTTTTCCGCCGCCTCATTAATTACGGGCAGGTCGGTTGGCCAGCGTTGAATCATTAATAAGTCGGCCTCACTGCCAAACGACTCGCGCCACAGTAATTCAGTAACATATGGCGTATAAGGATGCCATAATTTCAAAATTTGCGTTAACAGATAATTCAAAATTTCATCTTTACCACCCTCTATTTTAGCCACTTCCAAATACCAGTCAGCCAACTCATGCCAGGTAAAATCATATAAGGCTTCACCCGCGACCGAAAATTCAAAAGTTTCAATTTTATCAGTCACTAAACCGGCTATTTTATTAAAGCGCGACAATATCCATTTATCCGCCACAGTTACAGTTGGCGGCACAGTTTCTACCAACTTTGGTTCAGTCACGCTCATTAAAACAAAGCGACAAATATTCCACAGCTTATTAACAAAATTACGATAACCGGCAATTTTTTCCTCGTACAATTTAAAATCATTACCGGGCGTAGTGCCAATTATCATAGCCAGCCGTAAAGCATCAGCGCCGTACTTAGCAATCATTTCCAACGGATCTATGCCATTACCTAAAGACTTAGACATTTTCCTCCCCTGTTTATCCCGCACCATGCCATGTAAATACACTTTCCTAAACGGCACTTCGCCTAAAGCGTAGGTGGACATTAAAATCATGCGCGCCACCCAAAAGAACAACAAATCATAACCGGTTTCCATTACGTCGGTGGGATGATAGTTGGCTAAATCATTTTTTGGTCCGGGCCTGCCCGCCGTAGCCGTTTTGGCGTAGGCGGGCCAACCTAAGGTGGAAAAAGTCCACAAGGCTGAAGAAAACCAAGTGTCTAAAGTGTCAGAATCCTGAACCGGTTTCTGACTGCCGCACCCCGGGCAGTTTTGGGGTTTATCAACAGACACAACTATCCTGCCGCAACCTTGCCGAGCAGATTCTTTATCGTCTATGGACTCAAAAGTATAGGTATATAATATCGCTTCCGTATCACCGGTAATGACTTCCGTGGGCGGATAGTGACAACGAAATGCGGCCAACAATTCATCCACCGACTTATAAAATGTCTGATGTAATTGGTCTGCCAGTGAAATATTCTTAATGGCTGCACGTTCAACTTGGACAATAGTTCCGTAACCGAACAGCAAATTGTCCCGACTGTTTTCAAAGGCCACGCGATCGCCGATTTTAAAATGGTGATCATGGATACGATAAGTTCTGGTCATGCCAGCCAGTACCCGAGGAATAACTGTCTCGGCAAATCCCATTTTTAATGTTGAAGTTTGATCTATGCCACCGCAATACCAAACCGGTATTCTATGCCCAAACCAAATTTGCCGCGATATACACCAATCGCGCAGATTATCTATCCAATGATGATAAACTTTTACGAATCTTTCGGGAATTATTTCAATTTGGCCATCGGCCACCGTTTCTTTCATCAATTGTTTTAAAGTCACACGCCGACCGCTGACGTGTAAAAATTCCTTATCCACCGCCACAAACCATTGCTCGCTTGGCATCGGCTCCACCGGCGTTGAGCAGCGATAACAAATCGACAAGTTGTGAACATAATTATCGTCAATTCTATCTACTAACCCTCTAGCCCGCAGTTCTTCAACTATCGCCTGACGGGCGGATTTAACATTCAAACCGGCAAATTTACCAGCCTTTTCCGTCAGTTTGCCGTCGGGACCGATAATTTTCACCGCCTCTAAGCCATATTTCTGCGCCAGCTCAAAATCAGTAAAACTATGCGCCGGCGTAATAGTCATAGCGCCAGTTCCGGTTTCCGGTTCCGCCACCGGATCGGCAATTACTCTGGCTTTTACCGTCCCATCTATCCACGGCACATCAAATTCCTGTCCGATATATTTTTGATAGCGCTTGTCATCGGGATGAACAATGATAACCTTATCCAAAACTTTGGTTTCCGGCCGGGCCGTACCAATCACCAGCGGGCCGTACTTTAAATAATAGAACTTGGTTTTTTGTTCTTTATATTCAACTTCATCATCAGCCAGGGTTGTACCGCAACGGGTACACCAGTTTACAATTCTGTGGCCGCGATAAATAAGGCCGTCATTATACATTTTAACAAACACCTCTCTAACCGCTTGTGACAATCCCTCATCCAAGGTATAACGCTCGCGTGACCAATCGCATGATGCTCCCATGGCCCGAAACTGTTGGCGAATAGTAGTCTTAGAATTCTCCACAAAGTCAGTCACTTGTTTAACAAAATCATCGCGCTCAAAATCAAAACGTGTCTTTTTTTCCTCCTGCCATAATTTTTTCTCCACCACGTTTTGCGTGGCAATGGCGGCATGGTCTGTGCCCGGCACCCACAACACCTGGCGTCCTTTTAAGCGCCAAAACCGAACCATCAAATCCTGTATCGCCAACATCACGGCATGTCCTAAGTGCAAAGTGCCGGTGGCGTTCGGCGGCGGCATACTAATAGTGAACGGTTCGCCCGCTTTCGGTAAATTGTCCGGATCAAAATAACCAGACTCTTCCCAAGTTTGATAAATATCCAATTCGTATTTTTGCGGCTCGTAGGCCTTAGATAACTCTTTCATCATCTTTAAGTATACGCTTCTTAAAATAAAATCCCATAACTAAAAAGTTTTGGGATAAGGGCCTTCGAGTCTCCCGGGACGTACCACCTTACTTGCCCCCAAAGTCAAGGCCCCCTTGTACTTTAGGGTTTGCCTCAACTTAAAAGCTATTTCATTGTCGCGCGATAACGGGCGCGCCGTAGAAAGGATCTAGTAACCCCCCGCCCAGGCGGGGCGTTCTTCCTTTGACTTTATAAACAGCGACATTATTTCTGCACCATAGCTGTTATTGAATTGTACTTTAAAACTAACACTCTCACCGGCTTTCCGTCAAACTTAAAACCCACTTATCTTTAGGGCGAAAAGACAGCGGGTTTTAAAATTTTTCTACAATTAGTAGACAAGATTATGACTTAAGAGCATCTTTAAGCGCCTTACCAGCCTTGAACTTGGGCACTGTCACTTCGGGAATTTGCAGTTTTTGACTAGGATTTTGAGGGTTGACGCCCATGCGGGCGGCGCGCTTACGAGCGGAAAAACCTCCAAAACCGGTAATCGTAACTTCGCCACCGCTCTTGAGAGTTGAGATTACGATATCAACAAAACCGTCAATTACATCTTCAGCCTGCTTTTTGGTAAGCTGAACTTTTTCGGCTAATTGATCGGCTAATTCTGCTTTGTTCATGGTGCCACCTCCTTTCCTGCTTAATATTTATTACCATTATTCAATTTACATCAAACTTATAACTTTGCCCGCTCGTCTCGCCCTATAGTTAACACCCTTGCGTCCGCGGGGGGAATTATACTGCTCCGTCATATCTCTTCCCTTAAAGCTCTCAATTTATTAAGTTTAGCATACTAACTACGATATTGCCACCAATTCCATTAGTCGTTCAATCGCCGTGGCGCGGGCAGTGGCGGGATCAAAGGTCACTAACGTCGCCGCGATTATAACAGTTCCACTTTCCACCGGATCAAAACGCGCCGGACGCTGTGTCAAAAAACGACGTAAACTATTCTCAACTTTCACGCCAATTACACTCTCTCTGGCTCCCACCATGCCAATGTCGGTTTGATAAGCAGTACCACCCGGCATAATCCACTCATCGGCGGTGGAAATATGCGTATGAGTTCCTAAAACGGCCGTCACTCGCCCATTTAAATGCCAACCTAAGGCTACTTTTTCGCTGGTAGCTTCGGCGTGCAAATCAACGACAATTCCACTGGGTGGATTAATAGCTGTTTCATTTTTAATTATTTCATCAACTATTTTAAAAGGTGATTCTACATGCTGATCCATAAATACCTGGCCCTGTAAATGAATGAATAATATTTCCCGACTGCCGCAGGTTACCCGGCGTACACCGCTACCGGGCGTGGCAGGCGGGTAATTAGCCGGACGCAACAGCGGATATTTTTTATCAGCCAACAAAACGTCTATTTCGGGATTATCAAAAATATGATCTCCTCCGCTAAACACATCTATGCCTAAACCTACCAACTCATCCAAAGTTGATTTAGTAATGCCGCGACCGTGGGACGCGTTGTCCACATTAGCGGCCATAATATCCGGCTGGTATTGCTCGCGCCAAGCCGGCAATACCTTAGCTACGGCCCGGCGTCCGGCCTTACCGACAATGTCACCAAAAAATAAAAGTTTCATAATAGGAAAATCAAAATGCAAATATCAAAAATCAAAATGACAGATTAAAATTATAAAATATTTAAATTCATAATTTTTACATTCTACATTGTCATTTTTCATTTTGATTTTTTAATTTTAAATTTATCTGGCATACTCCACCACTCTGGTTTCTCTAATCACATTTACTTTAATCTCACCGGGATACTTAAGCTCCTGCTCTATTTTATCGGCAATATCACGGGCCAGCTTAAGGGCGTGATAATCATCAATTTCTTCTGGTTTGATAAACACCCTAACTTCGCGGCCGGCCTGAATCGCGTAAACCTTATCAACGCCGGCAAAACCAGCCGCTACATTCTCCAGCTCTTGCAAGCGCTGAATGTAATTTTCAAATGTATCCTTGCGGGCGCCCGGGCGGGCGCCGGAAATTGCATCCGCCACCTTAACAATTAAACCTTCCAAACTATGAGGCGTATCCTCATGATGCGCTATCGCCAAGTAGGCCACCTCCTCGGGCAAACCAAATTTTTTCATAATATCATAGCCGATTTCGGGATGTGAGCCTTGAATTTCATGATCTACCGCCTTGCCAATATCATGCAACAAACCGCCTTTGGTGCAGACGGCAACATTAGCTTGCAATTCCTCCGCTAACATTTTGGATATTAAGGCTACTTCTTTGGAATGTTGCAGTACGTTCTGCCCATAACTGGTTCTAAACTTCAAGCGTCCGAGTAATTGCATTAACTTGGGGTCAAGGCCGGCCACGCCAACTTCATAGGCCGCCTCTTCGCCGGTGCGACGAATATCATCGGTGATTTCCCGTTTAGCTTTCTCAATCGCCTCTTCAATGCGCCCCGGATGAATGCGACCGTCAGCAATTAGAATATCCAGCGCTTTTTTGGCAACATGACGACGAATTGGATTAAAACCGGAAATAACAATAGTCCCCGGGGTTTCGTCAACAATAATTTCTACGCCGGTCTGCTGTTCAATGGCTTTAATATTACGCCCTTCTTTACCGATAATTCGCCCCTTCATCTCATCGTTCGGCAAATCAACTACCGTCGTGGTGGTTTCCACCACCTGCGAGGCCGCCATTCTTTCCATCGCGGTGGCTATAATCGTACGAGCCCGCCGCTCAATTTCCTGATTAGAAGTATCTTCTAACTTACGAATACGCACGGCTAAATCGTCTTTAATTTTTTCTTCCACATTGTCAAATAAAATCTTTTTAGCTTCGTCCTGACTAAGGGCGGCGATTTTTTCTAACTTTTGCAACTGCTCATCACGAATCTTTTTAACCTCCTCACGCGCGCTCTCAAACTTAATACGCTCATCATCAGCTTTTTGTTTTAGGGTTTCAAGTTCCAACAATTTTTGGTCAAAGGCTGTTTCTCGCTTCTCTAATCGTTCCTGCAAATGCTGCAAATCCTTACGCCGTAAACTCTCCTCCTGTTTAGCCTCCTCAATAACCTTTATCGCCTTTTCTTTAGCGCGCAATAAAATATCTTTTTCTTCGGTTTTGGCAACAGTCAAAATCCGTTGCGCCTCGGCCTCGGCCGCGTCCTTAGAATGGATGGTTAAAATTTTACGAACCACGTAACCCACAGCAAAGCCCAAACCCAGACCAGCCAGGATTAACCAAAAATTGATTAATGACATAATTAAAATTCCTTTGTCTGCGCTTTTTTAAGACAAAGGCGAAAATTAAATATTTCTCAACCTTCCGGCCTAAGCCAACAAATCTCTTATAAAAAGTAAGAGAGTTTAACTGGTTATTTAATTGGCTTGTTCTTAAACCTCAACCGGAACATAATAGATTTTCTATCCCAGGCTGATTCCGTAAACTGCTGCTAGGCTCTTTATTTACACTTATCAGTCTTATGGTGAGAAACAAATACTTCGCCTAATTTAAAAGCACAAATTAGTTTAAAAATTAAGCAAATTTATATTACCCTAAAACCAACAAAAAGGCAAGCTGAATTAAAGCCGCCATTTAACTTAAAATTAACTATTAAAACCGCCAATTATCAACTGGATTTTATTATTTTATCCACAATCCCGTATTTCAGGGCTTCTTCGGCCGTCATAAAGTAATCTCGGTCCGTGTCCTTTTCAATTTTGTCCAAATTCTGCCCGGTGTGCTTGGCTAAAATTTTGTTAAGCCGGTCCCTAAGGCGCAAAATATGTTCAGCTCTAATTTTAATATCAGTCGCTTGCCCCTCAGCCCCGCCCATAATCTGATGGATCATAACTTCGGCGTTCGGCAAAATAAACCGCTTGCCTTTGCTGCCCGCCGCCAGCAATACCGCTCCCATAGAGGACGCAATTCCCACACAAATTGTGGCCACATCACACTTTACATATTGCATGGTATCGTAAATCGCCAGACCGCTGGTTACCAGACCGCCGGGAGTGTTAACATATATTTTAATATCCTGCTTGGCGTCCTGACTTTCTAAAAAAAGCAACTGCGCGATAACGGCGTTGGCTAAATCATCATCAATCAGATCGCCCAAAAATATAATCCGCTCTTTTAACAGCCGCGAATAAATATCATAAGCCCGCTCGCCAAATTGGGACTTTTCCACCACCATTGGTATTAGATTCAAGTTTTTAGTCATACGAGAATAATATTACGACGCCTATAGAGAAAAATCAAGCCCTTATAGTCCACCCCTGCTCGGCTTCCACCAGCCGCCCCTTAATGGTAAACCCGGCGGCCTTACGATGACCGCCGCCGCCAAACAGTTTAGCCAACTCCGCCACATCAACATCCTCGCGAGTCGTGCGCAAACTCCCCTTAATACTGCCGTCCGACTGCTCTTTTAATACCAACACGGCGCGCCAACCGGAAAGATCATTAAGAAAATTAGCAATCCCCTCCACGGCTTGGGGGTCAATTTTTAAATCCACCAAATCTTGATTGGTAATGATGGTTGATACTATTCCCAGTTCAGTGTTTACACTCAATCTCTCCAAGGCTCTACCCCATAACTTTAACTCGTTTAAAGTTTTATTGTAAACGACCGAACCCAAAACCGCCGCCACTGACACGCCATAGCGCAAAAGTTCAGCAGCCGTGCGCAAAGCCATACCATCAGTCGCCGGATTAGAAAATGAACCAGTGTCAGTCAAAATTCCGGTTAACAAACAAGCTGCCATTTTTTGATCAATCGGGTAACCAGCCAGCTTGAACCATTCGTAAACCATGGCACAAGCGGCCGAGGCAGTTTTATCAACGATATTGATATCGCCGTATCCGGGATTAGTTAAATGATGATCAAAATTAACGGTTATTAAGCTAGACGGCCGTTTTTGCCATTGCTCTGCCAGTCCGGTCATAGCCACCTCGGCCGCGTCCACACAAAAGAACAAATCATAATCAGCCAAATTAATCTTGGACGAATCAGTGATAATTTTTTCAGTGGCTGGCAAAAACGCTAAATTGGCTGATACCGCCCCGGGCAAAAACATATCAACCGGCTTTGCTAAATGTGAAAACGCCAAATAACACGCCACCATTGAACCAGTGGCGTCGCCGCAATTCTTATGGCTGGCCAACAAAATCCGCTGGGCTCGCCCGACCACGCGGGTTAACTTCATTAAGACGTTTTTATCAAACATAAAATAATAACGAGTTCTTTAAAGGAACTCGTTATTCTATGAGGTTTAATTTAATTTGTCAAGCAGGCGATTAAGCGAGTCGGTTTTTTCCGCAGTATCATCCAAATAAAACACCAATCTCGGCACACGATAAGTGTTAAGGCGTTGATTTATAAACTTTTGTAATTCAGGCCGAGCCGCTACCACCAAATCCAGTACCGCCCGCCCTTGCGCAAAAGGTATAACACTTAAACCAACCTTGGCCTGACTATAATCAGAGGGAATTTCAATTTGCGAAATAGTAAGTAAAACATTACGCGGGGTTTCTAATTCCCGCGTCATAATTTTGCCTAATTCCGCCCTTAACAAACTGGATAGCTTTAGCAGACGCCGCGCGGCTGGTTTAACTAACTCGCTACTGGCGCTAAATAAAACGTTGTCTAATTTCTTCATGATAAATCTCCAGTTTATCGCCCGCCTCAATTATAGGCTGGCCGACCAAATGAACGCCGCATTCGCCCCCTTCCGCCACCTCGCTAACCAGTTCTTTGCCCATTCTAATTTCGGTTAATTTTAACTCCACCAACTGCTCGGGGCCGCGCCAAACCACGGCTTTGGTGGCCGGACGCACCAGCCCCTTGCTAACTCTGGCGCCGACAATCATATCGCCGCGGCCGCGGCGAAAAACTTGCAGTACTAATAATTCACCAATTTCATTCCTGATTAATTCAGGTTTTAACAAAACATTTAATTGCCGCTTCATTTCATCTAACAAGTCGTAAATGACTTTATAAGTCGCGGCAAAAATATTTTTTTGTTTGGCTAAAATTTGAGCGGCCGGCAAAACTGGCACATTAAAACCCACCACGATGGCGCTGGAAGCTTCCGCCTGTAAAATATCAGCCTCCGTTATGCTTCCCAAGCCGGTTCGTACCACTTTGATGGCCACATCGCTGGAGGCTAATTGGGCCAATGAAGCGGCAATGGCTTCACGCGATCCTAAGACATCAGCTTTTAATATAACGTTCAGGGTAATAATTTTTGGAGTGTCGTCGGTTTTGTCAGCCTGACTGATTTCCGGCAGGGCAATGGCGCGCTGGAACCGCGGCAGTTTTCGCAACACTTCCCGAAAGGCCTTTTCGTCCTCAATTACTCGAAAAATATCACCGGCTTTTGGCACCTGTTTTAAACCTAAAATACGTACCGGCATCGACGGCGGCGCTACCATAACACTGGCGCCTTTAAAATCGCGCATCGCCCGAACCTTGCCCGCCACTTCCCCCGCGATTAAATAATCTCCGATTTTAATGGTTCCACTCTGGACCAAGGCGGTGGCAATCGCTCCCTCCCCTTTGTCCAAGCGGGCCTCAATTATAGTGCCGACCGCTAAGCGATTGGGGTTGGCTTGAAACTTTTCCAGGTCGGCTAATAATAAAATCATATCCAGTAATTCGGTGATACCAATCTTTTTCTTGGCTGAAATCGGAACACAAATTGTTTTGCCGCCCCAATCTTCGGGTAATAAATTTACTTCGGCTAAAGCTTTTTTTACTCGTTCAATATCGGCGGTCTCACGGTCAATTTTATTAATCGCGATTAAAAACGGCAATTTTTCTCGTTGGGCAATTTCAATGGCTTCCAGAGTCTGCGGTTGCAAACCATCATCCGCCGCCACCACAATAATTGCCACATCAGCTAAACGACCGCCTCGTGAACGCATAGCCGAAAAAGCTTCGTGACCGGGTGTATCCAAAAAGGTGATCTTTCGACCCCTCTCCTCAACTTGATAGGCGCCAATATGTTGGGTAATAGCGCCACTCTCCCCGCCCGCTACATTAGTCGAACGAATGGCATCTAACAAAGTAGTTTTACCATGATCCACATGTCCCATAACCACCACTACCGGCGCTCGCGGCTCGGTTGCGGTTTGAGCGGCTTCCTGCAGTAAATCCTGCAACAAGGTGGATTCAATTTCGTTTATATTAGCTTTATTTTTAGCCATAACGGTGGTAAAGCCTAAATCCTGCGCGATAATACTGGCAGTTTCAAAATCAATCGGCTCGTTGATGGAGGCCAACACTCCATTCTTAAATAGTTCGGCCATAACGTTTGTAACTGGTAACCCGAGTAGACCGGCAAATTCCCTTGGGTTTAGTCGCGACGGAATCTCTACCTGACGAACCTTGGTTTCCTGGGCCTTGTCATCTAACTTTCGTTCCACAACCACATATTGCTGACTGATTTTTTTGGCTTGACGAACCGACCAAAGTTTAACAACTTTTTCAGCTACGGTATCGTCAATTTTAATGGCTCGCCGACCAACATCAAAACCTAACCGCGGCAACTCATCTTTGAGCTGTTCGGTTGTTATTTTTAATCGTCGGGCTAATTCAGTAAGATTCATAAATGCGGAAAAATTAACGTGAAAACTTGTTCTATTATAATTGTTTATTAAGCTAAAGTCAAGCCTTACGGCAACAAGAAGTATTATTTAATGCCCAAGTGTTCTAATGTTTAAGTGTTCCAGTGTTCTGGTGTTCTAAAGCAGGTGTTCTAAGGCCGCTTGACAGGGTTGGTTAAATAAGTTAAATTAAACGGCTTGTTTAATAAATATGGCACTATCAGAAATCCAACAGGTAACTGATTTAATCAATCGTTCCCAGCATATTCTAATTACTTTTTCTCCTCATCGCGGCGGCGATGCGGTTGGTTCGGCTTTGGCTTTAGCAACCTACTTGGAAAAAATTAATAAACGAGTTGATATAGTGTCAACCGGTTTTAATCTGCCCGGCTATTTAAGATTCTTGCCCGGCTCTAAACGCATCAATTCGCAAATAACCGCCCTGCGAAAATTCATAATTAGTCTGGACTTAAAGCAAGTTGAACTGCAAGACTTAAGTTATAATGTGAGTCCAGAAAAATTAGATATTTATTTAACTCCCAAAAACGGCAGTTTCCAAAGCGATAAACTTAGTACCAAATACTCACCGTTTATTTATGATCTAATTGTGGTGCTTGATACACCTGATCTGATGGCGCTGGGCGATATTTATCAGCAAAATACCGAATTTTTCTTTAATACCACTATTGTCAATGTTGACCACAGTCCCGCCAACGAACATTTTGGACAAATCAATTTAGTGGATTTGAACGTTCCGGCGACGGCTGACCTGGTTTTTGAATTGATTGAGGCGATTAACCCTAATATAATAGAGGAGGATATTGCCACTTGTCTTTTTACGGGGCTAACCACGGCCACGCGCAGTTTTAAGACTATTCAGGTTACGCCGCAAACTTTAGCTCGCGCCGGACATTTGGTTAACTTGGGAGCGCGCCGGGAAGAAGTGGTTCAACATTTATACCGCACCAAACAACTTTCCACTTTAAAACTGTGGGGGCGCGTGTTAGCCAGGTTAAAAAGCGACTCGGCTCGTAAACTGGTTTGGTCCCTACTGCAAACTGACGATTTTATTAAAGCTGGCGCCGGTGAAGATGATTTAACCGGTGTAGTTGAGGAATTAATCACCAACGCGCCCGAAGCCGGCACGGTGGTTTTGTTATATGAGCTAACCCTTGGTCAAATCTCAATTTACTTGCACGCCGGTCCGGGGCGTCAAGCGATAAACCTGCTCAAACCCTTTAATACCACGGGCGATCGCGCCACTGCCCAAACTGTTTTGTCAGGACTAACTTTAATGGAAGCTGAAAAAAAGATTATTGAACATCTTAAACTGGTGCTCAAACCACTTGAATAAACCAGCGGCTGAATGGTAGAATAGCAACGCAATATTAGCATATAGCTAATGGCAAATAGCTGGTGGCAGTAGTTAAAACTACCTAACCATTAGCTATCTGCTAAACCATTTATTAATTAGGGCCAGTAGCTCAGCCCGGTTAGAGCAGGCGTCTTATAAGCGCCAGGTCGATGGTTCGAGTCCATCCTGGCCCACCAGAAATAATTAAAAATGTAAATATCAAAAATCAAAATGTAAAATTAGCGTATAACGTCATCCTGAACGAAGTGAAGGATCTCTTAATAGTCAACGGTGTACTGGAAGGGTTTTCCCCCGCATTCGCGGAGTTGTAGTGACTAATTTATTATTTTAACTTTTTGGGTTGTCATTTTGATATTTGACCCGCCTGCCAAAGCTGATGTTTTAGATAAACTCTATCTATAAATATTAGTACTATAACTTTATAACCATCGGTTAATTAGGTAAGGCTAGCGGCGGACAGGTTTTTAAATTTTAAATTTACTATCATGCTACTGGAAGTCGGAGTTAAAGCCCTTATTAAGAATAATCAGAATCAATACTTGATACTGAAACGTTGTTTGCCTTATGAGGGTGAAACTGAAGTAAGGTGGGACATACCTGGCGGCCGCATCAATCCCGGAGAACCAATCTACCAAGCCTTGACAAGAGAGATTAAGGAAGAAACCGGCTTGACCATGAAAGGAAACCCTCGTATTCTATACGCGCAAGACATTATGCGCCTTGCCGGCAAGCATATTGTTCGTTTGACTTTTGAAGTTGGCGCCGAGCCGGGAGAAATTAAACTAGACTGTCAGGATGAAAACGGTACCGGACACTGCGACTATCAATGGGTTACTTTAACCGAACTTAAAAATCTGCGACACGATATATATCTTAGTCCGGTTTTGGAAATCATGGGCGGCTAGCTCAGCTGGTTAGAGTGCGTCGTTGACATCGACGAGGTCACAGGTTCGAGTCCTGTGCCGCCCACCATTATTAAACTTTCCGATTTTTGACCGACCAATTCGGCGGCACAAAATACAGCCGACGCGGCCGGCCAGACGTAAGTTCAAACCAATCATTCACAACTGGAAGCCGATGGTAAATTATCAGAAAAATTTTAAAAATATATGAATAAAATCACCATTGCCACGCTTGTTATAGTAATAACCCTAGGCAGTTTTTTGATCTTCCGCAAAACACAGCCAGAAACCACTAGCGTAACTCCACCTGAAACAACGTCAACACCGCCACAAAAAGTTGTGAATTTCACCACCTTAACAAGCGCGCAATTGGCCACAATGTTGAAACAAAAAAATTTCTTTTTTGTGAATGTCCATACGCCATATGAGGGTGAGATTAAAAATACCGATGTTTTTATCCCGTATGACAAGATTGAAAATAATCTTGATAAATTGCCGAGCGATCAGAACGCAAAAATTGTGCTATATTGTCAGAGCGGTCGAATGAGTGAAATAGCGGCGCGAGAATTGACGCGACTCGGTTATACGCAGGTAGCGCACTTGCCGGGCGGTATGATTGATTGGAAAAAGAACGGCTATGAATCCCGTTAGAAATCACGGTTACGGTGCAGTTGAGCTTGAAAAATATAAAACACAGTTGTATAATTATTCACGGAGTTAATTTTGTGGGGCACTGGCCGACCGCGACCTATTTCTAACGGGATTAAATCATTAAAAAATAACTATGCAATTTGACTATACCATAACTACAACTAAAGCCTTTGACGGGGCGGTTCAAAGCGTGCAAGATGAAATCGCCAAAGCCGGAATGAGGGTCTTGTATGTTCATGATGTGCAGAAAACTTTA
>Ga0265296_1000196_pt1 | contig 111167 bp, 117 predicted proteins | sample MunlanPumphouse1_FD_189073 | JGI IMG/M metagenome (GOLD analysis project Ga0265296, IMG submission 189073) | Groundwater microbial communities from a municipal landfill in Southern Ontario, Canada - Pumphouse #1 | ecosystem: Environmental > Aquatic > Deep subsurface > Groundwater | place...
CTACTCGCGCCACAAACCGTTCGAGCATATCTATCGCCACCACCGACGATACCGCATCACCGAAGGCGCCGAAGAAATACAAATGCGCAAAGTCGCCGCGTATCTGTTCGGGTATATGGGGCCGCGGAAAGGGACGTTGGGGTGATCTCAAGATCCTCCCTGCGCCGAAGGCGTGGGGAGGGGGACCGCCGCCGCAGGCGGTGGTGGAGGGGTCGCGACGTCGCGCCATTGCCCCTCCGTCAGCGCTTCGCGCTGCCACCTCCCCATCGCTACGCGACAGGGAGGATCGTCGATCTACCGCTTCCTTACAAACTCCGCACGCAGCACCAGCCCCTTGATCCCCTCGTGACGGCAGTCGATTTCCTGATCGTCGCCGGTCAGGCGGATCGACTTGATGACGGTGCCGACCTTCAGCGTCTGCCCCGCGCCCTTGACGGTCAGATCCTTGACCAGAACGACCGAGTCGCCGTCGGCGAGCAAATTGCCGACCGCGTCGCGCACCTCGGGACCCGCGGCTGCGGCGGCGTCGCGTGCAGCGATGTCGCCGGCCGACATCCATTCGCCGCTCGCTTCGTCATAGACATAGTCTTCGTCGTCGCTGGTCATTATTTTTATCCCGGTTTGCGGAAGCGCAGGGTGAACTGGTCGGTCTTGCCGCGGATCTTGTCGTCGAAGACATTGGCGCTACGCGGATCGGCGGGGCGGCGATAGAGATCGCTTTCGGCTTCGAGCTTGAAGCCCGCCTGGGTCAGCGTCGCGACCACCGCATCCTTGTCGATGCGGTGCAGGCTGTCGGACAGCGTCGTGCCGCTGCCCTTCGCTGCGCTATGGTCGACGACGATCAACGTGCCGCCGGGCTTCAGCGCGGCGAACAGCGCCGCGCTCGCCTTGTCGCCCGTTCCCGCGGGGAAGGGCTTGAGGTACAGGTCGTGGAAATTCTGCACCGTTATGATGGTGTCGAGCGGTTCGGGAAAAGCGGGCGCCGCGAACGGTCCGGCCACGGCATCGACGTTGACATAAGCGGCATCGACCGCAGCCTGATCGGTGCCATATTGCGCCTTGAACTTGATGAATTCGGCGGGCTGGAAGCCATAGACTTTGCCCGACGGCCCGACGGCGGCGGCGAGCAGCCGGGTGACGTAACCGCCGCCCATCACATAATCGCCGACCTTCTGTCCGGGTTTGACCTGAGCGAAGGCGAGCAGTTCGGCGGGCTTGCGCGCCGCATCACGTTCACGGTCGGCGGCGGGCCGCGCCGGATCGGCGAGCGCAGTCTTGTAGCTCGCAGTGGCGGCCTGTTTGGCGGCGAGCGGGGTCGCCGAAATGGCGAGCAGCAGGACGAGGGTAAGCGGGCGGATCATGGCATCGACTCCCTATTTCTTGTCCCGCCATCATAGCGCCTTGCCGGGGCGGCCGCGCGTTTATTTGCATCTCGCGATTTTGATGATAGGTTTCTTCGTGAAACTAAAAATCAGGCCAAAAGACTTGGGAGAGCGGACATGCATGATCTGGTGATTCGCGGCGGCACCGTCGTCGATGGTTCGGGCGGAGCGCCCTTTGTCGCGGACGTCGCGGTCGATGGCGATCGGATCGTCGCGGTGGGCGAAAATCTCGGCGCGGGCCGCGAAGAAATCGACGCGAGCGGCAAGATCGTCACCCCCGGCTTCGTCGACGTCCACACCCATTATGACGGGCAGGCGACGTGGGACGCCGAAATGGCGCCGTCGAGCTGGCACGGCGTCACCACCGTCGTGATGGGCAATTGCGGCGTCGGCTTCGCCCCCGCCAAGCCCGACCGCCACGAATGGCTGATTAGCCTGATGGAAGGCGTCGAGGACATCCCCGGCACCGCGCTCGCCGAAGGCATGTCGTGGGACTGGGAAACCTTCCCCGAATATATGGACGCGCTCGAAAAACTGTCGCGCACCGTCGACGTCGCGTGTCACGTCCCGCACGGCGCGGTGCGCGCTTACGTGCTCGGCGACCGCGAAAAGCCCGGCGCGATCCCGACCGACGCCGACATCGCCGAAATGTCGCGCATAGTCGAGGAAGGGGTGCGCGCGGGCGCTTTGGGCTTCTCGACGAGCCGCACCGTGCTCCACAAGTCGATCGACGGCGAGCTTGTACCCGGCACCACCGCGACCGCCGAGGAGCTGATCGCGATCGGGCGTGCGATGGGGCGCGTCGGCTACGGCGTGTTCGAAATGGCGAGCGATTTGAAGCGCGAGTGGAACGAGTTTCAGTGGATGGGCGATCTCAGCCGCGAAACCGGGCTGCCGGTGACCTTTGCCGCGCTGCAATCGATCGCCAAGGAATTGCCGCTCGAAGAGCAGATTTCGGAAATGCGCCGCCAGAATGCGACCGGCGCGAACATCGTCGCGCAGATCGCGCTGCGCGGCAACGGCGTCATCATGGCGTGGCAGGGGACGGTGCATCCGTTCCGTTTCAAGCCCGCGTGGAACGAGATCATCGACCTGCCATGGGACCAGCAGCTCGCGAAATTGAAAGACCCGGCGTTCAAGGCGCGGATGATCGAAGAGGAAAATATCTGGCCCGAAAGCGACATCATCGACTTCCTCAAGGTCGTCGCCCTCGGTTGGCCGGTGCAGTTCGAAATGGACCCCGATTTCAACTATGAGCCCAAGATGGATGAAAGCATCATGGCGCGCGCGGCCGCCGCGGGGGTTTCGCCGGCCGAATATGCCTATGACCTGCTGATGAAGGACGAGGGCAAGGGCTTCATCTATTTCCCAATTTTGAACTACCGCGACGGCAACCTCAATTTCCTCGAGGATTTGCAGGCGTCGGACGACACGGTGAACAGCCTGTCCGACGGCGGCGCGCATTGCGGGACGATCTGCGACGCCGCCTCGCCGACCTTCATGCTCCAGCATTGGGTGCGCGACCGCAAAGGACATCGTATCGCGCTCGAACATGCGGTGAAGCGCCAGTGCCGCGATACCGCATTGCTCTATGGCCTCGAGGATCGCGGCGTGCTTGCGCCGGGCTATCTCGCCGACCTCAACGTGATCGACATGGACGCGATCAAGCTCGGCAAGCCCTGGCTCGCGTTCGACCTGCCCGCGGGCGGCAAGCGCCTGCTGCAAAAGGCCGACGGCTATGTCGCGACGGTGAAGTCGGGTGTCGTCACCTTCAAGGACGGCGAAATGCAGGGGCCGACCCCCGGCGGCGTGATCCGCGGCCCGCAGCGCGTCGAAATGGCGATGGCGGCGGAATAGGGGTGCTATTGATTTGGTAACAAATCGCGACTATATGTCTGCCAGACGGACCAGCAGAGTCTACATATATATCTTTGCGTTCCGTTTACTTAGGGGCTCCTGCGGGAGCCCCATTTCATTTGGGGTGGGGAATGCTGCAAACAGCGGTTTTCATCGATGCGGGCTATCTGTTTGCTGCCGGCTCATCCCTCATTAGCGGTCAAAAACGCCCTCGGCTGAATTGTCGGTTAGACATCGACAAAGCCGTTGAAACAATATCGAAATTTGCGAATGCGGTGGAGCCTCAGGCGCGGTTGCTACGCATCTATTGGTACGATGGAATCAGGCCCTACAGCGGCCCAAGCCCGGAGCAACTGACTCTGGGGCAGAAGCACAACGTAAAGCTGCGTCTTGGAATGCTCAACAGTCAAGGACAGCAGAAAGGCGTCGATTCGCTTATCATCACCGATCTCATCGATCTGGCTCGAAATAAGGCAATGAGCGACGCGCTTATCTTGGCTGGCGACGAGGATTTACGCGTAGGGGTTCAGGTCGCGCAGTCCTTCGGTGTGCGAGTTCATCTTCTGGGTGTCGCGCCGACGCGCGGAAACGTGTCTCCACACTTGATGCAGGAAATCGACTCACTGGCGGAGCTTTCTGCGGATCATGTGAAAGAGTTTCTGTCATGTCAGGCCGACGTCCCGGTCAAGCCGGTTGCCGCGGCTAAGCCACTATTGGAGCAGCCCAAGGCGCCCGGTGACGCTACTATCGATATGCAGGCTGTTGTCGATGGTATTTTTACCCGATTTACGCCGCAGCAAGTCGAAGCGCACCGAGTATTTCTATCGACAAACAATGGCTTGCCGCGTGAAGTCGATGCTCCGATTATGGCGCAAGCGCGACACGAGCTTAATCGGGATTTGACGATCGAAGAAAAGCGTAGTGCGCGAACGCTCGCGCGGCAAAAATTAGATGCCAAATAACACTGAACCGCGAAAGAAGCGCGCGGCTCATTAACGCGCCAGCAAATCCGCAGGCAAAGTCGGTTCACTGACGATCTTCGCCATGCGCCGCCACATCTCGTCGCGCGACGGACGGCCGCGCTCGATCCAGGCGCGGACCATCGTCTCGCCGAGCCCGTAGTTGATCACATAGCTGCGATACTGGTCGGTGAAGCTCACCGACTGCTCGGCGCGCTGCGGCGAGACGAGCAGATATTTCTGGGTGAGCGCCACGGCGGTCGGGCGGTCGATCACGCCGTCGAAATATTGCTGTGCGATCGTCAACCGCGCGCCCGATGCGCGCTTGATCGCTTTCAGGAGCTGCCAGTAGCGATCGTCGGACGGCACCGCGATCTCGGCGATCGGCATCAAAACATCGCGCTCGGTCTCGGCCTTGCTGCTCTCGGGGAAAGCGAGGTCGATGCCGTAATTGGCGCTGCCCTCGGCGACCAGACTTTGCGGGCTGTAGAGCGGATAGACGCTGAACTCGCTCCAGCCGCGCTGCTTCACCAGCTTTTCTTCGAGCTTCATGTTGAGCAGGTGGTGGCCCGGATAGCCCTCGTGGCAACCAAGATCGAGCGCGCGCGACAGGCGGATCGGCAGGTCGGTGTTGACCTGGATCAGGCTGTGATAGCCGCCCTGATAATAATTATAGCCGCTCCAGCTTTTGCCGGTGACGAATTCGAGCCGGAAGCTTTCGCCCTCGGGCATCGGAATATGCGCCATGCTGCGCCCGCGGCAACGCGCGATCGCGGCGTCGAAGGTCTTTTGCAGGCGGTCCTTGGGGATGGTGAAGGCGTCGAGATAGGTCTCTACACGGTCCGCCAGCGCGCCTTCGCCGGGGACGAGCGCTTCGATCTTCGCCAGCGCGGGGTCGTAACTGGCAAGCGGTTTCAGCCGCGGGCGCACCCCGAACAATCGCTCGGCCTCGTCGGCGAAGGCGAAGCGCGTGCCCTGCATCATCTGCAATCGCGTTTCAGCGGCGCGCAGTTGCGCGCGGAGGAACGTGGCGCGGCGTTTTGCGAGCGGATCGGCGATACGCCGCGCCGCAAGATCGACCTCTGCCATCAACGCGCGCGTCGCCGCCAGCAGTGCGGGCTTGTCGCGCGGCGCCGCCTCGGCCGCCTTTTGCAGCTCGGGTAGGCCGTAATAGGCGTCGATATAGCCGGGCTCGTGCGTCCCGATTTCGAGCGTCAGCCGCAAATAGGCGGCCGCGATCTCGTCGAGCGCCTTGGTCGATGCCGCGGTGCGGCGCACGTCGAGCGACGCGATACCGGGTTTGTCTATGGGGCGTTTGCTTTCGCCGGTCGCGCAGCCCGGCAGGGCGGCGATCAGCGACAGGGTGATGAGTTTGCGCATTACCCCGCCATAGCGCGGTTTTCGGAGGTGTCACGCACATCGCCGTCGGCAGCGATTTCGGCGTCGGACCGGCGTTCGGTCGCGTCGTGATCGGGATGCAGCGGGGCAAGGCGTAGCACCGCATAGCCGGCGAGCGCCGCCGCGAGCGACCCCATCAGGATGCCGATCTTCGCCTCCTCGACCAACAGCGGATCGCCCGGAAAGGCGAGGCCGCCGATGAACAGGCTCATCGTGAAGCCGATGCCGCACAGCATCGCAACGCCATAGACCTGCAGCCACGTCGCGCCGCGCAGCCGCCCCGCGATGCCGAGCCGAACCGACAGCCAGACGCTGCCGAAAATGCCGATCTGCTTGCCGAGGAACAGCCCCGCGGCGATGCCGAGCGGCAGCGGCGCGAAAATCTGTTCGGCGGTCAGTCCGCTCACATCGACCCCGGCGTTGGCGAAGCCGAACAGCGGCACGATCGCAAAGGCGACCCACGGATGGAGGCCATGTTCGAGCCTGTGGAGCGGCGAGGTCGCGCTGTCGGGTGCGCCTGGCGTGCGGTCGAACGGGATCGCCATCGCCGCGAGCACCCCGGCGATCGTCGCGTGGACGCCCGAGAGCAACATCGCATACCAGAGCAGGGCGAACATCAGCAGGTAGAGCGGCAAGCTCCGCACGCGCAGGCGGCTCATCGCGAACATCAGACCGAGAATGGCTGCGGCGGCGGCGAGCGCGACGAGGTTGATCTTCGCGGTGTAGAAAAGCGCAATGATCGCGACCGCGCCCATATCGTCGACGATCGCGACGGTGACGAGGAAGAGTTTGAGCGAGGTCGGCGCGCGCTTGCCGAGCAGGGCGAGCACCCCCATCGCGAAGGCGATGTCGGTCGCGGCGGGGATTGCCCAGCCTTGGACGAGGGCCGCTTCCTTGCCCGCAAAGAGCATATAGATCGCCGCCGGCACCGCCATCCCCGCCGCCGCGGCGATGAACGGCAGCCGCCGCCGGTCCCAGCTCGCGAGCCGCCCGTCGACGAACTCGCGCTTGATCTCCAGCCCGACGAGCAGGAAGAAGATCGCCATCAGCCCGTCGTTGATCCACAGATGGACGGTCATCGGGCCGAGCTTGTCGGTGAGCACCGGCCCGGTCACCGCATGGATCGCGTCGTGATAGAGGGCTCCAAGCGGCGAATTGGCAACAATCATCGCCAAAATGGCCGCGAAAATGAGCAGCATGCCGCCCGCACTTTCGCTCGCAAGGAATTCGCGCAACGCGGAACGGGACGGATTACTGCGGTTCATGGCGTAACTACTTCCTTGGTTCGTCAGTCAATTTGACAATTATCTGCCAGCAGGCGTCTGTCTTTACAAATTGGACTCGTTCACTAGCACTATCGGCGGCGATGGCATCAGGTCATCGATGGGGGCGGGGCTAGCACAGTGGAGCTGTCGACCGCATGGCTGGAATGGCTGGTGCTGGGTGCCAGCCACGAACTGATGCTGTTCGCATCGGTCGGAATTCTGCTGTTCGGGCTCGATGATCTGTTGTTCGACGCGCTGTGGCTGGCGACGCGCCGCCGCGGACGGTCGCTGGTCCCGACCGCGCCGCCGGTCGAGGGACGCTTCGCGATCTTCGTGCCCGCATGGGACGAGGCCAAAGCGCTTCCCGCGATGCTGCAGCGGACGCTTGGCGCGTGGGAGGGCGAGGATTTCCGTCTTTACGTCGGCTGCTATCCCAATGACGCCGAGACGCTCTTCGCCGTGTCGCCGCTGGTCGCGCGCGACGGACGGCTGCGGCTTGTTGTCGGCAGCCGCGAAGGGCCGACGACCAAGGGCGACAATCTCAATCGGCTATGGGCGGCACTCGCCGAGGACGAGCGCGCCGAGGGCGTTCGTTTTGCCGCCATCGTGCTTCACGATGCCGAAGATCATGTGCATCGGGGCGAACTCGCGCTCTATCGCAGCTATCTCGGCGAGAATGCGATGGTGCAAATTCCCGTCGTGCCCTTGATCAAGCGTGAGGAGCGCTGGGTCGGCGGGCATTATGGCGACGAATTTGCCGAAGCGCATGGCAAGGAACTGGTCGTTCGCTCGCGCCTCGGCCTACCGCTTCCGTCGGCGGGGGTCGGCTGCGCGCTGACGCGCACAGCGCTTGCGCTGCTGGCGATCGAACGCGGCGGCGAACCCTTTCGCTGCGACAGCCTGACCGAAGATTACGAGATCGGCATGGTGATCGGCGCCTACGGCCTTGGAACCCGCTTTGTCGACACGGTGGGACCCGCAGGCGACCGTGTCGTGTCGCGCGGCGCCTTCCCCGGCAGGACCGAAAAGGCGGTGCGGCAGAAATCGCGCTGGATCGCCGGGATCGCGCTGGCGGGGTGGGATCATCTCGGCTGGCCGGGGTCGCGGCGCGATGACGCCGATCTTCGCGGCGGCCGCGCCTGGATCGCACGTTGGATGCTGTGGCGCGACCGCCGCGCGCCGCTCGCTGCGCTCATTCTCCTTGCGGCCTATGTCGGGGCGCTGCTGACGGCGCTAGGCTGGGCGGGGCAGTATCTGCTCGGCTGGAACGCGATCATCGTCGGCGACGGCATGCGGCTGCTGCTCGCCTTCAATGCGGTCATGCTGTGCTGGCGACTGGCGATGCGCGGTCATTTCACGGCGCGCTGGTACGGCCTCAGCGAGGCGATGCTGTCGCTGCCGCGCGCCTTTTTTTCGAACGTGATCGCGATGCTCGCGGCGCGGCGCGCGATCGGTCTTTATTGGCGAATGCTGCGATCGGGCGAAGTCATATGGGACAAGACCGAACATCTGGAACATGAGGTCGCGTACGACGACGCTTTTGCCAGGACCATGGCGCGGTGATGGCGCGCCGGGCCGATGCGCGGCGCGACGCGCCGGCGCTGCGCTTTCTGCTGTTGTGCGTCGGCGGCTGGATTGCCGTGCGGATCATGATGGTGTGGAATCCCGCGATCGCGCCGCCGCCCGATCGGGCCATCATGCCTTGGACCGCGCCGTCATCCTTTGCCGCGAGCAATAGCGTTCCGGCTATCGCGCCGCACGCGGCCGCGGCGCCCATGCGTGCCACGCCGCCGCTGCGCGCGCGCGCGCGATCTGGTTCCGCCGTGCCGGACGCTCGATCGGCTGATGAGCCGTTCACGCCTGGAGAAGAACCGGTTTCAGGCGGCTTTGGCGGCGATCGTCACAGCCTTCGCCTGGTGTTGATGGTGCGGTTGCTGCCGCCATCCCCCGGCGGTAGCGCGCGTTCGGCGCTTGGCGCGGGCGGACAGGCATGGTTCCCGTTCGCGCCCGCTGCACGCGGCGAGCCGGGGCAGGGCAAGCCGTTCTGGCTGCGGCGACAGCTTTCGAGCTGGTCGCTCGGCAGCTGGCTGTATCTGCGCGAAGGATCGGGGAATGCGCCCGAAAGCATCGGCGGAGCGAGCCAGCTTGGCGGAAGCCAGGCCGGGCTTCGCCTTGCCTATGGGTTCGGCGATACGGGCCGCATCCGCGCCTATGGCCGCGCGACGATCGCGGTGCAGCGGCCGCAGCAGCGCGAGCTTGCCTTCGGCCTCGCCTTTGCCCCGCTTGCGCAGCTGCCGGTCGATCTCGCGATCGAGCAACGCGTTGCGGCGGGGAAAGAGGGGCGGACCGCGCTGGCCATGATGGCGAGCGGCGGGGTCTCGGATGTCGCGCTGCCCGCTGGCTTCCGGCTCGACGCCTATGCGCAGGCGGGCGTCGTCGGGACGCGGCGGCGCGACGGTTTTGCCGACGGGGCGATTGTCGTCGATCGCCGCCTTGGTTCCGAAGAAGCATCCTTGCGCCTCGGCGCGCTCGCGGCGGGGGCGGTGCAGCCGGGCGCGGCGCGCGTCGATGTCGGTCCGCGGCTGACGCTCCGCCTGCCCGACGTCGGTGAGGGCAGCCGTATCGCACTCGACTGGCGCCAGCGCGTCGCGGGCGATGCGCGCCCCGAAAGCGGCCTCGCGCTGACCCTCGCGAGCGACTTCTAGAGAAGGGTAAAATTTAGCCGCCGCGGCCGATTCCCCATGCCGAAAAAATGGTCTAGGGTCCTTGGAATCGGCGCGGTTCCAGCGCCGCTGAGCGCAATCGGGGCCCATGGACCTTTACCTTCCTGTCGCCAATCTGTCGGTCAATGCGCTGGTCATCATCCTGCTCGGTGGCGGGGTGGGTTTCCTGTCGGGCATGTTCGGCGTCGGCGGCGGCTTTCTGACCACGCCGCTGCTCATCTTCTACGGCATCCCGCCGACGGTTGCCGCGGCATCGGCGGCGACGCAGGTAACGGGCGCGAGCGTGTCGGGGGTGATGGCGCATCTGGAGCGCGACGGCGTCGATTTGCGTATGGGCGGCGTGTTGGTGGCGGGCGGCCTGCTGGGATCGCTGATTGGCGCGGGGCTGTTCGAACTGCTCACCGCCTGGGGCCAGATCGATACGGTGATCAACATTCTCTATGTCGCGCTGCTCGGCACCGTCGGCACCTTCATGGGGCGCGAGGCGTGGGGAAGCTACCGCGCCGCGCAGGCCGGATTGCCGGCACCCGCGCGCAAGCGGCGCCATCACCCGATGGTCGCGAACCTGCCGATGCGCTGGCGCTTCTATCGCTCGGGCCTCTATATTTCGCCGCTCGCGCCGTTGCTGCTCGGCCTGGTCGGGGGCGTGCTGACGATGCTGCTCGGCGTCGGCGGCGGCTTCATCATGGTGCCCGCGATGCTCTATCTGCTCGGCATGGGGACGCAGGTCGTGGTCGGCACCTCGCTGTTCCAGATCCTGTTCGTGACGATCGCAACGACGATGGTCCACGCGCTGACCACCGGCGCGGTCGACATCGTGCTTGCGGGGCTGCTGCTGCTCGGCAGCGTGATCGGTGCGCAGTTCGGTGCGCGCTTTGCGCAAAAGGTGAAGCCCGAATATCTGCGCATGGCGCTCGCGGCGATCGTACTGCTCGTCGCACTGCGCATGGGGGTCGATCTCTTCATTCGCCCCGAAGAAATCTACACGGTGCAATGAGCGCGCGGCGTGCCTTGCTCCTGTCGCTCGCGGCGTTGCTGCTGCCCGCGGCGGCCCACGCCGCCGACCCGCGGCTGGTGCCCGACGTGTCGAGCCGCGCAATCGACATCCAGTACAGCTTTACCGGCGAGGAATTGCTGCTGTTCGGCGCGATCCTCTATCCCGGTCAGCGGCTGCCCGACGACCGCGCCGACATCGTCGTGGTGCTGAAGGGGCCGGTGCGGCCGATCGTGCTGCGCGAAAAGCGCCGTGTCGCGGGCATCTGGGTCAATGCCAGCAGCATTCGGCTGCGCACGTCCCCGGGCTTTTACGCGATCGGCTCGTCGCGTCCGATCGACAAGCTGGTCGACGAACGGACCGCGGCGATCTTCGAACTCGGCCTTGCCAATCTGTCGATGTCGCCAAGCGGATTTTCGGAGGCAAAGAAGCTCGAGCGCTTCGAGGCGGGGCTGACCGACCTCTATCGCCGCTCGGGTCTGTTCGTCGAAAATCCGGCGGCGGTCGAAATCACCGAAGGCGTGCTCTATCGCGCGCGCATCCCGGTGCCGGCGCGCGTTCCCGTGGGCACCTACCGCGCCGAAACCTATCTGATCAGCCGTGGGCGCGTGCTCGCCGTCGCGTCGCGCGACGTCCAGATCCGCAAAGCCGGGTTCGAACGCTTCGTCGCGCTCGCGGCGCAGCGGCACGGCTTTCTGTACGGTCTTTCGGCCGTATTCCTGTCGCTCGTGCTCGGTTACGGCGCTTCGGCGATCTTCCGGCGCCGCTAGAGCCAGACTCTGGCTATCATTCACGGCCTATTTACCCTCAGCTGCGATACCCGGCCGGGGACCACAATAGGCGGGGCGGATACATGGACATGCAGGGCGGCGGATTCAGCGCCGGGGATTTGACGGCGGCACAGCATGTTCGGCTTGCCGGCGGCGGCGTGGCGGCCTCGATTGCGCCGGTTACCAACCATCATCGCGACGATCTGATGATCGGCGAAGTCGTCGATATTTCGGGATCGGCCTCGCGCATCCTGCTCGACGCCGCGGCGATCGGAAAATTGGCGTCGTCCAGCGATTCCGCCGTGGCGATGGCCGGGCAGGTCGGCGCGCAGGTCAAGGTCCGTGTCGGCAATATCTGGCTGATCGCCAGCATCCGCGACCAGCAGCTGCACGAACGCGGCGAGGGGCTGATCCTCGCGACGATCGACTTCCTTGGCGAAGGCGAAGAAGAAAAGATCACCGGCCGCATTCACAATTTCCGCCGCGGCGTCACCCGCTACCCGATCCCGGGCAGCCAGGTTTTTGCGGCAACCAGCGCCGATCTCAAGCAGATCTACGCCGCCGACGAGCGCGCGCATGTCGAAATCGGCACCGTCTATCCGACCAAGGATATTCGCGGGTCGCTCTATGTCGACGCGATGCTGGGCAAGCATTTCGCGCTCCTGGGTTCGACGGGCACCGGCAAGTCAACGAGCGCCGCGCTGATCCTCCACAAGATCTGCGAACTCGCGCCGCAGGGCCATATCGTGATGATCGATCCGCACGGCGAATATTCGGCGGCGTTCAAGGGTATCGGCGCGCTGTTCGACGTCGACAACCTCGCGATGCCCTATTGGCTGATGAATTTCGAAGAGCATTGCGAAGTCTTCGTCACCGCCGAGGGCCGCGACCGCCAGGCCGATTGCGACGTGCTCGCGCGCTGCCTGCTTCAGGCGCGGACGAAGAACCGGCTCGCCGAAGGCATGACCAAGATCACCGTCGACTCGCCGATCCCCTATCTGCTCTCCGACCTGCTCAACATCCTTCAGAACGAGATGGGCAAGCTCGACAAGGCGACGTCGAGCGCGCCGTTCATGCGCATCAAGGGCAAGATCGAGGAAATGCGCGCCGACCCGCGCTATAATTTCATGTTCTCGGGCATGCTCGTCGCCGACACGATGACCAGCTTTATCGGCAAGATTTTCCGCCTGCCGTCGGACGGCCGGCCGATCTCGATCATCGACGTGTCGGGCGTGCCGAGCGACATCACCGGCGTCGTCGTCGCGGTGCTGTCGCGCCTGACCTTCGACTATGCAATCTGGTCGCGCGGCGAGCCGCAGCGCCCGATCCTGCTCGTCTGCGAGGAAGCGCACCGTTACATCCCGTCGAAGGATACCGGCCAGGGCCAGGCGGTTCGCAAGATCCTTGAGCGCATCGCCAAGGAAGGCCGCAAGTACGGCGTCTCGCTGGGCCTGATCACCCAGCGTCCGTCCGATCTGGCCGAAGGCGTGCTCTCGCAGTGCGGCACGATCATCTCGATGCGCCTCAACAACGAGCGCGACCAGCATTTCGTTAAGGCGGCGATGCCCGAAGGCGCGCGCGGGTTCATCGATTCGATCCCGGCGCTGCGCAACCGCGAATGCATCGTCTGCGGCGAAGGCGTGTCGATCCCGATCCGGGTCTATCTCGACACGCTCGAAGAGGAAAAGCGGCCCGCATCGAGCGATCCGCTCTTCTCGAAACTGTGGCGCGAAACCGGCGGCGAGGCTGAAATCCTCGAGCGCGTCGTCAAGCGCTGGCGCAGCCAGGGGCGTTGATTTTCTTCGCCTGACGGCGAAGGCGGCACCGGCCCGCTCCCCACCCGGCCTCCCATAGAATACTATGTCGGGAGGCCGGGTGGGGGAGCGGGCCGGTGCCGCGTCTGGCGTTAGCCAGACAACAATATCAACTCGCCGGCGGCTCCCACAATTCGATCGGATTGCCCTCGGGATCATGCACCCGGGCAAAGCGGCCGACCGCGGGATCGTCCCATTCGGGCTTGGTAATTACCTCGTCCCCCGCCTTGCGAAACGGCACGAGAACCGCGTCGAGATCGTCGACGCGCAGGTTCAGCATATGTTGCTTGTCGGCGGCGAAATAGTCGGTGTCGGCCTTGAACGCACTGAACACCACCGGGCCCGCGGTGACGTTCCACACCCATTCGTTGGTGGGGCCCGTGTCGTCGGCGTTGCAGCCGGCGCCGATGCCCAGCCGTTCGCGATACCAGGCGTTCAGCGCGTCGGGGTCGCGTGCCCGGAAAAACAGCCCGCCGATGCCTTTGACATGTCCCATGATGGCCTCCCGCCCGTGAAGCGGGCAGCCTAGGCGGTTTGCATCACTGTTTCCACTCTCCGCTGCCACGGAATTCTTCGCGGACCTGACCCGACTGGTTGAGCCGCGGATCGGCATAGATCTGCGCGGCGGGAGCCGCGACGGGTGGCGGTGCGGCGGGCGCCGCGGGCGCCATGGTGCCGGGCAGCGGCGCCGCGGCGGTCTCGGGAAGCGGCGCGGCGGCGCCGGCGAGCATCGGCGCGGGGCCGGCGCCGGGCGGCAGGCCCTGACCCTTCAGGATCGCCAGTTGCTGCGCGAGCGGCAGATAGGGGCCGGGCACCGGCTCGCGGCCGAGATAGGGGGCGCGAAACGCGTCGGGCATGCCCCAGCGCCCGCGCCAGCGATGGAAGATATGCGCGCCGACGATATTGGTCATCACCAGGCTCTTGCCCCAGCGCGGCCAGATCGCCTGCGTATGATAATGGGTGGCAAGGCCGACCTTGGGGAAAACATAACCGCCGAGCGCCGCCGATGCGATGCGGCTCGCGCGCAGCCAGTTGGGACGGCTTGGGCTCCGCGCCATCGCGCCGTCGCAGCTGAAGGTGAACTGGCACACGCCCGCGCGCTGCGATCCCTGGAAAACGACGCCGCATACGGTGTTGGGAAAGCTCGGGTGGCGGACGCGGTTGATCACCGTCTGCGCGACGCCGCGCATCCCATCGTCGGTCTCCGACGCGGCCTCGTAATAGATGGCGGCGGTCAGGCAGTAATGCGCGCGCTCGCGGTCGAGCGCGGTCAGCCCGCGGAACACATAGGATTTGGCGGGGGGGCCGACAAAGGCTTCCTCGCGCAGCAATGCGGGGTCGGCAGGCGGCAGCGCGGCCGCGTCGCCATAACCGACGCTGTCGGGGTTGGGCAGCGTCGGGTCGATCTTCAGCGCGTCCTCAAAATCCTCGGCGTTCATGATCGCCCAGCGTTCGGGATCATAGGCGCGAAAATTCAGTGGCACCGACACACTGTACGGTCCGAAGAACGCGGGCGCGCGGAACTGACCGCTCGACAGCAGAAGGGCGAGGCACGCGACCGCGACCACCGCGACGATCGCCGCCCAGAACGCACGTCCCGGGCCCGCCGGTTTTTCCGGCACCGGGTCGCGCCACGTCGAGCGGGCGGTCAGGGACAGTTCGGGCTTCATTCGCGCATCAAATTCCATCGCTCCGTCCGTCGCCGATTCGCGCGGACGGGGTGTCAGCCAGCCTTATACGCTGAAACGCCAACAAAATGTTGCAATGCCTATGGGTGGGTGATCGGTGATGGGCCGGAGGATAAGGGGAGCGCAGAACGCAAGGGCGTTCGTTATTCGGTGGGGCGGCCGCTAGCCGCCGATTACCGGCGTCGCTTCTGGGCGTGCTACGGGAAAATAGCGGCTCATGCCGCGGCGGACGCGATAGGCGTCGATGCGGTCGGCATAATGGCCGGACAGATCGAAATCGGCATGGCGCGCGCTGGCGCCGTGCAGCGGGCGGGTGGCCATCAGGGCCATCTGGTGCCGGTAGAAAAGCTCGTTCATATCCATAGGGTTATCCTTTGGTGACTGCGCGAGCATGGTGCCGAACAATCGGCGAATGGTCCGGCCCGGCGCCCGATGAGCGCCAGGCCGGATGTCATTCATGCAGGCTGAAGATTGACAGCCGAAGTCTTGCCGCGCTGGTCGGTTTCCAGCTCGTAAGAAACGCGCTGTTCCTTGTTCAGCGTCGCCATTCCGGCGCGCTCGACAGCGCTGATGTGGACGAAGCTGTCGCCCGAGCCATCTTCATTGGCGATGAAACCATAGCCTTTGTCGCTGTTGAAGAATTTTACGGTGCCGATGGGCATGGGGTGTTTCCTTTCACGAAAACAGGGAATCAACCGGCAAAAGCACCGGAGGAGCTGGTAGCGCGTGAAGGGAAGTATCCGCCGCTAGGCATCAAATTTCCGTCGCAGGCGACGTTAGCTCCGCCAGATTGAAACTATTTTGCCAAAAAGTCAAGGTTTCTGGCAATTTCCGTAATTCTCCGCTGTTTACGAAGGAAATATTCGAGCGGAATTTACCCAGCGCAGCCGATATCGAATATCCTGCCGCACCCCGCCTGCTTCAGCGAATCTCGACCGTCAGATGTTCGATCTCGTGGACGGGTTTGACGCGCGCGCAAATGACCTCGCGCGCCATCCGGCCATTCCGATCTGCCATGGGTGGCAAGCGGAAGGGAATCGAGCATCTCCCCTCCCGCGAGCGGGAGGGGAAGAAGAAGCGTTTCTTACCGACCATTGTGCCCCGCATTCCCCCTTGCCGACTCACCCGCCCACGCCTATATGCGGCCTACTTCTTGACATGGTTAGCCAGTTGGGACGTCGGGGCCGCGGGCCGCGGCGGCTGTTCCCACATGCTTTCCGGTCATCCGAAACGGGAAATTTCATTGGCCGATCTCGACGTCCTCAATGCGATCATCGCGCCCGAAGCCGAGGCGATGGGCCTTGCGCTCGTGCGCGTCGCCTTCTTTGGCGGCGAGAGCGATCCGACGTTGCAGGTCATGGCCGAGCGTCCCGACACGCGCCAGTTGACGATCGAGGATTGCGCCGACCTGTCGCGCCGCATTTCGGCGCAGCTCGACGCGCTCGAAGAGGCCGGCAAGGACCCGATCGAGCAGGCGTACCGGCTGGAAGTGTCGTCGCCGGGCATCGACCGGCCGCTGACGCGTCCTGCCGACTTCGCCGACTGGGCGGGGCACGAGGCGAAGATCGCGCTGAAGGAAAAGCGCGACGGGCGCCAGCGCTTCAACGGCGAGCTGATCGGCATCGACGGCGATGTCGTTACGATTTCGGATAAAGAGGGTGTGGAACATAAGCTGCCGTTCGATGCGATCGACACGGCCAAGCTCGTTCTCACCGACAAATTGATTGCCGCAACCGTCCCGCTCTCGATCGAGGGCGCCGACGAAATGGAAGAAGAAGGACAGGACTGATGGCCACTGCCATTTCCGCCAACAAGGCCGAACTCCTCGCGATTGCCAACAGCGTCGCCAGCGAGAAGATGATCGACAAGGGCATCGTCATCGAAGCCATTGAAGAAGCGATCCAGCGCGCCGCGCGCGCCCGCTACGGCGCCGAGAACGACATTCGTGCGAAGCTCGATCCGCAGACCGGCGATCTGCGCCTGTGGCGCGTCGTCGAAGTCGTCGAGACCGTCGAGGATTATTTCAAGCAGGTCGACCTCGCCGCCGGCCAGAAGCTGCAGAAGGACGCCCAGCTCGGCGACTTCATCGTCGATCCGCTGCCCGCGGTCGACCTCGGCCGCATCGATGCCCAGTCGGCGAAGCAGGTGATCTTCCAGAAGGTCCGCGAAGCCGATCGCGAGCGTCAGTATCAGGAATTCAAGGATCGCGGCGGTGAGATCATCACCGGCGTCGTGAAGTCGGTCGAATTCGGCCACATCGTCGTCAACCTCGGCCGCGCCGAAGGCGTGATCCGCCGCGACCAGCAGATCCCGCGCGAACTGATGCGCGTCGGCGATCGCGTCCGCGCGCTGATCCTGTCGGTGCGCAGCGAAACCCGCGGCCCGCAGATCTTCCTCAGCCGCGCGCACCCCGACTTCATGAAGAAGCTGTTCGCGCAGGAAGTGCCCGAAATTTACGACGGCATCATCGAGATCAAGGCGGCCGCGCGCGACCCGGGTTCGCGCGCCAAGATCGGCGTCATCAGCTACGACGGCAGCATCGATCCCGTCGGCGCGTGCGTCGGCATGAAGGGTAGCCGCGTTCAGGCGGTCGTCCAGGAAATGCAGGGCGAAAAGATCGACATCATCCCCTGGTCCGAAGACACCGCAACCTTCGTCGTCAACGCGCTCCAGCCCGCAACGGTCCAGCGCGTCGTGATCGACGAGGATGACAGCCGCATCGAAGTCGTCGTTCCCGACGACCAGCTGTCGCTCGCCATCGGCCGCCGCGGCCAGAATGTCCGTCTCGCCAGCCAGCTCACCGGCAGCCAGATCGACATTATGACCGAGGCCGACGCCAGCGAGAAGCGCCAGCGCGAATTCGTCGAACGCTCGACGATGTTCCAGGAAGAGCTCGACGTCGACGAAACGCTCGCGCAGCTGCTCGTCGCCGAAGGCTTCGGCGAACTCGAAGAAGTCGCTTATGTCGGCATCGACGAACTCGCGAGCATCGAAGGCTTCGACGAGGAACTGGCACAGGAACTGCAGAGCCGCGCCGCCGAAGGTCTTGAGCGCCGCGAAGAAGCGTCGCGCGCGCAGCGCCGCGAACTCGGCGTCGAGGACGATCTCGCCGCGATCCCGCATCTGACCGAAGCGATGCTTGTCGTGCTCGGCAAGGCGGGCATCAAGACGCTCGACGATCTCGCCGATCTCGCGACCGACGAACTGATCGCCAAGAAGCGCACCGACAACCGCCGCGGTCCGCCGCGCAGCGAACGCGCCGAGGACAAGGGCGGCGTGCTGGGCGAATATGGCCTGAGCGAAGAACAGGGCAACGAAATCATCATGGCGGCGCGCGCCCACTGGTTCGACGACGAAGAGTCGGGCGAACCGGCGGCCGACGTACCGCAAACCGGGGAGGCCGCCGATGCGGACCCCGCACAATGATCAGCTGAGCGAACCAGACCGCGCTGGTCGGCGCGGCCAGCATGTGCCTGAACGGCGCTGCGTCATCACCGGCGAGGTTTCGCCGGCCGAACGGCTCGTGCGCCTCGCGCTCGGGCCCGACGGTACGATTGCGCCCGACGTGCTTGGCAAGGCGCCCGGCCGCGGCGCATGGATCGGCGTCGACCGCGCCACGCTCGAAGCTGCCCTCGCCAAGGGCAAGCTGAAGGGCGGGCTCGCGCGTGCGCTGCAGGACGGCAATTTTACGATCCCCGACGATCTTGGCGCGCGCATCGAGGCGCAGCTTCAGCGCGCGACGCTCGACCGGCTGGGGCTGGAATCGCGGTCGGGCACGTTGCTCAGCGGCAATGAAAAGATCGAGACCGCGGCGCGCAAGGGTCAGGTTCGATTGCTGCTCCACGCCAGCGATGCAGGCGAGGATGGACGCAAGAAATTGGCGCAGGCATGGCGCGTCGGCGAGGACGATGAAGGGTCGGGCCGCGAGGGCCGGGTCTTGCCGGTGGACCGCGGCACCCTATCTATGGCATTAGGCCGCGAGAATGCGGTGCATCTGGCGTTGACCGACGCCCGCGCCGCGGACCGGGTACTGGCGCATTTGAGCCGCTGGCAGTTTTTCACAGGATGGAGTAGGGACGCGACCAACCGCGATTCCGACCCGCACGCCGCGTCAGTCTCTGGCGAGGAAAAAATTGGGGCGTTGCCGACCAGCGACGCCGCTTCGGACGCGTTTTGAAGGAATGATAAGTTTCGATGAGTGACGAACAGGACAAACCGACCCTTACCCGCAAGCCCCTGGGGCTGAAGCGGACGGTCGAGGCCGGACAGGTGCAGCAGCAATTCAGCCACGGGCGCCGCAACACGGTGGTGGTCGAGGTGAAGCGTCGCCGCGTGCTCGGTCGTCCGGGCGACGCCGCCCCGGTCGAGGTCGAAGAGGTCGAGGCCGCTCCGGCGCCCGCACCCACTCCCGCTCCGGCACCCGCGCCCGCTCCGAAGCCGGCCGCGCCCCGCGTCAGCGAGAACGACAGCCTGATGTCGCGTCAGGAACGCCAGGCGCAGCTGCTGCGCGAGGCCGAAGAATCGCGCATGAATGCGCTCGAGGACAATCGCCGCCGCGACGAAGCCGCGCGTGTGCGCGCCGTCGAGGAAGAAAAGGCACGCGCCGAAGCCAAGGTCGAACAGGCGACGGCGAAGGCCGCCGATCCTGCTCCTGCCGCACCCGCTGCCGAAGCGCCCGCTGCTGCTCCCGCCGCCGAAGCGCCCGCCGCTGCCGCTGCGCCGCAGAGCGAAGCAGCGCCGACGCCGGCGCCGCGTGCGACGACCAGCGCTGCTCCCGCACCGCGCCGCTTTACCCCGGTCGCGGCGCCGCAGCGCCCCGAACCCAAGCGTCCCGAGCCGAAGGCTACCCGTGGCGGCGACAGCCGTCGCCAGTCGGGCAAGCTGACCGTCACGCGGGCACTGAACGAAGACGAGGGTGCCCGCGCGCGCAGCCTCGCGGCGCTGAAGCGCGCCCGCGAAAAGGAAAAGCGTTCGCACACCGCATCGTCGGGGCCGCGTGAGAAGCAGATCCGCGAAGTCGTCGTGCCCGAAAGCATCACGGTTCAGGATCTCGCCAACCGCATGGCCGAAAAGACCAGCGATCTGGTCAAGGCGCTGTTCAAGATGGGCGTCCCGTCGGCCAGCACCGACACGATCGATCAGGACACCGCCGAACTGCTCGTCGCCGAATTCGGGCATGAGATCATCCGCGTCAGCGAAGGCGACATCGACATTCGTCACGATGAAGATGTCGACGATGCCGAACATCTGAAGCCGCGCGCCCCGGTCGTCACGATCATGGGTCACGTCGACCACGGCAAGACGTCGTTGCTCGACGCGCTGCGCGGTGCGAATGTGCAGGCGGGCGAAGCCGGCGGCATCACGCAGCATATCGGCGCCTATCAGGTGAAGACCCCCGATGGCAGCCTTGTGACCTTCCTCGATACGCCGGGCCACGAAGCCTTTACCGAGATGCGTCAGCGCGGTGCCAATGTCACCGACATCGTCATCCTCGTGGTGGCGGCCGACGACGGGCTCAAGCCGCAGTCGATCGAGGCGATCAACCATGCGAAGGCGGCGAACGTGCCGATCATCGTCGCGATCAACAAGGTCGACAAGGAAGGCGCCAACCCGCAGCGCGTCCGCGAACGCCTGCTCGAACATGAGCTGGTGGTCGAGGAAATGGGCGGCGACGTGCAGAATGTCGAAGTCTCGGCGCTCAAGAAGACCGGCCTCGACAAATTGCTCGACGCGATTGCGGTGCAGGCCGAGATCATGGAGCTCAAAGCCAACCCCGACCGCGCCGCCGAAGGCACGGTGGTCGAAGCGAAGCTCGACAAGGGCCGCGGCCCCGTGGCGACGATCCTCGTCCGCCGCGGTACGCTCAAGGTCGGCGACATCTTCGTCTGCGGCGCCGAAAGCGGCCGCGTTCGCGCGCTGATCGACGACCAGGGCAAACAGATCAAATCGGCCACCCCGTCGATGCCGGTCGAAGTGCTCGGTCTGGGCGGCGTTCCGATGGCGGGCGACACGCTCACCGTCGTCGAGAATGAAGCGCGCGCCCGCGAAGTCGCGACCTATCGTCAGGAACAGGCGACGCGCAAGCGCACCGTCCAGGCGCCGGTCAGCCTCGAAGGCATGTTCGAGGCGCTCGCCGACAAGACGAACGTCATCCAGTTCCCGGTGATCATCAAGGGCGATGTGCAGGGGTCGGTCGAGGCGATCGTCAATGCACTGAACAAGCTGTCGACCGACGAGATTCGCGTCCGCGTGCTCCAGTCGGGCGCCGGCGCGATCACCGAGAGCGACGTGACGCTGGCGGCGGCGACCAAGGCACCGATCATCGGCTTCAACGTCCGCCCGAACGCCAAGGCGCGCGATATCGCAAAGCGCGAAAACGTCCGTTTCATGTACTATGACGTCATCTATCACCTGACCGATGAAATCAGGAAGGAAATGGCGGGCGAGCTGGGTCCGGAACGCGTCGAAACCGTCGTCGGCCGTGCCGAAGTCAAGGACGTCTTTCCCGCCGGCAAGCGCGACAAGGCCGCCGGTCTGCTCGTGCTCGAAGGCTCGATCCGCAAGGGGCTGCACGCACGTCTTACGCGCGACGACGTCATCGTATCGGCAACGACCATCTCGTCGCTCCGCCGTTTCAAGGACGATGTCGCCGAAGTGCGCGCGGGTCTCGAATGCGGTGTCGTGCTGGCGGACACCAACGACATCAAGGCGGGCGACCACCTCGAAGTCTTCGAAGTCGAACTGCGCGAACGGACGCTGTAATAATCTGCCTGTGTCCCCGCGAAGGCGGGGATCCAGAGCGGCGTGGAGCCCCTGTAGATGGTGCAACGGCCCGGCTATGTTTACATCATGGCCAGCGGTCGTAACGGCACCATCTATATCGGCGTCACCAGCAATTTGGCGCAGCGCGTATGGCAACATCGCGAAGGTGTAATCGCGGGCTTCACCAAGGACTATGATTGCAAGTTGCTCGTCTGGTATCTGGCTTTCGAAGATATTCAGGATGCACGTGCGCACGAATTGCGTATGAAGAAATGGAATCGCGCGTGGAAATTACGCGAGATCGAAGAGATGAATCCGCTGTGGCACGATCTATTTCCGACGCTCGCGCCTTGACGCTCTGGGTCCCCGCCTTCGCGGGGATACATTGACCATGGCTCGCTATGTGGCATTGTTCGGCAGCATCAACGTCGGTGGCAACCGGCTGACGATGGCCGACCTGCGTTCGGCGTTCGAGGCCGAGGGGTTTTCCGACGTCGAGACGGTGGTCGCCAGCGGCAATGTCATCTTTTCGCATCCCGCGCGCCCGACGCGCGGGCTCGAGGAAAAGCTGACGCTGATGGTCGACGACCGCTTCGACATGACCTGCGCTGCGCTCGTTCGCAGCCGCGACGAACTCGCCGCGGCGATCGCCGACAATCCCTTCGCGGGGACCAACGAAGACCGGATCGTCCATACGATGTTCCTCGACGGCCAACCGACGCAGGAACAGTTCGACGCGCTGGCGGCCGACAAATGGATCAAGCCCAACGAGCGTCTCGCGCTCGGCGACCGGGCGCTTTATATCGATTATGGTGACGGCGTCGCCGACAGCAAATTGACCGCGCGGCTTATCGAGCGCCGGTTGGAACATAAGGGCACGGCGCGCAACATGCGCTCGATCGCCCGGATTATCGACAAGCTCGACCAGTTGAAGAAAGCGTAAGCCATGAAAACGGCAGACACCAAAGGCCCCACGGTCCGCGCGCTGCGCGTCGGCGAACAGGTGCGCCATATCCTGTCCGAAATCCTCGCGCGCGGCGACGTCCACGACGACCAGCTGACCAAGCATCCGGTGAGCGTCACCGAAGTCCGTATGTCGTCCGATCTTCGTCACGCGACGGTCTTCGTGAAGTCGCTGCTTGGCAAGGAAGAGGAAGCGGTGCTGAAGGCGCTGCGCACCAACACCGCCTGGCTGCAAAAGAGCGTCGCCGAGAAAATGACCATGAAATATGCCGCGAAGCTGAAATTCCTGTCGGACGAAAGCTTCGACGAGGCGAGCCATATCGAGAAATTGCTGCGCGACCCGAAGGTGGCGCGCGATCTGACGAGCGGCGAGAGCGAAGCCTGAAAAAAGTCATCGCCCCCGCGAAGGCGGGGGCCGCCATCGGCATAGCGCAAGGTTGCCAGCGGCCAGTTAAGGGCTGGACATGCCCCGCATGTCCAAGGATTGTCCGGGGGACAATCCGACCCTTCACTCCTTCGCGGGGGCGACTGTTACTTTTTGATCCCTGCCGCTTCCTCCAGTTCGACTAGCGCATCCTCCAGATAGTCGATCAGCCGCTGCACATGCGGCACGCTGCGCCGGCACGCCGTAATACCGAAATCGATATTCTTGTTGTTCGACACCTGCGTGATGTTCATCGCCATGCCATCGACCGGGATGCTCGCGGGATACATGCCGTCCAATCGCGCGCCGTTCCAGTATAGCTGTTCGCGCGGGCCGGGGACGTTCGAGATGGTGACGCTGTACGCCGGGAATTTGTCGGCGGTGCGGGTGAGTGCGGTCAGCATCTGCGGCATCTGCGTGATCGCGGTATAGATCTGGATCTGCTGCGCGGTCATTTCGCGCAGCTGCGCCTTTGCGGCGTTCATCGACGCCTGGATCGTCGCCATGCGCGTTGCGGGGTCGTCGATATGCGTCGCGAGGTTCGCGGTCACCGCCGCGACCGAATTGCCCGAATCGATGTCGTCCTTGGCGCGGATCGACACCGGTGCCATGGCCTTCAAGGGTTTGTCGGGAAGCTCGTTGAGCGATTGCAGATATTTGCGCATCGCGCCCGAACACATCGCGAGCACCGCGTCGTTGATCGTCCCGTCATACGCCTTGCCCATCGCGCGCACGCGTTCCAATGACCAGCTTTGCGCGACGAAGCGCCGCGCGCCGGTGATGTTGCGGTTGAAGCTGGTGCGCGGCAGTCCGCCCCATGGCGTCGCAAGGTCGCTGCCGCCCAGCCCGAACATCGCCGCGGCATATTGGTTCAGCGCCTTGGTCACCCCGACGCTGTTGCCCCATTGCTCCTTCAGGAAGGTGCCGATGGCCTTGATGTCGGTGAGGCTTGGCGTCGGTGCTTTCTTCGGTGCCGGGAACTTGCGCTTGTACGCTTCATACGCCTCGACCGACATCGGCGAATAGCTGCGCTTCTCCTTCGCATCGGCGCTGAGCATCGCATTGGTGAAATGCATCGACGACGCACCGTCCATCAACGCATGGTGGATCTTGAAATAGGTCGCGATCTGGCGGTCGGGCAGCCCCGAGATCAGCGTGATCTCCCACATCGGCCGCGTCCGGTCGAGCAAGGTGCCGTGGAGGCGCGAAACGAGTTCGAACATTTCGCGATAGCGCCCCGGCTTGGGCAGTGCGGCGCTCCGCACATGGTAATGCATGTCGATGTCGCGGTCGGGTTCGAGCCGGATCGGGCCGTACTGGCCGAGCGGCGTGAGCTTCAAAACCTCGCTGAACGGTCGGCGCAGCCCTTCGGACTGGCGTAGCATCGCGAGCTGTTCGTTCAGCCATTCGGTCTCGTCGACCTTGTCGGGCAAGGTGTAGAGATTGACCCCGCCGACATGCATCGGCGTCTCGCGCGTCTCCGCGACCAGGAACATCGCGTCGGTCACCGGCATCAGCCGCATGGCAGCTCTCCCCACTGTTTATGCTGCATCTTTGTTACGCAGCATGGCAGCGGCGAAGGGGGAGTCAAGCGAGGCTCCCCCCTCTTTGTCACCCCGGACTTGATCCGGGGTCCCGCTTTTCGACGTCGCTGAGCGGGACCCCGGATCAAGTCCGGGGTGACGAGGGTTGCGATGCAGGTTATCGCCTCCGTCATGGCCAAGCTCTATTTCTACTACGCCAGCATGAACGCCGGCAAATCGACGACGCTGCTCCAGGCGGATTTCAACTATCGTGAGCGCGGCATGGAAACGATGCTGTGGACCGCGGCGCTCGACGATCGCTATGGTGTGGGGCAGGTGACGAGCCGCATCGGGCTGATCGCCGAGGCGCATAAATTCGATCCCGACAGCGACCTGTGGGCGGCGGTGGGCGCCGAAAACGCCGAGCGCCCGCTCGCCTGTGTCCTCGTCGATGAGGCGCAGTTCCTGACGCGCGCGCAAGTCCTTGACCTCGCGCGGCTCGCCGACGAGGTGGACATCCCGGTGCTCTGCTATGGCCTGCGCACCGATTTTTCGGCCGAACTCTTCCCCGGATCGGCGGCTTTGCTCGGCATCGCCGACGCGCTCGTTGAATTGAAAGCCGTGTGCGAATGCGGGCGCAAGGCGACGATGAACCTGCGCGTCGACGAAAGCGGCCGCGCCGTCGTCGAGGGCGCGCAGACCGAAATCGGGGGCAACGACCGCTATGTCGCGATGTGCCGCCGCCACTTCATGGCGAAACGGCGCGAAGCCGCGGAAGCGCTCGCCAATGCTTGACCGCCTCTATGCCGACCTCGCCGACGGCGACCTCCGCCTCGTCAAGCTGACCGAAGCGCATCGCGAAGACTTGCGCGCCGCCTGCGCCGCCGATGCCGATGTCTGGGCAATCTATTCGTCGAGCTTCGGCCCCGGCCATTTCGACAAGAGCTTCGACACGCTGATCGGCGGCAGCGGCCGCATGCCCTATGCGATCATGGACGGCGACACGCTCGTCGGCATGACCGCGTGGCTGCGCCCCGATATGTCGGCGCAGACGGTCGAGATCGGCAACAGCTTCATCCACCCCGATGCGCGCGGCACCGGCTTCAACGGCCGGGTCAAGCGCCTGATGCTCGATCACGCCTTCGCGGTCGGCATCCGCCGCATCGAATTCCGCATCGACGAGCGCAACAAGCGGAGCCAGGCCGCGGTCGCCAAGCTCGGCGGCACCAAAGACGGCGTGCTGCGGTCGGAGCGGATCACCTGGACGGGCTATGTGCGCGACACCGGACTCTGGTCGCTGCTCGCGGACGAATGGGCGGCACGCCCTTAGTCCATTCGTCATCCCCGCGAAGGCGGGGATCCCGCTTTCTTCGTCTTCGTGTCTTTGCGTCTTTGCGCGAAACAAGGAAATTTCGCGCAAAGACGCAAAGACGCAAAGACGCAAAGACACGAAGAGGGAAATGAAAAAGAAAAAGCGGGATTCCCGCCTTCGCGGGAATGACGAAAATGGGGTCAGCGCCCATTCAGACACGCAGCGCTAAGCGAGTCGCCATGAAGAATCTCGCACTCTCCCTGGCCGCCGTGCTGCTTCCCCTTTCTGCGGCCGCGGCGGCCAACGAGCCCTCCAAGGAGGCACGCGCGCTCGGCGTCGAATCGAGCATCGTGTTTCCCAGCGACAGCTCGATCCGCAACTGGCAGGCTGATCGCGATCGCGGCATCTGGATTCGGGGCCGCGGAAACGACTGGTATTATGGCACCTTCGCCGGCTTCTGCCGCGACCTCGATTTCGCGCAGGCGATCGGCTTTGAAACGCGCGGCGCCGGGCGGCTCGACAAGTTCGCGTCGATCATCGTCCGCGGCGAACGCTGCCAGCTCATCTCCTTCGTGAGTTCGGCCCCGCCGCCGTCGAAGAAGGAAAAGGCAGCCGCGAAGAAAGCCGCCGAAAATTGACAGCGGCCCGCTCGCGCCATAGCGGCGCGGGATGAACGGCTGGATCATCCTCGACAAACCCGTCGGCCTTGGCTCGACGCAGGCGGTGGGCGCGGTGAAACGCGTGTGCCGCGAGGCGGGACTGGGCAAGGTCAAGGTCGGCCATGGCGGAACGCTCGACCCGCTCGCGTCGGGGGTGCTCCCGATCGCGCTCGGCGAGGCGACGAAGCTGTGCGGCCGGATGCTCGACGCCAGCAAGATTTACGACTTTACCGTGAAGTTCGGAACCCAAACCGACGGGCTCGATGCCGAGGGCGAAGTGGTGGCGATGAGCGACGTCCGGCCGACGCTCGCCGAAATCGAAGCGGTGCTGCCGCGCTTCACCGGCCCGATCGAGCAGGTGCCGCCGGCTTTTTCGGCGATCAAGATCGATGGGCAGCGGGCGTATGACCTCGCGCGCAAAGGCGAAGCGGTCGAGATGAAGGCGCGGGGTGTAACAGTCTATTCCCTTCGTCATGCCGGACTTGATCCGGCATCCATGCCCACCGACGAAGAGTGGACCCCGGATCAAGTCCGGGGTGACGAGGGAGGGGAGGGGCTTCAAGAAATCACCCTCACCGCGCACGTCTCCAAAGGCACCTATATCCGCAGCCTCGCGCGCGACATCGCGCACGCCGTCGGCACCGTCGGCCATGTCACGATGCTCCGCCGCACCCGGGCCGGGCCGTTCGATCTGTCGCAGGCGATTTCACTGGACAAATTGAACGCTTTCGGCCAAGGCGCCGCCCAATCAGAAGTATTTCTGCCGCTTGAGGCAGGGCTGGTCGACATCCCGGCTCTGAACCTTTCCCCGGAAGCGGCAGGGGCGATCCGTCAGGGTCGCGTCTGGACCGGGGGGTGCACGGATGACGGGCTCTATTGGGGAAGGGACAGCGAAATGCGTCCCGTTGCCCTGATCGAGGCTTTGGCGGGAACGCTGAAAGTCGTCCGGGGCTTCAATCTGTAAACAAGGATGTTCGAGGAAAAACGATTATGTCGATTACTGCCGAGCGTAAAACCGAAGTCATCACCGACAATGCCCGCGCAAAGGGCGATACCGGTTCGCCGGAAGTGCAGGTCGCGATCCTGACCGACCGCATCAACACGCTGACCGCCCACTTCAAGGCGCATCACAAGGACAATCACAGCCGCCGCGGCCTGCTCATGATGGTCAACAAGCGCCGCAGCCTCCTCGACTATCTGAAGAAGAAGGACGAGGGCCGTTATCAGGCGCTGATCGCGAAGCTGGGTCTTCGCAAATAAGAATTCGAGGGCGGCTCCGGGTTCCGGGGCCGCTTTCATTTTGTGTATCCCCGCGAAGGCGGGGACCCAGGGCGGTTTTCCACTGCCCTGTCGTAACTGGATCCCCGCCTTCGCGGGGATACGCTTAAGGGCCGCTCCCGCATCCGGCGGGACCGCCATTGGGGCAGACAGACGCCCCGCACCGCCCCGGGTCGGATTACCCGGAACTAGAGGCCCCGCCCGGCATCGGGCCCGGCGGGCGAAGGAAACTCCATGTTTGACGTGAAAAAAGTATCGATCGAGTGGGGCGGTGAAACGCTGACTCTCGAAACGGGCAAGGTTGCCCGCCAGGCCGACGGCGCGGTTGTCGCGACGCTGGGCGAAACGATGGTCTTGGCGGCGGTGACCGCTGCAAAGACGGTCAAGGAAGGGCAGGACTTCTTCCCGCTTACCGTCCATTATCAGGAAAAATATTCGGGCGCGGGCCGCATCCCCGGCGGCTTCTTCAAGCGCGAACGCGGCGCGACCGAAAAGGAAACTTTGGTTTCGCGTTTGACCGATCGTCCGATCCGTCCGCTGTTCCCCGAAGGTTTCTACAACGAAATCAACGTCATTGCCCAGGTTCTGAGCTATGACGGCCACAACGAACCCGACATCCTGGCGATGGTCGCCGCTTCGGCCGCGCTCACCATTTCGGGCGTGCCCTTCATGGGCCCGATCGGCGCGGCGCGCGTCGGCTATGTCGACGGCGAATATATCCTGAACCCGACCGACGCACAGGTTGCCGAAGGCGACCTCGACCTCGTCGTCGCCGCCACCTACGACGCGGTGATGATGGTCGAATCCGAAGCCAACGAGCTGTCGGAAGAGATCATGCTCGGCGCCGTGCTGTTCGCGCACGATGCGTGCAAGGACGTCGTCAAGGCGATCGTGAAGCTCGCTGAACAGGCTGCCAAGGATCCCTGGGACATGGCCGAACAGGCCGACCTGTCGGCTGCCAAGGACAAGCTGAAGAAGCTGATCGGCAAGGACATCGCCGCCGCGTACAAGCTGACCGACAAATCGGCCCGCTCGAACGCGCTGAACGAGGCCCGCGCTGCCGCCAAGGCTGCGTTCGCCGACGCTGCGCCGCAGGACCAGATGGCCGCCGGCAAGCTGATGAAGAAGTTAGAGGCCGAAATCGTTCGCGGCGCCATCCTCAAGGACGGCAAGCGCATCGACGGCCGCACGACGACGCAGATTCGTCCGATCGTCGCCGAAACGCATTTCCTGCCCCGCGCCCATGGCTCGGCGCTGTTCACGCGCGGTGAGACGCAGACGATCGCGACCTGTACCCTTGGCACCAAGGACAGCGAGCAGATGATCGACGGCCTCAACGGCCTCAGCTACTCGAACTTCATGCTGCACTATAACTTCCCGCCCTATTCGGTCGGCGAAGTCGGTCGTTTCGGGGCGCCCAGCCGCCGCGACATCGGCCATGGCAAGCTGGCGTGGCGTGCGCTGCACGCGGTGCTGCCGACGAAGGACGAGTTTCCCTACACGATCCGCATCACCAGCGACATCACCGAGTCGAACGGCTCGTCGTCGATGGCGTCGGTTTGTGGCGGCTCGCTGGCCATGATGGACGCCGGCGTTCCGCTGAAGCGTCCGGTTTCGGGCATCGCGATGGGCCTGATCCTCGAAGGCAAGGATTTCGCGATCCTGTCGGACATCCTGGGTGACGAAGATCACCTCGGCGACATGGACTTCAAGGTTGCGGGCACCGCCAACGGCATCACCACGATGCAGATGGACATCAAGATCGCGGGCATCACGCGCGAGATCTTCGAAGCCGCTTTGAACCAGGCGAAGGACGGCCGCGCGCACATCCTCGGCGAAATGGCGAAGGCGCTGGGCGAAGCCCGCACCGAGCTGTCGGCGCATGCGCCGCGCATCGAAACGATGCAGATCGACAAGGCGAAGATCCGCGACATCATCGGCACCGGCGGCAAGGTGATCCGCGAGATCGTCGCAACCACCGGCGCCAAGGTCGACATCGACGACGAAGGTCTGATCAAGATCTCGTCGAGCGATCCCGAGCAGATCGAAGCCGCGCGCAAGTGGATTTCGGGCATCGTCGAGGAAGCCGAAGTCGGCAAGATCTATGACGGCAAGGTCGTCAACCTCGTCGATTTCGGTGCGTTTGTGAATTTCATGGGCGGCAAGGACGGTCTCGTCCACGTCAGTGAAATCGCCAACGAGCGCGTCGAGAAGGTCGCCGACGTTCTGGCCGAAGGTCAGGAAGTCAAGGTCAAGGTCCTCGAGATCGATCAGCGTGGCAAGGTTCGCCTGTCGATGCGCGTCGTGAACCAGGAAACCGGCGCAGAGCTGGAAGACACCCGCCCGCCGCGCGAACCCCGCAGCGACCGTGGTCCGCGCCGTGACGGCGGCGACCGTGGCGATCGCGGCCCGCGTGGCGGCGGTGGCGGCCGTGATCGCGGCCCGCGCCGTGACGGCGGCGGCGAAGGTCGCGGCGACCGCGGTCCGCGCCGCGAGCGCAGCGAAGGTCCGGAAGACCAGGGCCATGTGCCCGACTTCCTGAAGGACTAAGCCTTCCGCTAATCGGAAAAGAGAAGGGGCCGCGAAAGCGGCCCCTTTTTCTTGGCAGCTTTGGACTGGTAATCGGCCGTTGCAGCAGCGAGCTGTTTCCCCTCCCGCTTGCGGGAGGGGTAGCGAGGCTTACGAACTTGTTCGTTAGCCGCAGCGGGGTGGGCTGATCGCAACGTTGCTGGCCCACCCCCGACCCCTCCCGCAAGCGGGAGGGGGGATTAGTGTCCGCTATCGGTCGAAAAAGAAGGGGCCGCTCACGCAGCCCCTTCTCCTTGCGATACCGGATCAATCAGCCGAACAGGCGCTCGGCGTAGACGCCGCGCAGCTGCGCAAAATTGTCCCAGTGCGGCGCCGGCACCGTACCACGCAGCTTCGCTTCAAGCACATCGACATGGCTGTGCCAGCCCGCGCTGACGTCGAGCAGCACCGAGGGATCCTCGACACGGCTGTGGACGATCGTCAGCAGCACCTCGTCGCCCTTCTCCGCGAGCGTGAAGGTCACGCCGCCGGTGCTGCCCCAGCTGATCGCGAGCAGGTGCGGGGCGTCGATCGCCACGACTTCGCACGTCATGCGGTGCTCGTCGCCAAAGCCCTCGGGACGCGCGCCCGGCGGGTCGGTCAGCATCGTCGTCATGGTTTTTCTCCTTCTTTCCCGGGGAGGGGCGTCTTGGGGGGAGGGGGGACGGCATCTTCGGCGCGCAGCAGTCGTTCGAGCGTATCGAGCCGGTCGGTCCAGAAACGGCGGTACATGCCAAGCCACTGGTCGGCGCTCATCAGCGGCACCGGGTCGAGGCTGCAGACATGCGTGCGCCCGCGCACGTCGCGGCGGACCATCCCGGCATTTTCCAGCACCTTGATATGCTTCGATGCCGCGGCAAGCGACATCGCGAAGGGCTGTGCCAGCTCGCCGACCGTCCGTTCGCCGGCGGCCAGCTCGCCCAGCATCGCCCGGCGCGTCGTATCACCCAGCGCGTGGAAGATTATATCGAGTGTGTGCGAATCATGTTCAACCATGTGGTTGAATATGAGCGAATCACATTTTATTTTCAACCGATCGGTTGAATTATTGCGCGTCGGCCCCGGTGATCCGGTTTCGTGCATCCTCGCGATAGAGCGACCAGTTGGCGGGGCACTTGTTTACCGCCTTCGGCAATCCCTGCATGCCTTCGGTGACCCAGCAATCGTTGAAGATCGAGCAATAGCAGGCGCGGACCTCGAGCTTCCATCGCTCCTTGTTGAATGTCTGCCAAACCTCCTCGGATGCGGGGGTGCGCGGCAAGCTGACGAACTCGATGGTTTCGCCGGGCCGCACGGCGATCCCGGTCGAAGGCGAGGTGGAAAGGCGCACGGCGCGCGCCTGTGTTTTCGTACAGCATGCCGTGAGCAAGTCGAGTGGGGTGGTTATCGGCTTGCCTTCATAGCGGATTTCGATGGGACCGAGGATCGCGGGGCCAACGCCATTGTTCGTCAGCGACAGCGAGATGTCCTGATTGCCATCCTTGTCCCCGTTGCTTGTCCCGAAGGTGACGAACGGCATCACGCCGCCACTCTGCATCTTCTGCGTCGCGTCGGCCTGGACGAAAGCGAAATAGGCGAGCGCGAGCGAGGCGATAAGCGCGGGCAGGCCGATCAGGAAATGCGCGATAGTGATGAACGGCAGGTAGCGCAGAAATCGCGATCCGATGGCTGCGGCGCCCGGTGCGGATACGCCGGGTTCGGGCGCGACATCGCGGTTCGGCGTTTCGCTCATCACTATCCTCTTTCGCTTGCTTGGTGCGCATGCCTATACCGGCTGCCGGGGTTTTCCAATCGGTGCTGTTGCCGGCGACCATTCTGAAACCGCTCGCATCGACCGGCGCATTGGGTTTATGATCGCCGCCATGCTGACCACGCTTCTTTCCGCGCTCGCGCTCGCCGCCCAATCCGTCGCCGTCCCGCCGCAGGCGACGCAATTGCCGCCCGCTACGCTGCCGCCGATTCCCGCGCCCGTCACGCCCGTTATCGAGGCCGATACGCGGCCCTATGTCGCGCTCGCCACCGATCTCGGGACGATCACGGTGCGGATCGAAAATAAACGCGCGCCGATCACCGCCACCAATTTCCTCCGCTATGTCGATGCGAAGCGGATGGACGGGTTCAAATTTTATCGCTCGACCAAAAGCTGGGGTCCGGCGAACCAGCTGGTGCAGGCGGGCAACCGCGGCGATGCGCGCAAGAATTTTCCGCCGATCGCGCACGAGCCGACGACGAAGACGGGGCTGACCAACTGCAAGGGCGCGCTGTCGATGGCGCGGCTCAACCCCGGCGATGCGACGAGCGATTTCTTCCTGCTCTTGTCCGACATCAAGGGCTTCAACGCCGACGCGCCCGGCGGTGACGGCGCGGGCTTTGCTGTGTTCGGCGAGATCGTCGGCGGCGCCGACATCGCCGCGGCGATCTTCAACGCCCCGATCTCGCCGACCGCGGGCGAGGGCGTGATGGTCGGCCAGATGCTCGACCCGCAAGTGACGATCAAGACCGCGCGCCGCGTCCCGGCGCCTGCGGATGCGCCGAAGGGGTGTGTGGTGAAGGGGAGCTGAAATGGGACGCCTTTTCCCGTCACCCCCGCGTAGGCGGGGGTCCCGCTTGTCTCGCTGCGCGTGACCAAAGGCGGTCACGTCTACATCATGGCCGACCGCTATCGCGGCACGATCTATATAGGCGTCACCGCGCAATTGGCCGCCCCGATATATCAACACCGAAACGGCGACGGCGCGGACTTCTGCAAGCGCTACAGCCTAACCAAACTCGTCTATGCCGAACCTCACGACGACATCCGCGATGCCATTGCCCGCGAAAAGGCGATGAAAAAATGGAACCGCGAATGAAAAATCCGGCTGATCGAGGGGCAGAATCCTGATTGGCTGGATATGTTCGACACCCTCAACGCTTGAAAGCGGGACCTCCGCCTACGCGGGGGTGACGACGGGTAAAAGACCGCGCCCGGTCGCCATCATTTATTTTGCGTTCATCCGCGCTGTGGCTATACCGCGCGCATGACTCAACATGCCCCTTCGCGCGCGACCCTGCGCCTGCTCGCCGCCGCACTTGCGATTACTCCCATGCTGGCGGCCTGTGCCGGGGGCGGCAATGTCAAGAAGGACACGCGTTACGTCGCGCGCGACGTCAACACGCTGTACCGCGCGGCGCAGGACCGGCTCGACCGCCGGCAGTACGGCCTTGCCGCGGCGCTGTTCGACGAGGTCGAGCGCCAGCATCCCTATTCGCCGTGGGCGCGCCGCGCGCAGCTGATGAGCTCGTTCAGCTATTATATGGACCGCGAATATACCCCGGCGATCGAAGCCGCGCAGCGTTTCCTCGCGATTCACCCGGGCAACAAGGATGCGCCCTACGCCTATTATCTGATCGCGCTCAGCTATTATGAGCAGATCAGCGACGTCACCCGTGACCAGAAGATCACGCAGCAGGCGTCGGCCGCGCTCGGCGAAGTGATCCGCCGCTATCCCGACAGCCGCTATGCATCGGACGCGCGCCTCAAGGTCGATCTGGTGCAGGACCATCTCGCGGGCAAGGAAATGGAAATCGGCCGTTTCTACCAGCGCAGCTCGAACTGGCTCGCCGCCTCGATCCGCTTCCGCGAGGTCGTCGGCAAATATCAGACGACCAGCCACGCGCCCGAGGCGCTGTATCGCCTGACCGAATGCTATCTCGCGCTTGGTATCCCCGCCGAGGCGAAGAAGTCGGCCGCGGTGCTCGGCGCCAACTATCCGGGCAACGAATGGTATGCGCGCGCCTACAAGCTGATGCAGAAGAACGCCCCGAGCGCCTGATCGCGCCAGGAATAGATTCTGCCTTTGTTCTGCGGTAAGGACGGCTCGTGCTAACCGCTTTATCCATCGCCAATATCGTCCTGATCGAACGGCTCGACCTCGATTTCGAGGCCGGGCTGGGCGTACTGACGGGCGAGACCGGGGCGGGCAAGTCGATCCTGCTCGACGCGCTGGGCCTCGCGCTCGGCGCGCGCGCCGACAATGCGCTCGTGCGGCAGGGCACCGACAAGGCGCAGGTGACCGCCAGTTTTGTCGCGCCGGCATCGGGAACGAAGCTCGCCGCTTTGCTGGCCGAAAACGAGATCGCGCTGGAGACCGGCGAACCGCTGCTGATCCGCCGCACGCTCAAGGCCGACGGCGGCAGCCGCGCGTTCCTCAATGACCAGCCCTGTTCGGCCGCATTGCTGCGCGAAGTCGGCGGGTATCTTGTCGAGATCCACGGCCAGCACGACGACCGCGGCCTGCTCGCGCCCGCAGGGCACCGCGCGCTGCTCGATGCTTATGCGCGCGCCGATACCCGCAGCGTCGCCGCCGCTTACGCCGCATGGCGCGCCGCCGAGGACAAGCTCGCGGCTGCGCGCACGGCAATCTCCGAAGCCGAACGCGACCGCGAATGGCTCGAGCATTGCGTCGCCGAATTGCAGACGCTTGCGCCTCAGCCGGGCGAGGACGCCGAACTCTCCGAAGCGCGCGCCACGATGCAAAAGGGCGAGAAGGTCGCAGGCGACCTCGGCGCGATCATGGAGGCGTTCGAGGGCAGCGACAGCGGCCCCGCGCAGCTCCGCGGCGCGGCGCGGCGGCTCGACCGCCTCGCGGGCGATCATCCCTTGCTCGCCGAAGCGCTCGCCGCGCTCGACCGGGCGATCATCGAGGCCGACGAGGCCGAGACCAAGCTCCACGAAGCCGCGCGCGCGATGGAATATGATCCCGAACGGCTCGATGCGACCGAGGCGCGCCTGTTCGAACTGCGCGCGATCGCGCGCAAACATAATGTCCAGCCCGACGAGCTCGCCGAACTCACCGGCACGCTCGCCGCGCGGCTCGACGCGATCGAAGGGGGCAGCGCGGGGCTCGCGAAGCTCGAAGCCGCGGTCGCCGAGACCGCCGCCGCTTATACCCACGCCGCGACCGCGCTCTCCGACCAGCGCAGCAAGGCGGCGACCCGCCTCGACGCCGCGGTTGCGGGCGAGCTTGTGCCGCTGAAACTCGACGCCGCGCGCTTCCAGACGCTTGTCGAACGCTTGCCCGCCGAGCGCTGGGGGCCGGAGGGTATGGACCGCGTCGAATATCTCATCTCGACCAACCCCGGCGCGCCCTTCGCGCCGCTCGCCAAGATCGCATCGGGCGGCGAACTCTCGCGCTTCATCCTCGCATTGAAGGTCGCGCTCGCCGAAGAGGGCGGGGCCGACACGATCATCTTCGACGAAATCGATCGCGGCGTCGGCGGCGCGGTCGCCTCGGCGATCGGCGAACGGCTGGCGCGCCTTGCGGGCGCGGGCAAGCAATTGCTCGCGGTGACGCACAGCCCGCAGGTTGCGGCGAAGGGCGCGGCGCATTTCATCATCGCCAAGTCGAGCCAGGGCACGGTCACCCGCACCAGCGTCCACGCGCTCGACGAAGCTGGCCGCCGCGAAGAAATCGCCCGCATGCTCTCGGGCGCCGAAGTCACCGCAGAAGCCCGCGCGCAGGCCGAGAGGCTGTTGGAGGCGGCGGCATGACCGCGTCGCACCCGCTCGACCGCCCGGTCTGGAGCATGCTCACCGGACGGCAGGCGCATCTCGCCGAGGGCGATGGCGCCGCGGTGCGGATCGATCGCGGCTTTGGCGTCTTTGGCGCCGCTCCGGATGCCGGCGCCGTTGCGCAAGCGGCGCTTGCCGCACTCGTCCCGGCTGCAGGCGAAATCTGGATCGTCGAGGGCGAGCCGTGGCCGGTCCCTCCCGGCACGCGCGAAGTGAAACGCGCCATCCTCGCGCAGATGGTCGCGGCGGGTGCGCCGCCGCTGCCGCGCGAAGGTGAACCCGCAATCCTCGCGCTGGGCGACGATGACGCCCCCGAAATGGCGGCGCTCGCCGAGCATGCAAAGCCCGGACCATGGGGGCCGAAGACGCATCGTTTCGGCCCTTTCTTTGGGGTCCGCGAAAACGGCCGGCTGCTCGCGATGGCGGGGCAGCGTATCCTCGTCCCCGGCATGGCCGAGGTCAGCGGCGTCGCGACATGGGAGGAGTGCCGCGGCCGCGGGCTTGCGCGCGCGCTGATCGGCCATGTCATGCGCGAAATGGTGGCGCGCGGCGAGCAGCCTTTCCTCCACAGCTATGCCGACAATGCCGGCGCGATCGCGCTCTATGAATCGCTCGGTTTCCGGATCCGCCGCGAGGTGCATGTGCTGGCGATCGCGAAATGATGAACCGCCGCGACCATCTTGCCGCGCTGCTGGCGATGGCCGCCGAATTGCTCCCCGCAGCGAAACTGCGTGCCTTGGAGACCAAGATGGAAGAAGCCGACCCGCAATATGGCCTGCTCGGCCAGATGATGGCGCAGCCCGGCGCGCTCGTCGCGCTCCTCGCCGAAGGGACGGATGCGATGCCCGGCAACATCGCCTATCTGATCGGCGAGGACAGCGCGAACCCCGACGCGATCTGGATCGTCGAAATGTGGGAAACGAAAGAGGCGCACGCCGCCTCGCTGAAACTTCCCGCGGTGCAGGACGCGATCAAAAAGGGGCGCCCGCTTATCGCAGGATTTGGTACTCGCGCCGAATTCAAGCCGGTGGATCGTTTGTGATGGCAAAGAAAGCTAAATCGCCTGAAGAGAAAAAGCTTCTTGAAGAAAAAGGCAAGGAGTTACGGCGGCTTGAAGATGAGATTTTAAGGCATCGCCAACTTTATGATGATCTGGACAACCCAGAAATATCGGATGCAGAGTACGATGCGCTCAAACTAAGAATGCAAAAGCTGCAAGAGGAATTCGCGCTCAAAGAGGACGACTTATTCAGCGTGCAGATGATAGTTGGCGCGGTTTCGACTTCGGGCTTGCCCAAGGTCACGCATGCGCAGCGGATGATGAGTCTCGACAACGCCTTTGCGGCCGAGGATGTCGAGGAATTCGCGGCGCGCGTGCGGCGCTTCCTGAACCTCGCCGCCGACGCCGCGATCGCGATGACGGCGGAAGACAAGATCGACGGCCTCTCCTGCTCGCTCCGCTATGAAAAGGGCAAGCTGGTGCAGGCCGCGACGCGCGGCGACGGCAGCGTCGGCGAGGATGTGACCGCGAACGTCCGCCACATCGCCGACATTCCGCAGGAGCTGAAGGGAACCGCGCCCGACGTCTTCGAGATTCGCGGCGAAGTCTATATGGCGAAGGCCGATTTCACCGCGCTCAACGCGCGATTGATGGAAGAGGGCAGGGCACTTGCCGCCCAGCGCGAACAGGAGTTCGACCCCGCCACGGTCCGCCAGTTCGCCAACCCGCGCAACGCTGCGGCGGGCTCGCTGCGCCAGAAGGACGCCAGCGTCACCGCGTCGCGCCCGCTGCGCTTCCTCGCGCACGGCTGGGGCGAGGTCAGCGCACTTCCCGCCGAAACCCAGTTCGACGCGATGAAGCAGATAGAACGGTGGGGCGCCCCGGTGTCGCCGCTGCTGAAGCGTTACGAGAGCGTGGCCGACATCCTCGCGCATTATGCCGAAATCGAGCGCCGGCGCGCCGACATGGATTATGACATCGACGGCGTCGTCTACAAGGTCGACAGCCTCGCATGGCAGCAGCGCCTCGGCTTCGTCGCCAAGGCACCGCGCTGGGCGATCGCGCATAAATTCCCCGCTGAACGCGCGCAGACCACGCTGGAATCGATCGACATTCAGGTCGGCCGCACCGGCAAGCTGACCCCTGTCGGGCGCCTCGTCCCCGTCACCGTCGGCGGGGTCGTCGTGTCGAACGTCACGCTCCATAACCGCGACGAGATCGGCCGCCTTGGCGTCCGCCCCGGCGACCGCGTCGTGATCCAGCGCGCGGGCGACGTGATCCCGCAGGTGGTGGAGAACCTGACCCGCGACGAAGCGCGCGCGGCGTACGTCTTCCCCGACCATTGCCCCGTGTGCAACAGCGAGGCGGTTGCGGAGGAAGGCGAGGTCGATGTGCGCTGCACCGGCGGCCTTATTTGCAATGCGCAGAAATTCGAGCGCCTGCGCCATTTCGTCAGCCGCGGCGCACTCGATATCGAGGGGCTGGGCGAAAAGAGCATCCAGGAATTCCTCGACCTTGGCTGGCTCGACAAGGGCCCCGCCGATATTTTCCGACTGAAAAGCCACCGCGCCGACCTGCTCGGCCGCGAAGGCTGGAAGGAAAAGTCGGTCGACAATCTCTTCGCCGCGATCGAGGCGAAGCGCGTACCCGATCCCGCGCGCCTGCTTTTCGGGCTCGGAATCCGCCACGTCGGCGCGGTGACCGCGCGCGATCTGCTCAAGGGGTTGGGCGACATCGCACGGCTGCCGGCAAAGGCGGCCGAAATTCAGGCGTATCTCGACGCAAATCCGCAGGCCGAGGGCGAATCGGACGGCAAGTTTACCGCGCGCAAGATGGAGGCGATCAAGGCGATCCTCGAAGTGCGCGCCGACGGGATCGGCCCGGCGGTGGCCGAGGCGCTCGGCGATTTCTTCCACGAACCGCACAATCGCGATCTGTGGGACGACCTCCTCTCCGAGGTGTCACCGCCGCCCTATGTCGTCGAAACGCGCGAGAGCGAGGTTTCGGGCATGACGGTCGTCTTCACCGGCAAGCTCGAAACGATGAGCCGCGACGAAGCCAAGGCGCAGGCGGAAACATTAGGAGCTAAGGCAGCCACTTCAGTCAGTGCCAAGACGGACCTTGTTGTGGCTGGACCTGGCGCTGGTTCAAATCTTAAAAAGGCGAGTGGCCTCGGAATTAAGGTTATCGACGAGGCGGCGTGGGCGGAGATTGTCGCAGGGGCGGGCTGATATGAAGGATGATGCATTCTACAATCGCGTAGGCGGTGACCGAATTGAATCGCGGCAAATTGACGAACTGATCGGCCTTTGCCGTGGAATGGCGGCCGACGGAGCAATCAATCAGCTTGAAGCCGAATTTCTTCAAAAATGGCTCGCGGCTAATGCATCTGTTAGCGGCCATCCGGTTATACAGACGCTTTACCAAAGAGTGTCGGAAGTTCTCGCCGATGGTCGGCTCGAAGATGACGAGGCGATAGACTTGTTGTCGACGCTTGACCAACTTTCGTCGCGAGATTTTGAGCATGGCGAGGTGCTAAAATCGTCTGATCTACCTGTGTGTGATCCGGCACCCGATCTGATTTTTGAAGATCAACTTTACTGCTTTACGGGAACGTTCAATTTCGGACGGCGAGCCGAATGTGAGAAAGCGGTGCTGGCAAAGGGCGCGCAACCGGGTAGTCTTACAAAGAAAACGGATGTTCTCGTGATCGGCGTCTACGCGACTGAATCTTGGAAGCATTCGAGCTTTGGGAACAAGATCATCAAAGCTTGCGAAATGCGAGACGAGGGCGTTCCCATTTCAATCGTTTCCGAAACGCATTGGCAACGGTATCTGTAGGCCCCCGAGCGCGCCATCACAGACTGCGCGGCGAAAATGCTGTGAGGGGACCACATGGCAAAGCGTGATTATCTGAACACCCTGATGCGCGATCTCGAATCGCACACCGAAGTGCGGCGGTTCGGCAGCGGCTGGTTGTCTGGCTTTTTCGGCCTGCTGTTCGCGATCGCGGGCTTCTTCATGGTGATCGCGCTACGCTTCCCCGACTGGTTCGCGACCCCCGAGCTTGAAATCATCAAGAATTGGGGCGGCTTTCGTGGCCTCGTCCACGCGATCCTGCTCGTGAGTTACGGGCTGTCGCTGCTCAGCCTGCTGCTCCGCCCGCGCAAGGCACTCGGCCTGACCGCGCTGATGATCGGGCTCGCGGCGATCCTCGTTGGCGGCGCGAATGTCCAGCCGCAGGAGACGCGCGACTGGGGCATTTTCTTCGGGCTCGACTTCTTCGTCGTGAACCTGCTCGTCACGGGTTTCATGTTCGCGCCCTTGGAGCGCGCCTTCCCGCATCGCCGCACCCAGCGCCTGTTCCGCATCGAATGGCGCGAGGATCTTTTCTATTATCTGGTCAGCACGATGTTCGTGCAGGTGCTCGGCTTCCTCGCGCTCGCGCCCTCGACGATCATCAACGAGAATACGAGCAATTGGGAGGCGTTCCGCGCCGACGTTGCATCATTGCCGTGGATCGTGCAATTCGTGATCGTCATTGTCGCGTCGGACATGGCGCAATATTTCTTCCACCGCACCTTCCACCGCTACCCCTTCCTCTGGGGTTTCCACGCGGTGCATCACAGCGCGAAATCGATGGACTGGCTCGCGGGTTCGCGGATGCATTTCGTCGAGATCATCCTGCTCCGCTCGATCACCTCGCTGCCGCTCTTCACCCTCGGTTTCGCGCCGTCGGTGATGCAGGCTTATATCGGCTTCGTCTACGTCTGGTCGTCGCTGCTCCACGCCAATGTCGGCGGCAATTTCAACCGCCTCGGCCACTGGATCGCGACCCCGCGCTTCCACCACTGGCATCATGGGCTCGAGCGCGAGGCGTTCGACGTCAATTTCGCGATCCATTTCCCGTGGATCGACAAATTGTTCGGCACCTTCCATTTGCCCAAGGACCGCTGGCCCGAAAATTACGGCATCCCCGAGGATGTCCCGCGTAGCTATTGGGGCCAGTTCCTTTATCCGTGGACGCGCACGGCGAAGAAGACCGACGAGACGCCGGCGGAATAATCATTCGTCATTGCGATGAGCCGCAGACGACGCGGCAATCTAGGGGTGGCACTACGCCGCGCTTTCGCGCGGCGTGGCTCGGGCCTGTCGCGCGGCTTCCATATGCGCGGGCTGACGCTGCTGCAGGACGGGGTGCCGATCAATCTCGCCGACGACAATGGCGATTTCCAGGAACTCGAACCGATCTTCTTCGACCATCTCGAAGTCTATCGCGGCGCCAACGCGCTGCGCTTCGGATCGGGCACGCTCGGCGGCGCAATCAACGGCGTAACCCCGACCGGGCGCACGGCACGGGGCATCTACCTGCGCGGCGATGCCGGCGGCTTCGACAGCGTGCGCGGCCTCGTCTCGGCGGGCGTCGCGAGCGAACGCGTCGACGCTTGCGCGCGATCAGCGCCGACCGCTCGGACGGCGACCGCGACCATGCCAAGCGGCACAGCCTGCGTTTTCAGGGCAATGTCGGGCTGAAGCTGAGCGAAGCGGCGAGCACGCGCTTCTATGCCAGCGTCAACCATATCCGGCAGGACATCCCCGGCGCGCTGACGATGGCGGAGGCTCTGTCGACCCCGCGCAAGGCCAATGCGGGGGCGGTCCAGGGTGATCAGGCGCGCGACATCGACTCGCTGCGCCTCCAGAACCGAACGACCTTCGACTGGGGCGCCTTGCGGCTCGACGTCGGCGGCTTCGTCAACGCCAAGTCGCTCCACCATCCGATCTTCCAGCTCATCGACCAGAAGTCGGTCGATGCCGGTGGGTTCTTCCGCGCCGACTATGCGCGAGGGCCGGTCGAGGTAACGCTCGGCGGCGAAATCCGCCGTGGCAGCACCGACGCGCGTCAGTTCGTCAACAAGGACGGGCGGCGCGGCGCGCTGACGTTCGACGCCGACCAGAAGGCACAGACCGCGACGCTCTATGGCGAAATCCGTGTGCGGCCCATCGACGCGCTGACCTTGGTCGCAGGCGGCGTCTACGCCGATGGCTGGCGCCAGCGGTCCGTCAATTTCTCGGCCACGCCGGCGACCGACGGCCGGATCGACTTCGACGCCTTCTCGCCCAAAGTCGGCCTGTTGTTCGAGCCCGCCGCCGATATTCAGCTCTTCGCCAACTACAGCCGCTCGGCTGAATTCCCGGGCTTTGGCGAGGTCTTCCAGACGATTGGCACCCCGCCGACGCGCTCGCCGCCAATCCGGGTGCGCGTTTCCATTATTACCGCATCCCCGAAGCGCCGGGCGACGCGGCGGTGGTCCATATCGGCCTGCCGGACGGGGTGATGCGCGACATTGCGGTCTCGCCGCAGGGGCGGGTGATCAGCGCGGCCGACCCCGACCAGCGCATCTCGGCCTGGCTCTCGCGCATCCACGGCACGCTGCTCACCGGCCGCCTGCTCGTCGAGTTCGCCGCGAGCTGGGCGATCGTGATGACCCTCACCGGCCTCTACCTCTGGTGGCCGCGCGGGCGCGGGGTGGCCGGCGTCGTCTGGCCGCGGCTGTCGCTCGGCGGCCGCGCGGCGCTGCGCGACCTCCACGCCGTCACCGGCTTCTGGGTCTCGGGCCTCGCGCTCGTCCTGCTCTTCACCGCGCTGCCATGGACCGAGGTATGGGCGAGCGGCCTTCGCACGGTGCGCGCCGAAATGGGCTGGGTCTCCGACGTGCAGGACTGGAAGGGCGGTGCCGACCCGCACGCCGCGCACGATCATCATGCGATGGCGGCCGCCGAACCCGTCGGACCACCGCCGCGCGCGCGGCTCGAATATATCGTCCTCCGCGCGCGCAGCGAGCATATGCCCGCCCCCGCGATCATCCAGCCGCCCGGCGCACCCGATGCCTTCGGCCCGCCGAACGGCAATGTCTGGACCCTGACCACACTCACCCAGAACCGCCCGCAGGTGCGCAAGGTCAGCTTCGACCCCGAAACCAGCCTCGAAGTCGCGCGCAGCGGTTTTGCCGAGAAACACGCCATCGACCGCGCCGTCGGCTATGGCATCGCGTGGCTCGAGGGGCAGTTGTTCGGCCTCGCCAACCAGTTGATCGGGGTCGCGACCGCGCTCGCGCTTTTCACGCTCGCGATCTCGGGCTTCCTGATGTGGCGCCGCCGCAAACCCGACGATGCGCTCGGCGCGCCGCCGCAGCCGCGCGATCCCGCAAAGCTCAAGGGCGTCGCCGCGTTGATCCTGATCCTCGCCGCGCTGCTGCCTTTGCTCGCCGCCTCGCTGATCCTCCTCTGGATCGTCGAGCGATCGATCCTTCCGCGCTTGCCGCGCATGGCACGCTGGCTTGGCGTTGCGGCGAAGGCCCCGGCGCGCCTATAGGGTTGCACATGGTCCGCGCTCTCCACCTGTTCACCCTGCTCATCGCGCTGCTCCTTGCTCCCGCTGCGTTCGCGCAGGAGCGCGGTCCGGTGGTGCTTGCGGCGGCGAGCCTGCAGGAATCGCTGACCGAAGCGGCGAATGCCTGGGCAGCGAAGGGGCACGCCAAACCCGTCCTCTCCTTTGCCGCCTCGTCGGCGCTCGCGCGGCAGGTCATGGCGGGCGCCCCCGCCGACCTTTTCCTCTCGGCGGACGAGGAGTGGATGGACGCGGTCGCGAAGGCCGGCTTGCTTCGCGCGGGTACACGCACGACCCTGCTCGGCAACCGTCTCGTGCTGATCGCGCCCGCATCGAGCAAAGTCCGGCTGGTCCCGGCGCGGGGTTTCGCGCTTGCCAAGGCGCTTGGCACCGGCCGCCTCGCGCTCGCCGATCCCGACGCGGTGCCCGCGGGCAAATATGCGAAGGCGGCGCTCACGCACCTCGGCGTCTGGGCCGGAGTCGCGGCCAAGGTCGCCCCCGCCGAGAATGTCCGCGCCGCGATGGCGCTCGTCGAACGCGGCGCCGCGCCGCTCGGTATCGTCTATGCGACCGACGCGCGCGCGTCGAAAGCGGTGCGCGTCGTCGGCACCTTCCCTGCATCGAGCCACCCGCCGATCCGCTACCCCGTCGCGCTGCTGAAAGCGTCGCGGAGCAAGGACGCCGCGGGCTTCCGCGCCTTCCTCCTCTCGAAGCAGGGCCGCGCGATCTTTGCGCGCCACGGCTTTTCGGCGCCGTAGGATCAGGATCAGCTCATGACGCCCATAAATAGGGACAGTCCCCATTTAATTGCCCTCGTTTCAACGACCCACCGACGGCCCGCTCAATTAAATGGGGACTGTCCCTATTTATTGGCTACGCTGGCGTTGCTTGCGATCTCGGCCCCCTGATGCTCTCACCCGCGGAGTGGGGCATTGTCGCGCTGTCGCTGAAGGTCGGCGGCGTTGCGGTGCTTGCCACGCTTCCCATCGCCTTCGCGCTCGCGTGGGTTCTCGCGCGCTATCGCTTCCCCGGCCGGGTTGTGCTCGACGCGCTCGTCCATTTGCCGCTCGTCCTGCCGCCCGTCGTCACCGGCTGGCTGCTGCTCATCGCCTTTGGTCCGTTCGGCCCCATTGGCCGCTGGCTCGAAAGCTGGTTCGGGGTCAGCCTGATGTTCCGCTGGACCGGCGCCGCGCTCGCCGCCGCGATCATGGCGCTGCCGCTGATGGTGCGCGCGATGCGGCTGTCGATCGAGGGCATTGACCGGCGGCTCGAAGGTGCGGCGCGCACGCTCGGCGCGACCCCCTGGCACAGCTTCTGGACGATCAGCCTGCCGCTCGCGCTCCCCGGCATCCTCGCCGCGCTCATACTCGGCTTCGCGCGCTCGATCGGCGAGTTCGGCGCGACGATCACCTTCGTGTCGAACATCCCGGGTGAAACACGCACGCTGCCGCTCGCCATCTATTCGGCGCTGCAGGTGCCGGGCGGCGAGGCGATGGTGACGCGCCTTGCGCTCCTCTCGGTCGCGCTCTCGCTCGGCGCGCTGGTGCTGTCCGAATGGCTCGTTCGCCGGACGCATCGCGAAAGGCAGCGCCATGGCGATTGATATCGACGTTACCAGGCGCCTCGGCGACGGCAGCATGGCCGCGCGCTTCACCGCCGGTCCCGGCCTGACCGCCTTGTTCGGCCCATCGGGCGCGGGCAAGACGAGCATTCTCAACATGGTCGCCGGACTGCTGAGGCCCGACCGGGGGCATATCCGCATCGGCGATCGCACGCTGTTCGACGACGCTACCGACCTGCCGCCCGAGGCGCGCCGCGTCGGCTACGTCTTTCAGGACGGGCGGCTCTTCCCGCATCGCCGCGTCCGCGCGAACCTCACCTACGGCCATGACATTGTGCCGTCGGCGCATCGCTGGATGACCCTCGACGAGGCGGTGCAATTTCTCGGCATCGCCCACCTGCTCGATCGCTGGCCGCACAGCCTGTCGGGGGGCGAGGCGCAGCGTGTCGCGATCGGCCGGGCGCTGCTCGCAGGACCGGAAATCCTGCTGATGGACGAACCCTTGTCGTCGCTCGACACCGCGCGGCGCAGCGATATCATGGTGGTGATCGAGCGGATTCGCGACGAGCTCAAACTGCCGATCCTCTACGTCAGCCACGACCGCGCGGAGATCGACCGGCTCGCGACCTCGGTGGTGGAGATTGGCGAATAAAGTTTCACATGAAACCATTTTGATGATAGAAGTCTGTTCATGGAAAGCCAGTTTACCCATGTCCATGACACGCCGCCGCCGGGTGCCGCGGCCGACTGGACGATTTCGCAGAATTGGGACGCCTTCACCGCCGACGAGCATGCGATGTGGGACCGCCTCTTCGCGCGCCAGTCGGACATGCTCCCGGGCCGCGCCGCCGACGCCTTCCTCCGCGGGATCGACGTGCTGCGCCTCGAAAAGCCCGGCATCCCCGATTATCGCGAGCTCAACGCGCGGCTGATGGCCGCGACGGGGTGGCAGGTGATTGCGGTGCCGGGGCTCGTCCCCGACGAGGTGTTTTTCGACCATCTGGCGAATCGCCGCTTTCCGGCGGGTAATTTTATCCGCACGCCAGAGCAGCTCGATTATCTCCAGGAACCCGACGTCTTCCACGACGTCTTCGGCCATGTCCCGATGCTCGCCGACCCGGTGTTTGCCGACTATATGGTCGCTTATGGCGAAGGCGGGCTGCGCAGCCTCAAATTCGACGCGCTGAAACAGCTCGCGCGGCTCTATTGGTACACGGTCGAATTCGGCCTGATCCGCGAGGCGGGGTCCTTACGCATCTACGGCGCGGGCATCGTTTCGTCCTTTGCCGAGAGCGTCTTTGCGCTCGATTCGGACAGTCCGAACCGCATCGGCTTCGACCTCGCGCGCGTGATGCGCACCGATTATCGGATCGACGATTTCCAGCAGAATTATTTTGTCATCGACAGCCTCGATCAGCTGCTCGATACGACGGTGAACACCGATTTCGCGCCGCTCTATGCCAAAAATGCCGCACTGCCGCCGATCCCGATCGCCGACTTCCTGGCGGAGGATGAGGTGATCACGCGCGGCACACAGGACTATGCGGCGGCGAAAGCCTGAACAACCATCCCCGCCCGCAAGCGGGAGGGGCAGCGAGGCTTGCGAACTTGTTCGCTAGCCGCAGCGGGGTGGGCATGATCCCACAGTCGCAGGCCCACCCCTAACCCCTCCCGCAAGCGGGAGGGGACCAAGTTCACCAACTTCCAAAACTCGCGTCCGACGGGTTCGCGCGGTGGAACGCGCGTTCCTTGCGGCGCCAGCCGTAGCGTCGGCGCTTGATGAGCAACAGGCACGGCCACTCCGCACTGCCGCCGCGCGCGGTGAGGCGAAAGCCTTGCGCGCGGTAGGCGGCGAGCACGGGTTCCATCTGGCGCGCGATGAGCCCCGCGAGGATCGCATGACCGCCCGGCGCGGTCGCGGCGGCGATGTCGGGGGCCAGCGTAATCAACGGTCCCGCAAGGATGTTCGCGATGACCAGGTCATAGGGCGCACGGTGCTTGATCGACGGGTGATTGGTCCCCGGCGCCACCGCGAGCGCCAGCCGCCCGCCGCCACGCCCCAATGGCACGCCGTTGATCTCCGCATTGTCGCGCGTCACGAAAATGCTCGCGGGGTCGATGTCCGACGCGATCGTCTTCGCTTGGCACCACAGCGCCATCGCGGCGAAGGCGAGCAGGCCCGTGCCGGTGCCGATGTCGGCGATATTGCGCGGGCTCGCACCTTGCCGCGCGAGCCGGTCGAGCATCGACAGGCAGCCCGCAGTGGTGTCGTGCCCGCCGGTGCCGAACGCCTGGCTCGCGTCGATCAGGAAGGGGGTGCTGCCCGCGGGCACGCGGTCGGCGTAGCTGCTCGTGTGGACGAAAAAGCGCCCCGCCTGCACAGGCTCCAGACCCTGCTGGCTCAGCGTCACCCAATCCTCTTCGGGCAATTTTGCGACGACGGGTTTCTTGCCCTTCGCGCTCGGCACGAACGACTGCAGCAGCGTCAGCAGCGCAGCCCCGGGCTTGGCGTCCATATAGGCGTCGAGTTGCCACAGCCCCGCATCCTCGTCGATCTCGCGCGTCACCACGATCGGCGCCTCGGGCGAGGCGTCGAGTTCGGGAATTTCGCCCGACAGCGCTTCGGCTTCGCCGCGGGTGCAGGGGAGGGAGACGATCCAGTTCATCGTTTTAGCGCACATAACTCGCGCCATTGACGTCGAGCACCGCGCCGGTCATCGCCGCCGGCGCCTCGAGCGCGCACCAGCGCGCCATTTCGCCGACCTCATCGGGCATCGCGACGCGGCCCAGCGGGATTTCGGCGAGCAGTTTCTCGCCGCCGCGGCCCGACAGATATTCCTCGGCCATGCCGGTCATCGTGAAGCCCGGGCAGATCGCAAAAGCCAAGATGCCGTCCTTCGCATAGGCGCGCGCGATCGTCTTGGTCATCGCGACCATGCCCGATTTCGACGCGGCATAATGCCAGTGCGCGGGGCTGTCGCCGCGATAGGCGGCGCGGCTCGCGATATTGACGATGCGGCCGCCCGTCTTTTCACCTGGCCTGCCGCGTTCGTGCCAGTGCAGCACCGCATGGCGGCACAATTGCGCGCTCGCGGTCAGATTGACCTGCATGGTGCGGTTCCAGTTTGCGAGCCAGTCGGCGTTGGGGTCGCCCAGCGGGTTGTCCTCGAACACCCCGGCATTGTTGACGAGCACGTCGATGCGGCCGTCGAGCCGGTCGAGACTCGCTTGCCACAGCCGGTCGGGCACCCTGGGATCGGACAGGTCGCCGTCGGCGCTCGACAGCGCGACGACCTGGGTCGCGTCGGTGGTGAGGGCGTCGGCGATCGCGGCGCCAATGCCGCGGCTCGCGCCGGTGATCAGGATATGCGTGCTCATGCCCTCTCGCCTGTAACGGCGACTTTGAGGCAAAGGAAGCACATCCAATCCGTTCGTGCTGAGCTTGTCGAAGCACCGCTCTTGTTCCTCCCCGATGGTCGAAGGAAAGAACGACCCTTCGACAAGCTCAGGGCGAACGGTGTTTATATGTTTTGGTTACGCCACCCGGCGGCTGAATTCGCTCGCGGCCTGTTCCAGCTGCTGCAACCGCCCGCCCATCTTCGCGAATTCCTGGCTCAGCACGCTGATCTCGCTCGCGACCATGCCCGAATCGTTGCGGATGCTCGCGATCGTCGACGACATGCTGTCGGCGGCGAGCGCGGTTTCGTCGACCGCCGCGGTGATCGAGGTGACCGTCTGCGCCTGCGCGTCCATCGCGTCGCGAATGCGCTGTGCCGACGTCTGCACCTCGACGATCGTCGCCTGGATCGACTGGTTGGCGGACACCGACCCGCGCGTCGCCTGTTGGATCGCGGTGATCTTGCCCGCGATGTCGTCGGTCGCGCGCGCGGTTTCGTTGGCGAGGCTCTTCACCTCCTGCGCGACGACGGCAAAGCCGCGCCCCGATTCGCCCGCACGCGCCGCTTCGATCGTGGCGTTGAGGGCGAGGAGGTTGGTCTGTCCCGCGATCTCGCGGATCAGGCCCAGAATGGATTCGATCGATTCGGCGTGGTGCGACAGCGTCGCCGACATCGCGACGGCTTCGCCCGCCTGTTCGGAGGCGCGCGTCGCGACGCTGGCCGAAGCTTCGACTTCGCTGCGCGCATCCTCGATCGCGCGGATCAGGCCCGCGGCGGTCGAGGCGGCTTCGCGCATCGCCATCGCCGATTGTTCGGACGCCGCGGCGACTTCGCTCGTCTTGGCGATCATGCCCTTCGCCGCCTGGTCGGCCGAGGCCGCCTGCTTGGCGAGTTGTTCGCGCACGCCGTCGGTGTCCTGCACCAGCGACGCGATCGAGCGGTCGAAATCGCCCGCGAGCGTCTGCCGCTCGCTCGAAATCACCGCGCGGTCGAGCTTTTTGGCATAGCGGTGCATGATGTCGAATTCGAGCAGCGCGAGGCGGTTCACCGCGCTCGTCAGCCGCGCGAGCCGTTCGGCGTCGCCGAAACAGGCTTCGACGACATATTCGATGGTCAGCCGCTGGCTTTCGGCGATGCACGACATCACCGATGCGAGCGGCAGCTTCACGCGCCGCGCCATGTGGGCGTTCTGGCACGCGATCGTCGCGACCTCCTGCCCCGCGGCGTCGGCATATTTGGCCATAGTGTGGCGCGCGCTGCCGCGGATATAGGATTCGAACAATTCGCCCTCGACGCGGCGGTCGACGGTCGGCAGCGCGTTGAACGCATTCCAATAGGCTGCGGCGATCGCTTCCTCGCGGCCGGCGATGATGCCGTGAATTTCGGTCGCGTTGGCGGCAAGTCGCCCGTCGAGATCGTAATAGGGAAAGCGTTCGGCCATCGGCACCGGATCGATCTGCTGCTTATGAATCGGATTTTCCTTCACCATGATCCTGCTTCCCTGATCGACCCAAAAGGCGCGCGGGTCTGCCGCCCGCATGCGTCCCATGAAACTGGTGAACGGGATATGCGCTGGAAATGGTAAAAGCGGCGTTAACCCCAAGCCGAGGTCTTGCCCTCGGCGCCCGACGATGCGGAGGGGACGGGATAGCCCTCGAACGCCTTGATCGTGCGCAGGGCAAAGGCGCTGTGCATCGCCGCGACCCCGGGCAGGCGCGACAGGCAGTGGCGGTGCAGCCGGTCGAAATCGGCGACGTTGCGCGCCGCGACGCGCAGCCGGTAATCGGACGCCCCCGACAGCAATTGGCATTCGAGGATCTCGTCGAAACTCTTCACTGCGCTCTCGAACGCGGTCAGCGCCTCTTCGCTCTGCGACGTCAGGCTGATGTCGACGAACACGTCGAGCCCGAGCCCGATGCTTTCGGGATTCAGCCGTGCGGTGTAGCCCGTGATGATCCCCGCCGCTTCGAGCGCGCGGATGCGCCGGTGGCACGCCGACGCCGACAGGCCGACCACCTCGCCAAGTTCGGCTGCGGGCCGCGGGCCTTGCCGTTGCAGCAAGTCGAGCAGCTTGACGTCGATTCGGTCAATCATTGTGCGCCATCGATCCATTCTACGCCAAAATCGTGCAAGTATGTCGTGAATCCGCAACGGATATGCAAGCACCTCGCGATGCATTTCTGCTAAAAGCGCGACAAGTTTTCGGCGGCACCTGTCGATCGCCGATGACATCCATATTCGGAGAGCGACCATGATCATCGGCACCCCCAAGGAAATCAAGAATCACGAATATCGCGTCGGCCTGACCCCCGAGAGCGCGCGCGAGCTCGTCGTCCACGGCCATCGCGTGCTGGTGCAGACCGGCGCGGGCGAGGGGATCGGCGCGCACGACCGCTATTATGTCGAGGCGGGCGCCGAGATCGTCCAGACGGCGGAAGAGATTTTCGCGACCTGCGAGATGGTCGTGAAGGTCAAGGAACCGCAGCCGGTCGAGCGCGCGATGTTGCGCCCCGGGCAGATCCTCTACACCTATCTCCACCTCGCGCCCGATCCCGAACAGACGCGCGACCTGATGGCATCGGGCGCGGTGTGCATCGCTTATGAAACCGTCACCAGCCCGCACGGCGGCCTGCCGCTCCTGAAGCCGATGAGCCAGGTCGCGGGGCGCATGTCGATCCAGGCCGGCGCGACCGCGCTCGAAAAGGCGCATGGCGGCCGCGGCGTGCTGCTCGGCGGCGTGCCGGGTGTGGCGCCGGGCAAGATCTGCGTGATCGGCGGCGGCGTCGTCGGCTTCAACGCGGCGCAGATGGCGGCGGGCCTCGGCGCCGACGTTACCATTCTCGACCGCGACCCGGAAGTGCTCGAACGCGTCGGCACCTTCTTCGAGGCGCGCGCCAAGACGCGCTTCTCGAACCGCGCCAATCTCGCCGAATGCGTCGCCGAGGCCGACCTTGTGATCGGCGCGGTGCTGATCCCGGGTGCCGAGGCGCCCAAGCTCGTCACGCGCGAAATGCTCGGCACGATGCGCCCCGGCTCGGTGCTCGTCGACGTCGCGATCGACCAGGGCGGCTGCTTCGAGACGAGCCACGCGACGACCCACGCCGATCCGACCTATGTCGTCGACGGCATCGTCCATTATGCGGTGGCGAACATGCCCGGCGCGGTCGCGCGCACCAGCACCTATGCGCTAAACAATGTCACGCTGCCGCACGCGCTGCGCATCGCCGATCTGGGGTGGAAAGACGCTTTGAAACGCGACGTGCATCTTGCGCAGGGTTTGAACGTTTGGAATGGTAAGGTGACGTTCGAAGCCGTAGCCGAAGCGATCGGAACCGATTATGTGCCTGTTGATCAGGCGCTCGCCTGACAACAAGGACATAGAGAGACGATGACCGATCCAGTGGCACCTCCCCCGCCCGAAGAAGAGGAAAATGAAGTGCTGCGCGCCGCGCGCGAGCGCCAGCAGCAGCGCGAAGCCGCCGAGGCGGCGCAGGCCGCCGATGCGGAAGCGGCCAAGGGCAAGCGCGGCTGGAAGACCGCGGCCGCCGCGGGCCTTGGCATCGGCTCGGCCGCGGTGATCGCGGCCTTGCTCTACGCGAACCGTGGCAAGATCAAGTGACGCATTTCCCCGCGCGCTAAAAGCGCGTGGCCTTGGAAATGCGTCATCGCGGCGAAGAGTGTTTGGAGGCACGTGACTCCAAACACGATCCAGGGCGGCCGCGTGCCGCCCTTTTTATTGGCGAAGGAAAAAGGTCCGCTTTGGGGTGGGGAGGGGACGTTGCAGCAGTGAGCTGATTTCCCCTCCCGCAAGCGGGAGGGGCAGCGAGGCTTACGAACGTGTTCGTTAGCCGCAGCGGGGTGGGCCATCGCAACGTTGCTGCCCACCCCCGACCCCTCCCGCAAGCGGGAGGGGAGAAGAAATGTCCGCTTCCGGTCGCTTTCAGTCATTCGTCATCCCGGACTTGATCCGGGATCCATGACGACGGTGCAGCTATGGACAGGGCGGCGCTCCCGCGAAAGCGGGAACCCCGTCCGACGTTGTTGCTGGGTTCCCGCTTTCGCGGGAATGACGAAGACGGGAGCGGGCGAAAAGGGCAGGGCCTACTCGCCAACCCATGCGAATTATTCCCCCATGCTCCTAAGCAATTGCATATCGCGGCGGGAAGGCTTAACCGGCACCGCATCGACCGTTTAGAGTCAAGACAGGGCTGATATGGCTGGCAACGAACCGAGCGCGCGTCCGCGCTCCCCGCATTTGCAGGTATATAAATGGACCCCCGCGATGGCGGTCTCGATCCTTCATCGCGCGAGCGGTGACGGTCTCGCGATTGTTGGTGCGGGCATGTTCCTCTGGTGGCTTGGCGCGCTCGCGGCCGGTCCCGACGCTTATGCCGCATTCCTCGCCTGCGTCTGGCACGATCCCAGCCCCGAGGTCGGCATCGTTCACCAGATCACCAATATTGTCGGCAAGGTCGTGCTTGTCGGCCTGACCTGGGCGTTTTTCCAGCATCTCTTTTCGGGCCTGCGCCACTTCGTGCTCGATACGGGTGCCGGTTATGAACTGAAGACGAACAAGCTCTGGTCGATCGCCGTGATCACCGCGGGCATCCTCGCGACCGCCGCGACCTGGCTCTATATCATGGCGGAGGCACTCTGATGGGCAATGGCACGCATCTGGGCAAGGTCCGCGGCCTCGGCTCTTCGGGGCATGGCTCGCAGCATTGGCTGCAGCAGCGGTTGACCGCGCTCGCCAATATCCTGCTCGTCGGCTTTCTGTTCGTTTCGCTGATCCGTCTGCCGCTCGGCGATCATGCTGCGGTGCTCCGCTGGGCATCGAATCCCAGTGTCGCGCTCGCGCTGATCCTGATGGTGGTCAGCGTCTTCTGGCACCTGCGGCTGGGCCTGACGGTGCTGATCGAGGACTATGTCCATGGCGAGGCGACGCGTCTGCTGTCGCTCGTCCTTCTCAACTTCTACGCGATCGGCGGCGCCGCCTACGGCATTTTCGCCATTGTCCGTATCGTGCTTGCGCCCGCCGCCGGGCTCGCTCCGGGGGGCATGTAAGATGACCGAAGCCTACAAGATCATCGACCATATCTATGACACCGTCGTTGTCGGTGCCGGCGGTTCGGGCCTGCGCGCCACGATGGGCAGCGCCGAAGCGGGGCTGAAGACCGCGTGCATCACCAAGGTGTTCCCGACGCGCAGCCACACCGTCGCGGCGCAGGGCGGCATCGCCGCCAGCCTCGGCAACAATTCACCCGACCATTGGCAATGGCATATGTACGACACCGTCAAGGGCTCCGACTGGCTCGGCGACCAGGACGCGATCGAATATATGGTGCGCGAGGCGCCGAACGCGGTCTACGAACTCGAACATGCCGGCGTGCCGTTTTCGCGTAACGCCGACGGCACCATCTATCAGCGCCCCTTCGGCGGCCATATGCAGAATATGGGCGAAGGCCCGCCGGTGCAGCGCACCGCCGCCGCGGCCGACCGCACCGGCCACGCGATGCTGCACGCGCTCTATCAGCAGTCGCTGAAATATGACGCCGACTTCTTCGTCGAATATTTCGCGCTCGACCTGATCATGGAAGATGGCCCGAACGGCAAGGAATGCCGCGGCGTCATCGCAATGTGCCTCGAAGATGGCAGCATCCATCGCTTCCGTTCGCAGGCCGTCGTGCTCGCGACGGGCGGCTACGGCCGCTGCTATTTCACCGCCACCTCGGCGCATACCTGCACCGGCGACGGCGGCGGCATGGTGCTGCGCGCCGGCCTGCCTTTGCAGGACATGGAATTCGTCCAGTTCCACCCGACCGGCATCTACGGCGCGGGCGTCCTTATCACCGAGGGTGCGCGCGGCGAGGGCGGTTACCTCACCAACTCCGAGGGCGAGCGGTTCATGGAACGCTATGCTCCCTCGGCCAAGGATCTCGCCTCGCGCGACGTCGTGTCGCGCTCGATGGCGCTCGAAATCCGCGAAGGCCGCGGCGTCGGCCCGCACAACGACCATATCTACCTGCACCTCGACCATATCGATCCCGCCGTGCTCCACGAACGCCTGCCCGGCATCACCGAAAGCGGCAAGATTTTCGCCGGCGTCGATCTGACGCGCCAGCCGCTGCCCGTCGTGCCGACGGTCCATTACAATATGGGCGGCATCCCCTGTAACTATCATGGCGAAGTCGTGACGCTCGGCAAGGACGGCCCCGACACCGTCGTCCCCGGCCTGTTCGCGGTCGGTGAAGCGGCGTGCGTGTCGGTTCACGGCGCGAACCGCCTCGGCTCGAACAGCCTGATCGACCTCGTCGTCTTCGGCCGCGCGACCGGCCATCGCCTCAAGGAAATCCTGACCCCCGGCGCCGCGCAGCAACCGCTGCCCAAGGATAGCGCCGACCTCGCGCTCGGCCGCCTCGATCATTTTCGCAACGCCAATGGCGGGTCGCCGACCGCCGAGATCCGCCTCGAAATGCAGCGCGCGATGTCGGCGCACGCCGCGGTGTTCCGCACCGACGAACTGATGGCGGAAGGCAAGGAAAAGCTGACCAAGACCTATCAGCGGATGAACGACGTCCACGTCACCGACCGCAGCCTGATCTGGAACACCGACCTCATCGAAACGCTCGAGCTCGACAACCTCATCGCCCAAGCAACAGTGACGATGCATTCGGCGTTCAACCGCAAGGAAAGCCGCGGCGCCCACGCGCACGAGGATTTCCCGAACCGCGACGACGCGAACTGGATGAAGCACAGCATCGGCTGGTTCGACGGCTGGGGCGGAAAGGGCGGCGGCGTGCGCCTCGATTACCGCCCGGTCCACGAATATACGCTGTCGGACGATGTCGAATATATCAAGCCGAAGGCGCGGGTTTATTAATGCCGGTGGAACTGACAGATGCGGTGGTCTCCTTCGTTCGCGCAACGATCAAGGACGGGCAAGGGCGTTCTGCATCCGTCGCGCTGAAGGAGGATGGAATAGAATTTTATCGGCAACGTCCGCGCCAAGGAAAAAAGGCGTTCGTTAGCTATGAGCGTCTCTGTTTGAGTTGGCGCTCAAAGATAATCCAGAATTTTTCGAGAACGACCAGCTTAAACGAAGCCGCTAACGTGCATCTTGGTCCGTGTTGCCGCTAGGGTCAGGACCCTTAATTTCCATTCGTCATTCCCGCGCAGGCGGGAATCCCGCTTTTTCTCTCTTATTGGCGTTCTTTGCGTCTTTGCGCGAGATTTCTTTTGGTTCGCGCAAAGACGCAAAGAACGCCAAGAGTTTTTGAAGCCCTCTCGGTAGTGGTGAGAAAGCGGGATTCCCGCCTTCGCGGGAATGACGGAATTAATAGGTCCTGACCCTATTCGCCGAACAGGCTGCGCACCGGGTTGATGTCGGAAAAGGGCACATCGACGTCGTTGCCCATGATCCACAATTTCTGGCACGCGATGGCAAAGAACATCACCGCGATCGTCCAGACGATAAAGGTCTTGCGGGCGATCCAGCGGCGCTCGGCCTCTTCGGCCCTGGCGCGGGCCTTATAGTCGATGCCCAGTTCGCCCTCGAATTCGGCGACAAGCTGTGCGCGGCGGGTACGCGAAATATTCGCGATACTCGCGTCTCCCTCTTCGCTCGTCGATCGGCGTTTTGCCATGATCCACCTTGGCCCAGCTAGTCCTGCTCGCGGCTATAGCGCCCAGCCCCTGCCAATTGGTTAACCCGGCGCTATCGGCTCGTCGCAATCGCGATTGATTTGATGCGCGCGCTCGCCCCGCGAAGCAGCGTCAAATCGCGCGGCGGGCGGCCGAGCGCTGCGGCGAGCAGGCGCAGCACCGCGCCGTTCGCGGCGCCGTCGGTGGGCGGGGACGTAACGCGGATATACACGGTTTCGCCCTCGACCCGGATCTCTTCGTGGCGAGCCCCGGGCGCCACCCGCACTTCGATCCGTCCCGATGCGGCGGCGAGTGCGCCGCGCGCCCCGGTTAGCGCCGGGTCGGGCCGGTATTTCAGACGGTGACGACCAGCTTGCCGACCGCCGTCCGGTCGCCGAGCTTGGCGATCGCCTTGCCGCCGTCGGCGAGGGTGAAGCTCTCGGTCACGCGCGGCTTGATCTTGCCCTGTTCCCACAGCTGAAACAGCCGCGCGATATTGGCGCGGTTGCGTAGCGGTTCGCGCGCCACAAATGCACCCCAGAACACGCCCGCGATGTCGCAGCTCTTGAGCAACGTGAGGTTGAGCGGCAGGCGCGGAATGCCCGCCGGGAAACCGACCACGAGATAGCGGCCCTCCCACGCGATCGAACGCAGCGCGGGCTCGGCATAATCGCCGCCGACCGCATCATAGATGACGTTGGCGCCGTTCGGGCCAACGGCTTCCTTGAACTTGTTCGCAAGCTCTTTCGACTGGTCCTTGTCGAACGGCTGGCGGCCATAGACGACGACCTCGTCGGCGCCCGCCTGACGCGCGATCTCCGCCTTTTCCTCGCTCGATACGCCGGCAACGACGCGCGCGCCGAATGCCTTGCCCAGCTCGACCGCGGCGATACCGACGCCGCCCGATGCACCGAGCACCAGCAAGGTGTCGCCTTCCTCGATATGTCCGCGATCGACCAGCGCATGGATGCTGGTGCCATAGGTCATCAGTAGCGAGGCGCCCTCGGCGAAATCATGGGCTTCGGGCAGGTGATAGACATTGTGCACCGACACCGCGACGGCTTCGGACATGCCGCCATTGCCGCAGCCCGCGATCACGCGGTCGCCGACCTTGAACTCGGTCACACCCTCGCCGATTTCGGCGACCAGCCCCGCGACTTCGCCGCCGGGGGCGAAGGGACGTTCGGGGCGAAACTGATATTTATCCTCGATGATCAGCACGTCGGGGAAGTTGACCGCGCAAGCCTTCACATCGATCACGATCTGGCCCTTGCCCGCGGCCGGGCGCGGCAGTTCGCCCAAGGTGAGCGTTTCGGGGCCGCCGGTTGCGGTCGACAAGAGAGCCTTCATCATCTTCTCCTCTATGGTGTTCGTTGAGCCTTATGCCGCCGGACGCATCCACGGCCGGTCGGCGTCGAGCCGCTTTTCATAGGCGCCGATCGCCGCGTCGCTCTTTTCGGTGAGCGAAATCTCGTCGAGCCCTTCGAGCAGGCACATCTTGCGGAACGGGTCGATCTCGAAGCTGAAACGGTCCTGGAACTGCGTCGTCACCGTCTGATGCTCGAGGTCGACGAAGACCGGATCGGTGGCCGCGACCTCCATCAGCCGGTCGATCGCCGGCTGCGGAAGTACGACGGGCAGGATACCGTTCTTCACCGCATTGCCCGAGAAAATGTCCGAATAAGACGGCGCGATCACGACGCGGATGCCAAGGTCGCCGAGCGCCCACGCCGCATGTTCGCGGCTCGACCCGCAGCCGAAATTATCGCCCGCGATCAGGATCGGCGCGCCCTTGAAATCGGCGCTGTCGAACAGGTTGTCGGGATCGGCGCGCAGGCTTTCGAACGCGCCGCGGCCCATGCCCTCGCGCGTCGTCGTCTTCAGCCAGTGCGCGGGAATGATCACGTCGGTGTCGACATTCTTGAGCCCGAACGGGATCGCGCGGCCTTCGACCTTGTCGAGCGGGGTCATGCTTGGCCTCCTGCGGCGGCTCCAAATTGGTTCACGCGAAGACGCGAAGACGCGAAGGAGGTATGGTTGTTGACGATCCGGCGGATGCCCTCCTTGAACGTGGCGCCACCAAAATTCATCAGCAGCCCGACGGGCTGCTGCATTAAACGCAAATAGGTGAGCATTTGTTTGCCGTGCATCTTTGACAAAGTTTCGACGGATTTGATCTCGATGATCAGTTGGCCTTCGACCAGTAGATCGATTCTGAAACCATCAGCGAATTGCATGCCCTCGAAGGTAAAGGATATCGGCTTTTTCCGTTCGATCTTCAAACCATGGCGCGTCAGGCTTGCCGCCAAGACCTGCTCGTACACCGATTCCAACAGGCCAGGGCCTAAGTCGCGGTGGATGCGTAGCCCGCAATCGATCGCTTGCGCCGCAACGGCCTCGATATCAGCCATGGTAGCGGCCTTTCACCCTTCGCGTCTTCGCGTCTTCGCGTGAAACAAAAAAGAGCTGTCCGATCACCCCATCAGCTCCCGCACATCGGTGAGCTTGCCCGTCACCGCCGCCGCCGCCGCCATCGCGGGGCTGACGAGGTGCGTGCGCGCGCCCGGACCCTGACGCCCGACGAAATTGCGGTTGCTCGTCGAGGCGCAGCGTTCGCCCGCGGGCACCTTGTCGGGGTTCATCGCAAGGCACGCCGAACAGCCGGGCTCGCGCCATTCGAGCCCCGCGTCGGTAAAGATGCGGTCGAGCCCCTCGGCCTCGGCTTGGCGCTTCACCAGCCCCGAGCCGGGGACGACGATCGCCCATTTGACATTGTCGGCCTTGTGGCGGCCCTTGATCACCGCCGCGGCGGCGCGCAAATCCTCGATGCGGCTGTTGGTGCAGCTGCCGATGAAGATATTCTCGACCGGCACATCCTGCATCCGCGTGCCGGGTTCAAGGCCCATGTACGCGAGCGATTTGGCGGCGGCGGCTTGCTTCGATGGATCGGCGAAGCTTTCGGGTGCGGGCACGACGCCGGTGATGGGCACGACATCCTCGGGGCTGGTGCCCCAGGTGACGCTCGGCGCGATGTCGGCGGCGTCGATCACGACGGTCTTGTCATAGGTCGCGCCCGGATCGGTCGCGAGGCTTTTCCAATAAGCGACCGCGGCGTCCCAGTCGGCGCCCTTCGGCGCATAGGGGCGGCCCTTAAGGTACGCGAAGGTCGTCTCGTCGGGCGCGATCAGGCCGGCGCGCGCGCCGCCCTCGATCGCCATATTGCTGACCGTCAGCCGCCCCTCGACGCTGAGCGCACGGATCGCGCTGCCCGTATATTCGATGACATGGCCGGTGCCGCCCGCGGCGCCGATGACGCCAGTGATATGGAGGATGATGTCCTTCGCGCTGACGCCGGGGCCAACCTCGCCCTCGACGCGCACTTCCATCGTCTTCGACGGCTGGAGCAGCAGCGTCTGCGTCGCGAGCACATGCTCGACCTCGCTCGTCCCGATGCCAAAGGCGAGCGCGCCGATGCCGCCGTGGCACGCGGTGTGGCTGTCGCCGCAGACGATCGTCGTGCCGGGCAGCGAGAAACCCTGCTCGGGCCCGACGACATGGACGATGCCCTGCTCGGGCGCGACCGCGTCGATATAGCGGATGCCGAACTCGGGCGCGTTCTTCTCGAGCGCCGCCAATTGCGCCGCGCTTTCGGCGTCGGCGATCGGCAGCCTGTTGCCGGCGGCGTCGAGCCGCGCCGTCGTCGGCACATTATGGTCAGGCACCGCCAGCGTCAGATCGGGGCGGCGCACCGTGCGGCCGCTCGCGCGAAGTCCGGCAAATGCCTGCGGGCTGGTGACTTCATGGACGAGGTGACGGTCGATGAAGATCAGGCACGTGGCATCGGGGCGCTGTTCGACGACATGCGCGTCCCAGATTTTCTCATAAAGGGTGCGGGGCCGGGTCATGCGGTTCACTTAAGCTTGCGCGACAACAATGCAAGCGAGTGGCGATCAAAAACGCAATTTTCGGTCGTGACCCTCCCATCCTTTCTTTCGTCACCCCGGACTTGATCCGGGGTCCCGCTACGTCTTGCGTAAGGAAAAAGCGGGATGCCGGATCAAGTCCGGCAAGACGAAGGAGGGATCGTGCATCAGCTTCGCAATCGGCCTATACTACCCCCATGTCGACGCTCGCCATCCTCGCGCTCATTCTCGCCACCGTCGCGGCGATGGAGGGCGTTGCCTGGGCGTCCCACAAATATATCATGCACGGCTTCGGCTGGGCGTGGCACCGCGACCATCATGAACCGCACGACAAGATGCTCGAAAAGAACGACATGTTCGGCCTCGTCGGCGCCGCGCTGAGCATTTCGATGTTCGTTATCGGCAGCCCGATGATCATGGGCGCCGGGGCGTGGGAGCCGGGAACGTGGATCGGACTCGGCGTCCTCTTCTACGGCATCATCTACACGCTGGTACACGACGGGCTCGTCCATCAGCGTTATTTCCGCTGGGTGCCGCGGCGTGGCTATGCGAAGCGGCTCGTGCAGGCGCACAAGCTCCACCATGCGACGATCGGCAAGGAGGGCGGCGTCAGCTTCGGCTTCGTCTTGGCGCGCGATCCGGCGAAGCTGAAGGCCGAACTCAAGGCGCAGCGCGCGGCGGGGATCGCGGTGGTGCGCGAGGCGCTCTCGGATTGAATCGAACCCAAACCCGTTCGTCCTGAGCTTGTCGAAGGACCGTTCTTCTTTACGACGTTCAAAGAAAAGGGCGGCCCTTCGACAAGCTCAGGGCAAACGGTGTTTTTGAAGCTATGAATCCGTCCGGTAATCTGCCGTAATCGCGCCGGCCGCCAACAATTCCGCCTCGTGGCCCTCTTCGCGCCAGCTTTCGGCGAGCGCTTGGCGTTCCCATTCGACCATAGCGGGCTGCGCAAGCATATGGTCGACCCACGCCTGTCCGGCGCCGACGTCGAGGCCATAGGTGCGGATACGGAAAACGACCGGGGCAAAGAAGGCATCGACCGCGGTAAAGCGGTCGCCCGCGAGGAAGGGGCCGCCGAAACGCGACAGGCCATCGGCGAACAATTCGCGGATGCGTGCGACGTCGAGCCGGAGCGCACCCGATGGCGCCTTCGGCGTCACGCGAACCCCGACATTCATCGTGCAATCGCCCCGCAGTGCCGAAAAGCCGCTGTGCATTTCCGCCGTCGCGCACTGCGCCCAGGCGCGCGCGTCGGGGTCGGTCGGCCAGACGCCCTCGTGCCGGTCGGCGAGATAGAGCGTGATACCCAGCGAGTCGTAAACCGTTCGTCCTTCGTCGAGCAGCGCGGGCACCTGTCCGGTCGGCGAAAAACTGCGAAACGCGTCATAGTTGATCGGGTTGGTGAAGGGCTCGATCTGGTCCTCGAACGCGATGCCGAGCGCGCGCATCAGCACCCAGGGGCGCAGCGACCAGCTCGAATAATTGCGGTTGGCGGTGATCAGGACATACATGCCTGGCGCTCCTGTGCGATGATGGGGGATGTATAGTCGGGGTCGTGCGCGAAGGGCAGCGGCGTGCCATCGCGGAGCGCGGCGAGCACGCTGCCGAAATCGGTCGTGGCGCGCCAGCCGAAGCGGCGTTCGGCGCGCGACGGGTCGTAGACGCGGTCGATCGTCTCGGGAAGCACCCAGCCCCTGGCGGCATAGAGTTCGGCCGCATCGGGATAATGCCGCGCGATCACCGCACGCGCGTCCCGCGCGAGCTCTTCGGCCTCCTCGCGCGCGAAGGGCGGCGGGGCCGAGAGGATGAAGGTGTCGCAGCCGATCTGCGGCGCGGCCTCAAGCGCAGCGAGATGCGCGGCGGCGGCGTCCTCGACCGTCAGGCGGCGACCCAGCAACTCGTTCGCTTTCAGGTTCGGGCCGCTCGGCACGGCATGCGTGTCGTCATCCTCGGGAAAGAAGCGCCCGGTGCGCAGGATGGCCACGGCGATGCCATGCTCGCGGTGCACCAGCTTCACCGCCTGCTCGGCGGCAAGCTTGGTGATGCCATAGATGTTGCGTGGCTCAAGGGGACCGAAATCCTCGTCCATCCACCATGCGCCCGCTTCGCCCGCGCCCTCGCGCACATCGGCGCGCACCATCAGCGAGGTGGTCGAGGTGAAAAGGAAGCGGTCGTTGCCCGCCGCGACCGCCGCTTCGATCAGGTTGAGCGTCCCGCTGACATTGACGTCGACGAAGGCTTGGCGCGGATAACGGACGATGTCGGGTTTGTGCAGCGCGCCGCCATGGATGACCGCCTCGATGCCATGCTCGCCCATCGTCCGGTCGATCAGCGCGCGGTCGGCGACGGTGCCGATCACCTGCGTATGGGCACCGGATACGACGTCGAGCCCGGTGACGTGATGGCCGTTTTGGGCGAGCAGCGGAGCGAGATCGCGCCCAAGCCAGCCCGACGAACCGGTCAGCAGCACGCGCATCGATGATTCTCCTCCCGGCCCTGGACGCGCGCCTGATACACAGGCACCGCGCGGGGGGGCAAGGGTGGTTACCGTTTCGGAACCCCGATAACCGGGCTGGTCGCCGCAGCACGGCCCGCCGCCGGCGGCAGTTCGCTGAGGTCGAGCCAGCCTGCGTTGTCGCGCTTGTGATAGCTGTCGATCACCGTGAACGGGATGCGGAAGGGAAATCCCCAATCGCTGTTCCATAGCGCGACGACGCCCGTGCGCGTCGCGGGTTCGAAAATCATCGTTGCGCGATAGCCCTCGACCGCGCCCGAATGGCCCTCAAGCCTGCTCCCGCCATAGGTGAAGCTCCGCCAGCCGAGGCCATAGGCTGCATCGCCGGTGGCCATACGCAAGGCGCCGCCATAAAGCCGCCCCGTGCCGACGCGCGGGCGATGGGCAAGCTGCAACACCGGCGCCGGCAGCACATCGGGGCGCTTCCCCATCATCGCCTGCATCCATGTCGCGAAATCGACGATGTCGCTTTCGACCCCCGCGGCGGCGGGAACGCGCCAATAGGCTTCCTTGATCGGGCGGACCTGCGCGCCGCGGTGCGGTTTTGCCCAATCCTTCGCCCCTGTCAGCCGCTCCATCCCATAACCCGCGCTGACCATGCCCAGCGGGCGGAAAAACCGGTCCTCGACCGCATCGCCGAACGGTTCGTTCGCGGCCCGCGCCAAGATCTCGCTCGCGGCGTCGAAGGCGATATTCTGATAGGTGTGACAAGTGCCGGGTTCGCATTGCAGCGGTGCGGCGCCCAGGCTCGCGCGCAGCGCTGCCGGGTTCTGCCCTTCTTCCAATTTCTCGTCATAGGCGTTCTTGGTGAGCCCGGTGCGCTGCGCCAGCAGCTGGTCCAGCGTGATTCGCGCCTCGGCGCCGCCGGGCAAGCGCAGCGAGGTCCCCAGGTCGGCGACCGGACGGTCCAGATCGACGGCGCCGTCTGTGGCCAGCGCGGCCGCCAGCGCGCCCGTTGCGGTTTTGGAGACCGAGGCCCAGCGGAACATCGTATGCGCCGTTACGGGCGTTCCAATCGACTTGTCGGCGACGCCATAGGTGCGCACGAAACGCAGTTCGCCGTCTTCGACCACCGCCACCGCCAGCCCCGCCATTTCGGGCCGCTGCGACAGGTCGGTGAGTTGTCGGTCGAGCGCGCGATAGTCGATCCGGCCGCGCCATTCGGCGGGCGTATCGGGCAGGTTCTCCGGCGCCTTGATCGGGATTGCGACGCTCGCAAGCGGGTACTTCCCGCCGAGCCCGTGAATACCAAACCAGCCCATAAGTCCCAACGCGACGATCGCGATGAGATAGGTGAAAACCGGCTTCCTGGATTTGTTTTTAGACTGCGACCTCATAATTGGCGGCCGTCTTAGCCGCGACATCCTCCGCCGTCACCCCTCAGGGCGCAAGATGGCGCCAAGCCTTGAATGTCCCGGTGGCGTAAACCGCGCCATAGACAAAGACGATCAGCGAAGACCAGATCGCGAAACTGTCGCTATGCTGCGGGCGCCACAGATGGAGCGGCACGAAAATAAGAGCGCGGAGCAGATAGATAGCGGCGATAACGACCAGCCCCGTCCGCAGCAGCGGCAGGCGCGGGAGCGACCCGGCGCCCGAAAAGGCATAGGCGGCCCAGACCAGCAGGATCGCGCCGATCGCGAGCGTGATCAGCGTCGGCCGCAGGTCGCCGCGCGCCGCCGCACGCGCCATGCCTTCGCCCGCGCCGAAGAAGCGATACCAGTCGGGGCCGCCGAAAATGCAGGCGATATGGAGCAGCGCGGCCAGAACCGACAGCCACCCGCCGACAATCAGCCAGGTGGTGCCGGGGTTGGCCGCGACATTATGCAATATAATGCGCCGTCGTTTTCGCGGCGACGTCCTCGGCGGTGACGCCCGGCGCCAGCTCGATCAGCTTGAACGGGCTGTCGTGATCGTCGCGCTTGAACACCGCGAGGTCGGTGATGATCATGTCGACGACATTCTTGCCGGTCAGCGGCAGCGTGCATGCGGGGATGAACTTCGGGCTGCCGTCCTTGGCATTATGCTCCATCACGACGATGATCTTCTTCACCCCGGCGACGAGGTCCATCGCGCCGCCCATGCCCTTGATCATCTTGCCGGGGATCATCCAGTTGGCGATATCGCCATTTTCGGCAATCTCCATCGCGCCGAGCACGGTCAGGTCGATATGCCCGCCGCGAATCATCGCGAAACTGTCCGAGGAGCTGAAATAAGCCGACTGCGGCAGCTCGCTGATCGTCTGCTTGCCCGCGTTGATCAGGTCGGGGTCTTCGTCGCCCTCAAAAGGGAAAGGGCCGATGCCGAGCATGCCGTTTTCCGACTGGAGCGTGACGGTCATCCCCGCGGGGATATGGTTTGCAACGAGCGTCGGGATGCCGATGCCAAGGTTGACGTAATAGCCGTCCTGCAGTTCCTTCGCGGCGCGCGCCGCCATGTCATCACGCGTCCAGCTCATTGGCTTGGCTCCCATTGCTTGTCGGAGGGGAAGGCATCGCCCCAGCCCAGTTTTTCCCACGGGCCGTAGACGGGGTTGGGGAAAAGGAACCAGCCCTTGTCCCAGAGTGCGGTGGCGCCCGCGCTGTTCGCGAGCGCCATGCGCTGCGCCGCGGGCAGGTCCCGGGCGTTGAACTGCTGGCTGAAATCGCCGAGCTGGTCGCCGCCCAAAATGATCACGCAATATTTCGACGCGATCGCCGCGCGGCGTCCGTCCTTGCTCGACCCGCCGGCATCGTCGCCCATCAGGAACAAAGTCTCGCCATGCTTGAACTCGCCGAGCCCCGCAGCGCGCAGCGTATCTTCGCTGCCCTTGGCATTGGCGGCGCTGCGGTTGGTGTTGGCGATGACGGTGACGCCCGCGCTGCGGAGCTTGTTCACCATCTCGACGCTGCCGGGCATCGCTGCCGCCTTGCCGGCACCGGTCTTTTCCCACTGGTCCCAGACCTTGAGGTCGAAGTCGGTGCCCTTTTCGGCGAAATGCCGCATCGGGCCCAGGTTCCAGATCAATGTCTCGTCGGCGTCGAACACCGCGGCGAAGGGCTTGTTGCCGCACGGCTCGAAGGCGGGCGCGTCCATCGTCGCGCCGGGCGCGAGCACAACGCTGTCCTTCGGCCGCTGCTTGATTCGTCCCACGCCATAATCGGCGATCCGCGCATTCGTCGCGCGTACCGCGACGGCCGCCTCGGGCGAGCCATAAAGATATTGCAGCGCGACGGGCGGCTTCGCGGCTTCTACTGGAGCAGCGGGCGGGGACGGCGCCGTCGCGACCTCGACCGGCGCGCTTGCGCAGCCCGCGAGAAGCAGCGTTGCTGTGACGGCGAGCCCGCGCATCACACCGTCTCGCGCGGGCGCGTCGTGCGGAATTCGATCTTCTTGTCGTACGGCGCGCCGAGGACGAGGCGCTTTACATAGATGCCGGGTAGGTGGATCGCATCGGGATCGAGGCTGCCGACCGGCACGATTTCCTCGACCTCGGCGACGCAGATTTTCGCCGCGGTCGCCATCGGCTGGTTGAAGTTGCGCGCGGTCTTGCGGAAGATCAGGTTGCCGCTCTCGTCGGCCTTCCACCCCTTGATGATCGCCAGGTCGGCGAAGATGCCGCGTTCGAGGATATAATCCTGCCCGTCGAAATTCTTCACTTCCTTGCCCTCGGCGACGAGCGTGCCGACGCCGGTCTTGGTATAGAAGCCGGGGATGCCCGCGCCGCCGGCGCGGCAGCGTTCGGCGAGGGTGCCCTGCGGGCAGAATTCGACCTCGAGCTCGCCCGCCAGATATTGCCGCTCGAACTCCTTATTCTCGCCGACGTAGGAGGAGATCATCTTCTTGACCTGCTTGGTGCGGAGCAGCTTGCCGAGCCCTTCGCCGTCGATCCCGGCGTTGTTGCTGGCGATCGTCAGGTCTTTGGTGCCCGCGTCGCGGATCGCGTCGATCAGCCGTTCGGGGATGCCGCAAAGGCCGAAACCGCCTGCGCAAATCTGCATGCCGTCGAACAGCAGTCCTTCGAGGGCGGCGGCGGCGTCGGGATATTGCTTCTTCCCCATGGGACGGCTCTCCTGAATGGTTTCGCGCGCGACCTTGGCGCATTTGATCCATCAATTCTAATTGTTCGATTTTTGGATTATACATAGACGATGTCTATCAATCGCGTCTCGCTCTATCATCTCGAAACCCTGCTCTGGATCGACCGGCTCGGCACCTTTTCGGCCGCGGCCGAGCGGCTGAACACCACCCAGCCGACGGTGTCGGCGCGGATGCGCGAGCTCGAACAGCGCCTCGGCACCGCGCTGTTCCGGCGCGAGGGCCGCGCGATGTCGCTCACCGCGGCGGGGCGCAAGCTGGTGCGCGACTGCGACCCGCTGCTCCGCGACATGCAGGTCGCGCTGCTCGGCAGCGGCGGATATGGCGAGGCGAGCGGGGTGGTGCGCATCGGCGCGGGCGAGATCGCGGCGGCGAGCTGCCTTCCGGCCTTCGTCGCGGGATTGAAGGCCGATATGCCGGGTGTCGGGCTCGAAATCGAAATCGACCTCACCGCGAACCTGATCCAGCAGTTGCTCACCGGGCGCACCGACATCGCCTTTGCCGCGGGGCCGATCGCGCACCCGGCGCTGAAAACGAGCCCGATCGGTGCGGTCGAACTGGTCTGGCTCGCGAGCCCCGCGGTCGCGTCGGCTTTTGCCGACGGCGAGGCGGCGCTTCCCGTGTGGTCGCTCGCCAGCCATTCGCCGATCCACGGCCGGATGCGCGAGGCGATCGCGGCGTCGCGCATCGCGCAAAAGTCGCTCAACCTCTGCAACAATGCGCGCACGATGATCGACATTGCAAAGGCGGGCGGGGGGATCGGCATCTTCCCGCAGCCGATGGTGCGCGGCGAGGTCGCAAGCGGCGCGCTGGTCGAAATCGACGGCATGCCCGCTCTGGCCCCGGTCGAGTTTCAGGTCGCTATGCGCGTCGCCGACACCGAACCCGTGCTGACGCAAATCTTCGAGCGCGCGGCGAAGCTGAATCTTGCGGAGGCGTCGGTTTGAGCCGGACGAAGGCTAGCGACCGGGAGTTGCCGTCAGGCATTACATGATTCGCGCAGAGGCGCAGAGAACGCAAAGAGTATGTCGAAAACTCTCGGCGTTCTCTGCGCCTCTGCGCGAATTGTTTCAGAAGGCTGTTTTTGACCGGTTGCGGACACTAATCTCCCCTCCCGCTTGCGGGAGGGGTCGGGGGTGGGCAGCGACGGTGCGAATGCCCACCCCGCTGCGGCTAGCCAGCAAGCTGGCAAGCCTCGCTGCCCCTCCCGCCTGCGGGAGGGGAAATCAGCTCGCTGCTGCAACGACCGCTTCCCACCCTATTGTGTTGAAAAACTCTGTCATTGGCTTTGGACACATCTGAGCGAGTGAAAATATTACATCATTCCCAGTCGCCGTATAATTTTAGATCACTGTCCGGCCTCGCTCGATATGTTTCTTACGCAGGCGGCTTGGGCGAGATGCGTCTCCGGAGTTTTTCAACACAATACACCCCAAAGCCGCCATTCAGGGCGATCGAAAGGCCGCTCAGGGCAATTGCATTCCGAGCGCCGCCGACAGGTCGGCGAGCGCCTGCTCGCCGCTCGTCACCTTGATCGCACGCATGCCAAGCTGGCTTGCCGGCTTACAGTTGATGCCAAGGTCGTCGAGATAAATGCATTCGGCGGGTTCGACGCCAAGCTTTTCGCACATCATCTCATAAATCCGCGGATCGGGCTTGCGCACCCCCGCCTTGCTCGATTCGATCACATGCGCGAAGCGCGCCATGATATCGGCGACCTCGATCGCGGCTTCCGCGCTGCGGGTCATCCCTGCGCCGAGGACGCCCATCTTGCCGCCGGGGACGTTGTTCGTGATGCAGGCGATGGTGAAGCTGCGGTCCTTCAGCGTGTCGAGCGCCGCGACCATCGCCGGACGCACCGCCCCTGCGATGACCGCGAGCACGGCTTCGCCTTCCAGCTCATGCCCCAGCGCGCGCGCTTCTTCAGCGAACAACGTGTCAAAGGCTGCGGCGTCGATCTCGGCGCGCTCGAACTTCGCCCAGGCATTGTCGTCGGGGTTGGCGGCGTTGACGCGGCGTACGAAATCGCGCGGCAGGCCGCGTTCTTCCTCAAGGCGATTGAAGGCTTCGAAGGGCGACGCCGTGATGACGCCGCCGCAGTCGAAAATAACGGTCGTGTAAGTCATGCGCGAGGGAACAACCTTATTTCTTGGCGGGAGTGGCAACGCGATTGCCCGACCAGCTCGCGTCGTCGATGGTGAGGTCGAGCCGACCCGGCGAACGCACCGTGTCGAGCAGGAACACCGACGGTCCGCTCGCGGCGAGGATCGCGTCCATCGCCTTCTCCAGCGGGATGGTGACGGTCGGGATACGTGGATAGTCCGACTTGATTTCCACCTTGTTCGGGCCCGTGCGTGTCACGGTGATCGTGACATTGTCCCGCGACGACCCGCGCGCATCGGACGCCACCGCGCCCTTATACGTGCCCGCGACGCGATCGGCGAGGTCGGCCTTGTGCGCGGGCGCGGCTTTCGGCGGTTCGGCAAACGCCGCTCCGGCCGGAAACGAGAGCGCGAGATAGGTGACGATGGCAAGGGTGCGAAGCATGGTCGGTCCTTTCGTTCGGCGGCGGGGAAAGGGACTGCTCCCACGCGACCCTCATGGAACGACGACGATCCCTTTCGCGGGGTCGGCCTGTCCCGAGAGCATCTCCCGATAGGCGGCAAGCGCCGCATCGCCGCCGCTGCGTTTATCGACCGAAGTCAGCCGCGGCGCAACGTCCATGAAGGCGAGCCAGGCTTCGGCGATCTTCTGTCCGAAGGCCACGCCGCCCCAGTCGGCGATCCGCTTCTGGCTGCGCCCCGGGGCGAAAAAGCCCTGACGCTCGGGGCCGGGCAACCCCTCGCCATCGGCTTGAGCATCCCAGTGCGACTTGCCGACGACGATCGAGGCTTGAAGCTGGCCTCCGAAATGGCTGTGCACGGTTCGCGTGACCGCGCCATTGCCCGCCATGTCGACGAGCGCCGCGGGGGTCGATGCGTTCAACGTCATGATCTGGTCATAGCTGACGACGCGGTCGTAGATGCCCTGCGCCGCGAGCGCCTCGACATTGGCGGCGCTGGTCAGGCCGATCGTCTCGGGGCGGTCGGTACGCAGTTTTAGCGCGAAGCCGAGGCCGATCGCAGTCTTGCTCGACGCGCTGGCGATCAAAATCTGCTGGACGCCATAATCGCCCTCATCCTCGAACTGGTCGGCGATCAGCCAGCCGGTGAGGAACAAAGGACGGAACACCGGCCAATAATCATGGTCGGCGGCGCGATAGCCCTCCAGCGCCTCGATCCGCTGATAATGGTTATAGATGGGGGGCAGGGTGGTGCGCCGCGGCGTCACGTCGGTGAAGCCGCCCGGCCCCGCCTTGCCAACGGTCAGTACCGCACCCTCCGCCATCGGGTAATAGCCATAGAAGCGGTCGCCGACCGCCACGCCTTCGGCGGCGCTTTCGGTCACTGTCGCAAAGCCCCAGACGGGCAGGCGGCCGGGCGTGTCGCGCTCGGCGAAGAAATCCCAATAACCTTGATCGTTGCCGAACAGTCCCGCGGGCTTGCCGAACACGGCATAGGTGATGTTGTTCGCGGTCATCGCATAGCTGTCGAGGTGCACGCGAACCTGTCCCGATGCGAGCGGCGCACCGGCGTCCTCAACCAAATGGGCTTGCGTAATATCGTCGCGATCGATGTCGATCGCCCAGCTCTTTGCGCTCATTCCGGACCCCTCCGATTGTCTTGCCCGCGAGTGCGGGATGATCGATAGTCATACAGATGGGAACGTTCCTGACAATCGCGGTCAAACGCATCCACGAACCGGCCGGTCCCGAGGGCGGCGCGCGCCTTGCGTTTCGCGAATGGCTGGAACGGCGTTGAAACACTAACCCGTTCGCCCTGAGCTTGTCGAAGGGCCGTCCTTTGTGTGGCAACCTCAAAAAAAGAACTGTGCTTCGACAGGCTCAGCACCAACGGTTTTTGGGCGGCGACGTCTAGCCCACCGTCGTCCCGAGCAGCGATCCGATCGCGATCGTCACCGCCATCGCCATCGCACCCCAGAAAGTGACCCGGATGACCGGACGCAGCATCGGTGCATTGCCTGCCCACGCGCCGAGCGCGCCGAGGATCGCGAGGAAGAGGAGTGACGCCGCCGATACGGTGAGGGGCAGCGTATCCCCCCGATCGACCAGCACCGTCGCAAGCGGCAACGCCGCGCCGATCGCAAAACTCGCCGCGGAGGCGGCCGCCGCCTGGACAGGTCGCGCCGTCATCGCGTCGGTCATTCCCAGCTCGTCGCGCAGATGCGTGTCGAGCGCGTTATGTTCGGTCAGCTGCACCGCGACCTGCTCGGCAAGCGCGCGATCGAGCCCGCGCTCCTGATAGATTTGGGTCAGCTCCTCGAGTTCGAATTCGGGGTCGGCGGCAAGGTGGCGTTTCTCCAGCTCGACGTCGGACTTTTCGGCATCGCCCTGCGAGCTCACCGACACATATTCGCCCGCCGCCATCGACATCGCACCCGCAACCAGCCCCGCGGTGCCGGTGATGAGGATCGACGATTGCGAGGCGCCCGCCGCCGCGACCCCCGCGATCAGGCTCGCGGTCGACACGATCCCGTCGTTGGCGCCGAGGATCGCGGCGCGCAACCAGCCGATCCGCGTGACGGCATGGGTTTCCTCGTGCATGCGCGGCCCCTTACCAGAAACGAATGACGCCGAATTGGTCGAACAGCTTCTCGTTGGAGACCAACCAATATTGCTCGATCTGCGATTGGGCGATCAAAATGCGATCGAACGGATCGCGATGCTCGAAAGGCAGGAGGCCCGCCAGGCTGGCGTGCGCGACCGAGATGGGCAGTTGGCCGAAGCCGAAACCCGCGATCACCGTCTCGAATTGCTCGGCCAGTTCGTCCGCGCCTTCCAGCTTTCCTATCCGGAATTTGATCGCGACCTCGATGGCGGACACCGCGCTGATCCAGATGTGATTGTTCGAATCCTCGACGGCCGCCCGAACGGCGTCCGGCAATTTTTCCGGCTCGTTGGCAGCCCAGATCAGCGCGTGGGTGTCGAGCAGCAGGTTCATCGCGCGTCAGTTGCCGCCTTCGCCATTCCACAGCGCCAGATCTTCCTCGGGCAGCGGATCCCAGAACCCCTTGTCGAGATCGATCTTGCTGTTCAGCGTTCCCAAGACGCGTTTCGCCTTCGGCGGCTCCTTCACCGGCATCAGCCTCACCACCGGCTCCTTGCCGCGCGCAATCGTGACTTCCTCGCCCGCCAGCACGCGGGCGATCAGGCGCGAGAGGTTCGTCTTCGCTTCATGGATGGTCACAATGATCATTGCAATAAATTAGCTAAGCCACTTAGCTAAGTCAATATTGCAGCTGTAGTCCCGGCCGCGCCCAACGTGTTTTCACCAACCGGCCCGTCCCCGACAGGGTGATATAGGCATCCTGTCGGTCGGGCCCGCCGAAGGCGATGTTGGTGGTGAAAATATCGTCGGTCGCGACGAATTCGACCAGTTCGCCGGCGGGCGACACGACGCTGATCCCACATTCGCCGATCGTCGCGACGCAGATATTGCCGTTCGCTTCCATCGCGAGGCTGTCGAAGAATTTATAGCCCGCGGGGCGATACAGCGGGATGCCGGGGCCGCCGGGACCAGCACTGTCATCGACCCTGCCCGGCGCGACGATATTGAACTGGGTCAAGCGGCAGGTGTAGGTCTCGGCCACGTAGAGCTTGCTGCCGTCGGGCGAGAGGCCGACGCCGTTCGGGTTGTAGCTCGGGAAGATCACTTCCTCGATGAAACTGCCGTCGGCTTTGGCATAGAAAATGCCGACGATGTCGTGACAGCGCGCGGCATAATCGACCTTGCCATGATCGGTGAACCAGAAGCCGCCATGCGCATCGAACATGATGTCGTTCGGACCGCGCAGTACGACGCCATGATCGCCGCTCTTGTACAGTATCTCGACTGCGCCCGTTTCGATGTCGATGCGCTCGATCCGCCCGCCCGAATAATCCTCGGCGATGCCGTGCGGCGTGAGATAGCCGTTCGCCTCGACATAGTTGAACCCGCCGTTGTTGCAGCAATAAAGCTTGCCGTCGGGACCGATCGCCAGGCCATTGGGGCCGCCGCCGGGGGTCGCGATGACCTCTTTCCGGCCGCCGGGCCAGCAGCGCGTGATCCGCTTCGCCTCGATCTCGACGACGATGACGCTGCCGTCGTCCATCACCACCGGCGCCTCGGGAAAGCGCAATCCGTCGGCGATCAGTTCAAACTCGGCCATCCTCGTCTCCCTTGCTCTTGCACATTGGCTGTGCTTTGCGCGCATCATGCCCGTTCGCACGCTCTTCGCCACAAATTTCTACGAGGCCGATATCGGCACGCCCGACCTGCTCGAAGAGCTGGAGGAAAGCAGCCGATTGTTCGCCGAAGAGGATGGCGCGGGGCGGCGCTGGAGCCGCGACCATAGCTATAAGGGCTACACCAGCTATGCGAGCCTCGGCGACCTGCCCGAGCGCGATCCCGCCTTCCACGACCTCAAGCGCCTGCTCGACAAGGAAGTGAAGGCTTTCGCCAAGGCCTGCCACTTCGACCTCGCGAAATCGCTGAAGCTCGACTCTATGTGGGTCAATGTCCTGAAGCCCGGCGGCACGCATAGCGGCCACATCCACCCGCACAGCATCGTGTCGGGGACCTTCTATGTCGCCGTTCCGTCCGGATCGGGGGCGCTCAAGCTCGAAGACCCGCGCCTCGCGATGCTGATGGCCGCACCCGGCCGCACCGACGACGCGCCCGAGTACCTGCTGCCTTTCATTTATGCCGAGCCCGCCGCCGGCCGCGTCTTCCTGTGGGAAAGCTGGCTGCGCCACGAAGTGATGCCGCATGCGGGCAAGGGCGAACGGATCAGCATCAGCTTTAACTATCGCTGAGCCAATCCTATATGGGCGCCATCTATTGACCCTACCCCTCTCCCGTTCGCGTCGAGCGAAGTCGAGACGCCCCTCGGCCTTGCGCTCCAACGATGGGTGTCTCGACTTCGCTCGACACGAACGGATTTCGGGGGTGTATCGAAAGTACTTCACATGACCGCGACCTACGACGCCGACCTCCAGCTCTTCATCAACGGTGCCTGGCGGAGCGGCGAGGGGCGCGACGAACGGCCGGTCTATAACCCCGCGACCGCGGGAACGATCGCCGAGCTGCCGGTCGCCACCGCCGCCGACCTCGACGAAGCGCTCGCCGCCGCCGAACGCGGCTGGCCGATATGGCGCGCGAAGACCCCCGACGAGCGCGCCGCGCTGATGCACAAGGCCGCGGGCATCATCCGCGAGCGCGTCGACCATATCGCGACCTTGCTCACGCTCGAACAGGGCAAACCGATCGCCGAGGCGCGCGGCGAGGTGCTCTCGGCCGCTGGCCTGTTCGACTATTTCGCCGAGCAGGGCAAACGCATCGAAGGCCGCGTCCTCCAGCGCCCCGCGGGCCAGCGCGCGATGGTGACGAAACACCCGGTCGGGCCGGTCGCGGGTTTCAGCCCGTGGAACTTCCCGGTCAATCTGATGGTCAAGAAGATCGCCCCCGCGCTTGCCGCGGGCTGCGTCGTGATCGCGAAGGCGCCCGAGGAAACCCCGGGCTGCACCAGCGCGATCATGCGCTGCATCGCGGACGCGGGCATTGCGGGTGATGTTGTGCAGCTCGTTTACGGCGACCCCGACATGATCAGCCGCCACCTGCTCGCCAGCCCGGTGATCCGCAAGGTCAGCTTCACCGGCTCGACCGTGGTCGGCAAGCATCTGATGAAGCTCGCCGCCGACGGGGTGAAGCGCATCACGATGGAACTCGGCGGCCATGCGCCGGTGCTGGTGTTCGACGATTGCGACCTCGAGAGCACGCTCGACAAGGTCGTGTGGCAGAAGTTCCGCAACGCGGGGCAGGTCTGTATCTCGCCGACGCGTTTCTATGTGCAGCAGGGCATCTACGACGCCTTCGTGAAGGGCTTTGCCGAGCGGACGGCAAGGGTGAAGATCGGCAGCGGCCTCGACGCCGATACGCAAATGGGCCCGCTCGCGAACGCGCGCCGCATCCCCGCGTTGGAAGCGCTGGTTGCCGACGCCAAGGCGAAGGGGGCGCGCGTCATCGCCGGCGGCGAGGCGACGGGCAACGGCTATTTCTTCCAGCCGACCGCGATCGCCGACGTGCCGATCGAAGCCGATGCGATGAACAACGAACCCTTCGGCCCGATGGCGCTGATTCGGCCCTTCGGGACCGAGGATGAGGCGTTGGAGCAAGCGAACCGGCTGCCCTACGGCCTCGCGGCCTTCGCCTTCACCGAGAATGGCCGCCGTATCAACCGCATCGTGGACACGATCGAAAGCGGGATGGTCGGGGTCAACAGCTTCGTCATCTCGACGCTCGACACGCCGTTCGGCGGGATCAAGGAATCGGGCTTCGGCAGCGAAAGCGGGCCCGAAGGGCTCGACGGCTATCTGGTGACCAAGGCGGTGCATATTTACTGAGCCGCCGCCAATAATTAGGGACAGTCCCTATTTATTGCACATCCTCTAAATCCGTTCGCCCTGAGCTTGTCGAAGGGCCGTCCTTCCCTTGCTCAAGAAAGAACGGTGCTTCGACAAGCTCAGCACGAACGGATTTTTAGACCGGGCTAATCCCGCTCCAGCGCCACGAAATCGCGGCCCAGCGGCGCCAGATGCGCGCCGCCGTCGATGAAGATCGTCTGTCCCGTGACCGCCTCGGCGCGCGCGAGATAGGCCACCGCATCGGCGATCTGCGTCGGCGTCGGCAGCGCGCCGAGCGGCATAAGCTTTGCCAGCCGCTCGACCTGCGCCGCCGAATAATCCTCGGTCGCCATCGTCAGCCCGGGCGCGACGGCATTGACGCGCGCGCGATCCCCGAATGCCACCGCCAGCGTCGCCGTCGCCTGCCACAGCGCCGATTTCGACAGGCTGTAGGCGACCTGATCGGGCACCGGATGGACGACGCGCTGGTCGACGATATTGACGATCGCGGGCCGCTTGCCTTCGCTCGCCGCGACGAGCGCCTTCGCCAGCAGCACCGGCGCATGATGATTGACCTGCATCATCTCGGCGAGCGCCGCGGCCGACAGGTCGGCCCATTCACCCTCGGCAAAGTGCGCGGCATTGTTGATGAGCAGATCGGGCGTGCGGCCGAATTTTTCGATCACCGCGGGGATCAGCGCATCGACCGCCGCCGGATCGGCGAGGTCGGCAGCAAAACGATGGCTGTGCGCGCCGGTCTCGGCCAGCGCCTCGGCCAGCACCGGATCGGCGTCGCCCGGACTGCGCTTGTGGATCGCCAGCGCATAGCCCTCGCGCGCGAGCCGCGCCGAGATTGCGGCGCCGACGCGGTGGAGCCCGCCCGTGACGAGAGCGAGCTTTTGCGTCACTTGCGCGCCCCCAAACGACTTCGCCGCATCGTGATGCCGATCTCTTCGCCGTCCTCGGCGATCGCGAGCTTGACGATCTTCACCTCGACCTCGTGGACCTTGTCGTCCTGCAGGAACAAAGTGTCGATGATATGGTCGGCGACGCTTTCGATCAGCACGAAATGCACATCCTTGGGGATGCCATCGGTCGCCGCGAATTTCAGGTGCATATAGTTTTTCGACGCGCTGAGCGGCGTCGTCGGATCATAATGGTCGGCCATCGCCAGCTTCGCGCGCACCGAGATGCGCAGCGGCTGCGGCAGATGGGTTTCTTCGGAATAAATGCCGGTCAGCACCTGGACGGTCAGCCCGTCCACTTCCAGCCACAAACTATCGGTCACACGATCATCCTGCAGGCGGGCGCGATATTCGGCTTTGCATCGCCGGGCCCGCGCCCCTAAAGCGCCGCCGCATTAGCGAAAGGGTGCGCGTTGGTCGAGTTACTTCCATTGTCGAATATCGAGCCGCAGGCGGTCGAGGATCTCCTCGACGCCGCTTTCGGAACGGATCGCTTTGGACGAACCGCCTATCGCATCCGCGAAGGCGTGGATGCGGTGCCTGTGCTGAGCTTCGCGGCCGTCGAGGATGGCATGTTGATCGGCACGATCCAGTGCTGGCCCGTCGCGCTCCGCGCGCCCGATGCCGACGACGTTCCGCTGGTGATGGTCGGCCCGGTCGCGATCCGCCCCGACGTCCAACGCGGCGGCCATGGCCGCGCCTTGATGGCGCACATGCTTGATGCCGCAGAAACCCAGGCCGACGGCGCGTTGATGATGATCGGCGATCCCGAATATTACGGCCGCTTCTTCGGTTTTACGGCCGACGCCACGGGCGAATGGGATCTGCCCGGCCCGTTCGAAAAGCGCCGCCTGCTCGCCCGGGCGGTGAACGGGCACAGCCTGCCGACGGGCACGGGGATGATCGGGCCACGGTAGAATAAATGCGCGAAGAGGCGCAGAGATCGCAGAGAAGAAGAGGTTTCACGCGAAGACGCGAAGACGCGAAGACGCGAAGAAGAAGGTCCGGGCCGAAAGGCCCCTTAATCATGGTATAGTGCGCCCTTTCGCACAGGCGGAAGGAGAAAGCCGCTTCGCGGCGGGCGCGACATCTTCGCGTCTTCGCGTCTTCGCGTGAAAAATCTCTGCGATCTCTGCGCCTCTGCGCGAATCCATTTCGCACAGCCACCTTGCACCCTTCGCCCGTCCCCCTATGTCGGAAACATGGTCACCCCCGCGCCGTCGCTTCCCAAGGAATTTTCGCAGCTTTCGCTGACCGAGGCGGCCGAACTTCTCGCGGCGCGAAAGCTGCCGCCGGTCGACCAGTGGCATCCCGAACGGGCCGGCGACAGCTTCATGGAAATCCGCGCCGACGGCAGCTGGTATCACGAAGGCGGGCGCATCAATCGCCCCGCAATGGTCAGGCTGTTCTCGACGATCCTGCGCCGCGAAGCCGATGGCAGCCATGTCCTCGTCACCCCGGCGGAGAAGCTGTCGATCGTCGTTGAAGACACGCCGTTCCGCGCGGTCGAGATGAAGAGCGAAGGCGAGGGCGACGCGCGGAGACTCGTGTTCCGCCTCGACACCGACGATTTCATCATGGCCGGCGCCGACCATGTCCTGAGCTTCGGCAGCGACGCCGACAACCCCGACCCGCGGCTGCATGTGCGCGGCACGATCGGCAACGGCCTCGAGGCGCGGATCGACCGTGCGCTCTATTATGAGATCGTCGAGATGGCGCTCGCCGAGGACGCCGATAATCCAGCGATCTGGTCGAACGGCACGCGCTTTCCATTGGTCGACGGCTGATGCTGTCGGAGAAATTGCGCGTCGCGCTCGATAATCTGCTGCCCGACGCGGGCGAGGACGAGGCGTATCTCGGCACCCCGACGCTGCGCGATGCCGCGGTGCTCATCGCCTTCACCGACCGGCCCGATCCGGGCGTGATCCTGACCCAGCGGCCGCAATGGCTGCGCAGCCATGCGGGGCAGGTCGCCTTTCCCGGCGGCAAGATCGACCCGGGCGACCGCGACGCGATCGACGCGGCACTGCGCGAGGCGGAGGAAGAAATCGGCCTGAGCCGCCGCGACGTGATGGTCGCCGGCGTCACCGAACCCTATCGGTCGGGTAGCGGCTATATCATCACCCCGGTGCTCGGCGTCATCCCGCCCGATCTGCCGCTCGACCCCAATCCCGACGAAGTCGAGGACTGGTTCGAGGTGCCGCTCGACACCCTCTTCGATCCCGACAATTATGCGCGCCAGCATGCGAATTTTCAGGGGCACGACCGCCATTATTATGACATGGACTGGCAGGGGCGACGGATCTGGGGCGTGACGGCAGGAATCATCATCAATCTGGCGCGGCGGATGCCGGCGGGGTGGCACCGGTGACGGCGCTTCCCGCCGCCGAATGGCAGGGTCGCCCCGGACTGCGGCGCATCGTCGCCGCACTGGCAGCCGATGGCGGCGCGGTGAAGATCGTCGGCGGCGCGGTGCGCGACACGTTGCTCGGCCTGCCCGTCACCGACATCGACCTTGCAACCCCGCTGTTGCCGCTAGAGGTAACGCGGCGGCTTGAGGCGGCCGACATCAAGGTCATTCCGACGGGCATCGCGCACGGCACCGTCACTGCGATCGCCAGCGGCGACCACCATGAAATCACGACATTGCGCCGCGACGTCGAAACCGACGGACGCCGCGCGACAATCGCCTTCGCCGGCGACTGGCGCGACGATGCGGCGCGGCGCGACTTCACGATCAACGCGCTCTACGCCGATGCCGATACCGGCACGGTCGATGACTGGTTCGGCGGCCTCGCCGATCTGAAGGCGGGGCGCGTCGCCTTTATCGGCGACGCGGCGACGCGCATCGCCGAGGATCATTTGCGCATTCTGCGCTTCTATCGCTTCGCCGCGCGTTTCGGGCGCGGCGATCTCGACGCCGTCAGCCACGCCGCCGTGATCACCGCGCGCCAGTCGCTCAAAAGCCTGTCGCGCGAGCGGATCGCCGACGAACTGCTCAAAATCCTTTCGCTGCCGGAGCCTCGGGGAATCGTGGACCAAATGGCGGCGGACGGGATTTTCGACGTGGTCCTGCCCGAACTCGCCCCGGACTTTTCGCGGATATTGAGCGAATTGACCGAAAATGAGCGTCAGGCCGGGGTCGTCCCTTCACCGCTGCGCCGCCTATCGGCGCTGCTTCCCGCCGACGCTGCCATTGCCGAACAGGTCGCGAGCCGGCTGCGCCTGTCGACGCGGCAGCGCAAACATCTCGCCGCGCTCGGCGGACACCGCGCCGATACCATCAGGCCGGTCCGGCAGCTGGCGCATGCGATCGGCGTCGACGCCGCGCGCGACGTGCATCTGCTCGCGGACGATACGGCTTCGGCAAAGACTGCTGTCGCGGCGCTGGCGGGCTGGACCGTTCCCGAAATGCCGCTCAAGGGCGGCGACATCGTCGCGCGCGGGATTGCCGTCGGCCCCGAGGTCGCGCGCATCCTGAAAGCGGTCGAGGCCGAGTGGGTGGCGGAGGATTTCCCGGGTGCCGCCAGAGTCGCCGAGCTTGTGGCGCAACTCGTCGATCAGAAGATCGGCCGCACCAGCGACTGACGCCAATAGTCGAGCGCGTCCTTGCCATCCATCGGCCGCGCGAACAGGAAACCCTGCCCGAAATCGCATCCGAGCGCCGACAGCAAGCGCGCCTGGTCGGCGGTCTCGACGCCTTCGGCCGTCGTGCGCATGCCCAGCACTTCCGCCAGGCTCTGGATCGTACGGACGATCGCCACCTTGTCGCGGTCGTCGACCATATGCTCGACAAAGCTGCGGTCGATCTTGAGCACGTCGATCGGCAAGCGCTGGAGATAGGCGAGGTTCGAATAGCCGGTGCCGAAATCGTCCATCGCGACGCGCGCGTCGAGCGCCTTCAGCTCGCTGAGCACCGACAAGGCGAGGTCGGGATCGCCGATAATCGCGCTTTCGGTGAGTTCTATCATCAGCCGTTCGCCGCCGATCTTCTGGCTTTCGAGCGCCTGGCGCACCACCGCGGCGACATCGTCGCGCACCAGCTGGATCGCTGAAACATTGACCGAGAAATAGCAGTCGACGATTCCGCCGCCATTCTGCCTGTCCCAGTCGGCGAGCACCGCGGCCGCCTTGCCGATCGCCCATTGGCCGAGCGGGACGATCAGCCCCGAATCTTCGGCGATGGGAATGAATTCGGTCGGCGAAACCGAATGGCCGTTGCTGGTGTCCCAGCGCGCCAGCGCCTCGAACCCCGCGACGCGGCCGCTCGACAGCTCGATCAGCGGCTGGAAGGCGAGGTGGAGCCGGTCTTCCTCGATCGCGTTGCGCAGTTCGGTTTCCATCCCGAACCGGTTGTCCGACAGCATCGCCGCTTCGGGTTCATAGATTTCGATGCGGTCGGTCTGCTTCGCGCGCTTGAGTGCGATCTGTGCGTGGCGGATCTGATCGGCGACATCGGTGTCAGCTCCGGGTTGGATCGCGCAGCCGAGCGCGCAATCGACGCTGACCTTTAATTCGCCGATGCGGAAGGGGTGGTCAAAACAGCCGCGGATGCGCCGCGCCATCTCGCGCACATCGGCGCGGCCGCCCACGACGCGCGTCGATATGGCGAATTCGTCGCCGCCGGTGCGTGCCAATATGTCGCCGCTGCGCAGGCTCGATTTCAGCCGCCGTGCGACGGTGATGATCAGCTCGTCACCCGCCATCGGACCGATATGTTCGTTGATGCGGCTGAACCGCGCGAGGTCGAGCAGCAGGATCGCATGGTCGGCGACGCCCACGTCGGTGATCGCGCGCTGTTCGACCAGTTCTTCGAACCCGGCGCGGTTGGGAAGGCCGGTCAGGCTGTCCGAAACCAGCTCGCGGCGCAGGTTGCGCTCGGTCATCATTTCCTGCGTCCGGTCGATCAGCGTCAGCAGGAACAATCCGTCGTCGCCCGATTCGGTGGGCAGCGGGCCGATCGAGCCGCGCAGGTCGCGCGCCGCGGGCCCTTCGCCCAGCTGGCAGGAAAATTCCTGCGATTCATCAGGATATTGCGATGCGCGCTCGATCGCGCGCAGCATTTCGATCGGCGCCTCGACCCCCGCGGGCGACAGGCCGAGCCGGTCGAACGCCGCATTGCTTGCATGGAGCCGGAAATTGCCGCGCGCCATCGGTCTGATCAGCGCGGCCGGAACGGGCAACGCATCGATCCAGCCGACGAACAACAAGGGCCGGTCTTCACCGGTTCTATCGATAGGCATAACAGAGGGTTTTGTGCGACCTTTCCCCATTGGCCAATGCGTAGGTCACGGGAAGTAAAGAAGGGATTTACGGATACGTCGAAATACGTTCAGCCGAAGCGATTGTTCCTCGGAAAACCGGTCGGAGGCATCCGTCCGGCGGCACCGCGCGCGACGCGCCACGGTGCCAGGTCGGTTTCGGTCCGCGTGCGGCCGGTGTCGCCGCCCATCGCCCAGCTCAATCCATCGGCAAAGGCGAAACTGACCGCGTCGGACAGGCCGCCATCGCGGTATCGTTGCAGCATCACGCCCTGGCCGCGCGCCATCACCGGCACCTCGGCGAGCGGAAAGACGACGAGCTTGCGGTTCTCGCCGACCACCGCGACGCTGTCGTCGCTCGCCAGAATCGGCCGCACGATGGCGAGCGCGGCCTTGGGCTTGAGGTTGACGACGTTCCGCCCCTTGCGCGTTTCGGCGACGACTTCGGCCATCTGCGCGATAAAGCCGTGACCGCTCGACGAGGCGAGCAGCAGGCGGCCTTCGGCGCTCGCCGGGATCATCGCGACGATCCGCGCCTCGGGGTCGATATCGACCATCAGGCGCAGCGGCTCGCCGAAACCGCGCCCGCCGGGCAACTTGTCGGCGCCGACGGTGAAGAAGCGCCCGTCGCTCGCCGCGATCAACAGCTTGTCGGTCGTCTGGGCGTGCGCGGCGAACAGCAACTCGTCGCCTTCCTTGAACTTGAATTCAGCCCACTGGTCGGCGGCGACATGGCCGCGCTGGGCGCGAATCCAGCCGCGTTTCGAGAGGATCACCGTCACCGGTTCCTTCTCGATCATCGCATCGAGCGGAATATCGCGCGCGGGCGCGGCTTCGGAAATCGTCGTGCGCCGCGCGCCGAGCAGGGTTTCGAGCCCATAGGCCGCGCGCAATTTCTCCAGATCCTTGCGCAGCCGCGTCTTCTGCCGCGCCGGGCTCTCGACCAGCTTGACGAGCTCTTCGCGCTCGGCGGTGAGGTCGGCCTGCTCGCGCTTCAGCTCCATTTCCTCAAGCTTGCGCAAGCTGCGCAGCCGCATGTTGAGGATCGCCTCGGCCTGCCGGTCGGTCAGGATGAATTCGGCGATCATCACGGGCTTCGGCTCGTCCTCGGTGCGGATGATCTCGATGATCCGGTCAAGGTTCAGGAACGCGATGATATAGCCCGCGACCAGCTCCAACCGATCGTCGATCTTCGCAATGCGGTGCTGCGCACGGCGGACGAGGACGACGATCTGGTGCGTGAGCCATTCGGTGAGCAGCTGGTGCAGCCCCATCACCTTCGGCGTGCGCGTCGCGTCGAGGACGTTGAGGTTGAGCGCGAAGCGGTTTTCGAGATCGGTCAGGCGGTACAGGCTTTCCTTGAGGATGTCGGGGTCGACATTGCGGCTCTTGGGCTCGATGACGATGCGCAGATCCTCGGCGCTTTCGTCGCGAACATCCTCGAGGATCGGCAATTTCTTGTCGGCGATCAACTGCGCGATCTGCTCGATCAGCTTGCCCTTGGCGACGCCATACGGAATTTCGCTGATGACCAGCTGCCAGGTGCCGCCGGGCTGCTTCTCGATCCCGCTCTCTTCCCAGCTTCCGCTCTCAAGCTTGCCCGTCGAAAAGCGCGCGCGGACACGGAAACCGCCGCGGCCCGTTTCATAGGCATGCGCAATCGTCTCGGGGCTGTCGACGACGATGCCGCCGGTCGGAAAATCGGGGCCTTTGACATGCTCGAGCAGTGCGCTGAGCTCGGCGCGCGGGTTCTCGATCAGCACCAGTGCGGCGCCAATCACCTCGGCGGCGTTGTGCGGCGGGATGTTCGTCGCCATGCCGACCGCGATCCCGCTCGCGCCATTGGCGAGCAGGTTCGGGAACAGGCCCGGCATGATCTCGGGCTCTTCATCCTCGCCATTGTACGTCGGCTTGAAATCGACCGTGCCCTCGTCGAGGCCCTGCATCAGGTCGACCGCGACGCGCGTCAGCCGCGCCTCGGTATAGCGGTACGCCGCGGCGTTATCGCCGTCGATGTTGCCGAAATTGCCCTGACCGTCGACTAGCGGATAGCGGAGCGAGAAATCCTGCGCGAGGCGGACCATCGCGTCGTACACCGCAACATCGCCATGCGGGTGGAATTTACCGATGACGTCGCCGACGACGCGCGCCGACTTCTTGTAGCCTTGGCTTGGATCGAGCCGCATCGCGCGCATCGCCCACAGCAGGCGGCGGTGAACGGGCTTCAACCCGTCGCGCAGATCAGGAAGCGAGCGCGCGGTGATCGTCGACAGCGCATAGACGAGATAGCGTTCGGACAGCGCGCTGTCGAACGGGGTATCGGTCATGCCGGGGACGGGTGAATTGCTGTCGGGATCGTCGGTGGTGCTGGCCATTGCCCGGAGCCGATAGCAAGGCTGGCGCGCCAAGGCAAAGGCGAAGCGTCTTCGCTCTTGTGTCAACGCGAAGCCGCACTAGGTTCCGACGTCAACAACACCCGTCATTCCCGCGAAGGCGGGAATCCCGCTTTCTTCATTGGAGTCAGAGAAGCGGGATTCCCGCCTTCGCGGGAATGACGAAGAAAGAACCGGGCTTACGAGGGAGGGAAATTTTTTGACCGAAACGGGAGCAGCCGCACCTCGCAAAAGCATCTGGTCGCGCGCAAAAGAGATGGCGCAGCAGGCGCCGCCCGAGCGCAACCGTTACGTCGATTTCCTCCGCGCGCTATCGATCCTCGCGGTCGTCGTCGGTCACTGGCTCGTCGCCGCGCCCTATATGAAGGACGGCGCAGTCGGGGGCGGGCACCTGCTCGGCGGAATCGGGCTCGATGTGCAGCCCGGCAGCACGTCATGGTGGCTCGCGCGTCCGGTCTGGTTCATCCTCTACATCGCGGCGCTTTTCCCGCTGATTGCGCTCTTCGCGCGCTACGAACGCGCGAGCAAGGACAGCGGCGAGGTGCCGCACTGGCGCCTGATCGTCGGGCTACTTCTCATCTGCGCCGGGCTCGGCGCCACCGCCGCGATCAGCATCGCAAGCCCGCTCGGTGTCACCGGCGTACGCCTCTGGCTCGTCGCGTTGCCCTTCGTCGGCGCCGCGATTGCGCAATTCGGCCCGATCCACCGGCTGGCGCAGTCGCGGGCGTAGTTTCCTTTTCCTTCGTCACCCCGGATCAAGTCCGGGGTGACGATGAGGGGGAAGGTTCGCTAACGACGGCCGACACCACCAAAAGAAAACCGGCGCGGATCGCTCCGCGCCGGGTTCCCTCGGTAAACTTATGTGAAGCGTTCCGCGTCAGGCGACGCGGCGCACCTCATTGCCTTCGTCGTCGATGTCGCGAAGGACGTAACCGCGGCCCCAGACCGTCTCGATATAATTTTCGCCGTGGCAGGCGAGCGCCAGCTTCTTGCGCAGCTTGCAGATGAAGACGTCGATGATCTTCAACTCGGGCTCGTCCATCCCGCCATACAGGTGGTTCAGGAACATTTCCTTGGTGAGCGTCGTGCCTTTGCGCAGGCTCAGCAGCTCGAGCATCTGATATTCCTTGCCGGTCAGATGCACGCGCGTCGTGTCGACCTCGACCGTCTTGGTGTCGAGGTTGACCGCCAGCTTGCCCGTCTTGATGACGCTCTGGCTGTGACCCTTCGACCGGCGGACGACCGCATGGATGCGCGCGACCAGCTCGTCGCGGTGGAACGGCTTGGTGACATAATCGTCGGCGCCAAAGCCGAACGAGCGCACCTTCGAATCCATTTCCGAAATGCCCGACAGGATCAGCACCGGCGTCTGCACCTTCGCGGTGCGCAGCTTTTTCAGCACGTCATAGCCGTGCATGTCGGGCAGGTTCAGGTCGAGCAGGATGATGTCGTAATCATAGAGCTTACCCAGGTCCAAGCCTTCCTCACCGAGATCGGTGGTATAGACATTGAAGCCCTCGGTCGTGAGCATCGTATCGATCGCTTTCGCGGTCGTCGGCTCGTCCTCGATCAGCAGTACGCGCATTGGGCACCCCTTTTTCCCACGATAATCCCGCGAACCGATCGCATGACCATCAAGGCTGTCACCGACCAACCCCCCGTTGCAGGACTGCCGGAACATTAACCACGAAACTAATGAAGGGAAAAGGTTAATTTTGATTTAACCCGCAGGAATCAACGAGTCGCGGCCATTTTGCAACAGTCGCTCAGCCCGTTTTTCCTTCATGGTGAAGCGCGATATACCGGTCATGCGCCCCCGTGCACGACATCTTCAGCGTGTCGACCAGATGGTCCGAAAGCGCGCGCACGCGCGCCGGGCGCAGCCGCGACGGCGGCGACAGCAGGTGCAGGTGCGACTGCGGCAACGACCAGTCGGTCAGGATCGGAATCACGGCGCCCGACGCCAGCTCGTCGGCGGCGATGAAGTCGGGCAGCACGGCGACCCCGACCCCCGCGATGATCAACGGCACCATGATGTCGCCATTGTTCGCGAACAGCGGCCCCGTCGGCAGCACGGTCGCCTCTTCGCCCTTGCGGTGGAAATGCAGCGGCATCGCGCGCTGGCGGTGGCCGTAACCGATCAGCCGGTGGCCGGCGAGTTCGAGCGGATGTTTCGGCGTGCCATGCTTTGCCAGATAGGCGGGGCTCGCGATCACCGACGCCGCCACCGGCGCGATGGTGCGCGCGAGCAGGCTCGAATCGGCGAGCGGCGAAATGCGCAGCGTCAGGTCGATGCCTTCGGCAACGGGGTCGTTGCGCGCGTCGCTCAGCAGCACCTCGATCTCGACTGCGGGATGCCGTTCGAGAAAGACCGCGAGCGGCGGGCCGAGCACCTTGATCCCGAAACTCATCGGCGCGGCGAGGCGGATCGGACCCGCCAGGTCGACGCGGTCGCCGCGCGCCGCTTCGGTCGCTGCGGTCGCCGCCGCGACCATCGCGCGCGCTTCGCCCAGCAGGCCCGTGCCCGCGGTCGACACCGCGACGACGCGCGAGCTGCGGTGCAGCAAGGTAATGCCCAGCGACGCTTCGAGCCGCGTCACCGCTTTCGACACGCTCGCCTTCGACAGGCCGAGCGATGCCGCCGCGGCGGTAAAGGTGCCGCCATCGGCGACGGCGACGAAACAGGCCCAGCCTTCATAGTCGGGAAGTGCCACGTAATAGCTCCTGAATGGAAACGATGGTTTTCCATCTATGCTATTTTCGAAACGATACATATCCCTATTTTGTTCTCAACAGATGAACGCCGCCGCGCATCAAGCCCCCGGGCGGCAAGGAAAGGACAAGGCCATGATCGACATTCGCAAATTCGACAGCTTGGGCCACGCCAACCACGGCTGGCTCGACGCCCGTCACCATTTCTCGTTCGCAAACTATCACGACCCGAAACGTATGGGTTGGGGCGCGCTCCGCGTCTGGAACGATGATGCCATCGCGGCGCAGTCGGGTTTCCCCCCGCATCCGCACCGCGACATGGAAATCATCACCTATGTCCGCACCGGCGCGATCACGCACCGCGACAGCATGGGCAACAGCGGCCGCACCGCGGCGGGCGATGTCCAGGTGATGAGCGCGGGCACCGGCGTGACGCACAGTGAGTTCAACCTTGAGGATGAGGAAACGACGCTGTTCCAGATCTGGATCATGCCCGATCGTGACGGCGGCAATCCCGGCTGGGGCGCGCGCCAGTTCCCCAAGAATGACCGGTCGGGCCAGTTCGTGACGCTGGCGAGCGGGATCGAGGGCGATGAAGCCCTGCCGATCCGCGCCAACGCCCGCGTCGCCGCGGCGACGGTGAATGCCGGGGAGAGCGTCTCTTATGACCTCGAAGCCGGACGCCACGCCTATCTGGTCGCCGCCAAGGGCCGCATCCGTGTCAACGGCACGGACGCCGATCCCCGCGACGGCATCGCGCTCCGCGATGTCGGCACGATCGAGGTCGAAGCGCTCGACGACGCCGAACTGGTGCTCGTGGACAGCCTCTGACGAAGCCCCCGGGCCGCCGCCTTCCCCCTCCCTGACGGCGGCCCAACCGGTGCCGCGAGTTCGCCAGAATATCCGGGCGGCTCGCGGCACCCCCCTCTCCCCGAAGTGAAACAGGAGTATCTGACATGACCCATATTCTTCGCATCGACGCCAGCGCCCGCAACGAAGGTTCGACCACGCGCCCGCTCGCCGACCAGCTGGTGAACCGCCTCGTCGAACAGGGTTACGGCGCCACCGTCACCCGCCGCGACCTCCATGCAAATCCGCCCGCGCTGCTCACCGAAAGCTGGGTCGGCGCCAACTTCACCGACGAAGCGGCGCGCAGCGACGAACAAAAGGCGGTGCTCGCGGGGTCGGACGAACTGATCGCCGAACTCGAAGCCGCCGACACGATCGTCATCACCGCGCCGATCTATAATTTCGCAATCCCCGCGTCGCTGAAAGCCTGGGTCGACCTGATCGCCCGCGCGCGCCGCACCTTCCGCTATACCGAAGCCGGTCCCGAAGGGCTGCTGACGGGCAAGCGCGCGTTCATCGTTTTTGCCTCAGGCGGCGTACCGCTGGGCAGCGAAGTCGATTTCGCGAGCGGCTATCTGAAGCATATCCTCGGCTTCGTCGGCATCACCGACGTCACGATCATCGCCGCCGACGGCCATATGATGGACGGCGAAGCGGTCGCTCGCGCCACCTCGGCGATCGGCGAACTGAAGCAGGCTGCCTGAACCGATGCGCCGTCTCCCGAGCCTCTTCCTTTCGCATGGCTCGCCGATGATGGCGCTCGAGCCCAGCCCGGCGCGGACCTTCCTCGCGGGGCTGGGTGCCGGGCTCCCACGCCCGCGCGCGATCCTTGTTGTGTCGGCGCATCATGACGCCGCGTATCAGGGCGGCCGCGCCACCGTCACCGCATCGCCGGCGCCGCCGACGATCCACGATTTCGGCGGCTTTCCCGACGAACTCTTCGCGATGCGCTATCCCGCACCGGGCGATCCGGTGCTCGCGGCGCGCGTGGTCGAACTGCTCGCGGAGCATGGCCTGTCCGTCACCGCCGATCCCGAACGCGGGCTCGACCATGGCGCGTGGGTGCCGCTCTCGCTCATCTACCCCGACGCCGATATTCCGGTGGTCCAGCTCTCGATCGCCTCGAACGCCTCGCCCGAATGGCATTATGCCCTCGGCCAGGCGCTCGCGCCGCTCCGCGACGAGGACGTGCTGATCGTCGGATCGGGCAGCATCACGCACAACCTCCGCGCGCTGTTCGCGGCGCGCCTGCCGATCGACGCCGCCGCGCCGGCATGGGTCACCGATTTCACCGACTGGATCGCCGATCGCATGGCGGCGGGCGCGCTCGACGATGTGCTGCACAGCGTCGAGCGCGCGCCGCATGGCGCAGACAATCACCCCACCCCCGACCATATATTGCCGCTCTATGTCGCGATGGGCGCGGGCGGGGCGCCGTTCAAGGCCGAACGGCTGCATCACAGCGTCACCTACGGTCTGCTCGCGATGGACGTTTACGCTTTCGACTGACGGGCAGCCCGCCTATAGCGCGCCATGCTCCTTTCAGATCGCGTTCTCTTCCTCGATGGCGAGGCCCTCGTCATCGACAAGCCCGCCGGCCTTCCCGTCGACGCCCCGCGCGACGGCAGTATCAGCCTCGAAAATCATCTCGACCTGTTGAAGTTCGGCTTCAAACGCTGGCCGCTCGCGGTCCACCGGCTCGACCGCGACACGTCGGGCTGCCTGCTCCTCGCGCGCAATCCCAAGGCGCACGGCCGTTTCACCCGCGCGTTCGAAAGCCGCGAGGTCGAAAAACAATATCTCGCGATCGTCGACGGCGTGCCCGACGGCGACGGCGGCACGATCGACCTGCCGCTGTCGAAGGTGTCGACCGCCGAAGAGGGCTGGCGCATGGTCGGCGATCCGAAAGGCAAGCCCTCGGTCTCGCATTGGGAAAAGCTCGCGGTTGTGGGCGAGCGCAGTCTGCTTCGCTTCCGCCCCGAAACCGGCCGCACGCACCAGCTGCGCGTCCACGCGCTCGAAGGGCTCGGTTTCCCGCTCGTCGGCGACCCCGTTTACGGACGCGGCGGCACCAGGACGCGCACCTTGCTCCATGCCGAACGGCTCGTCGTAAAACGTGACGTCAAGCCGTCGATAATTGCCGAGGCGCCGTTCCCCGACAGCTTCATCGCCTTGGGCTTCGCGGCGCCGGAGGGAGCGGAGCCAACGCGTGGCTGAGATCCCCGAAAGCGCGATCAGTGAAAAATTCCTCGCGGGCACCGGACCCGGCGGACAGAATGTCAACAAGGTCGCGACCGCGTGCCAATTGCGCGTCAATGTCTATGCGCTCGGCCTCACGCCCGACGCGTTCAAACGACTGAAAACTCTCGCGGGCAGCAGGATGACCACCGAGGGCGAACTCATCATCCTCGCGCGCCGTTTCCGTACGCAGGAAGCGAACCGCGCCGACGCCCGGCAACGCCTGTCCGAACTCATTGACGCCGCGCTCGTCCGCCCCGAACGCCGCATCAAGACCAAGCCGAGCAAGGCGGCCAAGGCGCGCCGCGTCGACAGCAAGAAAGCGCGCAGCTCGGTCAAGGCCGGCCGCGGACGAGTACGCGGAACCGACTAACCTTGCGATGACCAGTCTCTACCGCCTCGATGCCCCCGCCAGCACGATCGCCGCGGCGTTCGGCGCCGACGCCGGCAATGACCCGTGGACCGGCGATTATGTCGCGCCGGGCCGTCCCGCGCCGGTGATCGTCAGCGACGGCCGCGGCGGGTCGCCCAATAGTTTAGGGCGTTATCTGCGCCCGAAACTCTGGGGCGTTCCGCCGCCGCCGCAGGGCGACCGGCCGGTCACCGCCGTCCGCAACCTTGAAAGCCCGTTCTGGATCGGGACGCTGCGCCACGCCGAACTGCGCTGCCTGATCCCCGCAACCGCCTTTTCCTATTGGTCGGGCGCCGACGGCGCGCGGCGCCAGCACTGGTTCTCGGTGCCGTCGCGGCCGGTCTTCGCCTTTGCCGGAATCCATCGGCAGGGGGATGACTGGCCCTGCTTCGCGATGCTCACGACCGATGCCAACCGGCTGGTCGCGCACCATCAGCCAAAGGGCATGCCGGTGATCCTTCACCCCGAGGATTATGCCACCTGGCTAAGCGGTGAATGGCGCGCCGCCGTCGCGCTCGCGGTCCCTTATCCCAGCCAGTTGATGGCGGTCGGCGACACGCCGCCGGTGTAGCCGATTTTCACCATATCGCTTCACTTTGAGGTAACCAACGGCGGCGTAAAAGCGGTGCGACCAAGAATGACATGCAGGGACCGAATCCGTGTTGGGCAATCTTACTATCGAAACCAGGAAAGCGCCGACCGCCGGGCGCGGGGCCGAGCGCACACCCGTCACCGCACGCGCGCGTTTTCGCGAGCCGGGACTGAACCCCTTCGACGTCGAACTGTTCGACCTGTCGTCGACGGGCTTTCGCATGGTTACGTTTTTCCGTCCGCAGATCGGCAAGCATATCTGGGTCAACCTGCCCGGGCTCCAGCCTTTGGAAGCCGTCGTCCGCCGCGCCGATGGCAACAATTATGGCTGCGAATTCGTCAATCCGCTCCACCCGTCGGTGGCGAAGCATCTGCAGGTAAAGCTGCGACAAGGCTGAATGATCCTCCCTGTGGCGAAGCCATGGGGAGGGGGACCGCTTGCGAAGCAAGTGGTGGAGGGGCAGCGACGGTTGCGCAAATAGCCCCTCCGTCAGCGCTTCGCGCTGCCACCTCCCCATCGCTTCGCGACAGGGAGGATTCCGAACTCAGCCCTCGGGCGTCTCCGACTTCTTCAAGATGTGCTTCCACTCATCGGGCGTCACGCGCCCGACCGACAGGCGCGACTGGCGGATCAAATCCATGTCGGCGAGCTTCGGATCGGCCTTGATCGCCGCCAGCGTCACCGGATTGGCGAGCGCGCGCACCGGCGCGACGCGCACGACGACCCACGGCGAGCCCTTTTCGGCGGTCGGATCGGGAAAGCTTTCCTCGGTGATCGTCATGATCCCCACGCATTCCTTGCCGATATTGCTGTGATAGAAAAAGGCTTCGTCGCCGACCTTCATCGCCATCATGTTCAGCTTGGCGGTGTGGTTGCGCACGCCATCCCAGATGCCGGTGCCTTCACGTACGAGCTGGACCCACGGATAGGCGTCGGGTTCGGATTTCATCAGCCAATATTGCTTGCTCATGGGCCGGGGCTTAGCCGAGCGCGGCGTGGGACGAAACCGCCTTTTTCCCTTTAACCGTCGGCGCACAGCGCCTAAATCGCGACTCATGACGCGCCTGACCGGCGCCGCCCCGATCAGATGGACAATAATCGCATGACTGCTGCCGTACCCGTCATTTCCATGTCGCTCCCCGCCGACCAGTTCGCGAAGGATTTCGGCGCGTCGTTCGAACGCTTCGGTTTCGCGATGATCACCGATCACGGCATCGACCCCGCGCTGATCGACGAAGCTTGGGACAAGGCGAAAGCCTTCTTCGCGCTGCCCGAGGAAACCAAGCGCGGCTATCATATCGCCGGCGGCGGCGGCGCGCGCGGTTACACCCCCTTCGGGACCGAGATCGCCAAGGGCGCGAAGGAAGTCGACCTCAAGGAATTCTGGCACGTCGGCCGCGACCTGCCCGCCGGGCACCGCCTCGCCGCGCAACAGCCGAACAATGTCTGGCCCGCCGAGGTCAAGGGCTTCCGCACAGCATACGACAAGCTCTTCTCCGAATTCGACCGCGTCGGCGGCCGCCTCCTCTCGGGTATCGCCCGCTACCTCGGCCTCGCGCCCGATTTCTTCGACGACACCGTCGCCGACGGCAACAGCGTGATGCGCCTGCTCCATTATCCGCCGGTCGAGGCGCCCGCGAAGGGCATCCGCGCCGAGGCGCATGAGGATATCAACACGATCACTTTGCTGCTAGGCGCCGAGGAAGCGGGGCTCGAAATCCTCGACAAGGACGGCAGCTGGCTTCCGGTCTCGCCGCCCCCCGGGGCGATGGCGGTCAATGTCGGCGACATGCTGCAACGGCTGACCAACAACAAGCTGCCCTCGACCACCCACCGCGTCCGCAACCCTGATGCGGGCCGCGCCAGCGTCGCGCGCTATTCGATGCCCTTCTTCCTCCACTTCCGCTCGGACTATCCGATCGAGACGCTCAAAAGCTGCGTCGACGCGTCGCACCCGAACCTCTATCCGACGCCGATCACCGCGGACGAGTATCTGCAAGAGCGGCTGCGCGAGATTGGGCTCAAGAAATAGGCGAATGACTGCTCCGGGGTGGTGAGCGGACGTTGCAGCAGCGAACTGATTTCCCCTCCCGCTAGCGGGAGGGGCAGCGAGGCTTGCCAGCTTGCTGGCTAGTCGCAGCGGGGTGGGCTGATCGCAACGTTGCTGGCCCACCCCCGACCCCTCCCGCAAGCGGGAGGGGAGATTAGCGTCGGCAACCGGTCGAAACCCGCCTACCGCCCGCCCCAATAATCAAACACCGCCTGCTGCTGCTCGCGAATAAACCGCGCCGCCGCGGCGCCCTCCCACGGGCCGTCATAGCCGAGCAGCAGCGCCGTCCCGCCGACCCACCAGCCTTGCCCGGGCAGCCGGTCGCTCTCGCGCACCACCAGCACGGCAAGATCGGGTTCGCCGTCCATCGCGCTCAGCCGATCGACCTCCTCCAGCGTCCGGCACACCGCGCGCATCTTGGGCCGGGTGAAGCGGAAACCCAGATCGCCGAGCAGTTCGGAATAGCTGACGCTGCGCCCCGCGCGCGCCGCCGAGGTCAATATCGCGCGGATACGCGGTGCGTCGCCGAGCGCCGACACATCGGCCGGGCTTTCCTCGCCGCCGAAGCCCCCGTCTAGCGCGCCTTTGGCGGCCATGGAATGAATCCGGAGGTGCGCGCGACATAGGCGGCATAATCGGGCCGCGTCTTGTGCAGCCCCTTTTCGAGCAGCGCCTTGCCCGACCATTTGGTGAGGGTGAAAGTCAGGAAGACCGGCCCGATCACGCTTACGAACGCGGGCGCCCAGCCGATGTCGGCGACGACCAGCCAGAGGCCCCACCATGTCAGCGCATCGCCGAAATAATTGGGGTGGCGGGTGTAGCGCCACAGGCCGGTGTCGAGCACCTTGCCCTTGTTCGCGGGATCCTTGCGAAAGGCGTCGAGCTGCGCATCGCCAATGCTCTCGAACGCGATGCCGGCCAGTGCCGCCACCGCACCGATCCAGCCGATGACGCCGACGCTCGCGGCCGGGCTGCCTGCGCTCGCCCATATACCGATCTGTGCGGGCAGGCAGGTGATGAACAGCAAGGGCGCCTGCGTCAGGAAAACCATGACAAGCGCGGTCTTCGCCCAGCTCCACTTTCGCTTCTCCATCGAGAGCGCGAGGATTTTCTTGTACCGCGGATCCTCACCGTGGCTCGCCCAGCGAATCGTCAGATGGATCGCGAGCCGCAGCCCCCACAGCGAGGTCAGGCCGAGCAGCAGCTTCGCGTGCGCGCCCTCCGCCCCGACCTGCCACCATGTGCCCCACGCGAGCAGCACCATGCCGAACGCCCAGAAGGCGTCGATGAACGACACGTCGCGGATCAGCGTCGCGACGCCCCACAACAGCAGGATCGCGCCCAGCAATCCGCCGAAATTGATCGTCAGCAGCAAAAGGGCGTCACTCACGCGCGCATGTCTCGCTCCTCATCGCGGCCGACGATGTCATCGATCGAGCGCGCCTGCCGCTCGGGGAATCGGGCGGTATGGCTCTTATATACCTCAAATACCTTCATCATGTCGGCGCGAAAGTCGCCCGTGGGCCAGATCAGCGGGCCGAGCCCGCCGGTCTTGGTGCCATAATCCATGAAGCCGACGACGAGCGGCACCTTGGCCGCCATCGCGATCTGATAGAATCCGGTGCGCCATTTCGCGGCCTTGCCGCGCGTGCCCTCGGGCGCGACGGTCAGCATGAATTCGGCGCGGCGCGCGAATTCATCGACCATCTGCTGCACGACATTGCCGCCGCCGCGGCGATCGACCGGAACCCCGCCCATCTGGCGAATGAAACCGCCGATCGGCCAGCGGAACAGCGACAGCTTCGCCATGAAAAAGGGACGGATCTTGAGGTCGGCGGTCAGCCCGAGGAAATTGACGAAATCCCAGTTGCTCGTGTGCGGCGCGGCGATCAGGATGAAGCGCCGCGGTTCGGGCACCTCGCCGACCGCTTTCCATCCGCGCATCCGGTACAGCAGAAGCAACAGGCGGCGCACCGCGCGCGCCACCAGCCCCGGCGGGTCGTCATTCATTCGTGTCACGCTTGGTCCTCTCGCTCGGGCCGGATTGCGCGAAAGCCGCACGCGGCGCAAGAGGTGCGCGCATCGCGGCTTGCGGCGATGCCGTCTTTCTGCTCCCTTCATCCGCAAAACAGGGGAGAAAATGATGAAGACGCTGTCCGCGCTGCTGACGTCCGCCATGCTGCTTGCGGCGCCCGCGATCGCCGCCGAGGCGCCGCCGCGCGCCGACCAGCTCGCGTTCCGCGATCTCTACAAGGAGCTGGTCGAGACGAACACGACGCTCTCGTCGGGCAGTTGCACGCTCGCCGCCGAGCGCATGGCGGCGCGGCTGAAGGCGGCGGGCCTTCCGGCGAGCCAGCTGACCCTGTTCGCCACCCCCGAAAACCCCAAGGAAGGCGGCCTCGTCGCCGTCTATCCGGGCACCAGCAAGACCGCGAAGCCGATCCTGCTCGTCGCGCATATCGACGTCGTCGAGGCGAAGCGCGCCGATTGGGAGCGCGATCCGTTCGTCATGGTCGAAGAAAATGGCTATTTCTATGGCCGCGGCACCGCCGACGACAAGGCGCAGGCGGCGGTGTGGGTCGACACGCTGATCCGTTTCCAGCAGGCGGGCTACAAGCCCAAGCGCACCGTCAAGGTCGCGCTGACCTGCGGCGAGGAAACCAATGGCGCGTTCAACGGGGTCGAATGGCTCGCCGCGAACAAGCGCGACCTGATCGACGCCGAATTCGCGCTCAACGAGGGCGGAGGCGGTGACAGCGACGGTAAGGGCAAGGTGCTCGGCCAGTCGGTACAGGTCGGCGAAAAGACCTTCGCCAATTTCCGGTTAGAGACGAGAAACCCCGGCGGCCACAGCTCGGCACCGGTGCCCGGCAATGCGATCTACGAGCTTTCGCGCGCGCTAATGAAAATCGACGATTATGATTTCCCGGTCGAGATGACCGACACGACGCGGCGCTTCTTCGCCGAAGCCGGCGCCGCGCGCGGCGACGCGACGGGCAGGGCGATGGCCGCGCTGGCGAAGAACCCCGCCGACACGGCGGCCGAGGCGATCGTCAACAAGGACCCGTTCCTCCACAGCAATCTTCGCACCACCTGCGTCGCGACGTTGCTGGATGGCGGCCATGCCCCGAACGCGCTGCCGCAGCGCGCGGGCGCGAACATCAACTGCCGCATCTTCCCCGGGCACAGCATCGAATCGATCAGGGACGAACTCGCCAAAGTGATCGGCGATCCGGGCGTCACCATCACCCAGCTGCCGCCCAAACGCCCCGCGCCGCCCGCGCCGCCGCTCGACCCGAAGATCATCGGCCCGATGCAGACGCTCGTCGCCAAATATTGGCCGGGGCTGAAGGTCATCCCGTCGATGGCGAACGGCTATACCGACGCGACCTTCCTCGGCGCGGTCGGCATCCCGACCTATGGCATCCCCGGCATGTGGGGCGACCCCGACGGCAATGGCGCGCACGGCCTCAACGAACGCATGGAAGTGCGCTCGGTGTATGTCGGGCGCGACTATATGTTCGATCTGGTGAAGGCTTACGCCGACAAGCCTTGACGGGATTTGGCCCTAGCCGACGAACGCGCGCTCGATCACGAAGTCGCCGGGCGCGGCGTTCGACCCTTCCGTGAAGCCGAGCGCCTCGAAGCGCGCTTCGAGGTCGCGGATCATCGCCATGCTGCCGCACATCATGATGCGGTCGATCGCGGGGTCGAAATGCGCCGGGCCGGTCAGCGGATGGCCGAACAGGCCGCCATTCTCGATCAGCGCATCGATGCGCCCCTCGGTACGGAAGGGCGCGCGCGTCACCGTCGGCAGGTAATGAAACTGCAGCAGCGCCTGATCCTGCACCAGTGGATCGCCCGCGAGCTGGCTTTCGAGCTCGTCGCGGAACGCCAGGTCGCTGACCTGCCGCACGCAATGGACGAGCTGGATCTGGCTGAAACGCTCGTAAATGTCGGGATCGCGTGCGAGGCTGAGGAACGGCGCCAGGCCGGTGCCGGTCGACAGCAGGAACAATCGCTGGCCGGGCAGCAGCGCATCGGCGACGAGCGTGCCGGTCGGTTTGCGGCCAAGATAGACCGGATCGCCCGGCTGGATTTTCTGGAGCCGCGAGGTCAGCGGGCCGTCGGGCACCTTGATCGACAGGAATTCGAGCTCGTCGGCATAGGCCGGGCTCGCGATCGAATAGGCGCGCAGCAGCGGGCGCCCTTCGCCCGGCAGCCCGATCATCACGAACTCGCCCGACCGGAAGCGAAAGCTCGGCGGACGCGTGATCGTGAAGCTGAACAGATGCTCGTTCCAGTGGCGCACCGAACGCACCTCCTCGACGGTCAGTGAGGCGGAGGGGGCCAGCTTGGCGGCTTCGGCAATACGGTCACTCATCACTTTGAACTTTCCTGATGTGTCATTGGGCCGGCCGCGAGGGCCGGCATATCGAATCCCGCCGCGACCAACCTGTCGATCGCGGCGCCCATCGCCTTGGCGATCGGGCCGACGCTCTCTCCCTCGGCCAGAAAGGCCAGCGTCGCATGGGCATTTGCGGCGTTCTCAAGCGAAAAATCGCGCCAGAGTCCAAGCAGAATTGCTTCATCCTCTGAAATCTGGAGACAGGGCATGGGTGCGAGCAGCAATGTTCGGGCCGCATCGCCGGCAAGCAATGCCATCGCGACATGGAAGTCGGGGAGGGCGCCCGCGGCATCGACGGCGGTAAAACCCCGGTGCAGCACCTGCGGCGGGCACTGTCCGCGCTCGGCGGCATGGACCCACCCGCGCATCGCCCAGAGCAGGAATCGCCCGCCATTGCACAGGCTTTTCACCGGCCGATCGACAAAGGCGTACATCGGGACCCTTTCCAGTGCGCAACATGCGGCGCCGGCGGGCTTATATGTTATTGCGAGTCATTTGCAATTCAGAATTTCTATCCAGCAGTATTTGCGGCAAGCTTAAGGGGATGTGGCGGCTTGCGACTGACGCTGCCGTCAGGCCATCATATATTCGCGCAGAGGCGCAGAGAACGCAGAGAGTGACGTCGTAGCTCTCTGCGTTCTCTGCGTTCTCTGCGCCTCTGCGCGCATTATTTCAGAAGACGACTTTCGACCGGAAGTTGCTGTTCCTCCGCCTGCGCCGGGGAACAGCGACGACAGAAAACGTCCGTTCACCACCCCAATGCGGACCTTCTTCAGCGCTTCGTCCCGAAATGCCCGGGAAGGCTGGTGGCGCGCGACAGGCCCGGCCGCCAGGTCGAGATTTTCGGCGCCGGGACGATCTGGAATTCGGCCTTGCTGTCGGCGGCGACGAGCTGGTCGCCATGCGCGGCGCGCAGGCGAAGGGTTTCGACAGGCTTGTCGGTTTCGATCCCGAATCGGTTTCCGGCGACCCAGCGCACCGTGCCGAGCATCGCTTCGTGGCCGGGCAGGAAGACGGTGATCCGTTCGCCGATCTGCAGGACATGCGGCCCCTGGCCACCGACGCCGGTCAGCGAAACATTGCGGATGGTGACGTCGAACTGACCGAGCCGCTGACAGGCGAGCGCCGCCTTGACCAGCCGCGACTGCCGCGGCTGGCGCTTTTCATCCGGGGCCGGTGAGGCAGTGGACGCCTCGGGATTCGACATGCGCGACTCGACAACTGCCGTCCGCTTCCCACCTCGGACGGTTATCTGATTGGTCCCGGCGACAGTTCTAAATGAGGAAGGTAAATTTTCGTATATCGTGTTTGACAATTTCCACGAATTATTCGGCCGACGCGGTGTCCCTAGCCGCGACAGGCGGCGGCATTCTTAACCCGCGGTCGGCGGCACTCGCGCCGAACCGGCTGCTCCGCCGATGCCGGTGTCGGGTGGGGCGGGCGAGCCAAGCTTTTCCGTCTTCACCTCCCCTCAATAGGCCAGCGCACACCCGTCGGCACGCATCTCGCTCGCCGCCGCATAGACGCGTGTATCGCCGTCCATGCGATGTTCGACGCACTGATAGCGTCCGAAACCACCGTCCGATTCGCCGAGCGTCCATCCGATCTCGGCGAGCTTCCGGCGGCTGGCTTCGGGCACGCCATTTTCGAGCCGCAGCACGCCGCCCGCGCCGAGACCGGACGAATCCTCGCCCATCGTTTCGGACGATCCCTCATGGTGCCAGCGTGGCGAGTCGCCTGCCGCCTGGATTTCGAGCCCATAGTCGACGCGGTTGATGACGATCTGCGCCTGTCCCTGCGGCTGCATGTCGCCGCCCATCACGCCGAAGCTCATCCACGGCACCTGCCCACGCGCCGCAAAGCCCGGAATGATCGTCTGGAACGGCCGCTTGGCAGGCGCATAGATATTGGGATGCCCGTCAGCCAAGCTGAATAATTGCCCGCGATCCTGGAACATGAAGCCCAGCCCGTCGGCGACCAGCCCCGACCCCATGCCGCGGAAGTTCGACTGGATCATCGACACCATCATCCCGTCCTTGTCGGCGCAGCTGAAATAGGTGGTGTCGCCGCGGCTGGGTGCCTGTCCGGGATGGACGGGGGTGAGCAGGCGGTCGGGGCGGATCAGCTTGGCCCGTTCGGCGGCATAATCCTTCGAAATCAGCCATTCGACCGGCACCTTCGAAAAGTGCGGATCGGCATAATAACGCGCGCGGTCCTCATAGGCGAGGCGCTTCGCCTCGGCCTGCAAATGGATCGACAGCGCCGACTGGAACCCCGCGCCTTTCAGGTCGAAAGTCTCAAGAATGTTGAGCATCTGCAGCGTCGCGATGCCCTGCGTGTTCGCGCCGAGCGCATAGACATCGGTGCCGCGATAGCCGGTCTTGTGCGGCTCGATCCATTCCGACTTGTGCGCGGCGAGATCCTCGTAGCGCAGCCAGCCGCCGATCCGCTTGAAATAGGCGTCGATCGTTCGCGCGATCTCGCCTTCGTAAAAGGCGTCGCGTCCGCCTTCGGCGATCAGGCGGAACGTGCGCGCAAGGTCAGGATTGCGAAACACCTGTCCCGCCGCCGGCCCCTTGCCATCGTTCAGGCCATAGGTCCGCATCGCATTGCCGATTTCCTCGATCCCGCGCCCGGGTTGCCGGAAACCGGCAAGGCTGCGGCGGATATAATAAGCGATCATGTCGGGCACCGGCGCCCCCGCCTCGGCATGCGCGATAACGGGTTCGAACAAGTCCTTCCACGGCAGCTTGCCGTAACGCTGATGCATCGTCCACCAGCCGTCGACCGTTCCGGGCACCGACACGCTGATCGCGCCATAGGCGGGCAGGGTGCCACCCTTCGCGCGGCTGCGCACCGTCGCGAGATCGAGCCCGCGCGGGCTTTTCCCCGATCCCGCAATCCCCGCGAGCTTCTTTGCCTTCGGGTCCCAGATCATCGCATAGACGTCGCCGCCGATGCCGTTCGCGGTGGGTTCGAGCAGGCCGAGGCACGCGTTGATCGCGATCGCCGCATCGACCGCCGACCCGCCGCGTTTCAGCATGTCGATTCCCGCCTGCGTCGCCAGCGGATGCGCGGTCCCCACTGCACCGTTCAAACCATAGGCCGCGGTGCGCGAGGCGAAGCTCGCTCCGACCGGGCGGTCGCCGCCTTGAACATCGGGTCGCAGGAACCGGTCGGCGCCGGCTTCCCAGGCCGGGGGCATAGGGGGCATGGGGGGCGTGGGGGATTTGGCGCTCGCGCTCGCGCCTCGTGCGCCCCCCGCGGCGGGCAACAGCGCGGCGGCCGGGACAGCGGCAAGGAGTGTACGGCGATGCATGGGCTCGGATCCCTTTCGACGAAAACCCGATCTTGCGGGATGCGTCGGCGATGGCAAGGCCGGAATCACTATCCGATACGGTGAAGCGCGCGCAATAAAAGGCCCGCCGGTGCCGGGGCACGGGCGGGCCGATTGGTCAGGAGGTCAAGGGATTAGCCGAGGCCCGAGAAGCGGATGTCCTGGACGCGGTCATAACGGACGTAGCAGGTGAACTTGCCCTTGTCGTAATAGCCGCCGCGGCCCCAGCGGTTGCCATAACCGTCGCGGACGATGACGCGGCCCTTGACGTTATAGCCGTCGCGCTTGCGGTCGATGCTCGTCACTTCGGTCACGTCGGTGCGGCCATAGCGGCTGCTGCCGCGCTCGACCGAGTTGACGCACTGGCTGACCGCGCTGCGGCTGTTGCCATAGCGATTATATTCATAGCCATAGCCGTAGCGCGGGTCGTCATAGCGGCCGCGATAGCGATCGTCGTAACGATCGTATCGGTCGTTGTTGCCGCTCGACAGGATCGCGGCAAGCCCGCCGATCACGACGGCGCCGGCGATGATTTCGCCCGCGCTGATTCCGTCGCGGTCATAACGGTCGCGCGCGGCGGCGGGGGCGGCGCTCATCAGCATCGCGCCGGCGGTGGCCGCACCAATCGCGGCCTTGGTCAGGGTGGTCTTGATTGCCATGGTTCGGTCTCCTTGAGCGCAGGCGGCAGCTTCGCGGCCTGTTGGAGACGGTTTACCGGCGTGGCTGTGACAGGGCGCTGAACCCCCCGCTTATCTGGGGTTCAGACTTGGTTTTTCTGGCGTTCATAAAGAAAAGGCCCCTCGCCACGGGCGAGAGGCCATTTACCGGCGTGTTGAATAGCGTCAGCGGAAATTGACGTCGACGACGCGGCCGCCCCGATAGCTGCAGCCAAAGCTGCTCACCTCGCCGCCGAGGCGCGAGGCGGTGCCGGTGACGTACCAGCCGCCGCCCGACGGCTCGGTCCCGGTGATGCTGTCGACGCGGGCGTCGTCGCCCATCTCGCCCTCGACCGCCCAGCTGCAGGCGTCGGCGGCGCGGCCTTCGGCTTCGCCGCGGCCATAGGCGCCCGGCGTGACGTCGTTCTGCGCGTCGGGTTCGTAGCGCGGCACCTCCTGCCGCTCGTCGCCGCGATAGGGCGGCTCGTACCGATAATCGGGCGCGCGCTCGCGCTTGTTCTTGCTTACCGAGCTCGCGATCGCGGCGATCGTGCCGATGACGAGCAGCCCGCCGAGCACGTCGCCGGTGCTGATATTGCCGCGGTCGCGATAACCCCAGCCGCCATGATGGCGCCCGCGCGCTTCGGCGGGGACGGCGCTGAGGCCGACCGAGGTCAGGACGATCGCCGCCGCGGTGGTGAAGCTGGTCAATTTACGCATCGAGGGAAACTCCCCTTCGGCGGGCTCAGGATGGTCCAGCCCGCAATGTCATCGCCTTTACGCGCGCGATGCTTTCGCGCCGCTGAACCGTGGTTGCCGCGCGATGACGCGAGGCCGGTGACATGTCTTTTTCTTCGTCACCCCGGACTTGATCCGGGGTCCCGCTTCCGATGCGTGGAAAAGCGGGATCCCGGGTCAAGCCCGGGATGACGAAAGAAAAGGAAAGGCCCGCCATCCTGGGGATGACGGGCCTTGGGACCAGTATAGGTGACCAGACCTATATTTGGGTATCAGCACACGCAGCGCGGCTTGGGCCGTGGCTTCCACTTTTTCTTCGCGACATAGCGTTTCCACACCGGCACATTTTCATAATAGCTGCGCGTGCTCGTCTCGACCGTTTCGGTCACGATCGGCGCCCCGTTGGTGATGATCGTCGTGACCACAACGCCGGGGGTGTAATAGCCGTAACCATAACCATAGCCGCTGTGCTGGTAAGTCGTCGCATAGCCACCGGGGTAAGTGCCGCCGGGATAATAGCCGCCCTGATAATGACCACTCTGGTAACGGGCACTGCGGCTCGACCACCATTCGTCACACTCTTTCTTGTCGGCTGCATTGCCGATCGCCGAGCCGGCCAGCGCGCCGAGCCCGCCGCCGATCAGCGTGCCCGCCGTGCGATCGCCGCGTCCGGCTATGCGGTTGCCGGCGATGCCCCCCACGAGCCCGCCGACAACCGCGCCGCCCACTGTGCCCCCCCGGCCACAGCGGCGTTCCATCTCTTCGTCGTAACGGGCGTCATACCCGCCCTGATAACGGGGATCGTAAGCGGGCGGCGGATAGTCCGCGCCGCGACCCTCGATCGTGCCTTCATAACGGCCTTCGTAGCGGCGGCCGTCGGATGTCTCGTACGTGCCGTCCCAGGTGCCCGTCCAGCGGCCCTCGGCGTCATAGGTGCCGTTGACGTGGCGATAATCGACTTCGCTCGGCACGCGGTCGGGATAGCCGGTGTAAACACGGGCATCGCGATCGGCGGGAACGCCATAGTCGAGCGCGGGCTGTTCGGCTCCGGCGCGCCCCGCCAGCAACAACGACCCTGCGGCCATCCCCAACAACACCAACGTGCGCATGCTAAACTCCCTGTTCCCTCGGCCCGAACCGATTGGTTAACAGTTTGTTAGCAAAATTAGCGCGCTTTCGCGAATCCGTTAACCGTGACTTATCTGTCCCGATTTGGGGCGGCGATTCAGGCCGCGAGAGCGCCCGCGATGCGCGCGACGAGCGCTTCGGCGCCCGCCTGGTCGGCGGCGGTGAAGCGTTCGGGGATCGGACTGTCGAGGTCGAGCACGCCGACCAGCCGGTCGTTCGCGATCACCGGCACGACGAGCTCGCTGCGGCTGTCGGCGTCGCATACGATATGCCCGGGAAAGGCGTGGACATCGTCGACGCGCTGCGCCCTGCGCAGCCGCGCGGCGGCGCCGCACACCCCCTTGTCGAGCGGAATGCGGATGCACGCCGCCTTGCCCTGGAACGGGCCGAGCACGAGTTCGGTCCCGTCGAAGCGATAGAAACCCGCCCAGTTGAGGTCGGGGATCGCCTGCCAGATCAGCGCCGCGACATTCGCCATATTGGCGATGCCGTCGGGCTCGCCCGCGACGAGCGCTGCGGCGGCGTCGCCCGCCTCGGCCCAGCGTTCGGCGGGATCGGTGGCCGAGAAGGAAAGCGCGTAGCTCATTATTCGACGTTCAACCCGGTCCACTTCGCCGCAAAGGCATATTTGTCGGCCGCCTCGGCGATGATCTTGTCGGTCGGCTTACCCGAACCATGGCCCGCGCGCGTCTCGATGCGGATCAGGTGCGGCTTGTCACCGGCCTTGGCGTGCTGGAGCTGAGCGGTATATTTGAAGCTGTGCCCCGGCACGACGCGGTCGTCGGTGTCGGCGGTGGTCACGAGCACCGCGGGATAGGCCGTCCCGTCCTTGATATTATGATAGGGCGAATAGCCGAGCAGCGTCCTGAAATCGCCTTCCTTCGACGGATAGCCATAATCGTCGACCCAATAGCGACCGGCGGTAAAGCGGTCGAAGCGCAGCATGTCCATCACCCCGACCGCGGGCAGCGCCGCGGCGAACAGGTCGGGGCGCTGGTTGGTCACCGCGCCGACGAGCAGGCCGCCGTTCGACCCGCCCTCGATCGCGACCTGGCCCTTGCCGGCGATCCCCTGCGCGATCAGATATTCGCCCGCAGCGATGAAGTCGTCGAAGACATTCTGCTTCTTGTCGAGGCGGCCGGCATCGTGCCAAGCTTTGCCATATTCGCCGCCACCGCGCAGGTTCGCGATCGCCAGCACCCCGCCCTTGTCGACCCACGCCAGCCGCGTCGGTGAAAAGGCAGGAGTCATCGACACGTTGAAACCACCATAGCCGTACAGCAGCGTCGGCGACCCCTTGCTGCGATCGAGGCCCTTCTTCATCACGAGGAACATCGGCACTTCGGTGCCGTCCTTCGACTTGTAAAAGCGCTGCTCGACCGTGAAGTCGGCGGGCTTGAAGGTCAGTTTCGGCTCGGCGAAAATCTCGCTTTTGCCGGTCGCGGTGTCGAAGCGGTAGATCGTCGTCGGCCGCGCATAGCTCGAAAAGGCATAGAAGGTTTCGGGGTCGCTCGACTTGCCGCCGAAACCCGACGCCGACCCGATGTCGGCGAGGTTGATGTTGGCGACCGGCTTGCCGTCGAGTGCGACCATGCGCGCCTCCGACTTCGCGTCGCCCAGGTACGACAGGATGATGCGGTCGCCGACACGCGAGGCGCCGACCAAAGTCGCTTCATTCTCGGCGACCAGCTCGGTCAGCGCAGCGGGCTTTTTGATGTCGAGCGACACCAGCCGCGCGCGCGGCGCGCCCTTGTTGGTCAGGAAGGTAAAGCGCGAACCGACATTGGTCACATATTCCCAGTTGTTTGCATAATCATCGACCAGCACGATCGGCTTTGCGCCCGGCTTGCCCGTCGGATGCAGCGTCAAGCCATAACGTTCGTCGGTTCCTTCGGACGAGATGACGAGCAGATATTTGCCGTCGTCGGTGACGACCCCGCTGTTGTTCATCTTGGGCTTGTCGGGGGTGGCGTGGATCAGCACGTCGGCGCTTTGCGGCGTGCCGAGCTTGTGGAAATAGACGCTGTGGTTTTCGTTGAGCGACTGGAAGGCGGCGCCTTCGGCGGGCGCGGGAAAGCGCGAATAATAAAAGCCGCTGCCGTCCTTGGCCCAGTCGAGCGCCGAAAATTTGACCCAGCGGATTTCGTCCGACAGGTCCTTGCCGGTCGCGACGTCCTTGACGCGGACGATGCGCCAGTCGGTGCCGCCGTCCTGCACCGAATAGAGGAGGTGCTTTCCGTCCTCCGACGGGTTCCATTCGCCGAGCGCGGTCGCGCCGTCCTTGGCCCACAGGTTCGGGTCGATCAGCACACGGCCTTCGCCCTTCAGCCCCTCGCGGACGAAAAGCACCGACTGCGGCTGCAGCCCGTCGTTGCGCGTGTAGAAATAGCGGCTTCCCGCCTTGGTCGGCAGGCCGAAGCGTTCGTAATTATACAGCTCGGTCATCCGCTTCTTGAACATATCGCGGCCGGGCAGCGTTTCGAGATAGGCGTCGGTGACCTTGTTCTGCGCCGCGACCCAGGCGGCGACCTTCGGATTGACGCGGACATCATCCTCCAGCCAGCGGTACGGATCGGCGACGTCGACCCCGAATTGCGGATCGACCGTGTCGCCGCGCACCGTATCGGGATAGGTCAGCGCGGGTGCCGTCGCCGATGCGGCGGCGGCGTCGGCCGCCTGCGCTGTTGCCGGGGTCATGGCAAGGGCAACCAGCGCCAACGGCGCGGACAGAACTTTACGGGACATGGCAAGGCGATCCTCATCTTCTCGGGGGACATTATCGTGCGCCGATATGTAAGGATGGAAAAGCCTGGGGCAAGCGGATTTGAATCGGGTCGACCTTCCCCGGACAGGGAGGGGAATGTCTTGAAACGACCGATAGTGACCGTTGCCGCGTCCTCCCTTCGTCATTCCCGCGAAAGCGGGAACCCAGCGAGCAAACGCTGCACCTGGGTTCCCGCTTTCGCGGGAATGACGAAGTTAGAAACCGCGGCTTCCCTACCCCATATCGGCCACCCCGGTCCTTTTGGACGAAACCATCAACTCGCCTCGACCGGCTCCAGCACCCCTTTATACGCCACGATCAACCCGACCACCGGCATCGCAATTTCGACATCGAACCGGAACTTCCCTCCGGTATCGGTCTCGAAACTCATGCCGTGAGGCATCAGAAAATGCGGCATCGGCAGGCCCAGTACCGACCATCGACGCGGCACCAGCATCAGCCGACGCTCTTCGACGACAAGCGCCATCGCGAAAGCGGCGAGGCCGAATCGTTCGACAAGCAGGTAGCTGTTCTTGCCTCTTCCCGCCGATTGATGTGACGAAAACCGACGGCCGCCGAAATCGCGGGTCCAGCGCTCGCCGCCTCGTTCGGGCGTGAAGGCCACCGTCACCGGTACACCGGCGGCCGCTTTGGGAAAGCCCATGATCGCGGCGACGGCGCGGGCGAGCAGCCCGGTGCCGCGCCGCACCTCGGCATGGCCGCGCCACGCCCGTTCAGCCGTGCTTCCATGCAATTCCTGCACGCGCGGCGGCAGCGTGTCGAAGCTGTTTCCGAGAAGCTGGCGATAGAGCGGAGCCTCCGGCTCGTCGCTGCGAAAGCCCGTGTGGATCGAACGGCCCGCGAATAGCGCGTCATAGTCGGCGAGAGTCAGCGCATCGACGCTGGAGCGCGCGCCTGCTGCGGGCCGCTCCCCGGCACAGAGCTTGCGGACGATCGCCTCGATCGCCATTGACGGAATATAGGGACCGTCGTCGCCCTCGGCCAAAAGATGCCAGCTCCGCTCGACCATTTTCCCCTCGGCAAGGCCGCGCGCGCGGAGGAACATCCCGCCGCGATGCTCGCCGAACCGCATGCGATTAAGGACCGCGTAAAAGAGCCGCGAGAAAGGCTCGAACGACGGCAGACGAAACGTAGCACGCGCCTTGGCCAGCAGGTTGAGAATGCGGTGCAGGATTTCGGGCACCGGCCCCGCGCCCATCCAGATATCGGTGAGCAGGGGCCAGGCGCGCGGGATCAGCTGAAGATCGGGCACATCGACCAGCGAGAAATGGATGTTCCTGAGCGGCAGCCGACCCGGCACCGCGACGGTGTAGCGCAGGCTCTCGGCCAGCCCGATGCCGTGCGCGTCCTGGCCACCGCGCCGCAGCTTGACCGGCGCCCCGGCATAGCCGACGACCGCGCGCATCACATTGAGTCCGATGCCTGCAAAGGGCGACGGCGCGATCCCGCCCTCGACACTGCGGATCTCCATCGTCTTCGCCATCTCGCGCAGCACCGCCCCGGTCAGCGCGGGGAAGCTGCTGACTCCCGACAGGATAAAGATGCCCGCCGCCTGCGCCGCCGCATCGAAACGGTCGATACCAAAGACGAAATCGGCCCCGTCGGCAAAATCGAGATAATCGACTCCTGCCGCGATGCACGCCTCGACAACCCGATAGCCGTCGGCGCCATAGTCCTGGAACGGCCCTGAGGCATCGACGACCAGGTCGGGCCGAAGCCGGTCCAGCGCTTCGGCGATATCGCGCCGGTCGAGCGCGTGCGGATGGACGCGCGCGGCCCCGCGCCAAGCGGCGCAAAAGCGCGCCGCACGATCAGGGCTACGGCCGCAGATGAACAGGTCGAGCTCGGGCCTGTCCGCGAGCAATTCGGCAAGGCGCCCGCCGAACACGCCATAGCCGCCGAGGATCAATATCTTCATGCCAATATCCGGTTCTGATATTCGGGCGGCGCGATCCAGCAGCTCGTGCGCTTTCCGAACAGGCGATAACGATGGCGCGCGATCCACCGATAGACCGGATCGCGGAGAACAGCGGGAGCGAGGCGAAGAGCCGTCAGTGCGCGCCACGGCCAGCCGAGCCCTTCATAGATCGCAAGCACCGCATCGCTGTCACGCCTTACGCGCGCTCCATCGACGACCAATATGCTCGTCGGATCATCAGGATCGAGCCCGTGCGCGCGGCACAGCGCGGCGCCCGCGATGCCCTGGATCGACGCGAGGCGAAACCGTGCGGCCTTGTCATGCCGCAGCACAAACTGCGCGTTGGCCGAGCACAGCACGCATTCACCGTCGAACAGGATGATCGGCCCGACCCCGTCAGGCATTGCGTCCGCGTCAGGCATCGCGGAACAGCCCGTGCTGGTTGAGCAATTCGCCCAGCAGCGGATGCGTGACCTGAAGGTCGAACGCAAAGCGGCCGCTGCCGAGATGCTGATGCGTCACCATCGTCGCGCCGGGGGCGAGCCAGCGGGGGAGGCGGAAGCGAAGTTTCGCATGCTGCCAGAAATAATGGTCAGACACGAAGATCAGCGCATCGGCCTCGGCCCGGACGGAAAGCGCCATGCCGAAACCGCCGCCGATATGTTCTTCGAGCCCCGTTGGCCCGGCAAAGCTTTTGGCGCTGTGGATCACCTGCGGATGGCCGTGCGTCCGGCCATAGAGGCGCGTCCAGCACTGGCCGCCGCTGGTGCGGTCTCCGCTCACCGTGACGGCCGCTGGCATCGGGCCGCTGGCGTTTGTCGGCAGCGGGGCGCCGATCAGGCGGCAGAGCTGCGCCAGGAGCCAGCCGGCGAACGAGAGCCGCGTCCAGACAATCTCGCCGCTGTATGTCGCGACGGCGGTTCCGGCCAGATGCTTCGTGAACCGGCGGCGCACATCGTGGGGCAAGGCGTCCCACGCGGCGCGCGGGACCAGACGGCGAAAGCGATAGTCGTAAAGCGCGTGGTCATCGACCAATTCCCGTTTGTGTCGAGCGTCGTCGAGACACCCATCGGTGGTGCCCGCCTTCACGGCATCTCCACTTCGCTCGATGCGAACGGAGTGGGGCGAAGCCAAGCCTTTGTCTGATTCGCGTTTCGCACCGCCCCACATTGCCGTTCCTCCTAGGTGTCTCGGCTTTTGCCGGGGCGCCAATTGATCAGCTTTGTCACCCCGGCGCCCAATTTGATCAGCCGCATCAGCGCGGGTTTGGGCACCGCGAGCATTTCGTCGTGCCAGCGGCTCATCGTCGTGACGAAATCGAGCATGTCGGACAGGCGCGCCTTGGCGCCGACGCTGAGCTGAGGGTCGTTCGCCGCGCGCGCGACGCAGGCTTTCAGCGCCGCTTCGGCCGGGTCGACTTCGCGCGCCTTGCGGCCCGCCGCGATCCGCGTCACCATTTCCCAGATGTCGGTCTCGGCGGCAAAATGGTCGCGTCGGTCGCCGAGCATCGGCACGCGCTGGATCAGCCGCCAGCCGAGCAGCTCCTTGATCGAATTGGACACGTTGGAGCGCGCGATGCCGAGCATGTCGGCAATCTCTTCGGCATGCAGCGGGCGGTCGCTGACGAACAGCAAAGCATGGATCTGCGCCACCGATCGGTTCACGCCCCACTGGCCGCCAAGATTGCCCCAATGGAGGATGAACTCGGTCGCCGCCGGAGAGAGTTTCGACTCATGTTCGCTAATTTCTGTCATAACAGAAATATCGGATGAAACAGGCTTGAAGTCAAGCGATGTTAAGCGCGGGGATAGGGAGTGGCCTATCCGCTAACGACCGATTGCGGACATTGGCCCATTCTTCCTCTCTCCCCTTGAGGGAGAGATACGAAGGCTTGGCAGCTTTGCGGCCTAGCCGCAGTTGAGAGGGGTTCTTCTTTCGCTAGCGGCTCGCTCCCTCTCCAAGCTTCGCTAGCTCAAGGGGAGAGGAGCTCGTGTCCGCTCACCACCCCAAAGCCGAGATCCAACGCAGACAAAGAAAAGGGCGGCCATCCTTCCGGATGCCGCCCTTGATCTCGTATCGGTGAAGCGCCTTACGCGGCTTCGGCCTCGTCGTCATACTGCTCGACCGGGCCCGAATCCTGGCCTTTGGCATCGACGTCGCGGTCGACGAATTCGATGATCGCCATCGGCGCCGCGTCCGAAGCGCGGATGCCGGCCTTGATCACGCGGGCGTAGCCGCCGTTGCGATCCTTGTAACGCTCGGCAAGGACGTCGAACAGCTTCTTGAGCTGCGTCTCGTCGAGCAGGCGGCTCTGCGCGAGACGGCGATTGGCCAGGCCACCGCGCTTGGCCAGCGTGACCAGCTTTTCGACATAGGGACGCAGTTCCTTTGCCTTGGCGACGGTCGTCGTGATCTGCTCATGCTTGATGAGCGAAGCCGACATGTTGCGGAACAGGGCCGTGCGGTGCGCGCTCGTGCGCTGCAGCTTCCGGCCACCTGATTTATGACGCATATTCTTGTCCTTCGTTTGTCAGAGGGGCCGTGTGAGGTACCCCAAGCCAGGTCGATTGCGGGCCGACCCATTCCCGTTGTTGCTTCCCTCTCCCGTCGGGAGAGGGTTGCGAAAACTTGCCAGCTTGCTGGCTAGTTGCAGCTGGGTGAGGGGATGGGCCCTGTCGCGAGAGCGCCGAACCCCTCATAACTTCGCCTAGCCAGCAAGCTGGCAAGGCTGCGTATCCTTCTCCCAATGGGAGAAGGTTTGTTTTTTAACCCAGCAGCTCTTGTTCGAGCTTCTTGGCCATTTCCTCGATATTCTCCGGCGGCCAGCCGGGGATGTCCATACCCAGGCGCAGACCCATCGACGACAGCACTTCCTTGATTTCGTTCAAGGACTTGCGGCCGAAGTTCGGGGTGCGGAGCATTTCGGCTTCGGTCTTCTGAACGAGGTCACCGATATAGATGATGTTGTCGTTCTTCAGGCAGTTGGCCGAACGGACCGACAGTTCCAGCTCGTCGACCTTCTTGAGCAGGAAGCGGTTGAGCTGGTTGACGTCCGACTCGTCGGCGGTCGACGGCGATGCCGCCATGCCGATGAGGCCGCTGTCGTTCATCGCTTCTTCGAAGTGGACGAAGACCTGGAGCTGGTCCTGGAGGATGCGCGCGGCATAGGCCACGGCGTCTTCCGGGGTGATCGTGCCGTCGGTTTCGACGGTCAGGTTCAGCTTGTCATAGTCCAGTTCCTGGCCGATGCGGGCATTGTCGACCTTGTAGGCGACCTGGCGCACGGGCGAGTAGAGCGAGTCGACCGGGATCAGGCCGATCGGCGCGTCGATCGGACGGTTGGCGGTCGCGGGGACGTAACCCTTGCCGGTGTCGGCAACGAGTTCCATGTTCAGCGTCGCGCCATCGTCGAGGTGGCAGATGACGTGGTTCGGGTTCATCACCTTGATGTCGCCCGACACCATGATGTCGCCGGCCTTGACGGTCGCGGGACCGGTCGCCGAAAGCTGAAGCCGCTTCGGGCCTTCGCCTTCCATCTTGAGCGCGATCTGCTTCACGTTGAGCACGATGTCGGTGACGTCTTCACGCACGCCGGCCAGGCTCGAGAATTCGTGGAGCACATTCTCGATCTTGATCGACGTGATAGCCGCACCCTGGAGCGACGAGAGCAACACGCGGCGCAGCGCGTTGCCGAGCGTCAGGCCAAAGCCCCGCTCGAGCGGTTCGGCGACGAAGGTCGCCTTGCGCTTGCCGTCGCTGCCAGCCTTGATTTCCAGGTTGCTGGGCTTCTTCAATTCCTGCCAGTTCCGGATATTGACAGTCATGGATTTCC